>Ga0196970_1002176_pt1 | contig 10820 bp, 8 predicted proteins | sample S1v_513CmetaG_FD_148672 | JGI IMG/M metagenome (GOLD analysis project Ga0196970, IMG submission 148672) | Soil microbial communities from Anza Borrego desert, Southern California, United States - S1+v_5-13C | ecosystem: Environmental > Terrestrial > Soil > Desert | place: USA: California... | reverse complement strand
ATGCGGCGCAGGAATTCGTGCGTCCGCTGACCTTTGCCGCGCTTTCCGGCGACAAGGTCATAACCGACATGTTTGGCGAACGTAATTCCGAGCCGAACGTCGACTCGGCCGTTGAGCACATCGCAGTGGCTGGGGCCGATGCGCTGGTGGTCGCACCTGCAACAGCGAATATCGTCGCCAAGTTTGCTCATGGCATTGCCGACGATTTTCTTACGACGCTCTACCTGGCGACCACGGCGCCTGTCATTGTCGCTCCGGCAATGAACGTGAATATGTGGGACCACCCGGCTACGCGCGCGAACCTTGAGGTGCTTCGGGGGCGAGGGGTGCGTGTTGTCGAGCCGGGCAGCGGCTACCTCGCATGCGGCATGATTGGCGCGGGACGGCTTGCGGATCTAGACACAATCGTGGATGCCGTTGTGGAGGCGCTCAGGCCGCAGGACCTGAAGGGCGAGACAATTGTAATCACGGCCGGACCGACCCGAGAGCCCATCGATCCCGTTCGATACATCAGTAACCGCTCGAGCGGCAAGATGGGTTATGCACTGGCTGAGGCGGCAATTCGACGGGGCGCAAAGGTGGTTCTGGTGAGCGGGCCGACAGCGCTCAAGGTCCCGGATGGAGTCGAAGTGGTCCCCGTCGAGAAAGCGGCCGATATGCGCAACGCGCTGCTTAGCCGCTTGCACGAGGCCACAGTGGTGATCAAGGCTGCGGCGGTAGCTGACTACACGATCAAGAGTCCGGCGCGGGAGAAGATCAAACGCGGGTCGGGGCCGATGATTCTGGAACTCGATCCGACGACGGACATCATCGCAGAAGTGGCCAGGCAAAAGGCCGGCACAAACCAGATCGTGGTGGGGTTTGCGGCTGAAACGACGAATGTCATCGAGAATGCCCGGCGAAAGCTCACTGGCAAAGGACTAAACGCGATCGTCGTAAACGATGTATCTGCTCCCGGAATCGGCTTCGATTCCGACAGGAACGCCGTCACGATCATCACGCCCGACGAGCAGATCGAGGTGCCGGAAAAGAGCAAAATCGAGGTCGCGCACCGCATCCTTGACACTGTACTGCGAATCCGGCAACGCCTTTCTGAGTCCGTTAGTTCGGCGAAAATCTAACTACTGCGATCATTGAGTCATGCCCAGCAAATTGGATCCGGAAACCCGACGCGCGCTCGCCGACCGAGTGCAGTACTACCGCGAAATGGGTGTTTACGATTTTTATCGGCGCGAGGTGACCGAACACATGCTTTCTGATCTGACCGCCGAGCCAACTGCGAGCGCCACTGGCGACCCTGCAGCCGCCGATGTGCAGACGGCTGAAGCCCCATCACTTGATCGCTCAGCCGCGTTGCGGGCCATCCGCGAGGAGATCGGCGAGTGCACGCGCTGCCCGCTCTATATGCAGGGAAGGAAGCAGATTGTTTTCGGGGTAGGGAATCCGGACGCTGAAATCATGTTTATCGGCGAAGCGCCGGGCGCCGACGAAGACGAGCAGGGCGAGCCGTTCGTAGGACGCGCGGGGCAGTTGCTGAACAACATGATCAAGGCGATGGGGATCAGCCGGGAAGACGTCTATATCGCCAACGTCATCAAGTGCCGTCCCCCGGGAAACCGCACGCCGGAACCGGCTGAGTGCGCCGTCTGCTCGCCGTTCCTGCTGAAGCAAATCGACGTGATCAAGCCCAAGGCGATAGTGGCTCTTGGTGCCGTGGCTGCCAAAACGCTGCTCGGAGTGAATCAGACCATGGCCGAGATGCGAGGCCAGTGGCACGATTTTCGCGGATACCCGCTGGCCGTCACGTATCACCCGGCCTATCTGCTGCGCGACCCCCGCCAGAAGGTGCATACGTGGCACGACCTGCAGATGGTAATGAAGCGCCTGGGAATGGCCATGCCACAGAAGAGCGGTGAGTAGGCGAGTCCACCCTCTCCTTACACAGGTTTTAAGCTAGCGACTCGTCACCAAAGGTACAGCTTAAGCTTGTCCAAGTGCTGGCTGGAAGTGCCGCCTGTGCCGTTAAGGTCCATTTGTACCTGCACGCCAACGTGGTTTTGCCATGAGGTCGTGCGTGTGTCGTGCCATGCGAAGCGATCAGGTACAGGGTAGTTCGTTCCATTTACGGTAACGGAGATGTTGTGCGTGCGGTTCCCGACACGCTCTCCGTAGATCGCAACGTGGCTCCATTTGTTAGGGTCCAGCTTGGGCACAGAAATGTCGGTGTGTACCCACTGGAGGCTCTGCCCGTCCCACGTGTCCCAATGCGGATAGCCGGGAAACCCCGAACTGGTGTAGTGGAACTGATGACTGAAATCCCATTTACGGCCGTTCTGCACTAACACAACGTCGTATTCCAAAGCCTGCGTGTGGTTCAGCGTGTCGGCTCCGGGCTTGACGTGGAACTCGAGTAGGAACCGTGTCTTGGCGGAATGAGTACCGCCCAACTTTTTCCACCACAGCACATCGGCCCACGAATTGCCGCTCATATAGAACTTGGTAGAAGCCCCATCGAGCGAAGGCGCGGTCTGAGACTGTGCGATCCAGTACTTGGCCCAGGCATCGCTGCCCGAACAGTCGAGGCTACGGCAGTCTCCCCACGAGTTCATCTGATCGATGTTGTTGTAGAGGACTGCGGTGGAAGGCGGGGTGAGGCTGGAGCGGGTGTTGGCGATGGCCGTGAGTTTCAGGTAAGCGGAGTCGTACGCGCCGCGCGAGTCCCAGGCCCGGACGACAACTTTGTGCGTGCCGGCGGCGAGATTAATGGTGCGGTCGATCTTCGATGTGGGGCCTTTCGTCGACCACACGCGTTTGCCGTCCGAGTAAATGGCCCATCCTGTGATGGTGCGGCGAGATGTGGCAGAGGCGACCACCCGAACCGCGGTCGATACCGTAGCGGTCGGAGCGGAAGGCGCAGTAACCGTCACGTTGACCGCAGCAGAACCTAACACGCTGCAGAGCACGAAACACACTACCGGTATGAACCTCTTCATTACTGCTCCGGGTTAAGGTTGGTCTGTGTCAACCGTAGCCCCGAGAGTTCGGCTTGGGCAGTCGGTAAAAGCCTTAGTTGTGGATGAGCGTGACCTCGGAGCGTAAGGCAACGTGGCTGCAACAAATGACTGGAAACTCGCCAGCAGAAACAAGAAACTAGGTATCAATGCCCGAATACTGTGATGTGGCGGTTCCAGGACCGCTGGAAGGCACGTTTACTTATCGGCTGAACGGGACGATTCCGGCTGTGGGGGCACGTGTGCTTGTGCCATTTCGTGACAAGAGGCTGTCGGGCATCGTGACGCGGGTGCATGACGAGCCGCCATCAATGCAGGCTCGCCACCTGTTGAACGTACTGGATGCGGTTCCGGTGCTGGATGAGCACCTGCTTAAGTTGGGCGAGTGGATTGCGCGGTACTACGTCGCGCCCATTGGCGAGGTGTACCGGACGATGCTGCCGCTGATGGCGGAGTTCAGGCGTGTTGTCGGGTACTCGATCACGGATGCAGGGCTTGCGTTGGTGCAGCAGGAGTCGCTGATCGGCGCGGGCATAATGTTGGACGAGAGGGCTGAGCTTACCGCACCGTCAACTTCCGGGAAAAGGGCGGCACCCCTCGTGTTGGCGGTTCTGAAGTATCTGCTGGAAACCGACGTGGCGCGCGAGGCCACAGTGCGGTCGGCTACCGGAGCAACGAAGGAAGTGTTGAACAGCCTGTTGCGCAAGAAGTGGATCGCTCGGAAGGACCTCTCTGCGGTGCGCGATGCTATCCGGGTTATGAAGATGGCGGTGCTGGTGGACGAGGCGGAGGGGATAGGGATCCCTCGCGTCGCTCGGGATGACGAAAGCAAAGAAAGGCCAGCAGCAAAGGTAGCAGCAAAGCCTCATTCGGAGAATGTGGCAAAGCTGAACGCGAATCAACGGACGATTGTGGAGGCGCTAAAAGCCGGTGGCGGGCGAATGTCCGTGGAGCAACTACGCCTTCTGCGAAACGAGGCGGGTGAGGTCGCTCCCAGAACGACTCTGCAAACGCTGGTGAATCGCGGATTGGTGAGGATCGAGGAGGAGCCGGCCGGATTTGCGGTGTCTGCATTCAAGACGAAGTCGCCGCTGGACTTCATCTTCAACGGCGCTCAGAAGAAAGCGTTACAGCAGATCAACGAGGCCGTGGCCGCGGGCAGGTTTTCTCCAGCGTTACTGCATGGTGTGACGGGTTCGGGGAAGACGGCGGTCTACCTGGCCGCGATGCGCGAGGTGCAGAAACAGGGGAAGGGCGCGATCCTGCTAGTGCCGGAGATCGGCCTTACTCCGGCGGCGGCTGCGCAGGTGCAGGCGGTTTTTGGTGACGATGTCGCAATCCTGCATTCGTCGTTGAGCGATGATGAGCGCGCCGAGCAGTGGCACAGGATCAGGCGAGGCGAAGCGAAAGTTGTGGTGGGTACGCGGTCGGCGATCTTCGCGCCTGTCCACGATTTGGCGCTGATCATCGTGGACGAAGAGCACGATCACTCGTACAAGCAGGAAGAGACGCCGCGCTACCACGCGCGCGATGTGGCGGTGGTTCGGGCGAAGATGCGTGAAGCAGCCGTAGTGCTGGGATCTGCGACTCCTTCGTTGGAGTCGTACTTCAATGCGCAGAAGAAGAGATATTCGCTTATCGAACTGCCGGACCGCGTAGAAAGGCGTCCGTTGCCCGAAGTCGAGTTGGTCGACATGAAGGCGGAGTACCAGGAGACGGGCAAGGAACAGGCAATCTCACGGCGGCTGGCGGAAGAGATCGGGCAGAGACTTGAGCGCAAGGAGCAGGTCATGGTTCTGCTGAACCGGCGCGGGTTCTCGGCGTTTGTGATGTGCAGGACGTGCGGCGAGACGATTCAATGCCGCAATTGTGCGATCTCGATGACGCACCACAAGAAGACGCACCGGATGGAATGCCATTACTGCGGCTATGTGACGCCGATTCCGCAGAAATGCCCGAAGTGCCACAGCGAGTACATAAACTTCCTCGGAACGGGTTCGGAAAAATTGGAAGACCTGTTGCACGCCATGTTCCCGCAGGCGCGCATCGGCAGACTGGATCGCGACACCGTGAAAGGTCGCCATGATTTTGAGCGCGTGCTGAACCAGTTGAACGCCGGCGAACTGGACATGCTGGTGGGCACGCAGATGATTGCGAAGGGGCACGATGTGCACGGAGTGACGCTGGTTGGCGTAGTGGGTGCAGATACCGCGTTGAGCCAACCGGATTTTCGCGCAGCCGAGCGCACCTTCCAGTTGCTCACACAGGTGGCAGGGCGCGCGGGCAGGGGATCATCGCCAGGCAAAGTTGTCCTGCAAACGTATTTCCCCGAGCACTATGCCGTCCAGTATGCAGCGCATCATGACTTCAACGGCTTTTACGATAAGGAGCTTCGGTATCGAAGCTGGATGCAGTATCCGCCATTCACGGCGTTAGCCAATGTGCTGATCCGTAGCGACAAACTTGAAGAAGCCCTGAAGTACTCGGGCGCGCTGGGGCAGTGGTTTCAAAACACTCGACACGAGGGCGTTCGAGTGATGGGGCCGGCTGCGGCTCCGATCGTGCGGCTGAAAAATGACTACCGTTACCACATCATCTTGAAGTCGGCGAGTCGCGAGAAGTTGAATGCGCTGGTTAGATCAATGCTCCAGCTTGCGACGGAGCAAAAAATCCCGCGTACTAGTGTGATCGTTGACGTGGATGCACTGAGTCTGACGTAGACGGCGGCCTACCTGGAAGAAATTCCGAACAACGTGGCTTTCAGACCGGCGCCTGGGAACGGCTCCGGCACGAACGTCAGGATTAACAAAACTAGTCCAACCAAGGCGAGCCAGCGCCGATTGTTTGGGAGATGTGGCCAAGGTGCGACCTGCGGATGGCGCATACCGCTTGCCGTCAGCAACATTGCCCATATCGCCCATCCGTACCAAAACCAGGCGAGAACAATGAGCACAGCTATCGTTGTGCGCGAGATCCAGCGGTGCCGGTGAGGGGTGAGCGCGTACACGATGTGTCCGCCGTCTAGCTGACCACCTGGCAGCAAATTCAGGGCTGTCGCAAACATTCCAACCCAGGCGGCCACCGCAGTGGGGTGCAGGGTCAGTAGGTCAATGGGAGCGTGCGGAGCCAACTGAAGCGCTGCAAGACAACTGTGAACCAATGAAAACACGAGCGGCAAACCGAAATCGCGATAGGCGGAAGCATCGGCGATGGGCTTTGAGAGCGGCAGCGCGAACACCAGAGTAGTTGTCGCTGCGACGAATCCTGCGACTGGGCCGGCGAGACCGATATCGAACAGTTCTGAACGTGAGCGGATCGGCGACTTAATCCGGATGAACGCGCCGAGAGTACCAATGAGAGTCGGAGCCGGAATAAAAAACGGCAGCGTTGCGCTGACGCCATAACGGACACAGAAGAAGTAGTGTCCCATCTCGTGCGCCAACAGAATCATCATCAGGGTCAGCGCAAAAGGTATGCCCATCAGCAGGTTGGCGTCCTGAAGTGCCCACTTGACGGGGAAGATGGACAGAGCTCCTCCGTCCATCGAAAACGCCGGTACGTTATGCAGAAAGTTGTATTGGAGCCGGGCACCCATCACCAACGTTGTGAACGTAGTTGCGGCCAGCAGCAGGACGTGAAGCCAGTATCGATGTTGTGTTCGCGAGACTACGATTACCTCGACAGGCCGGTACAGGTCGTAGGCGGGATTCACTGGCGGTGTCGAGTCAGACATCTTTAAAATCTGATGATAGGCGACGCGGCTATGCCGCAAAAAGGGCGCATTCGCCACTTGAACCGGTGTTCTGCGCTGCTATGGTTATAGATGCAGTCGCGTTCGCGATTGCACCTAGATCCTGCAAGAGGCTGATTCAACTGCCTGTTGCAGACGGGGGCGCTGTTCGCTAGTCGATGGACTGCAGTTCCTTCCCCGGCTTGAATCTCACTGCTTTGCCTGGAGGGATGTTGACCTCCGCGCCAGTCCGCGGGTTGCGTCCAATGCCGGTCTTGCGCGGGCGGACGTTGAAAACGCCGAAGCCGCGGAGCTCAATACGGTCGCCGCGCGCGAGGGCCTTTTTCATCGTGTCGAAAACGGCTTCGACCGCCAACTCGGCTTTCGTCTTGGTGATGCCGGTCTTGTTGACCACTTCGTTGATGATGTCGAGCTTAATCACGTGCGGCTCCGATTTCGAATTCGGCCCCTTTGTCGCAGCCTGCGCAGGAGCCGGTGAAACTCACGGTAAAGCGCTGATAATAAAGACAGAATGCAGGATTGTCAACGGCAGTTCGGATTCGAGAGAGACACTCGCTTCAGGGAGGGAGCATAAGCGAGACGTTGTGGCGTGCGACAACACGAAAAAAGGGCGACTAGGCGCCCTTTTTCGATTTTGAAGATTGTATGAGTGCTAGCGGAGTTCCGCTTCTTTGTACATGTACTTGATGCTGGGTTTATATATCAGCAGGTTAGACGCGCCATTTCGATTGACCTTGATGCAATTGCGGTCATACCACTCGATTACGCCGCGTATCTCTTCGCCGTCCTGCAAGACCACGACCATGGGAGTCTTGGCCTGCATTTGCTTCTGATAGTAGAAATTCTCCGCGTGTGTTTGCTCCGGCGGAGCGGACTTTCTAGCAGCAGCACCGCCCAGATTCGCAGCAGAACGGTCTGCACGTTCACGCCTCTCGATCATGGCGTGTTCGTTGCGTAGGTGATCGGCTCTGTTGAGCGTGGGACGGATAAGTTTCCTGCTGGTGAATCCTTCGGACTCACGTTCAGGTGCCCGGCCTACCGCGGTGGAATCCATTCCATCCTTCATGTCTGGTACCGCCTCCTCGCGAACCAGTTCGGTCACCGCCTGGGTGCTCGCTAAACGCGCGTTTGCATATCGAAGCCGCCTTGACTGCCAAACGCACTACTGTTTACACGATTAAACCCAGAATGGTTCAGAGGTGTGAACTTGCGTTTACCGTATCACAGCAGAAGGTCGGTGACAATCCTAAGTGAAACACTGAGAACAACATCAGGTTCAAAAAGGCACAGCACGGGAATCTTTTTTTTCGCCGAGAACGTGTTAATCGCGATTGAGGGAAGCGGCGAAGGCGTCCAGCGAAAGAGAGCGCAAGAGGTTTCGGCGCATTCCGGATTCGACCTCGCCCAGGCGCTCCGAGGCGGCACTGATCCAAGGGAAGTCGATCAGATCGGCAAGCCTCTTCAGTTCAGACAAAATATCGGGGTTGCGGACCATGTCAGGCGTGTTCGAATTAACGAACAGCATGTCTTCGAGCAGCCAGTACAAGGTTCGGATAAGCTGCTCGGTTTTGCTCCGCCCCTCAGCTCCGGCGCGATAGCTCTCTGTGGTCTTAAAAAGCGCCGAATGGTCCTGGGCATCGATCGCAGCGTGGAGGAGAACGAGCGCGTCCTTCCGGGCTGCGGTGTAGGCTGCGAGGTCGAAGCCGGCAGCGCTCCCCACCGCTCCTCCGGAGATGCGGGCAGCAAGCTGGCGCTGGGCCATGTTCCACTCCGGATGGAATTTCGCAACGATTCGCTCGATTTCCTGGGGCTTCAAAGGTGCGAGAGCAAAGCTAATGCATCTTGACCGAATCGTGGTCAGGAGTTCTCCGGGGTTCTCGGTCAGTAGGAAGATGGTTGCGAACTCAGGCGGCTCTTCGAGAACTTTCAACAGCGAATTCGCGGCTTCCTTCATGAATGCCGAGTCGGTGAAGATGTAGACGCGGCGCGCGCCTTTTTCCGGCATGTGGTAAACGGTCTCGATCACATGCCGTACCTGGTCCACCTTGATCATCATCTGGGGTGGATCCGGCGGAATTACAAGTACTTCAGGGTGAGTCTGAATGAAGATGTGGGTTTCTTTCTTGTCTACCTCACGCAGAGCATCTCGGGCGTCGACCGCTTCTGCAAACCGCGCGTCCATGTCATCTGCCTGCGCGATTCGCTGGCAGTTTTCACAAGCACCGCAGAAGTCGGGCAAGCCCGCTTGCGGCGGGTTAAGGCAATTCATCGCCTTGGCGAGCATCTGCGCAAGCGTGTACTTTCCGGCTCCACATGGCCCTGAGAGAATGATCGCGTGGGGAAAACGGTCACGAGCCAGCATCTCGCGCAGGCGATCCACAACGTTCCGGTTTCCGTGAAATGCGTCGAAGCTCATTGCTCGGCACTCAGCGCAGTATCAACAGCGCGTTCGATCGTTCAAGGCTGAAGTATGTACAGCTTACCAGATAGAGGGGAGGAGGGTTCTCCGGCAGAGGCTCGAATTCTATGTCGATTTAGTTTCGCCTCAGGAAGTGATCAATCGACGGTGTACTTCGGCAAAGATCTCTTTTTCGACCACGTCCGCTGGGCGACGGGCATCGACCACGAAGACCCGCTGAGAGTCGCGGCGAGCGATCGCGAGGTAAGCGCTGTATACGCGCTCAAAGAAGGCTCGGCTCTCCTGTTCGAAGCGATTCTCGTCTGGCTCGTTTGAGTTCGCCGCCTGTTGGTTGCGGCGGCGTGCGCGATTAACGCTGTGCGCAACGTCGGAATCCATGAAAATCGTCATGTCCGGCTGCAGCCCTCGACACAAAACGCGATGGAGGTCGAGGATGGGTTCGTTGCCGAGTTGACGGCCGCCTCCCTGATATGCCTCTGACGAATCCGTAAACCTGTCGCACAACACCCATTTGCCGCTCTCAAGCGCGGGAAGTACAAGCTCATCAATCTGTTGTGCACGCGAAGCGAACATCAACGCGAGCTCTGCCCACGGAGAAAGTCCGCGCGTCCGGGAATCAAGCAGCACCGCTCGAATTCTCTCTCCGATAGGAGTGCCGCCGGGCTCGCGTGTCACGACCACATCCAGGCCTTCTCGCCGAAGCGAATCAGCAAGACGGTTCAACTGCGTACTCTTCCCGCAGCCATCCAGTCCTTCGATGGTGATGAATCGTCCTCGTTTGAACCGATCTGTCACGGCAGAATCATAGCAGGAGAGAAGAAAAGTGCGATCCAATTCCCAGCCTAGCCATGCCACGCGATGGCCGAGGAATCGGCAATAGCTTACAAAGATGTGCAACGATCTGCACTGGCTCACAGCAGGGGTGTCACACAGCCACGGTGAAAGTTGCTCACTGGCAGGCACTTGCATTCGCTCCCTCGTTCGGAGTAGTGGCACTCTGAATGCCGTGCTCTTCTCGGGGAACTCGGGTGAGGCTCGAGTGGGGAGGCGTCTGTGGATGGCCATAGAGAGAACAATTCGCCAAATGACGGTGCTTTGGGCGACCTGCTGAAGTCTCGGATGGAGGCGTTTCGCCCTCATGCAGATCCTGCCGAGCAGGCGAGCATCGTGTGTACTGAATGCGGCAGCCCTCTTTCGGAAAACACTCAGTTCTGCTGGATGTGCGGTGCGATACGGGAAGGATCGAAAACGACTTCGGCGGTAGAGCCGCGATCTGCCCCTACGACTGGCACGGCAGAGATTTCCGTAGCTCCACAGCAGAGTTCTCGGGTGTTCCCCACCGCGACTGAACCGCCGGAGTACGCAATACCCTCAAGTGTTGAGCCGGAGTTGTTCAGCCAGATCTATGGACGGGACCGACAAGCGAAGCAGTCCGAGGAAGACGAACGCGACGAAGAAGAGCGAGACAAGAAGTTCGATTACAGGCTGGTCGCAGTGCCGCTCCTGCTGGCTGTCATCGTGTTTCTCGCTTACCAGCAGCGCAACACGGCTACGAACTTCTTTGCCATGCTGAAGAAAGCCGTCTCGGACCAGATAGCGCAGCTCTGGCCTGCTGACGATGCGAAGCAGGAGCCGACGC
>Ga0196970_1002175_pt1 | contig 10830 bp, 9 predicted proteins | sample S1v_513CmetaG_FD_148672 | JGI IMG/M metagenome (GOLD analysis project Ga0196970, IMG submission 148672) | Soil microbial communities from Anza Borrego desert, Southern California, United States - S1+v_5-13C | ecosystem: Environmental > Terrestrial > Soil > Desert | place: USA: California... | reverse complement strand
CCAAGCAACAGCTGCTTCCCACGATCGTGAGTTTTATCAAGACATAGGTCGCAAAGGTGGCCAAAGAGTTTCAGAAGAGTACGGACCTGAATTTTATCGAGAAATCGGTCATCGTGGAGGCCAAGCAACAGCCGCTTCCCACGATCGAGAATTCTATCAAGACATAGGTCGTAAAGGTGGTCAAAGAGTCTCTGAAGAGTACGGACCTGAGTTTTATAGAGAAATCGGTCATCGTGGAGGTCAAGCAACAGCTGCTTCTCATGATCGCGAGTTCTATCAAGACATAGGTCGTAAAGGCGGTCAAAGAGTTTCAGAAGAATACGGTCCCGATCATTACCGAGAGATCGGCCATCGCGGAGGTCAAGCTACATCGGCCTCTCACGATCGAGAATTTTATCAAGACATAGGCCGTAAAGGTGGTCAGAGAGTTTCAGAAGACCATGATTCTGACCATGATCAAGAGGAGCATCCTAAGCACCGCTCTGAAAATTCCTCCCACTATCGAGAAAGCTCTCATCAAGATAGAAGCTATAGAAGAGGAAGACATAGAAACGAAAGAAAAGAGGAAGAAGAACATGAAAGCAATCTAGCAACAGCTTCTTCTGCACCAGATAAAGAATAAAATTTCAGTTTGATAAATAAATTGAAATTTCCATATATGAAGTCCCGTCTTAAAACGGGACTTCTGTTATTTTAAATCTTAAGATTATAAATCAATTTAAGAGCTTTTATTTGGGTCCAATAATTTTAATAAATTTTGAATACGTTGAGCTTCCTCTAGATTTCGTCTCAATTTAGCTTCATTTCGAACTTCGGTAGCCCTAAACAAGTAAGGCTCGCCGCTGAAGATTATAATCGCAGATAAAATACATGATCATTCCAACATGGTTGAAAAGCTTTTTGGAAAAAGAAAGAGTCTTCCTCACAAGCCTTGAGCAACGTTGTCTGAGAGTGCAATTAAGTCTTTCAATATACGATGTTTTACCAGACTCTTTACCAACAGGTCGGTGTTGTTGGAAGGAAACTGTCTCGAAGTACACAGAGAAGTAGTCAGTATAATATTGGGCTTTTTTTTTAATGGCTCCGGAAGTTTATAAAATAATTTCTCGGCTGTTAACTTATCTCTAGGCCCAACTTGCATAGCAACGACTTGTCTTGTTTTGGTATGCATTACAAGCCAAAGCCATTGAGGATTATCCTTGCTCCCAACATAGCTCCAAAGTTCATCAGCTTCTAATACAACTACTTCAATCTCATCATTTTCATGTACGACTTCCGCATTCAAATCCTGAGGTAGTTCAGCAATTAAATGCTCTATAAACTCTAGTAACCATGGCATACTTACATCGAAGATCCTGCACACACCTTCTAGCGATACACGCTCCAACAGAGTTTTTCTGACTAAAGATCGAGTTGTATCATCGATTCGTTTTTGAGTTGGATCTAAGACGAATTGCCGATCGCATTTTAAGCAACGATAGCCTTGTTTTCCGGTGTGAATTCGACCGTTCTTTTTTATTAGATTAGATGAACACGAAGGGCATTTGCAGTCCATAAGAGGCTCCATGATAAATGAAGCCGGCGATTTTAAAGAGACTTAAGATTTTTTTGAATCTTTCAGCCTGACTTGTTTAGGACTACCAAGTTTTTATAAACCATCTTATATTATCGACAAGTCTCCTTCTTTTTATGGAGGCAAGCAAGAGGAATATATAGAGCAAGCCGAGAAAGCTATAGCGTCCGGCGTTGCTGAAATTATAGAAGCGTCTCAAAATCAGATAGATCCGTCTGTTACTTATCATAAAGTAGTAAAAATTCTGCAAAAAGCACGCCATGACATTGCATTGCAGCATCAACCGGATAAAGCCCATCTTTTTGGCATACGTAGAGGTGATCCCTCCGCTCGTCAAGCGCTCTATACCACACCAATGACTGGCTTATATCATCCCTATGAAGAATATAATGCAAAATACATCAAACGGCTCAGCAAGATCCTTCACCGGCTTCCCCACGACCTAAAGACCTTCAGCAAAACATCTATCACAATTGATGAAATATCCCTGGGGAAAAAATGCTCTTTCCAGGTCGAGCTTTTAGATATGAAAGAGTTGGAAAAACGCAAATATACCATGCTTCCTTCTAAGGAAGAGCTTCATGAGGCTTTAGGGATTAATGATAAAATGCCAATAGAAATTATCCATGATTACCATCTCATGAATCGTCTGAAATTGGAGCATAAAGAGTTATATGACAGGATTGCAATAAATGGAGTTTTACAAGAGATAAATACCACATTTCCTTCACCGGCAACTCGACAAGAAGTTATTGATTCAGAAAAATTTGTTAGCTTTGAAAGAAAAAATATCTATGTTTTAGGAACCCTTCGTCTAGAGCTTGAGCCAAAGAAAATGATCTGCCTTGCAAGGCATCTTACCTGGATGTACCAGGACTGGCAGCAGGATCCTATTGATCGAATGAGAGAGCATTCCGTTGACTTTGTAATCCATCAAGATCCTTTCCTGGTTGAAAGGACTCAAAATGCTTGCAGCCAAATCTTTGCAAGTATTTTAGACTGGAAAAAAACCGATTCTCTTGAGGTTTTAAAAGATCGCGTTGCTCTTTTGCGTTTTGTCTATGGGAATTCGATGCCTTGCAGCCGAGGCGATGGATCCGTAGGGGATTGGCTAGAGTTAGCTCTTTATCGCTACCATGGTTTTGAAGAAACCCGGCATGACAGCAAACTGCTTCCCTGTTTTGAGCTGCTCTCTACCACTACTCTTTCTGAATATTTACAAGAATATAGAAAAACAATTGTTGTTAAGTAGCCGAGATTAAGTTCAGAGTTTAGAGCTCGACTACTTTTGATTATTAACGGCTTATTTATATTCCAAATATCTTATTCAGGTTATTCAAATAATTATCGATGACTTATTAAAAAAATTTATTATGTATACATGTAAATAATTTTTTCTCTCTCAGAACTTCATAGTTATTATTAATTAAAAAAAATAGAAATAAAACCAATTAAACAATTACTAAATTTATATTGTTTTGTTATCATATGTGATAAAAAAAGGGGGTTATATGATTTCAATAGTGCAATCTTACAATTTCAATAATAAAATAGTTGATATCGATCTGGCTAAAGTTCCTAATTTATCAAATCGATCAAAAGATATTTTAACAGCATTAGGAACTAATCTTCCGCAGTCATTTCAAACTGCAGCCCCCTTGATAGATCGAGTCCATTCGATGGAAGAAACAAAAGAAATGCTAAGAGAGGCACAAGTTGATAGCGGTAGAGATAAAGCTATTGCCTTTTTGAAAGCAGCTATGTTGGTGGCTTTAGTTGCGGGCATGATTATTGCGCCTTTTGTGCTAGCTTCATTAGACGTCGTGTTGCTTCCGATCGGATTTGTTGCTTACCTTGGTCTCTCAGGCTTCCTCTATATGGATTCATGCGAAAAAATTGAAAATATTGAAAAACGGCTGCCTGACTATTCAAGCCCTTGGTATTCTACCTCTCGGTGGAACGGCACCGACCTTAGAGGTGCTCTTCCGGCGCTTGGGGGTGGACTAATATTACCTTTGTTTGAGGCTTTCACACATCAGTCTCGATTAGAAAGAGTTCTACAAAAGCAAAGCGAATTCATTGATACAACAATGGCTGGCTATCAAAAGCAAAATAATCAGCTATTACCTATCGCTTACCAATTTTATAAAGATCACTCGCCAGCATTGTTAGAGGCGTTAGATCGTAAAATCGAACAGTCTCAGCAGAGCCTTATTGCAATGAAACAACTTCCTGAGAGAGTCGAAATTGGAGAAAATGAAATGCAGGCTCGCATAGATACCTATCAAAGAACAAAGGACGAACTGATAACAATCGCTGGATTTTATCAACAATTCGACCCAGATTGAATCCGATCTGCATACACATTCTGACTCAAAGACACTGCAAAGTGTTTGAGTCAGAATGTGTATAAATGTTTATTATTTAGCGATGACCTAAAGCTACTTCGGTAGCTTTGTGGTAATTAGGCTCTTGAGTGATTTCAGAAACCAGCTCGTGGTAAAGTACATGGTCTTTTTCATCGAGGACAATCACAGAGCGAGCTAATATCCCAGCTAAGGGACCATCTTCAACCAATAATCCATAAGATTTTCCAAAATCCTTATTTCGCATCATCGAAAGAGTGAGGACATTATGAACATTTTCTGTTTCGCAAAATCTCTTTTGAGCAAAAGGTAGGTCTGCCGAAATAACTAAAATCACTACATTAGGATTTTTTTTCCCGAATTCATTGAAATGCTTAGTCATAATACTGCATGTTCCGGTGTCTAAACTCGGCACAGTGGCTAAGATTTTCTTTTTCCCGTGAAATTCTTGCAGTGAATGTTCTTTGAGATCTTTATCAATCAATTTAAAGTCAGGAGCTTTAGTGTGTAAAGCAGGAAGGTTTCCTGATGTGTGGATGGGGTTGCCTTTGAGAGTGATTTGCGCCATAAAAACTCCTTGTAATATCTTTTTATTAAACTGGAAAAGCTCCTTTTTCAGCAATACCGCAATAACCTGTCACTAGAGTTTTGGAAAAGCGGAAAGAAAAAGAAGGGGGGACTTTGCGGGTGATTAACATTTTAAAAAAGGGAAAAGATAATTGCGGACGTAAGCCCACCATAAGAGAGGTGTGGAGATTATATTGGGCGCACAAGTTTTTTAGCTCAGAAGGTTTGATGAAAAGGGAATATACGTGCATATTTTTAGGAGTGTTTTTGACAAACCATTCTACTCCTTTAATAATGATCAAATAGGATAGAAAATTGCGATTGAATGTGTGAAAAAAGAAAGTTCCTCCTTTTTTTAGCACTCGACTAGCTTCTGCAATCAATAAATGAGGTTTTTCTACATGTTCCAATATATCTGTAGCGGCGACGGCATCAAAAGTTTCGTTAGCAAAGGGGAGAGAGTAAGCGCTAGCTTGGATATACTCCACTTTTTGCGTGGCGTCAAACTGGCGAGCTACAGAAAGGCTGCTTTCAGAAAGATCAATGCCAGAGACTCGGTAGCCTGCCTTTTGTGCAGCATTCGTGAGAAAACCTGCTCCACATCCAATATCGAGAAGGAAGGCTCCAGTGGAAGCTCTTTTGGAAAGCTCTGATAGAATCCAGGGGATTCTCACTGCATTTTCAGCCCTTAATAAGGCTATTGGATGGTCTTGCGCTGTATACCAACTCTCTAAAAGCTCTTCATAAAATCCATTATTGATCATCTTTGCTCCGGTTTTTCTTTCCAAAGGAAATTCCAGAAAACTATTTGATAGAACATAAAAAGAGTCATCATTGCAAATTGCAAGTGGAGAAATCTTCGCAGAGACTCTTTTTCTGTAAGCCAGCTCGCTAACCAAGGACTGACTTCAATCTCTTGAATTACAGGCCAGATGAGTCCTGCGGAAGTGAGTGTAATGGGATGGAGTATAAAAAGAACCGCATGGAGCCAATTCTCTGCTCCTGAACAATGTTCTTTATGGACAAATTCATCCTTAGTCACCAGAGCGCAAGAAAAAGCAGCTAGAAGGATATAAAAAGTGAGTGTTTTCATCGAAAAAGGGACAAAAAGAACAAAACTTAAAGAGAGAAGAACGCTCAATGTATCTAATGGATGGCCGATTCTTTCCCAACGGGGCAATCCTCTTTTCCAATGAAAATAGACTTCATCAAAAGCAATGGCTACAGCCTGAAAAAGGAAGGGGAGTAGACTCAAAATCCACATATTTTTTCCATAATAGCTCCGGAAATAGTCAAGCCTGGGCCAAAAGCTAAGCTTACAACCCAGGTTCCATTTTTTATTTGTTTGTTTTCTAAAATAGCCTGCCAAATATGGGGTAGAGTTGCAGAAGACATATTTCCAAAGTTTTTTAAAATTTCAAAGCTATAGTGCATTTGTTCAGAAGAAAGAGCTAAGAGCTCTTGAATGTTGACCAAAATTTTAGGGCCTCCAGGATGGATTGCAAACAGGGCTTTTCCAATCATATCCTCATAGGAGATTTGAGCTTGTAAACAAAGTCTATCTAGATAGCTTTTTAAAGATCTAGCGATTAAAACAGGCAACTCTCTAGCGAGAGTCATTTGAAATCCCCAATTAGAAACATTCCAAGTCATAGATTGTGTAGAGTTAGGTATAATTTCTTCGCGTGTTGTGATGAGTTTAAATGTCTTTTTTTCTGAAGTAAGGGGGGCTCGGGTTAAAGTATATTTCATAAATCCATCTGCAAAAAGGCTTTGTGAGACAAGTTGATCTGTCGTGTGAAGAGAGGGATTCGAGTGGAGACTGCATATTTCGGTGTGCACTATATCTACTGTGGCTGGATCTCTAGCAGCAAATCCTATTCCCATTCGAATAGCAGGAAGTGAGCCGTAGCATCCCATATGGTAAGCGTGGGTTACAGTGGTTTGAGTTCCCCAGTCCGGCCGTTTGGAAACAATTTTCTGCGCCCCACTTGGTGATACATACCCAGTACAGCTCACATGAATGATGTGATCTGGAGGGCTAGATTCTTCCGGATAATATTCTTCAAAAATCTGATCAACAAATTCTGCAAAACGCCGAGACCGAACTGCTAAATTCTCTCCTTCAGGAAATTGATTCAGCTTGTAGATTTCCATTTGGTCCCAATCACGATTTTTAAAATCGCGCAGAATGTGACCTCTTTTTTGAATTCGATCGGGTTTGCATCCTACATGCCAGAATTTTTCTTGGAGCGTCTTTTGGAATAAGATGATATCCTTTTCGCTCATTCCTTTCGTTTTTTCTGCTTGAGTGTGAGCATCGATAAGCCATTCAAGAGTCTGCTCTTGAAGCGTTTCAAAAGGAGGTCTGATAGAATTAAAAGAAGACAAGAACATGGCGAGGGATCATATCAACATCTCTCATTAAATTATCTAGAAAATAAAAAAATCATTGGGATAGTGTGCGAATTATGAGAAAGCTATTCTGGTTAATCCTATTTTTTGGTGGCTATGTTTGGATGGTCACGACAGAAAATGAAGCTTTTGTCCTGGAAAAGGGAAAAGCTCTTTATCAAATGATTTCCAATTGGTTTGTCGATGCGGATGTCGACTTTCAAATCAAAAGAAAAGAATTATCTAAAAACAAACCGCGCCCCAGAAGATGGGATTAATTTAATTAAGATCTGTTATTTTTTTTATCTCAACTAACTATTCCTGAATAGTTTTGATTCTGTTTGTAAATTAATTTATTGACTATTTTTAAAGAATTCATTAATTTTATCTTTAAAATAACTTTACATTTGAAGGGGTCTAAGGGGGTCAATATGTCTTGTAATGCTCTAGGTTCTATTTTTTCAAAGCTATGCGATTCTTCTTCGTGTGTCTTTGGTACTTTGTGCAATTGTTGTACGCAAAGTCATGTCGTGGTTATTGGAGATCGAAACGATCCTATAATCAAAGATATCATCAGTATATCTCAAAACCATAATGATTTAAATCAAGCTCTGCAAGCTTTAAGGGCTCTTGAGGGAGATAATTCTTCTATTAGTAGTTTAGCTAAAACAAGATCTATTACAAGAGCGAAAAAAACGGATGACAAACTACCAGAAGTGCGGGCCGCTATTCTTCAGATAGTCGGAAAAGCGTTGAAAAAGATAGGACATGAAAAAATGAGCCCTGAAGAGTGCATGATGAGATTTACAACAGCCGCCTCTTTTGTTGGAATTAAGGATATTAGAGATGTTTATAATCAGTTCACTCCTATAGATGAAGTGACTTTAAGAAAATTAGAATCTCAAGTCGCTCGCATGCAAAAATACGGATCTTTAGCTGCATTTCTATGGAAATCTTTAAAAGAAGAGAAGTGTAAAAATGAAAAAGCTTTAGATATCTTAGTAAAAAACAAAGTCATCCTTCCTAAACAAGCAGCTATTTTAGCTAAAATTTTCAAGATCGGTAAAAGGGCTTCTTTTTTTAATAAAAATTCTTTTTCTGAAGTAGAAAGAAGTATTCAGTCTATTTTTCTTAAAGCAGCGGAAAGTTCTCCAGAAAAATTCATTCGCAAACAAGGATTTATCTCTTGGTGTTCTATAGAGCTTACTCCGCCTCCTTCTTCAGAGGGTTTTTCTGAAAGTGCTGAATCGGAATCTTCCCAACAACAAGAGATTAAACAAATTATGAGGAGATTAAGTACTCATGGAGAGGACGAGAGCGACTCTGAAAGCGGGTCTTTGTTAGGAGTTAGAAGAACAGAGCTCTTATGTCGTGTTCATGGCTTTAAGGAAACCTCTTTACATCGATTGACAGAACTTCAAGCTCCCGTTTTAAATGAGAGTATAGAGCGATTAGAAGAACTAGATGGGACTATAGCTCATCTTTTTTTTTCTTTAAAAACAAGTCAAGAAACTAATTATTTAGTTTATCGTCGAGATATTCCTACATATATCGCCCAAGAAATAGAGAAAGAAATAGATAAATCTCCTGAATTTATTCGAGAAATTAAGGAAAAGGAAAATTTAATTGATTTAAGTGTTTCATCTCTCTGGATTCTTTACGAAATTGCGAATCGCATTTCGAGCAAGACTCTCATTGACAAGTGGTCTTCTAAATATTCTTTGCAAAGCTGGAGGGATAAGGCCAGTTTAAAATTGCCGCCCTCCGTTTTAGTCAATCATCAGGAGGCTTCTTCTTCAGGGGAAACACTTTTAGATGAGAAACAACAGACTCTAAAGATTATGGATGAAAAACGAGAAGCTTTAGAAAAATTCCAAAGAAACACTCAATCAAGAAATTCTCCAGAAAGAGGAGCGGGAAAATGATTATTTATCAAAAAGCAGCTGATTTATGGAATTCTTATCTTGCGAGCTCCTTACCTCTAGTGGATGAAGAGAATCTTCCTTCAATGGAACAATTCTTCAGAAGGCGGGATTGGGAGGCGGAAAGAGAAAAATCTTGGATTAAATTTCGCTCTATTGCTTGGCTGATTTTAGCTCAAGGATCTTATTTTGCGGCTAAACATTCAGAAGTAGTTCCTAAAACACTTCCTGTTGGTGTAGCGGCGATCGGTCTGATCCACTCTATTTATTCAGTAAGAAAGGTAGAAGAGAAAATTTTCCAAATGGAAGAATACAGAAGATTGTTTTTAGAGCGAGCTCGTCTTATTGAGCAAGAAAGCGGTAAAAATTCTGTCGCTATTCTTGATTTTCCTCTGCCTGTTCATATTGAGAATATGCTTCCTGCAGATCTAGAAGGATTTAATCGAAATCAACCGATTGAATATTTCACTGTAGGAGGAGGAAGAGTGGGAATTATTATTCATGGAGGGAGAGTGGGGGTTGCTATCGACGCTCGATCTATCACTCCTGAAGTGCTAAGTCATAGATTGAGGTTTATTGCAGATCGATATCCTCAGCTATCTCAAATTAAGATTCTTAATTTTCAAGGAAATGTTAGCAAACTTCTTGGAGATCTTTTGCAATTCAAATGCATGTCGTATCTATGCTTTGAAAATTGCCAAGATATACATGATGAACATTTGGAAATTATTCATCAAAAGGCTAAAAAATTAAAAAGAATTGATCTTATTGGATGTAAATGTCTTTCTGCGCCGATTTGCGATCGGATGAGTCGTAAATATGCAATTACTTTTCCTGACGGAAGCTCCAATCTCGATGATCTTTTTGAAAAATTTTATGTAGCTCTCAAGAAAATTGGCGATGACATACTTTTAAAAGTAGTCAAAGCAAAAATAGAAAATCTAGAAAGAGATTTTAAAAGAGGAGAAACCGAGAAACGTTTAGAAAACCTCAAGTCTTTGCTCACATTGCTTAATTCGTCTCTGAATAATTCAGAAGATTATGAAAGAACTCGTTCAACTCTTATGAGATCTGCAGCTCCAGATATAAATATAAAAGGGTTAGATCCTTATGAAAAAAGCAAAATCATAAAAGAGATCAGTAGTTCAATTGATAGAATGATCAATGAACCTTACATTGTCGTTTTAGGATCTAAATTTAAATTTCGTGCAAAAGATATAATCTTATGTGATGAATTGTTTAAGCCCATTTTACAAGCCTTTCATTATATTGATGCTTATCTAAGCTCTTTAGATATTTCCGATTCTTTTTTGAGCGGACATTTTTTAGAAGAATCTAAAGGTCTCCCTATCAACACTTTAGTTGCAAGAAACTTACAATATCTGGATAACGATGCATTGGTTCATCTCCAAGGTTTTATCGAATTAAAACATGTAGATCTCTCTGGAAGTCCGGTTACAGACGAAGGTCTTATTCAACATATTATGGTGCTACCTAAACTCGAGGTATTGCGTCTAGACACCTGTGATAAAATCACTAATTCAGCATTAGAGGCTGCTATTACTAAATTGATGTTTCAAAGCCTTCAACTATTAACTATCTATGGAAATTCTAAAATAACTGAAGCGACCATTGAAAAACTTATTAATAAAAAGGGGATAGACTTAACAGTGCCCTTTTTGGTTGCTTTTGATAAAGAGGGGATCCGTAGTGTTTACGTAAGTACTACGCATTTAATTGATTCTGCAACAATAGATCATTTCGAAAAAATTAAAAAAGATGGGGTGGTCTCTCGCATCCTTTTTGGAGAAGGAACTAGATTGAGATTTGACGATATACAAAAACTAAAAGATCTCGCTGCAGTTCAGTTTTTCGAAATGAAAGAAGAGCAAATAGATGTAGAAGTTCTCAAATCATTGCCACAAATTTGGCCGATTCAATCTATTTTATTAGGGAAGTGTGAAATAAAGATCACTCAGTTAAAATCAGGTCTTTTTCCTGAAGCCAA
>Ga0196970_1002174_pt1 | contig 10831 bp, 10 predicted proteins | sample S1v_513CmetaG_FD_148672 | JGI IMG/M metagenome (GOLD analysis project Ga0196970, IMG submission 148672) | Soil microbial communities from Anza Borrego desert, Southern California, United States - S1+v_5-13C | ecosystem: Environmental > Terrestrial > Soil > Desert | place: USA: California... | reverse complement strand
CGGGCTTCCTTCGGATTCCGCCTCGCGGCGGACACCCTTGCCTTTGGCTACTGGATCGGACTGTCTGATCCATACCGGACTTTCACCGGATAAGTTAGCGCCCATGCCGGGCGTACCAGACAGGCCCCGCACTGCGAACTGCAGTACGGGGCCTTCACACGCTATTCGATGCCGGCGATCCGCTTATACCCCAGCACCAGCAGCAGTCCCGTCACACCGGTCAGGGTCACAGCCACACCGGGCATCAAATCGAGCCCGTAGGAGACCACCAGCCCCACCACCACGGAGATCACGCCCACCAGCACAGCCAGCGCCAGCGTCCCCCGGAACGACCGGGCGACCTGCAGCGCCGTCGCCACCGGCACCACAATCAGCGCCGAGACCAGCAGCACGCCGACCACGCTCATCGCCATGGCAACGGTCATCGCCGTCAAAATCATGAAGACGGTATTGACGAACCCGACTGGCACCCCGCCGACCCGGGCCTGCTCCTCATCAAAGCTGACGCTGAGCAGTTCCTTATAGAGCAGCAGCAGAACCACCAGCACCAGCAGTCCCAGGCCGCCAATCAGCCAGAGCTTCTCGGTATCGACGGTCATCACCGACCCGAACAGGTAGCTCATCACTTCGCTGCGGGCCAGCACCATGGCCAGCGCCAGCGACGTGGGCGCCATAATCGCCAGGCTCAGCTCGCTGTACTTCGAATACCGCTGGCGGAGCCAATCCATGCCCAGCGATGCCAGGACCGAAAAGAGCAGTCCTGTCACCATGGGCAGGACCTTGGTCAGCACGCCCGCCGCCACGCCCACCAGCGATACGTGGGCCAGCGTGTCGCCGTACTGCGCCTGCCGGCGCATCACCAAAAAGACGCCGATGGCAGGGCAGACGATGGCGACGGCCAATCCCGCCAGCAACGCCCGCTGCATGAACCCGTGTGCAAACATCTCAAGAAGCATGGGGGCGCCTCCCGCCTAATGGTGATGATGATGGATCGAGCGGACCGGGTGGCCGTACAGCTCGCAGAGCTGCTCTTCGGTGCCGAAGTCGTCCGGCGAGCCGTGGTAAAAGAGCCGCCGGTTGAGGCAGGCCAGCGAAGTCACTTCGTGCGCCACCGCCCCGATATCGTGCGAGACGAGTACCACGGTCAGGCCCATCGAGGCCCGCAGCTCCCGAATCAGCTGGTAGAACTGGCTCTCGGCCTGCACGTCGACGCCGACGGTCGGTTCGTCGAGAATCAGCAGTTCCGGGCGGCTGACCAGCGCTCGTGCGATAAAGACCCGCTGCTGCTGGCCGCCGGAGAGCCGGCCGATCATCCGATCCTTGAAGCTGAGCATGCCAACCTGCTCAAGGGCGGCCCGGGCCGCCTTGCGGTCCTCGCCGGTCAAGAGGCGCCAGAGGCCCCGGCGGGCGACCAGGCCCGTGGTCACAATCTCCTCGACCGTGGCCGGGAAGCCGGAGTTAAACGAAGCCGCCTTCTGGGCGACGTAGCCGATCTTCCAGCGCTCTTTGAACTGGGCAGCGGGGGTGCCGAAGAGGCGAATCTCGCCCCGGCGCGGCGCCGAAATGGTGCCCAGAATCAGCTTTAGCAGCGTGGTTTTGCCCGAGCCGTTCGGCCCGATGAGGCCCAGGTAATCGCCCCGATTGACCGCCAGGTCGACCCCGTCCAGCACCGGTTCGGGGCCGTAGCCAAAGCCGACGTCTTTGAGTTGAACCAGCGGGCTCTCCATTACTTGCCACACTCCAGTGCGATCTGCAAATTGGCCAGGTTCTCCCGCATGATGCTCAAGTAGGTCTTGCCGGCCTTGACCTCATCGTCGGTCAAGCCTTCCAGGGGGTTGAGGACCAGGGTCTTCGCCCCAATCTCACCGGCGACCAGCTTGGCGACTTTGTCGCTGGCCAGCGTTTCAAAGAAGATGTACTGGACCTGATGCTCCTTCGCCTCGGCGACAATCGCCGCCAGAACCTTCGGCGTCGGCTCGCCTTCGGGCGAAAGGCCCATAATCGGGTGCTGCGTCACGCCATAACGGTGCGCCAGATAGGTAAAGGCCGAGTGCGAGGTGTAGAACTCCGTCTGACGGCACTGGGCGAGGCCGGCTGCGAACTCAGTATGCAGCCGGTTCAACTCTGCCACATAGGCCGCGGCATTTGCTTCATACGCAGCCTTGTGCGCCGGGTCCGCGGTGATCAGCGCATCGCGGATCGCTTCTACCTGCCTGGCGGCAAAGAGCGGGTTGAGCCAGACGTGGGGGTCCCAGGCCTCCTCATCGCCATGTTCGTCCGTGTCGCCATGGCCATGCCCGTCATCCGCAGCGTCCTTGATCAACTCGGCGCCCCGGGCGGTCTCCACCGCCAATAGATCCTTGTTGTCAAGGCTCTTCAGCGTCTTATCGATCCAACTTTCAAAGCCCGCACCATTATAGATGAAGACCTTCGCCTGATTGAGCGCCTTGATGTGGCCCGGCGTCGGCTCCCAGTCGTGGGGCTCCGTGCCCGACGGCACCAGGTTGATCAGGTCAATCTGATCGCCGCCGACGGCCTTTGTGAATTCGTACATCGGATAAAAGCTGGTGGCCACCTTCAGCTTGCCGCCGTCGCCGCCGGCGAAGGCCGGGGCCTTGGCCCCGCTCGGGCTGCAGCCGGCCCCCAGGGCGAGCGTCGCCACCAGGAGGAGTGCTGTCACCATCTGTCGCATCATGCGTATTGCCTCCCAATTTTCTTATCTGCGACCGGTGGGGTTAAGAACGGGTACCGCTGCAGTGCTCGCAATACCCAAAGAGCTCAATGTGATGGCTGGAGATGACGAAGCCGTGCTCCGTGCGTGCGATCGACTCCAGCTCTTTAATGGGACAGTGCCGCAGGGGCACCTCTTTGCCGCACTCCAGGCAGACGAGCCCGTGCTGGTGGGCCTGACGGTTGAGCGAGTAGTGCGCCTGCTTTCCCGGCAGCTTCACTTCATCGACAATGCTCATTTTTGCCAGCAGCCGGAGGTTGCGGTAGACGGTATCCAGCCCCATGTCCGGGTAGGTCGCCCGAATCTGCTGGTAGATGTCGTCCGCCGTCTGTTCACCGTCGCCGGCGGAGAGCAGCACATCGATCAGCATGCGGCGCTGCGGCGTCAGCTTGCAGCCCATCTCCTTCATTCGCTGCAGGACTTCCTCGACCGTCATGATAACGCCTCCAGACCTAGCTAGTAATTTTCCTAGTTGAGTCTACCGGGGATTGGCATTCCTGTCAAGCAAAAAGCACAGGGCCGGGCGCCCTGTGCTTGGGTCGAGTTAATGATCGTAACGGGGCATCTGCCGGGGCGGTTCGGGCATCAGAATCGCCAGCACGATGTAGAGGAAGAGCCCCGTGCCCGCCAGGAAGACGGCGGCCAGCCAGAGCGCCCGCACCAGCACCGGGTCGACGTTCAGGTACTCGGCCACGCCGGCGCAGACGCCGGAGAGCCATTTGTCACGGGACTTGGTCAGGGGCTTGTAGCTGTTCCGGGTGTAGACCGGTTCGGCCTGGGGCTGTTCAAACCGTGGCTGCTCCGGCTGAGGCTGCGGCTCAGGTTGGGGCTGCGGCTGGGGTGGGGTCACGATGACCGGCTCGGGCGGCGCCGGGTATTGTGCCGCCGGGGACTCGGGCATCACCATACCGAGGATAAAGTAGGCCAGAATCGCCGGGGGCATCACAATGCAGCCGAAAATCCAGATCGCCCGCCAGATCGTCTTGTCCATATCGAAATACTCAGCAAAGCCGCCGGCCACGCCGAGGATCTTCTTGTCACGGGTCCTTCTCAGTTCACGCATCTTCGTCGCTCCTCCTTGGAATCGAGGGCCGGGGCCCCGGCGCTCGTCTGTACAGTAGGACGCCGTGATCGTGCGCAACCCTTCAGCCAGAAAGAACAAAGTGCGGAAGGGGCCGGAGCCCCCCTCCGCACCACCTCCCCCTGGCTACTGCGACCCGGTGCGCCACCGTCACGGCGGCAAAGCCGCCATGGCGATGGCAAGTATCGTATCCTATACATCAAAGAAAAGAGAGGGCGGTTGCCCTCTCCCCTGCGTCACGGCTTTGTGGTCTTGGCAATCAGGTCCTGGCCCAGCACAATTTGGATCGCTTCTTCAGCGGCCTTGTCGGGCTTTGAAAGGTAGAGTGCGTTCGGGAAGACCTCGCGCAGGCGGGCTTCGGTCCCGGTCTGTCCGGCGTGGTCGACGGCGACCGTGCGGGCGACCGGTGTGGACGCCTTCGTGACCCGCGCCACCCGGAACCCCGCCGCCTTCAGCTTCTTGACGTACTCCGCTGAGAGATTCTTCCCCGTGGCATCGACCACGGCGACGGTGAGCAACTGCTGGGGCTTTTTCGGGTCCGGCTGCGTGGGCGCCGGCGAAGTGCCGGGCTTCGGCGTGACAGGTTTTTCGCCTCCGGTGGCCGGGGGCGTCGGCGGGTCACCGCTGGCATCCGACCCGGAATCTCCTTCGGCATCATCGCCGACGGCGGCCAGATGCTGCCGGTTCACTTCATCAACGGCGGCCTCATAGGCCTGCTGGTCGATGCGGGCCCGGGTCAGGAAGGCTTCCGTCGGCGGGGAGCCGACCAGAATTTCGTAGGCCGCCTGCCGGTCTGCGACCAGGTCGGGAATGAAGTAGAAGATACCGCCCACAGAGAGCGGGTCGCCGCTGAAAACGCCCGTCCGCAGGGGGTTGGCGATCGCTTCCTTGCCCGCCAGGCCGTACTTGATCATATCGGCCACCGACAGGTCCGTATCGATGGCGTCCGATAGTGCGGGAATCAGCTGCGGCACCTTGGTCAGAATGGCAGGGCGGGCCGCTGCCCGCATCAGCGCCATGGCCACCTGCTGCTGGCGGCGAACCCGGCCAAGGTCGCCCTCTTCATCCATGCGGAACCGGGAGTACTTCAGGGCGGTGGTGCCGTCCATGTGCTGGGGGCCGGCCTGAATGTCGATGATCAGCCCATCGGGGCCCATGGACGTGTCAGACGGGTCTTCGTAATACATGCGCTTCTCGGCATCGATCTCAATGCCGCCCACAGCGTCGACGATTTTCGCGAAATCGTTAAACGTGACGGTGACGTAGTGGTCGATGGGAATGCCCACGAGCTGCTCCACGGTCGCTTTGGCCAGCTTTTCGCCGCCGTAGGCATAGCTGTGGTTCAGCTTGTCGTACCCGTGGCCCGGAATCGCCGCCCAGGTATCCCGTGGCAGTGAAAGGGCCGACAGTTGCTGCTTTTCGGTGTCAAACGAGATCAGCATCATGCTGTCGGCACGGCCGGAGTCATCTTCACGTTTGTCGACGCCCATGACCAGGAAGGTCGTGCGTTTGACAGGCAGCGGCGGGGGCGGCGGAACGGTCGGAATGGGCGCACCATCCAGTCCCACGCCGATGCCGGTTGTCGCCGAGGCGAAAGGGCGGTAGAAGGCGACGCAGCCGACCACGCCAATCATGACGCCCACGAAGGCGGCCAGCCAGACGATCCAGCGGCGGCTGCGCCGACGGCGGGATCTGTTCAAAGACCTCCCCCTCCTTTCTTGTGCTTTTATGAACACGGCAGAGTATGCGCAGAGGCTCAAGTCGATGTAGGGGTCGGGGCAGGTCTATTGCTCAGCATACCATAAGATCGACTGATGACCCAAGCCCGGTTGCCCCTCATCGGCAGTTTGACGATATCACCCAAGCCCTTGGTTCCCGCTCCCGCACAGAATTTGCGGCGACGGTCAAAGTTGTGGAGGAAATTTGCACCTTTTGTAGTAAAAAATCCGTATGGATATATGATGTAGCGCCTGAAAGGGGTAACGAGATGAAGTTGGCCGTGGTCACCGATCAGATCAGCCGGGATGTCGATACCGCTTGCGAGCAGATTACCTCCTGGGGCGGTCACGACGTCGAACTACGCAACGTTGGCGTCGGGCCAATCGGCAGTAACTTGTCCGCGGACTTCCTGGGTGACTTGGTCGGAACCCTTGAGCACTGGGACGTGCGGGTGGCCGGCATCGCACCGCAAGCGTTCAAAGTCGCCATGGATGATGCCGCCATGCGGTATCACCGCCGCATTCTGCTGCCTGCGAGCCTGCACCTGGCCGTGCTTCTCAAGTGCCCGGTGGTTCATATCGGTGCGCCCCTGCGGCCGGCCGGCGCCAAGGACCCCTGCCCCGACGAGGCGCTGGAAGTGCTGGCCGAGGCGGCCGAGCTGGCAGGAAACCTCGGGCTGGTGCTCGGCCTGGAGAACGAGCCGGGCAGTTGGGCGGAGACAAGCTCGCAGCTGGCCGCGATTGTCCGGGCGGTCGGGCACCACGCCCTGCAGATCACATGGGACCCCGCCGTCAGCATGATGGCCGGCGACGCCCCCTTCCCCTCGGGCCTGATGACCGTGCGGAACAAGCTCTGCTCCATTCGCCTGCGCGATGTGGGCATGAGGGCCAACGGCTACAGCGGCGTGCTGCCCGGCGACGGCATGTGCGGCCTCGATTTCCTGGTAACCTCGCTCGTCGGCGATGGCTTTACGGGCTCCATGGCCCTGGACCCGCGCCTGGTGCCGAAGCTGGAAGGCGCCCGGGCCGCGTACGAGACCGTCGAGAAGATGGCGACGGCTGCGCGCCGTGCGGTCCGGCGGTAGGGTAGTCACTGTATGCGGGCACGATCAGCGTTCCGGGGATCGGGACCTGGCTCATGTGCGCAACCAGGCGGCCGAAACCTGGTGCCGCATCGCCTAATAGCAACACCGCCAGGGCCCTGCCCTGGCGGCTTCTTTTTCACACACACCTATGACCGGCCTGCTGCGAGCCAGCGAGCGACAGTGGCGACTCGCTTGCCCAGGTACTGGGCGCCCTCCAACTCCTCCTCTGTCGGCCCGCCCCCAACCCTGGCCGCACTCGCCCCATAGGGGTTTCCCCCGGCCGCAAAGACTACCTGATCGGTGTATCCCGGCGGGGCGATGATGGCCCCCCAGTGGTAGAAAATATTGTTCAACGCCAGAATCGTCGACTCCTGGCCACCGTGGGGGTTATCTGCCGTCGCAAAGGAACTGACCACCTTGTTCGTCAGCTTACCCTGGGCCCACAGCCCGCCCGTGGTATCGATAAACTGCTTCAACTGAGAGGCCATACCCCCGAATCGGGCCGGCGTGCCCAGAATAATCGCATTAGCCCAAGCGAGGTCATCATGGGATGCGGTCTGCACGTCTGCCGTCGCTTCCCGATGCGCCTTCCACGCCGCATTCTGCGCGATCACACTCTCCGGGGCTAGCTCCTGCACCTTGCGCAAGCGCACCTCGGCCCCTTCTGCAAGCGCTCCCTCCATGACCGCCTCAGCCATCTTGTGCGTGATTCCCGTGGCACTGTAGTAAACGATCGTCACCTTGATGCCAGCCAAGATCAGTTCCTCCTTCGTTCCCCCAGCTTAGAGCCCCTCAACCACTCTGTAGGTATCCGCATACTGCACGAACTTCACGATTTGCCCAGACCTCAACGTGTAGACGTGTGCGAACGCTGCGCGCACGGCCTTTCCGGTGCGCTTCCCGCGGCCCGAGTAATGGCCGAGGGCGATCACCACTCCCCCGGCGTCCAGGTACTCATCCACTTCGGCACCCCACTCGTCCCAGTGGGCGCGGAACTTCGCGAAGACCTGATTCAGTACCTGATCGGTGCCGACATAGCGTCCACCGTTGGGCCACCCATCCATCTGATTCCACTCGATCTCCGGATCAAAGATGCGCCGGATGGTCTCGGAATCCCGCTGTGCGAAGGCTCGGTACAGTTCTCTCACAGTCTCAACGGCCTCAGACACCTTCTCAGCCTCCTTTCCCCCACAGTTGCATGACCAGACATTAGTTGACTAGTCATGTATTAACCTCAGGAAAAGGCCTCACTCGGAGGCCTTCTCTTTGATCACGATCTTCAGCATGCGCAGCAGCTCACTCACTTCACCTGGGGCCAGATCGCCAACGGCCGCCTCATCGACCTCATCAACCGCAGCGTCCATGGAGACCAGCAACGCCAGACCAGCTTCCGTAATGGAGCAGTGGTAGACCCGACGGTCCTTGGCATTTCGGACCCGTGCCACCAGCCCCTTCGCCTCGATCCGGTCAAGGAGCCGCGTGATGCCAGGCGTGTGCTCAAGCATCCGCTCGGCGATGGCCAAAATCGGCAACGGCTCACCAGCCCCGCGCAGAATGCGCAGGACGTTGTACTGCTGGATCGTCACACCATAGGGCTCAATCGTGGCCGACATCCGCCTACGCACCACGTCTGCGGCCTGGAGGAGCCGGACAGCCGCCTCCTGGCGGTCAGAGCCCAGCCGCATGATGCGGCGCTCGGGGGAAGAACTCTGCTTTGTCATAGTTCCAGGATACTGCCATTTACTTGACTAGTCAAGTATCTAATGCGATGCATGCCTCTCGCAGTTCAGGCACTGGCCCAGGCCGGTAGACAGCGGCTCGCTCCGGGTCTACTGCCACAACGAATGCATTCACTTCGAACACACCCCAGGGCCAAGGTTACAGATTGTGTGCGTGATGGTTATCCCCGACTCACTCGCCCAGGGCCTTCAGGCGCGTCACCGTCACGCTCACATGCCCGCCCCGGCGCTCGACCCGGCCCAGGGCGGCCAGGGGCGGGCGCGGGTCGGTGAAGATCAGGTGCCCATACCGCTGGTACACATCTTCAAAAATCGTCACATCGACCAGGCCGGTCTCATCTTCCAGGGCGAGGAAGACCACAACTTTGCCGCTCTTGGTCGGCGGCCGGTGGGGACAGACCACCACCCCCGCCACCTTGACCAGTTCGCCCCGCTCGGCCCGCTTCACCTGGGCCGCCGTCAGGTACCCCTGCCGTTTCAGCTCTTCCCGGGCGAAGGCCATGTAATGGCCCCGGACCATCAGCCCGAGCAGTTCGTACTCCTTCAGGAACTTCTCAGCCGGGGTGAAGTCAGGCAGCGACCGGCACTCGATGCCGAAATCTATGGCGCCCTGGGCCGAGTCGGCCTCCCGGGCCGCCTCCAGGGCCTGGGGCACCTGCCAGAGCAGCTCCCGCCGGTTGGGATGCAGGCAGTCGAAGGCGCCTGCCAGCACCAGCGCTTCCAGGCTGTCGCGCGGCACCTTGCCGCCTACCTTCCGGCAGAAGTCGGCTAAGCTGCGGTACCCCGCCCCCCGTCCCGCCATAATCGCCTCCTGGACGGGCGTTCCCACGCCCTTCACCTGCTTGAAGCCAATGCGAATCGCCTTACAGAGTTCCGGGTAGGGCGGCACATAGCCGCCCTCTGCCCGCCAGAACGCTTCCCAGGCCTCCGGCGACCACTCCTCCACCGTAAAGGCCGGCTCGCTCCGGTTGATATCCACCGGCAGCAGCCCCACGCCCCGCCGGGCCGCATCGCCGGCCAGTGTGTTAATGGGGTAATAGCCCATGGGCTGGGCCGACATGAGCGACGCGAAGTACTCGGCGGGATGGTGCCGCACCAGGTAGGCCGTCTTGTAGGCCGTGTTGGCAAAGGCCGCCGCATGGGCTTCGCAGAAGCCATAGCTGGCATACCCCTGCACGTAGGAAAAGATCGTGTCGGCCACCGCCGGATCGACGCCGGCCTGCATCGCCTTTTCGACAAAGAGGCGCCCGATAGCCACCATATCTTCCTTATTGCGCGCCTTGGTCATCACCCGGCGGAGCTGGTCCGCCTCGCCGGGGCTGAAGCCCGCCACCGCCGTGGCGATTTCGATGACCTGCTCCTGAAAGAGCACGACGCCGTACGTTTTGGCGAGAATCGGCTCCAGCTTGGGATGCAGGTAGGTGATATCTTCCTGCCCGTGTCGCCGGGCCAGAAACGGCTCCACCATGTTACCCTTGATGGGGCCGGGGCGGATAATCGCCACGCTCGCCACGATATCCTCAAAGCGGTCGGCCCCGAGCCGGGCCTGAAGCGCCCGCTGGGCAGGGCTCTCCAGCTGAAAGACCCCGATCGTCTCGCCGGTGCCCAGCATTTCGTAGGTCTCCCGGTCCTCAGGCGGTATCTGATCGTAGTCGAAGCCGGAGACCTCCAGCATGCGGGCGGCGTCATCGACCGCCGAGAAAGTGCGCAGCGAGAGCAGGTCGAGCTTCACCAGCCCCAGGTCCTCCACGTACTCCTTGTCAAACTGGCAGACGGCGCAGCCCTTGGCGGCCATTTGCAGCGGTGTGACTTCCAGCAGCGGGCGCCGTGAGATGACGAGGCCGCCCAGATGGGTGCCCATGAAGCGGGGCAGCCGGGCGATCTTGGCACAGGCCTGCAGCAGTTGCTCGAACTTGTGCCAGGGAATGCCGGACTGCCGCAGCTCGGGCAGCCGGCCCATGATGTCGATGATGTCATCCGCCCCGGAAAAGTAGGGCATGCGCTTGGCCAGAAAGTCGATTTCCGCTTCGGCAAAGCCCATCGCCTTGCCAAGGTCCCGCAGGGCGGAGCGGGCGTGGAATGTGTTGTAGGTGCAGACCGAGGCGACCTTGTCGTGGCCGTACTTCCGGTACACGTAGTTGGCCACCTCGTCCCGGTGACGGGAGTCAAAGTCGATGTCGATATCCGGTTTCTCCGCCCGCTCCAGGCTCATGAACCGCTCAAAGAGCAGGCCGCGGCCGATGGCGTCCACATCGGTGATGAAAAGGCAGTAGGCGACGGCTGAGTCAGCGGCGGAGCCCCGCCCGGCGCCCCGGAAGCCCCGGCTGCGGGCGTAGCAGGCCACGTCCCAGACCAGCAGGAAGTAATCCTCATAGCCCAGCTGCCCGATAATGTTCAGTTCGTGCTCCAACCGGTCCTGGGTGCGCTGCGTGATGCGCCCGTAACGGCGGCGGGCGCCATCGTACACCAACTGCCGC
>Ga0196970_1002173_pt1 | contig 10846 bp, 7 predicted proteins | sample S1v_513CmetaG_FD_148672 | JGI IMG/M metagenome (GOLD analysis project Ga0196970, IMG submission 148672) | Soil microbial communities from Anza Borrego desert, Southern California, United States - S1+v_5-13C | ecosystem: Environmental > Terrestrial > Soil > Desert | place: USA: California... | reverse complement strand
TCAGCCTTCCTTCATCGCTGAAAGCGGTCAATAGATCAGTAAACCAGGAGGGAATCTCCCTATGCTGGTACAAGGTGTCAAACGACCACTCGATGGCTTCTACCCGTTCTTCCTCTAATAGCGGTAATGCTGCCGACACGATGTCGGAATCGAGATTGCAGGCGATTGTTGACAATATGGGCGGCAATGGTGGTTGTTTTTAACTCCACTATCCCATTCCGCAGGCAGGGCAGCAATACGGAGTTATTACAGCCTCACCAGTTTTTTGCTCGGTAAGCGTTTTAGGCGTCACCTCTCTGTCCTTCTTGCTGCAGGATGTGGTAGTGGCAGTTACAGCCACGCCGGCTACGATAGCGCTCAATAATAGTTTAGAAAGCTTCATTGTATTGTTTTTACCAGGTGAAACGATAGACTAAGTTAGGGACAACACATCTTAATTTTTGTCACTAAACAGTCGTTATAGTAATAGACGAGAAAAGTTGGGTGGTTCTTAGGGCCATTGCAAACTTCCCAGATAAAAATCCCAATAGACAAATTCCAAACTCCAAAGCCTGGCAGATTCGGCGCAGTGTGTCAGACTCCTAATGGAATTTGTATAAAAGGTTTTGCTATTCGATGCAGGTCAGCCATTGAGCAGAGCCGATGGAGAGCCGATGGAGATCCGATGCAGAGTCGGTACGGGTTCGGTACGGAGTCGGTGGCCGGTGGAAACTTACTAAGAATAAATTCTGTCGTTCTCATCGCTTTATAGCTGTCAGTGTACTATTTTCGCGGCTCAAATTATTTTTACCTCTCATGAAACATTTATTATTTCTATTGTTGATGGCGGTGAGCGCTATAACCTACGCACAAGATAAAAAGAAGACCGACCAGATATTCCTGAACAACGGCTCCAGGCTGGAGGTGCACGTGACCAAGGTCAACGATAACACGGTAGAATTCACCTACCCTAACGAGACCGTGCAGAACTCAGAGGCGGTATCCAAGATACGTACCATCGTTTTTGCCAGTGGTCGTGTGCAGCAGTTCAACACCAGCGGCAGCACAGCCAGCGAGTCTGAAGATGCTCCAAGCGACAAAGCTTCTGCACCCGAAATGCGGGCTGTAGTGCCTAATACGCTCGCCATACTGCCAGTAGCTTTCTACGACGACGCGACAGGCGAACTGTACCAGGACAAATCGAAGCTGGCACAGTCGCGCATATTTGACTTCTTTGAAGACGAGCCCAATAAGATAGCCCCACTGAAGCTGCAGGACAGCCGCAGTACGAATGCCTACCTTAAGAAGGCCAACATTAGCTATGCAGAGTTGGATGAAACGCCTATACAAGACATACAGAACATCATAGGAGCCGACTACCTGGTACTGAGCAAGGTAAACTGCAAGGTGAAGACGAGTGCCACCGCGAATGAAACAACATATGCGGGCAAAGAAAAAAAAGGCGGTAAGGAAGTAGCTGCGGTACACACAAGCTCCAGCGTAAATGAGAACAAGAGCTACGAGTATATGGTGGTGCTGGAAATATACAAGAACGGCGAAAAGATATACAACGAGACCCGCAAGCCCTTCCTGAATATGGAGGACAGCTGGAAAGATGCGTACGAGTACATGCTGAAGCGCACGCCGATCTACAAGAGAAAATAATTGAGGAGTTACGGTTTACGATTTACGATTTACGATTTACGGGTGACGAGTTGGGAGGGTTGCCTTACCCAACTCTTTTTTTATTCTGCTGGTCTTAGTGTGCATGAAAAGAAATGTACTACTCTTAACGTTAGCTTTATGCTCGGGCTCATTGATCCACGCCCAATCGGTAACCACCAAAACCGGCCTGCGCTTGTATGAACACCATAGCCCTATGATAGCCGGAGGACAGGGTGCAAGTGGCGTACAGTCGGCCTACGACTTCGTAAACCATACGTACTACAACAGCTATGATAGTGCCACCTTCGACGCCTACACCAATGGTGAGGAGGCAAACATAGACATGGCGGAGCACAATGGACCCTTCGGAAACCAGGGACCCTTTGGTTTTACCTCAGGTGTAAGCTCCATATGGAATGGCGACATCCAGGGTAATGGAACTACGAAATGGATGAAGGCTCCGCAGGGCTTTAACTATGCTACCATTGCTGATGTAAGTGATATCGCTACTGCTTACAATGCCACTATGGCAACAACAGCTATTGTAGAAGTGGAGGAGAATGCAATTTACCTTGGAAAGATTCGGAACACGGATCTTTATGTTGCTATGCGTGCCTTCAATATCAAGAATAAAGGCGCGGGAAATAACGATGTTTACTTTGACTTTGAATATAAATACGGAACACTGATACCAGCAGGTATCGGCCAGGTAGATAACAACAGTATTCTGTCTATCTCACCTAATCCCGCAACAAACAACATCAGACTGGAAAACAAGTCACGCCAGCGTTTAACAGCAAAACTGATATCTATGAACGGGCAGATGATTCAATCATTTTCTATAGGCGCAAGCGAGGTGAAGACATTGAACGTAAATACCATCAGCAGTGGTCTGTATTTTATTATCTGCACTTCAGAGGATGGACATAGCTACACACACAAGCTGGTGAAGCAATAACAAGGGACAGTTTCTTATTACAAATCTAATAGGCACACCGGCCATAGAGCAGCATCTGCTTTATCGCCGGTTTTGTGATGTTTCAGCAGGTAGTTGGCTTAGTGCTTGCAAGGTCAGCGTTTTCTCTTCTCTTCACAGCCAGGTAAGATTATTATAATTTAATTCGGGTAGGACTGGAAATGAATAGTACTTTTGCGATATAAATGAATCTATTTCTTAGGCTAATTCTATTGTCCATCTGCTTTTTTCTGTCAGATGGATGCCATTTAGCTCATTGCAATTCCACAAAGGCTAACACAGCAGCATCTGGTCAGTTTCAGGATCTTGATGTTCCGGGAGGGCTGTCGTTTACAAATTTGCCAGAAAGAGGAAGCGCTATATTTCGCGCAACAGCAGCGGAGTACGAAAACGCCGAATACCTATGTTTTGTTGAAGAAATAGTGGATGAAAGAATTGAGTCTGACAGTTCCTTCAACAAATACCAACCGGATAATTACTTTACCGCGTACTACAACAATACCCTCTGCGATGTTTGCAGCTATCTTAACAGCCCTTGCGCGGCGAATGATCTTCTTGGTTACTCCTCTACGGCCCGCTATATTTTCTTTCGGGTAATCCGCATCTGATTTGTCTTTTCTGGCCCTGGATAATACGCCGGGCTTGTTTCTTTTACATGGTCTATGGCTAAATCGCTCTGTTTTAGCCAGGGTCTGTCTGTCATACACATATCTAAGAAATCCGGATAAAATCGGTCAAATACAAGTATCATGAATCGAATACTCATGCTTATAAGCGCATGCGCCATGCTGTCTCATGCAAGCTGCGACTCCAGAAAAGAAGAAAAACCTGAAGAAACCAAACTCTCGGTAACGAGTCCGCTGAGAATGGACACAGCAATAATAAAAACTTACGTGTGCCAGATACACGCTGCAAAACATATCGAGCTAAGGGCTCAGGAAAGAGGGTACCTGCAGCATATTTTCGTTGATGAAGGGCAGTTTGTCAAGAAAGGTCAGCTCTTATTCAAGATAATGCCGAGGCTTTACGAGGCCGAGCAGCAGAAGGCAAAAGCAGAAGTGAAACTGGCGGAAATTGAATTTCAGAATACAAAGCGTCTTGCTGACGGGAATGTGGTAGCTCCAAATGAGCTGGCTATGGCAAAGGCACGACTGGATAAGGCAAAGGCAGAGTTATCACTAACAAATATACATCTCCGGTTCACCGAGATCAGGGCACCATTCGATGGCCTGATCGACCGCTTTCATGTAAGGCAGGGAAGTCTTATCGAGGAAGGGGACCTGTTGTCTACCCTTTCTGACAATAGCAGGATGTGGGTGTACTTTAATGTGCCCGAGGCTGAATACCTGGACTTCACATCAAAGGAAAAAAGCGACCGGCCAGCGGTAAACCTGCTGATGGCTAACAACAAACACTTCCCGTTTCCAGGTGTGGTAGAGACCATCGAAGCCGACTTCAACAATGAAACAGGCAACATAGCCTTCAGGGCCACTTTCCCTAACCCGAATGGTTTATTAAGGCACGGCGAGACCGGTAACATCAAAATGTCGGAGCCAATTAAGAATGCCTTGATAATACCACAGAAAGCCACTTTTGAAGTCCTCGACAAAAAATATGTTTACGTGGTCGGTAAGGACAAAAGGGTACACTCACGGGAAATCTCCGTGGGCGCAGATATGGAGGACCTTTTCGTAGTGACTGCCGGCCTGGAGGATAACGAAAAAATACTACTTGAAGGCATTCGCAAGGTGAAGGAGAACGACAGGATATCCTTCGAATACCATGAGCCACGACCGGTGATCGCTCAGCTAAAGGTTCCGGCAGAATAATTCACTCTTTAAATGCAAGCAAATGTTTAATAAATTCATTCAAAGGCCCGTACTCGCCATCGTGATGTCCCTGGTCATCATCTTCCTGGGGATACTGGCCATCAATACACTGCCCGTGTCGCAATTCCCGTCTATTGCGCCGCCTATGGTAGTGGTAAATGTAGCATACCCCGGGGCAAGCGCCGATGTGCTGGTAAATTCGGTGCTCATCCCTATGGAGAAATCAATTAACGGCGCACCGGGCATGAAGTACATGACATCGGATGCGACCAGTGCAGGTGAGGCGACCATCCAGGTAGTTTTTGAAATAGGCACCGATCCGAGCCAGGCAGTGGTAAACGTGAAGAACCGCATAGAGCAGGTAACAAACAGACTGCCGGAGCTGGTGCAACGGGAAGGGCTGGTAGTAAGCTATACCTCTCCAAACATGCTCATGTACGTGAACTTGTATAGCAAAGACCCTAAAGCTGATGAGAAGTTCCTGTATAATTTTGCAGCTGTCAATATTATATCTGAACTAAGCCGCTTGAAAGGTGTGGGTAGTGCCAAGATACTGGGAAGCCGGCAGTATGCCATGAGGATATGGCTGAAGCCTGACAGAATGCGAGCTTATAACGTCTCAACCGAAGAGGTGATGGAAGCACTGGAGCAGCAAAGCATCATCGGCTCACCTGGACGGCTGGGCCAGGCAACAGGTAAGCGCTCCCAGTCGCTGGAGTATGTATTGACATACCCGGGCAGGTACAACACACCGGAACAGTACAAAGATGTCATCATCCGCGCCAGCCCCGAAGGAGAGATCCTTCACCTGAAGGACGTGGCTGATGTCGATCTGGGAAGTGAGTTTTACGATATCTACTCAAACATGGATGGGCACCCATCGGCTGCTATTACCCTAAAGCAGACTTACGGCAGCAATGCCAGCGAAGTAATTGAAGAAGTGAAGGAAAAGCTCGCTGAAATCAAATCTGAATCTTTCCCCGCAGGCATGGATTACCAGATCAGCTACGATGTATCCAGCTTCCTCGATGCTTCTATCGAAAAGGTGCTGCATACACTTGCTGAAGCATTTATCCTGGTGGCCATTGTCGTGTTTATCTTTCTTGGCGACTGGCGTTCCACACTTATACCAACACTGGCAGTGCCGGTGTCACTTATCGGCACATTCATATTTATGCAGGTATTGGGTCTCACTATCAATCTGATTACCCTATTTGCGCTGGTACTGGCCATCGGTATCGTGGTAGATAATGCCATTGTTGTAGTGGAGGCAGTACATACAAAGATGGCGGAAGAAGATATTTCGCCATACAAAGCTGTCAAGAAGGTGCTTCAGGAGATCAGTGGTGCCATCATAGCAATCACATTATTGATGACAGCTGTGTTCATCCCCGTTGCGTTCATGACGGGCCCCGTGGGTATCTTCTACAGGCAGTTTTCTATTACCATGGCTGCTTCCATCGTTATCTCCGGGGTGGTTGCACTTACGCTCACACCTGTGCTCTGCGCGATGATATTAAAGAACACCCATGGCGTCCCTCGTAAAAAGACGCCAATAAACAGGATGATCGATGCATTCAACAACTGGTTTGAGAAGGTGACCGGCAGGTACACCTCGTTACTCAAAATGATCGCACACCGCAGAGTATTGACTTTCGGATTACTGATTGCCTTCTGTGCGGGGATATGGGTGACATCGGAAACACTCCCCTCCGGATTTATACCTAACGAGGATCAGGGAATGATCTATGCCATTATACAAACGCCTCCCGGCTCCACCCTCGAAAGAACTAACCATATATCCAGGGAACTGCAGCAAATAGCAAAGACTGTGGAAGGTGTTCAGTCGGTTTCTTCACTGGCGGGTTACGAAGTGTTGACCGAAGGCCGCGGCTCAAATGCGGGTACCTGTCTTATTAATCTGAAGTCCTGGGATGACAGGAAGCATTCCGCCGAAGAGATTATTGAAGAACTGGAAGAAAAAGCCAAAGAAATTCCAGGCGCTACCGTTGAGTTCTTCCAGCCACCTGCTGTGCCGGGTTACGGAGCGGCTGGCGGATTCTCATTACGGATGCTGGACAAAACCAACTCCGGCGACTACAAAGCGTTTGGCAAGGTAAACGACGAGTTTATGGCTGCCCTTCACAAGCGTAAAGAGCTAACAGGTTTGTTCACCTTCTTTGCATCAAACTACCCACAGTACGAGCTGGAGATCGACAATAAAGCAGCTATGCAGAAAGGGGTATCCATCGGAAAGGCTATGGATAATCTCTCCATTCTGATAGGTAGTACGTATGAACAGGGCTTTATCCGGTTCGGAAATTTCTTCAAAGTGTACGTACAGGCGGCACCAGAATACCGTCAGCTGCCAGACGACGTGTTGAAGTTGTACATCAAAAACAACAGGGATGAAATGGTGCCCTACTCTGCCTTTATGAAGATTAAGAAGACACAGGGGCCTAATGAGATCACGAGGTATAACATGTATACCTCATCAGCCATCAACGGCGCACCTGCACCCGGATACAGCAGTGGCGAGGCCATTGCTGCCATTCAGGAAGTTGCAGAAGCCACCTTACCCAGGGGGTATGACATCGACTGGCTTGGCCTTTCCAAAGATGAGGCAGAGCGTGGGAATGAGGCCTTGTACATATTTCTTATTGTGCTGGCTTTTGTTTACCTGGTTCTGGCAGCACAATATGAAAGCTTCATCTTACCACTGGCTGTAATTCTGTCCTTGCCTGTCGGTCTGTTCGGAGCACTTCTACTGCTGAAGCTGATGGGTTTGTCGAATGATATTTATGCCCAGGTGGCACTAGTGATGCTGGTAGGCTTGTTGGGAAAAAATGCCGTACTGATAGTTGAGTTTGCAGTTCAAAAGCACCAGCAGGGAGCCACTATACTGGAAGCTGCTATTGAAGGTGCCAGGGTTCGTTTTCGCCCCATATTAATGACTTCATTTGCGTTCATCGCCGGGTTGATACCGCTGATCTTCGCAACTGGTCCTGGAGCCATCGGGAACCGCACCATTGGTTCATCTTCGGCAGGGGGTATGCTTTTGGGCACTGTATTCGGTGTGATCGTAGTGCCGGGGCTATACTACGTATTCGGCAGGATATCTGAGGGACGTCACCTTATAAAAAATGAAGACGAGGTGCCGCTAACGGAAGACATGACCCACAAGAAAACCAAAAAGAGAAAACTCAAGATTAAGCTCTTTAGGAACACAAAGGAAACTTCATTAATTGAAACAACTGAAACCAATGAATAAAAACAGAATGTACTGGCAGATGGCTTTCCTCTGTCTATTGCTGGTGTTTACAGGCTGTAAACTCCCGTCATTGACGGGGAAATATGTGAACAAACCAATTCCAGCAGAATACAACAGCCCGGGTGATAGCGTCAATTCAGCAAAATTGAACTGGAAAGACTACTTCGGCGATCCTTACCTTGCCGCACTGATAGACACTGCGCTGAACAACAACCAGGAACTGAATATTCTGTTGCAGGAAATTGAAATAGACCGGAACGAGATTCGTGCGAGAAAGGACGAGTATCTACCTTCTGTGGGTATAAGGGGTGGCGCAGGTGTAGACAAGGTTGCCAGGTACACCAATATTGGTGCAATGGAGGCAAACACTGAAATCAGGCACGGAGAGGAGATGCCTGAACCGCTTCAGGATTATCAGATTGGATTGTATGCAACATGGGAAGTCGATATCTGGCACAAGCTCCGAAACGCCAGAAAAGCAGCCATATCCCGATACCTCGCCACTGTAGAAGGCAGGAACTTCAGCGTGACAAACCTGATTGCTGAAATAGCCAGTTCTTACTACGAGCTACTTGCCCTTGACACCCAGCTGGACATAGTAGAAAAGAATATTGAACTACAGAATAATGCCCTGAAAATAGTAAGACTGCAAAAAGAAGCTGCGCGTGTGAATGAACTGGCAGTGCGAAGGTTTGAGGCACAGGTGCTCAGCACCAAAAGTCTGCAGTATAATATTAAACAGAAGATTACAGAAACCGAAAACAGGATCAACCTTCTGACAGGCAGATACCCGGAAGCAGTAGCCAGGAGTAGCAAGCCCTTCTGGGAATTGATGCCAGACGGCATTGCTGCAGGCCTGCCCTCACAGTTACTGGCAAACAGGCCCGATATTAGAAAGGCAGAACGCGAAGTGGTAGCAGCAAAGCTGGATGTCAAGGTGGCGAAGGCAAGGTTTTATCCGTCTTTGGGTATTTCGGCCTCCGTCGGCTACAGGGCATTTAATCCATCGTACCTGTTCAAAAGCCCTGAATCGCTGCTCTATTCGTTAGCAGGTGACCTGGCAGCACCTTTGATTAACAGGAATGCAATCAAGGCCGACTATTATACCGCTAATGCGAAGCAAATACAGGCCCTTTACAATTATGAACGGACCATATTGAACGCCTATATCGAGGTAGCAAATCAACTTGCAAAAATCAATAACCTTGAAAAAAGCTATGACCTCAAATCCCGGCAGGTACAAGCTCTCTCAGAATCGATCGATATTTCAAATGATCTTTTCAAAGCTGCAAGGGCAGACTACATGGAGGTGTTAATGACGCAGCGTGACGCATTGGAGGCTAAGTTCGAATTGGTAGAAACAAGGAAGGAACAGATGAACGCAGTAGTTAACATCTACCAGGCCCTCGGAGGCGGCTGGAATTAGAATATCTGTAACATCAAACGTCTGTTGTCAATATTAAACAGATGGTATGAACATAGAAAAAGCTGCTTTATGCAGCTTTTTCTATTAGTAAGCTGGTTCACACTTCTGTTTAAAAGCAAAGAACCTTCGTTACTCCTTCTCAGAATAGTAGATGCGGTCTATCATTCACTATCGTTACCCCGGGCCGAAGGCCGAATGCGCGATAAATGATGTCGGGCGTAAGCACCTCTGCAGGGGACCCATCCGCAAGTAGCTTTCCCTGGTGAAGCATGGTGATGTTGTCGGCAAACCTGGCTGCGAGATTTAGATCGTGAACAACCCCTATGATGGTAAAATCCTGACTGAGTAAGATCTCCGACAATTGCTTCATGAGTCGGAACTGGTAGTAGATATCTAAAAAGGTAAGCGGCTCATCCAGGTAAAGGTAACGCCCCTGCCCTTCTGCGGGGTACCAGACCTGGGCCATGACCCTGGCAAAATGTACCCGCTGCTTTTCTCCTCCGCTGAGGCTCGTGTAGTCACGATCTGCCCATGCTGTTACATTAAAGAACTTCATTGACTCCTCTACAGCGCGGCTGTCCTTTTCCTCCTGTCTGCCGGTGAAATGCGGATAGCGACCCATCATCACAACCTCCCACACCTTCAGAGGAAAGGTGATCTCCAGTGACTGTGACAGTACCCCCCTGATACGTGCAAGACTACGCAGGTGCATATGCGAAATATTGGTGGCGCCATACATAACTTCACCCATGTAGGGCTGGAGCTGACCACTTAGAAGCCTTACCAGCGTAGACTTGCCTGCTCCATTTGGTCCCACGATCAGATTCAGGCGACAAGGCATAAATCGAAGGGAGACATCTTGTAGGAGGAATTTGTCGCCGGATTTATAGGATATGTTTTTTGCTGTGACCACTAGAAAAAGTATTTATTCTTTCTGAGCAGGAAAATGAATGCCGGAACGCCAACAAGGGAAGTAACTATACCTATGGGCAACTCTGAAGGCTTTAATATTAGTCTTGCTGCCAGGTCCGCAGCGCTAAGGAGGATACCGCCGGCGATGGCACTACCGATAAGGAGATATCTATTGTCGGAGCCCTTCCAGATGCGCAGCAGATGGGGCACCAGCAAGCCAACAAAACTGATGACGCCTATAAAGGCTGTTACTGATGCAATCATGATGACATTCACCAGCAAAACATTTCTTTTTAGTCGCTTCACATTCACTCCTATCAGCAGGGCCTCCTCCTCTCCCATCATCAGTGCATTCAGCTGCCTGGAATACAGAAGCGCAATGACGATACATAATACACTAGAAATACTGGTAACAAGAACTGAAGGCCAGGATGAACCCGAGAGGGTACCAAGATTCCAAAAAGTAATAGACCGCGCCTGCGGGTCCCTGGCTATGTAAGACAAAAAGCCAACTCCGCTGAGAAACACAGCATTGATAGCAATGCCCATTAAAAGCAGGGTGATGATACTACCATTGCCTTGCTGTCTGCTTTTACTTAGGACAAAAACCAGCCCTGTTGCAAGGAAAGCCCCGGCCGAGGCAGCGACGGGTAGCGACCATGGACCTGTATCAAGTTTCCAAAGGGCACCAAGCACAAAATAGAGGGCAGCACCAAAGGCTGCGCCACTGGAGGTGCCGATGAGTCCCGGCTCCACTATAGGGTTGCGAAACAGCGCCTGCATTAATG
>Ga0196970_1002172_pt1 | contig 10847 bp, 8 predicted proteins | sample S1v_513CmetaG_FD_148672 | JGI IMG/M metagenome (GOLD analysis project Ga0196970, IMG submission 148672) | Soil microbial communities from Anza Borrego desert, Southern California, United States - S1+v_5-13C | ecosystem: Environmental > Terrestrial > Soil > Desert | place: USA: California... | reverse complement strand
CCCCCAGCCCGCCCCGCAGCAACAGCCGGCCGCCGCGCCGGCCGCGCCGAAGGCCCCGCCGGCCCCGTCGGCGGGTGGCGGCGGTTACCGCGTCCAGCTCGCTTCGGTGCGCAGCGAGGCCGAGGCGGCGGCGGAATGGAAGCGGCTGTCCAGCCGACACCCGGATCTGAGCGGCCTCAGCATGCAGGTTTCCAAGGCCGACCTGGGCGAGAAGGGGGTCTACTACCGCGTCCAGGGCGGCAGCGTCGATGAGGCGCGCGCCAGATCCATCTGCGAAAAGCTGAAGGCACAGAACGTGGGGTGCGTGGTTGTCCGTCCCTAAGCCCCCGCGCCCCCGCGCGATGATCCTCGGCTGCGCCGGCACCGAACTGAGCGCCGAGGAGAGCGAACTCTACAGCCGCGCCGACCCGCTCGGCTTCATCCTGTTCCGCCGCAACTGCGAGACGCCGCAGCAGGTGCGCGCGCTCGTCGCGGCCATGCGGGAGTCGGTCGGGCGCGGCGACGCGCCGGTGCTGATCGATCAGGAGGGCGGGCGCGTCGCCCGCCTGCGCCCGCCGCACTGGCCGAAGCACCCGCCGGCCCGCGCCTTCGGCGAACTGGCCGAGCGCGACCGCGCCGCCGGCCGCGAGGCGGCGTGGCTGAACGGCCGGTTGCTGGCGCACATGCTGGCCGGCGTCGGCGTTACCGTGGACTGCGCGCCGGTCTGCGACGTGCCGGTCGAGGGGGCGCACGACGTGATCGGCGACCGCGCCTTCTCCCGCGATCCCGCCCTGGTGGCCGATCTGGCGCGGGCGACCTGCGAGGGGCTGATCGCCGGCGGCGTGCTGCCGGTGGTCAAGCACCTGCCCGGCCACGGCCGCGCCTTCGCCGACAGCCACGCCGAGCTGCCGGTGGTCGACGCCGCGCGGGCCGATCTCGAGGCCACCGACTTCGCGCCGTTCCGCGACCTCGCCGACATGCCGCTGGGCATGGTGGCGCACGTGGTGCTGAAGACTGTGGACCCGTTCCGCCCGGCCAGCACCTCGCCGGCCGTGATCGACGATGTCATCCGCGGGCCGTCCATCGGCTTCGGCGGGTTGCTGTTCAGCGACGACCTGTCCATGGGGGCGCTGTCCGGCGACGCCGCGGAGCGCACGCAGGCCGTGCTCGCCGCCGGCTGCGACGTGGCGCTGCACTGCAACGGCGTCCTGGCGGAGATGGTGCAGGTCGCCGACGCCGCCCCCATATTGAGCTATGCCGCCGCCCAGCGCTGGGCGCGCGCGCAGGCCGTGCGCGGGGTGCCGGAAGCGGTGGACGCGGAGGCGCTGCGCGCCCGCCTCGACGCGCTGCTGAGCCCGGCGGCGTAACCGGAGGGGTACGGGTGGAAGACTGGATTCTCAAGATCACCGCGGTGGCGATCCCCGCCATCCTGGCGATCACGCTGCACGAGGCGGCGCACGGCTGGATGGCGCAGAAGCTGGGCGACGACACCGCCGCCCGGCTGGGCCGCGTCACCTTCAACCCGCTGCGCCACATCGATCCTTTCGGTACGGTGATCCTGCCGGCGGTCATGTACTTCACCACCGGCTTCGTCTTCGGCTGGGCCAAGCCGGTGCCGGTGGACTTCACCCGCCTCCACCACCCCAGGCGCGACATGGTGTGGGTGGCGCTGGCCGGGCCGGGGACCAACTTCCTGCTGGCGCTGGCCTCGGCCTGGGGGCTCGCGCGCTTCGGCGACGCGCAAGGCATGTTCGGGGCGTGGCTGGCGGCGACGCTGACGGTGTCGGTGCTCGCCAACGTCATCCTGATGATCTTCAACATGATCCCGCTGCCGCCGCTGGACGGCGGGCGGGTGGCGGTGGGCGTGCTGCCCGACGCGCTGGCCTTTCCGCTGGCGCGGCTGGAGCGCTACGGCATCCTGATCCTGGTCTTTGCGCTGTTCCTGCTGCCGTTCGTCGGGCGCGAGCTGGGCGTGAACCTGGACCTCTTCTCGTGGATTATGCAGCCGGCCATCGGCTGGGCGATCAACGTCCTTGAATTCCTCACCGGGCCGCTATGAGCGACGGGTTCGACGAGGATCCCGCGCCGGCGCCGACCCCGGCCGAGCAGTTGGTGGTGGCGCTCGACGGCTTCGAGGGGCCGATCGACATGCTGCTGGCGCTGGCGCGCGACCAGAAGGTCGACCTGACGAAGATCTCGATCCTGGCGCTCGCCGACCAGTACCTCGCCTTCGTCGCCGAGGCGCGCAAGGTGCGGCTGGAGCTGGCGGCCGACTATCTGGTGATGGCGGCGTGGCTGGCCTACCTGAAATCGCGCCTGCTGATCCCCGAACAGCCGGAGGACGAGCCGTCCGGCGAGGACATGGCCGCCGCGCTGGCGTTCCAGCTGCGGCGCCTGGAGGCGATGAAGGGCGCGGCGGCGACGCTGATGACCCGCCCGCGCCTGGGTATCGACGTTTTCGCCCGCGGCGCGCCGGAGGACCTGGACATCCAGCGCAAGTCGGTGTTCCAGGTGACGCTGTACGACCTGCTGAAGGCCTACGGCGATCACAAGCGGCGCAAGGACGCCTCGGTGCTGCACATGGAGCCGCTGCGGCTCTACTCCATTGAGGATGCGGTGAAACGGCTGGCCGAGATGATGGGGCGGATTCCGGACTGGACGACGCTGCAGAGCTTCCTGCCGCGCGAGCCGGCGGGATCGCTGATGGGCCGCTCGGCGCTGGCGGCGCACTTCGCGGCGACGCTTGAGTTGGCCAAGGCGGGGCAGGTGGAGTTGCGCCAGGACGGCGCATTCGGCCCCATCTGGGTCCGCCGCGCGCGGCCGGTGCAGGAGTGAGGGCGTGGTGATCGAGATGGTCAAGGACCCCGAGCGGGTCGAGGCGAAGATCCAGAAGCTGCGGCTGCTGGAGGCGCTGCTGTTCGCCTCCGCCGAGCCGCTGGACGAGGATGTGCTGGGCGGCCGCCTGGGGCCGGACGTGGACGTGCGCGCCCTGCTGGAGGAACTGCGCGCACACTACGCGCCGCGCGGCGTCACCCTCGTGCGCACCGGCGGCGGGTGGGCGTTCCGCACGGCGCCGGACCTGGCGCCGCTGCTGCGGCTGGAGCAGGAGGTGTCCAAGAAGCTCTCCCGCGCCGCCATCGAAACGCTGGCCATCGTCGCGTACCACCAGCCGGTCACCCGCGGCGAGATCGAGCAGATCCGCGGCGTCGCCACCAGCAAGGGCACGCTGGACATCCTGATGGAGCACGGCTGGATCCGGCCCGGCCGCCGCCGCGAGACCGCCGGCCGGCCGCTGACCTGGATCACCACCGACCACTTCCTTGACCATTTCGGGCTGGAGACGCTGCGCGACCTGCCGGGCGTGGACGACCTGCGCGCCGCCGGGCTGCTCGACTCGCGCCCCGTGCTGTACGGCGTGTCGGGCGGGGCGGGGGACGCGCTGCCGGAGCGGGAGGACGCGGATGAGGAATAGGAGGGAGCCCCCTCGCAACCCTGGCCGAAATGCCTACCTGATTCGGTGAATCGCCCGGTCCGCCCATCGTTGCGGCCCGGAAACGTTTCTGCCATAGTGCCGCCCCTGATAGGGGGCTAACGCTCGGGAACTGGAGACCATGGGATTTACCAGCATCTGGCACTGGATCATCGTTCTGCTGATCGTGCTGCTTCTCTTCGGCGCCGGTAAGCTGCCGAAGGTGATGGGCGACCTGGCCAAGGGGATCAAGAACTTCAAGGCCGGTCTGAAGGACGAAAGCGACGATGAGGCGCCCGCGCAGCCCGCCGCAACCGTGACGCCGCTGCCGAATCAGGCCGCCGCGCCGGCCGTTCCGCCGGCCGCCCCGACCACGGCCGCTCCGACGGCCACGCCGGGCGCCGCCACGACCGCCGCTCCGGGCACCGACCCCGGCCTGAAGAAGGACGAGACGGCCCGCACCTGAGGCGGTGCCGTCTTCGCCCGCCTACGCCGGCTGAGAGGTTCGAGGACGCATGTTCGACATCGGCTGGTCCGAGCTCATGATCATCGCGGTCGTGGCCCTGGTGGTCATTGGCCCGAAGGATCTGCCGCAGGCGATCTACGCGATTGGCAAGTGGGTGCGCAAGGCGCGCCTGGTGGCCCGCGACTTCCAGGGCCACCTCGACGACATGATGCGCGAGGCGGAGCTGGACGATCTGCGCAAGCAGGCGTTGAAAGCCCGCGACCTCAACATCAAGGCGATGGTGGAGAACCAGATCGACCCAAAGGGCGATCTGAAGGCGGCCTTCGAGCTGCCGCCGGAGATGACCGGCGTCGCCGGCCACGCCGGCAGCCCGCCGGAGGACGCCCCGCCGCTGCCGCCCGCCGACCCGCTGGCCCCTTCGCTTGCGGAAGCCGCGGCGCTGCCGCCGGTGCCGGCTGAGGCGGCGCCCGCCGAGGCGCCCAAGGCCGCCGCCGATTCCGTCGCAACCCCGCAATCCACGACCGACACCAAAACGACATGACCGGGATGACCACGGAACCCGAGCACGACGAGATCGAAGACAGCAAGATGCCGCTGATCGATCATCTGATCGAGCTGCGCAACCGGCTGATGTATTCGATCGCGGCGCTGCTGGTGGCCTTCCTGCTGTGCTACCTGGTGTCGGACAAGATCTACAATTTCCTGGTGCAGCCGCTCGCCGACATCCTGGCGGGGCAGGGGCGCCGGATGATCTACACCGGCCTGACCGAGGCGTTCTTCACCTATGTGAAGGTGGCGTTCTGGGCCGGCAGCTTCCTCGCCTTCCCGATCATCGCCACCCAGGTGTGGATGTTCGTGGCGCCGGGCCTTTACAAGCACGAGCGCAAGGCGTTCCTGCCGTTCCTGGCGGCGACGCCGGTGCTGTTCTTCCTCGGCGGGGCGATGGTCTACTATTTCGTGTTCCCGCTGGCCTGGAAGTTCTTCCTGGGCTTCGAGTTCCATCCGGGCGGGGAAGGCCAGCTGCCCATCGAATTCGAGGCGCGTGTCGGCGAGTACCTGTCTCTGGTTATGGCGCTGATCTTCGCCTTCGGCGTTGCGTTCCAGCTGCCGGTGGTGCTGACGCTTCTGGTCCGCGCCGGCCTGCTGACGGTGGAGACGCTGACCTCCAAGCGCCGCTACGCCATCGTCTTCGTGTTCATCGTCGCGGCGGTGCTGACGCCACCGGACGTAATCAGCCAGGTCAGCCTCGCCGTGCCGATGCTGATCCTTTACGAGATCTCCATCTGGATCGGCCGCGTCATCGAGAAGAACCGCGCCGAACGCGAAGCCGCCGACGAGGCGGAAACGGCGGTGGAGTAAGCCGGCGCGTTTCGCCCACGCTCCCTGCCTGCGCGAGACCTCAGAGAACGCCTCCCTAGCCTCCCGCCGGGGAGGAACCGGCCTACGCCGCAGGCGTGGAAAGGTGGGGATGACGCTGAAAGCGGCGGGTGCTGATTCTTGAGCGCGCCGCAGCCCCCACCCAGCCCTCCCCCAGCGGGGCTGCTACGGCAAGCACACGTGTTGTGGCGTGGTGGCCGGCCGAAAACACGTATACTTGCCCATCATCCCCGCCTGCGCGGCGAAGGCGAGGAAAACTGCTGAATATAAGCAGACCACCGCGTTGCAGCATGTGTGCATACCGTAGTGGCTGGGGGCTTTGGCCGCTACGCCGCCGTCGCCTCGTGTTCGTGCTGGTGCTGCACGCGGGCGTAGGCCTCGGCCAGCGCCGTCGCTTCCGACGACACCGCCTGCGCATCCTGCAGGCGTGCCGCCGCCACGACGCGGGTGGCGGCGTCCGCGACCTCCGTGAAGCCGACGCTGCCGGCCGCGCCTTTCAGGGTGTGCGCCTCGCGCTCCGCCGCCTCCAGGTCGGAGCTGCGGCAGGCGTCGCGCAGGCGGCTGAGATGGCCTGGCGAATCGCGGAAGAACGTCTCCAGCAGCGCGCGGAAGCCGGAATCGCCCATCGCCTCACGCAGTTCCGCCAGCTTGGCCGCGTCGGTCTGACGCGTGACGGGACGGGGCGAAGCGGTCATCGGCATCGGCACGGGATAGGGCACGCCGCCGGAACGCCCGGCCCAGCGCGACACGGTGGCGAGCAGGCGCTGCGCGTCCACCGGCTTGGCGAGGTAGTCGTCCATCCCCGCGGCGTAGCACAGCGCGTCGTCCCCGCGCATGGCGTTGGCGGTCATCGCGACGATGGGGATGCGCGCGGCCGGGCCGGGCAGGCGGCGGATGGTGCGCGTCGCCTCCAGCCCGTCCATCTCCGGCATCTGCACGTCCATCAGCACCATGTCGTAGGGGATGGCACGGACGGCGGCCACCGCCTCGGTCCCGCTGGCCACCGCCTCCGCCACGTGGCCGGCGCGGCGCAGCAGGGCAAGGGCGAGCTGCTGGTTCACCGGGTTGTCCTCGGCCACCAGGATGCGGCAGCGCCTGCCCTCGGCCGGCGCCGTCGACGCGGCGGGGGCGGGGTTCGCCTCGGCCTGACCGGGCTCGGCATCGAGCAGGCGGGCGAGGCAGGCCCTCAGCGCGTCCAGCCGTACCGGCTTGGGAAGCAGCGCGTCGATGACGCCGGGCGCCGGAGGCTGGCCGGGCTGCGAGGAGGCGAGCGCCAGCCGCATCCGGGTCAGCGCCGGGGTGGCGCGGATCCGCTCGGCCAGTTCGGGGCCGGTGACGCGGGGCATGCGGTGGTCGAGGATGGCGGCGTCGAAGGCCCGCCCCTCCGCCTCGGCGGCGGTCAGCGCGGCCATCGCGGTGTCGGCGTCCTCGGCGGACTCGGCGATGATGCCGAAGGCGGCGAGCTGGCGCGCCAGCACGTCGCGGTTCACCGCCATGTCGTCCACCACCATCACCCGCCGGCTCGACCAGCGCAACGCGGGATCGGCCGGTACCGCGGTGCGTTCCAGCGGCACCGTGAACCAGAAGACGCTGCCGCGGCCGGGCGCGGTGTCGACGCCGATGGAGCCGCCCATCAGTTCGGTCAGGCGCTTGCAGATCGCCAGCCCCAGGCCGGTGCCGCCGTGCCGGCGGGCCGGACTGGCATCCACCTGGGAGAACATGGAGAACAGCCGCTCGCGGTCCGCCTCGGCGATGCCGATACCGGTGTCGCGCACCTCGAAGCGGATCTGCACCCGGCTGTCCAGGGTGGACTCCTCGAACAGCAGGATGGAGATGCTGCCGCGGTCGGTGAACTTCACCGCATTGCCGGCGAGGTTGAGCAGGATCTGCCGCAGCCGCCCGGGGTCGCCGCGCAACGTGCCGCGCAGCGTCGGCGGCACGAAGCTGACCAGTTCCACCCCCTTGGCGACGGTGCGCGGGGCGAGGATCTCGACCACGCTCTCGACCAGCGGCACCAGCTCGAACTCGCCCATCTCCAGCGCCAGCTTGCCGGCATCGATCTTCGAGAAGTCGAGGATGTCGTTGATGATGGTCAGCAGCGATTCCGCGGAATCGCGGATCGTCCCGGCGTAGGAGCGCTGCTCCTCGGTCATCGGGGTGTCGAGCAGCAGGCCGGCCATGCCGATCACGCCGTTCATCGGTGTGCGGATCTCATGGCTCATGGTCGCCAGGAATTCCATCTTGATGCGCTGGCCGGCCTCGGCACGCTCCTTGGCCTCGCGCAGGTCGCTCTCGGCGTGCTTGCGTTCGGTCAGGTCGCGGAGGATGGCGGCGAACAGCGGGCCGTCCTGCGTGCGGACCTCGGCGATCGAGATGTCCAGCGGGAATGCCTCGCCGTTGCGGCGCATCGCGGTCACCTCCCGGTTGAAGCCGGTGGGCGGGCGCGGGCCGGGGCTGGACAGCCCGGCCATGCGGCGGCTGTGCGCCTCGCGCTCGCCGGGCGCCATCAGTTCGGCGACGTTGCGGCCGACCAGTTCGCCCGGCGGGAAGTTGAAGATGCGGTGGGCGGCGTTGTTGGCGCTCTCGATGCGGCCGTCGGCGCGCGCCGTCAGGATGCCCTCGACCGCCGTCTCCAGGATCGCCTTGAGGCGCGCGTTGCCCTCCTCCAGCGCCACGCCCTGCCGGCGCAGCAGGCCGAGGCTGCGCATCAGCAGCACGGTGAACAGCGCGAGCAGCACGATGAAGGCGCCGGCGATCAGCGCGCTGTCGCGCACGCTGGCGCGCCACGCGGCCAGCTCCTCCTGCTCGTCATGGGTGATCACCAGCACCAGCGGCCAGATCGGTACGGTGCGGTAGGACACCATGCGGCGCCGGCCGTCCACCGTTTCGGTGAACACGCCGTGCTCGGCTTGGCGCAGATGGGTGTGGAAGGGCGAGGCCGCGGCGTCGGAGCGGCCGACGCCCGCCGGGTCCAGGGGCAGCCCCGCCAGCCGCACGCCGTCGAAGCGGTACAGCGTCACCGAGCCGCTCTGGCCGATCTCCACGGTCTGGAAGATGCCGTGCAGGTATTCCGGGTTGACCGCGGCCACCGCAACGCCGAGCAGCTTGCCGTGCGCCCCGCGCACCGGCAGGCTCATCGGCAGCAGCCAGTCGGCCGAATCCTCGTCGTGCGGCGGGATCAGCGTGCGGCCGCGCACCGGCATGCCGATGAACAGGTCCTTCTCGGTGCCGCTCAGAGGGGCCGCGACAAAATCGCGGTCGCGCAGCGAGGCGATGACGTTATGGTTCTCCTCGGTGCTGGCGACCACGTGTCCGCTGGTGTCGACCAGCGTCAGCGAGTGCAGGTGCGGCGAGCGGCGCACGCGCTCCTGCAGCAGCGCCGTTACGTCGGTGCGCGCGTCCAGGCTTTCGGGCATGCCGTTGAAGCCGACGGCGTCGGCGACCGAAACCAGGGTGACGTCCACCGCCTGCACGGTCCGCGTGGTGCCCGCCTCCAGCGCACTGGTGAGGTTGGCGAGCGTCTTCGCGCCCTTTTCGAGCGTCAGCGAGCGGCCGGCGTAGAACTGGTAGCCGAGATCGAACAGGATCGCGGCCACGGCGATCAGCGCGAAGGCGAGCAGACCGCCCCGGTTCAGGAAGAAGCCCTGCTTGGGCATGCGCGACAGACTCCTGGCGCGGGACGGTGGCTGCGGCTTATCCGGGAGCCTCCTCACGGCCTTGAACCGGATACTAGGCATATATCGGATTGCCTGCAAGCGAGGGCTGTACAGCCGCCCCGTGGCATAAAGTACTAAGGCATCTCAGTAATTTAGCTCCGAGGGCTCAGATCTCCACCTGGGTGCCCAACTCCACCACGCGGCCGGGTGGGATGCAGAAGAACTCGGTTGCCGACAGGGCGGTCTTCGACATCAGGATGAACAGCGGCTCGCGCCACGACGACAGGCCGGTGCGCTTCGACGGGATCAGCGTCTCGCGGCCGAGGAAGAACGAGGTGTCCATCATGTCGGTGTGCAGGCCGTACTTGCGGCAGCGCTCCAGCGCCTGCGGCACGTGGGGCTGCTCCATGTAGCCGTAGTGCAGGACCACCCGGAAGAAGCCCTTGCCCATCTTCTCCACCTGGATGGCCCGGTCCTCGTACACCCAGGGCACGTCGTCGACGATGACCGTCAGGATGATGACGCGCTCGTGCAGCACCTTGTTGTGCTTGATGTTGTGCAGCAGGACGTGCGGCACGACGTCGGGGTTGCCGGTCATGAACACCGCGGTGCCGGCGACGCGCATCGGCGATTCCGGCCGGATGCGCTCCAGGAACATCTCCATGGGCAGGGAGTCCTGGTACAGCCGCGAGGCGAGGATGGCGCGGCCCTTGCGCCACGTGGTCATGATGAGGAACACCGCCACGCCGACCACCAGCGGGAACCAGCCGCCCTGCGGCACCTTCAGCAGCGTCGAGCCGAACAGCGCCAGGTCGATGACCAGGAAGGCGGAGAACGCCAGCGTCAGCAGCCACGGGTTCCAGTGCCACAGCCGGCGCGCCACCACGGCGGCCAGGATGGCGTCGATCACCATGGCGCCGGTCACCGACACGCCGTAGGCGGCGGCGAGGTTGCTGGAGGACTGGAAGGCCAGCACCAGGAACATCACGCCGACCAGCAGCAGCCAGTTGTTGCGCGGGATGTAGACCTGCCCGATCTCGTGCACGGAGGTGTGGCGGATCTCCCGCCGCGGCAGGTAGCCGAGCTGCACCGCCTGCCGGGTCAGCGAGAAGGCGCCGGAGATCACCGCCTGGCTGGCGATCACCGTCGCCATGGTGGCCAGGATCACCAGCGGGTAGAGCATCCAGTCCGGCGCCAGATGGTAGAAGGGGCTCTCTCGCGCGTCGGGCTCGTGCAGCAGCAGGGCGCCCTGGCCGTAGTAATTCAGCAGCAGCGCCGGCAGAACGAAGTACAGCCACACCAGCCGGATCGGCCGGCGGCCGAAATGGCCCATGTCGGCGTACAGCGCCTCGGCACCCGTCACCGCCAGCACCACGGCGCCCAGGCCGACGAAGCTGGCCCACGGGTGGGCGATCCACAGCAGGACGGCGTATTCCGGATCAAGCGCGCGCAGCACGTCCGGCCAGCGCACGATCTGCACCACCCCCAACACCGCCAGCGTGGTGAACCACAGCAGCATGATCGGCCCGAACAGGATGCCGACCTTGCCGGTACCCTGGCGCTGGAAGACGAACAGCACCGTCAGCACCGCCAGCGTGATCGGCACCACGTAGGGCTCGAAGACCGGCGTGGCGACCTTCAGGCCCTCCACGGCGCTCAGCACCGAGATCGCCGGGGTGATCAGGCTGTCGCCGAAGAACAGCGCCATGCCCAGGATCGCCAGGCCGATCACCGCCCGCTGCCCGCGCTGGCTGGCCAGGCCACGCTGCGCCAGGGTGCCCAGCGCCAGCACGCCGCCCTCGCCCTTGTTGTCGGCGCGCATGACGAGCATGACGTACTTCACGGTGACGACGATCATCAGCGTCCAGGTCACCAGCGACAGCACGCCCAGCACGGTGAT
>Ga0196970_1002171_pt1 | contig 10848 bp, 10 predicted proteins | sample S1v_513CmetaG_FD_148672 | JGI IMG/M metagenome (GOLD analysis project Ga0196970, IMG submission 148672) | Soil microbial communities from Anza Borrego desert, Southern California, United States - S1+v_5-13C | ecosystem: Environmental > Terrestrial > Soil > Desert | place: USA: California... | reverse complement strand
GCTGCACGGCGGTCACGACTGGGCCGAGCCAGGCCAGGTTCAGCCCCGTGGGGATCAGGAACAGCAGGAAGGCGATCCAGGGCGTAGGCGAGTTCACCGCCAGGAAGAATATCGGCATGGCGATCAGGAACGCGACGGCCGGCACCAGGGGATAGGCGCCCTTGCTCTTGCCGCCCAGCTTGTCGGCCACCCAGCCGGCCAGCCCGATGCCCAGCACGCCGCCGATGAAGCTGATGCCGGCGTAGAACCAGGAGGTCTGGACCAGGGTCAGGTCGAGGCTGCGCATGAAGAAGGCCGGCAGCCAGAAGGCGACGCCGTAGCCGCAGATCGAGGACGAGGCCGCGCCGAAGGCCAGCAGCCAGAAGCTCGGCTTGGGCAGCAGGATCCCCATGACCTTGCCGAAGCTGGGAGCCCGGGCGGCCTTCTCCCCCGCCGCCAGGACCACCCCTCCGCGGTTGGGGTCCTTCACCGTCAGGCGCAGGATCGGCGCGAGGATGACGCCCGCCACGCCGACGATGATGAAGGCCATCCGCCAGTCGACCTTCGCGGCGATCAGCCCGCCGAACAGCACGCCCAGCGCCGTCCCGATCGGGATGCCGAACGAGAAGGCCGCGAGCGCGCGCGCCCGCTGCCTGGCCGGGAAGTAGTCGGCGAGAAGGGAGTAGGACGGCGCCACGCCGCCCGCTTCCCCGACGCCCACGCCCATGCGGTAGGCGAACATGGAGGCGAAGTTGGTCGCCGTGCCGCAAAGGGCGGTGAAGCCGCTCCACACAGCCAGGGAGATGGTGATGATCCAGGTGCGGCTGAAGCGGTCCGCCAGCCAGGCGATCGGCACGCCGAGGATCGAGTAGAGCAGGGCGAAGGAGAGGCCGACCATCAGGCCCAGCTGCTCGTCGTCCAGACCCAGGTCCTTCTGGATGGACGGGCCGAGGATGCTGACGATCTGCCGGTCGAGGAAGTTGAAGGTGTAGACCACGATCAGGATGAAGAGGACCCAGGCCCGGTAGCCCGGTGTCCCCTGCCCGTCCTGCGGCGGCGCGGCGGCCGTGGTGGTGGTGTCGGTCATTCGCGCTCCCCCGGAAACACGCGGCGCAAAAGGAAAACGGCGGCGGCTCCTGCGAACCGCCGCCGTCCTTGTTACTCGACGCTTCCTAGAAGCGCACGTCGAAGCTGACGGTCCAGGTCCGCGGCGGGCCGTAGAAGCCGATCACCGTGTTGCCGGTCAGCGCCCCGAAGGAGCTGAAGTCGTAGCCGCCGACGCGGTATTCCTCGTCGGTCAGGTTGCGGCCGTGCAGGCCGACCTTGAAGCGCTCGCTGTCCGAGGTCCAGGTCAGGCTGGCGTCCACCAGCCAGTAAGCCTCCTGGTCCAGGATCGGCTGGGCCGCTTCGAACAGCTGCATGTCGCTGCGGTACGAGGCCGCCGGGATGAAGGTGATCGAGCCCATGCCGTCGGCCAGGTCGCGGGTGTAGTTCAGGCTGATGGCGCCCGACCATTCCGGCGTGTTCTGGAAGTCGCGGAAGGCCGACTGGTCGATGACGCAGCCCGGCAGCAGGGGGCAGGTCGTGTTCGACGGGCCGGTCGGAACGTAGCCCAGGAACTCGTCGAACTCGGCGTCGATGTAGCTGAGCATCAGGTTGACGCTCAGGTCGTCGGTGATGCGGCCCGTGCCCTCGAATTCCCAGCCCATGATCGTGGCCTGGCCGACGTTGTCCACCACCGAGGCCACCACGCCCGGCGTCGCCGTCGGGTACTGGGTGGTGATCTGCATGTCCTCGTAGGAGGAGTGGAAGATCGCGGTGGCGAAGGTCAGGCGACGGTCGAGCAGGTGACCCTTGAGGCCGATCTCGAAGGTGTCGACGATCTCGGGATCGTAGCCGTCGACGGTGTCCGGATAGGACACGGCGTCGCCGCGCATGTCGAAGCCGCCCGACTTGAAGCCCTGGCTGTACGAGCCGTAGACGTTCAGGGCGTCGGTCAGCTCGTAGCTGATGCTGACGCGCGGGGTGAACTGCTCGAAGTCACGGGTGTCGGTGTAGTCGGTGCGCGGACCGCCCAGCGGGATGGCCGCCGCGTTGCCGAAGAACGGGCTGCGGATGCCGAGGTACTGCTGGCGGAAGACGTGACCGGTCTTCTCGTCCTTGGTCCAGCGGGCGCCGATCGAACCAGACAGGCGGTCGGTGAAGTCGAAGCTGAGGTCCCCGTAGACGGCGAAGCTCTCGGTCTCCACGGAACCCGACGTCAGGGTGGTGAGGCTGGCGGCGCCGATGACCGTGTCGAAGGCGCCGGCGGCGCGGGCGTTCAGGTAGTAGACGCCCGCCACGCCCTGGAGGCGCTCGCCGGTGTAGGTCGCCTGGAATTCCTGACTGAACTGGCGGTCCGCGTAATAGGCCGGAATGTCCAGCAGCGGCGCGGGCAGGTTGTCGAAGTCGATGGCGCCCTCGGTCTCGCCGGCGCGGTAGGCCGTGATGGACTTGAAGCTGAGGGTGTCGGACGCGTTCCACTGGCCCAGGAACGAGACGCCGCGGGCTTCCACGTGGTTCTCGTCGCCGGCGCCGGCGTTGGTGTCGTAGACACTGCCCGGCGACGGGGCGAGCTCACGGTAGCCGTGGCGGGCGTTGGAATCGTCCTTCACGATGTCGCCGGCCAGGCGGAAGAACAGATCCTCGGTCGGGCGCAGCTCGATGCTGGCGCGCGCCGCCGTCACGTCCTTGTTGTAGTGCTCGTTGCCGGTGTTCAGGTTCGTGCCGTAGCCGTCGCGGTCGTATTTGGCGATGGCGCCGCTGACCGCGACGATGTCGTTCAGCGGGGTCTCGCCGGAGATGATGACGTCGCGCTGGCTGTAGGAGCCGAGGTTCACGCGTGCGCGGAACTCGGGCTCGTCGCCGATGGTGTCGGTGACATACTTCACGGCGCCGCCGATGGTGTTGCGGCCGTACAGCGTGCCCTGCGGGCCGCGCAGCACTTCGATCCGCTCGATGTCGAAGATGTCGAGCACGGCGGCCTGGGGACGGGCGACGTAGACGTCGTCGACGTAGAGGCCCACGCCGGGCTCGAAGCCCCAAAGCGGGTCCTGCTGGCCGATGCCGCGGATGAAGGTGATCAGGGTCGAGTTCGAGCCGCGGGCCACCTGGGCCGTCAGGCTGGGCGTCGAGCGGGTCAGGTCGGTCAGGTCGCGGGCGCCCGAGTTGTCCAGACGCTCTTCCGAGTACGCGGTCACGGCGACCGGAACGTCGAGGAGGGTTTCTTCGCGGCGGCGGGCGGTGACGACGACTTCATCGACGGCGACCGCTTCGTCCTGGGCCGGCGCGGCGTCCTGGGCGAACGCCGAGGTCGTCATGGCTCCAAACGCGACGCTGGCCAGCAGCGACGCCTTCACAAAGGCTCTCATGGTGTCCTCCCCTGGGCGGACGCGCTTGGAATAAATTCAGCGTCCGATGATTTCCGGCGAAACTGAAGCTTGACGCGAAAAGTGTCAAACGGTCTGTCAAGGTGCAGAACCGAATTTTGCGAACTGTGACCTCCGGTCGCACGGTCACGCTCGCGGACGTCTTCGGAGGAGCCCGTTTGGACAAGCCCAGGCCTCAGCCCGTCGCCGACGCCGCGGGGGCGAAACGCGCCCCGGCCCGCCGCGGCCGGCCGCCCAAGAAGGCTTCAGGAGCCGACACCAGCGAGACGATCCTCGACGTGGCCGAGGACCTGTTCTCGAAGCACGGCTTCTACGGCGTCACCATCCGCGAGGTGGCGCGCGAGGCCGGAGTCGATACCGCCCTGGTGCACTACTACTTCGGCGCCAAGCGCGGGCTGTTCGACGCGGTGTTCCTCCGCCGCGCCGAAATCCTCAACACCGACCGCCTCGCTTCGCTCGACCGCTACGCCGAAGAGGCGGGCGAGGCCATGACGCCGGAGGGCGTGATCGAGGCCTTCCTGCGCCCTACCCTGGAGTGGGCGGAGAAGGGCGGGCCGGGCTGGAAGCACTATTTCGCCCTGATCGCCCAGGTGAACGCCCAGCCCGGCTGGGGCGGCGAGACCATGGCGCGGTTCTTCGATCCGGTGATCTACCGCCTCGTCGAGCTGCTGAAGAAGGCCATCCCCGGCTCAAGGGACGAGGACCTGTACTGGGCCTACCACAACCTGTCGGGCGCCCTGACCCTGACGCTGGGCGAGACCGGCCGCCTCGACCGCCTCTCCGGCGGCCTGTGCCGTTCGGGCGACCTGCCCTCCGCCTACGGGGCGATGGTCCGGTTCGCCTCGGCAGGTTTCCGCGCCATGTGCGCGCGAGCGTAGCGCCAGCGGGCTATCCCAGCAGCAGTTCCCACATCACTCTCCCCGGGAGGAAGGCCAGGGCGCCGGCCAGCAGCACCCCGCCCACGAACATCCCGGTCATGTGCTTGCGGTGGGCCGCGATCCGTCCCTTGCGCGCGGCGTAGACGCCCATCGGCAACCCGACCAGCACCAGGCCCGTGAGGATGTGGATGAAGCTGAAGAGGCCGTGGTTCAGCTGGCGGATGAACAGCGAACTGATCGCCGCGGTCAGCATCACGATGACCCACGCCCAGCCAATCGCGCGGTGCCCGGCCGTGCCCTTGGCGCCCCACAGCTGGACCAGGCCCAGCACGAAGGCCGCGGCCGCCGCCGCGACGTGAACCTGGATGGCCGGGGCGAGGCTGGCGAACAGCGCCCAGTCCGGGGCGTGCGGGCGGAACGCCACGGCCGAGCCGAGGTCGATCCCCTCGGGCGTGATGACCAGCGCGGCGCCGACGAGGCCGAGCGTCAGGGCGACGCCCGCAAGCGTGCGGAGGGGAAGGGTGCGGCCGCTCATCGTCGCGCCCCCTGCACGAAGACGCCGTGGAAGGTGAAGGGCGCGACCGCGTCCGCCCGGAAGGTGGCAAGCGGACCCGCGGAGACGCGGCGGGCGTCCAGGACGTGCAGCTCGGTGGCCTGGGCGTCGAGATTGATGCTGGTGGCGACCAGCCAGCCGTCGCCCTCGGCCGTCGAGCCTGGCCGCGGCACGAAGATCCCCTCCTCCACCAGCTGGCGCGGCCCGGCGTCCCAGACGTCGCTGCGGCCGGTGTGCAGGTCCGTGGCGGCCAGGCCCCGCGGCAGGTGGGCGTCGCCGTCGCCGATGCCGGTTGCGTGGAACGTCAGCCGCCGGGCTTCGCCGGCGAAGCGCGGGTCGCTCCTGGGGAATTCGGCGACCGTGTCGCTGCTTTCGTACACGCCGCGGCCGTCGGGGTGCAGCGCGATGCGGGCAAGGGTGGCGTGGGGTGGCGAGGCGCCGGCGGCGGATCCGAGCAGGATCTTGCGCGCGCCGTCCACCCCGAACATTGGATCGGTGGTCGAGCACAGGTCGAAGCGGATCGTGCCGTCGCCTTCCTCCCAGGCGTCGCCCAGGTGGAAGTAGGAGAAGGCCGGCAGTTCCCAGACGCGCCGCCGCGACAGGTCGGCCTTGTCGATGACCAGCACCTGGGTTCCCTGCTCCGGCCGCCACGTCAGCCCGTCGACGTAGGGCATGGCCATCCGCTCGCGGATCCACGGCTGCAGCACGATGATCAGGCAACGCTCGGTGGCGGTGAAGTCGTGGAAGTAGCTGGCGCGGGGCAGCTTGATGACCTCGGCCTGCTGCAGCTCGCCCCGGGGCGACAGTTTCCAAAGGATCGCCTGGATCCCCGCCAGGCCGAAGTTCCACACCGTGCCGTCGGGCTCATAGCGCGGGTGCGCCGAGAAGGGCATGGCCTTGAGATCGTCCCGCAGGGTGACGAAGCCGCGGGTGGCCAGGGTCGCCGGGTCCATTTCCAGGGGCGAACCGCCCTCCCACAGGGCCCACAGCTTGCCGCCCTGGGCGAAGACCGACGTGTTGGCGGCGTTGGCCTCGTCATTGCCGGACAACTTGGCGGCCGAGGTCCCCGGCGTGCCGAAGCCCGGGACCACCATGGCGCCCAGCTGCGTCTCCAGCCGGCGCTTGTGGGTGTCGCCGAAGCGGGCGGCGAAGGTCGCGCGGCCGTCGTCGATGGCGATGCGGCGCACCAGGCCGTCGCCGTCGAACCAGTGGGTGCTGTTCCCGCCGGGGCGGCGGAACCTGGCCGGCCCGTTGCGATAGAGCACGCCCGACAGGGCGGCCGGCGCCCGGCCTCGCACGAGGCGCATGGGGTGGGGTGCGATGTCGCCGTCGAGGTCGGCCACGCCCAGGCTCCAGTCGGCCCTGTTCACGGCGGCGGCCCAGGCCGTCTCCGGATCGGCCAAGGCGGCGGCGAAGGCGGCGGAGCCGGCGAGGATGGCGCGGCGGGTCAATTCCATGATCGTCCCCCTCACTTGAGGCGGATGGTCTGGGCGGCGCCCGACGCCGGCACCTCGAACCGCGCCTCGGCCCAGGTCGGCGGGCCCATGTGGCCCCGGGCGTTGTTGGAGAAGGCGTAGGGTTCCGTCGGGATGCCGAACGGATTGGTGTTCATCTTCCCGTCGCCATTGATGTCCTGGAACGACTTCACGCCGTAGGTCCCGGGCGCCAGACCCTCGATGGTGGCGGTCTGGCCGGCGGGGACGCTCATGGCCTTCACTGGCCGCCCGCCCCGGTCGAACGCCTCCTCGCTGTCGTAGAGCGCGAGCATCACGTTCCCCGCCTTGGTCTCGCAGTCGAAGGCGAGGGTGAGCTGGGCGGCGGTCTGGGCGACCGCGCTGACGGCGAACAGGGCGGCGGCGGCGGCGCCGGCGAACTGAGCCTTGGCGAACTCGGCCTTGGCGAACTGGGCTTTCATCTGGGTCTCCGTGGATGCGGAGGCGGGGCGGTCCCGCCGTCGATCAGACCCTGGCCGGCGCCGCGGCCGGGCGACAGCGGCTCTGCGTGGAGCGCCGCGCCGAGTTCGCGAACGACCGCCGCCGCCGTTCGCGCATCGCCAACGGCGGCCTTCAATCCGCTCGCGTTTCGTGGTTTGCAGGGCCGGCGGGGCGATGCAGGGGTGCCGAGGCGTGAGCGAGCAGGGGACACCAGCGAGGCCGGCGGGCGGCGTGCGATATCCGCTCGTGTACGAAGGCGCCCGCGACTGGCTGCGCGGCGCCCTGGTCTGCACCGCCGCCGGCGCCTTCCTGGCCTTCGTCGGGGCCTTCGGCATGGAGGCGGCGCCGCTGGACCGCCGCCTGCTCTACTGGATCCCGCTGATGCTGGCCGGCGGCGTGATCGGCACGGTGTTCGCGCGCATGGTGTTCCGTTCGCCCTGGTTCGCCAGCCGCCCGGCCCTGGCCTGCCTGACGGTCGCCGTCGCCATGACCCCGCCGCTGGCCCTGGTGGTCTGGTCCTGGACCAACCTCTTCTTCGACCGGGGCTGGGTGCTGATGCACCTGGTCTACAACCTGGGGCCCGTGGCGGTGGTCTCGGCGGCCATGACCACCATCAGCTACTTCATGGAACGCCGGCCCCGCGAGACCCACGCCGCCCCGGCGGGATCGGCCCCGCCGCGGTTCCTCGAGCGACTGCCCACGAAGCTGAAGGGCGCGACCCTCTATGCGGTCGAGGCCGAGGACCACTACCTGCGCATCCACACCGACCGGGGCTCGGACCTGATCCTGATGCGGCTGTCGGACGCCATCGGCGAGCTGGAGGGCATCGAGGGCGCCCAGACCCACCGCTCCTGGTGGGTGGCCAAGGAGGCCGTGGACGACGTCGCCCGCGGCGACGGCCGCGCCACCTTCGTGCTGAAGAACGGGATCGAGGCGCCGGTCAGCCGCACCTACGCACGCACCCTCCGCGAGGAAGGCTGGTACTAGGCGGCGCTTCCCCGGCGCGCCCGCCACTCATCCCGGGTCTGGCCCCAGACGTCGACCGGCAACTTGTCGAACGGCGCCGGCAGCCGCCCCTCGCCCTGGTTGTAGGAGCCCAGCTTCCGCGCCACGCCGGCCGAGGCGAGGTTCTCCGGGTCGATGGTGTGGATCACCTCGGTCCAGCCCAGCGCATCGAACGCCCAGTCGATGGCCGCCGCGGCGCCCTCGGTGGCGTAGCCCTTGCCCCAGGCGGAGCGGACGATCCCCCAGCCGACTTCGGTGCCCGGCCACCCTTCGGGCGCCCACGGCCCCAGCCGGCCCACCCAGTCGCCGCTGGACTTCTCGACGACCGAGAACATCGAGAAGCCATGCAGCGCCCAGGCCCCGGTCATGGTCGCCATCGACCGCCACGCCTGAGACCGGGCCTGGACGCCGCCGATGTAGCGGGCGGCCTCCTCGTCGCCGAGGAACGCCGCCCAGGCGTCGAAATCCTCGGCCAGCGGCGGCCGCAGGATCAGGCGTTCGGTTTCCAGGGTGGGGCCGAGGGATTGGGTCATCAGGCCAGCGACGGCTCGATCGACTTGCAGGCGTCGATCAGGCCCTGGACGGACGCGATCGACCTGGCGAACATCTCCTTTTCGCCCTCGTCCATCGGGAACTCGACGATGCGCTCGATGCCGCCGGCGCCGATGACGCAGGGCACGCCCACGTACATGCCGTCGATGCCGTACTGGCCGTCGACCCAGGCGGCGCAGGCCAGGACGCGCTTCTTGTCCTTCAGGTAGCTCTTGGCCATGGCGATGGCGCTCTCGGCCGGGGCGATGAAGGCCGAGCCGGTCTTCAGCAGGGCGACGATCTCGCCGCCGCCGCCGCGGGTGCGCTTGACGATGGCGTCGAGCTCCTCCTGCGACAGCTGGCCCTGCTCGACCAGCACCGGCAGCGGCAGGCCGCCGACCGTCGAGTAGCGCACCATCGGCACCATGTCGTCGCCGTGGCCGCCGAGCGTCCAGGCGCGCACGTCCTCGACGGAGACGCCGAGGCGCTCGCTCAGGAACAGGCCGAACCGGGCCGAATCCAGCACGCCGGCCATGCCGACCACCATGTGGTGCGGCAGGCCCGAGAACTCGCGGAGCGCCCAGACCATGGCGTCCAGCGGGTTGGTGATGCAGATGACGAAGGCGTTGGGCGCGTGCGCCTTGATGCCCTCGCCCACGGCCTTCATGACCTTCAGGTTGATGGCGACCAGGTCGTCGCGGCTCATGCCCGGCTTGCGCGGCACGCCGGCGGTGACGATGCAGACGTCCGCCCCGGCGATGTCGGCGTAGTCGTTGGCGCCCTTCAGCGCGGAGTCCTTGCCGAACACCGTGGCCGACTGGGCGATGTCCAGCGCCTTGCCCTGGGGCGTGCCCTCGGCGATGTCGAACAGGACGACGTCGCCCAGTTCCTCGCGGGCCACGACGTGGGCCAGGGTGCCCCCGATCATGCCAGCCCCGATGAGAGCGATCTTGGCGCGCGCCATGGTGAGGTCTCCGAAAATCTGTGCGGTGGGAGGAGGAATTCGTCGGGCGGCGGTCTACGCCCGGAGAGGCTTGGCGGCAAGGCGGGTGTGGCCGAACGGGTTCGGCGGGGCGCCGGCGGCGGGAATCCGGACCGCTTGGAGGCGATAACAGGACGGGGTGAATTCCAGTACTGTTTTTACTAAGCTTTCCGGAATTAACAGGGAATTCGAAACAGGGAATTCACCGGCGCGGAACAGGGCCGTATCAGGCGCGGCGGCGGTGTCTTGCGACAGGGTCATCGGATGCGGCCCGCCTCCTCGGGCGCCCGGTGAATTGCACGTTGGTCCGCCCGTTCGTGCAAGGGGGAGGACCGGCGTTTCGCCTTCCTTCTCCTCCCCCGCTAGCGGCAGCGAGTGGGGTAGGGGACCACGACGTGGTGGAGGGGGCGGTCGGCGCGCGTTGCGCTCGTCTCTTCGCCCCCTCCGTCGGCTTCGCCGCCACCTCCCCCGCCTGCTGCCGCAGGCATGGGAGGAGAAGGATCGAAGCGTGTGGGCTCGCGCTGGCGCGGTCACCTGGCCAAGAGATGAATGGCTTCCCCCGCCCTGCGTGCGGAACGACACGGCGCATCGCACATGGGCCGCACAACCGTCTTCGACACGGGGTTGCGGCAGTTAACGCGGATCAGACGAAAACGGAGTCACCCGCACGTCAGCGATCTCCGTCACCGCCAAACCCGAGCCAGGGCCGCGCATTCGAAACAGGCCGGTGAAGGTCGCCTCGACCTGAACATCGCCTAGGGTCACGGCACGGGTGAACGGCGGCCAGATGGAGTGGTCCGCGCCACCTTGCAGCTCTTGAGTGGTGAACAGGACGACGTCGCCCTCGCAGTCGTCATCCTCGAGCATCTGGTAGTGCTGGCCTGGATAGGCGCTGATCCTCGCGCGAACCACCACGACCTGGCCGTCGAACGTCGCCTGTTGACTTCCGGTCAGATCGCAGACCGAAGCAGCGCGTGGCGCAATCTGAGCGCCCGCCGCGGTTGCGACCGCTGCCAGGAGCAGCCCAATCTGCAGAGAACGCCAACCCATTCGGCCCCCCCAGGCAGTAGACCACGCCGCCGCAGGTACGCCTACCCCACGAACCCCGTCACCAGCTTCAGGAACGCGCCCGGATCCTCCATGTAGGGGTAGTGCCCCGTGTCCGGCATGATCTCGCGTTTCGCTCCGGGGATCAGCGCGGCCAGCGCCCCGGCGTGGGCGTGCAGGTCGGGCATGTCGACGGCGCCGTTGATGATGAGGGTGGGGACCTTGATCTCGCCCAGGCGCGGCCAGGCGTTCGGGCCGGTGAGCACGCCGTTCCCGGCCATGAGGTTCCCGGGATTGGCCTTCAGGATGGCGGCGAAGCGGGCGCGGGCGGCGCCGGATTTCGGGGCGAAGATGTGCGGCGCCCGGGCGACGCCGGCGAAGTCGCGGATCAGGGCGCGCGGGATGATGTAGCCGTTGCGCGAGTTCCAGTGGTCCGACCAGGCGTAGCCATCAAGCGAGGCGCCGACGAGCACCAGACGCTCCACCGCCTCCGGATGGGCCAGGGCGAAGT
>Ga0196970_1002170_pt1 | contig 10852 bp, 7 predicted proteins | sample S1v_513CmetaG_FD_148672 | JGI IMG/M metagenome (GOLD analysis project Ga0196970, IMG submission 148672) | Soil microbial communities from Anza Borrego desert, Southern California, United States - S1+v_5-13C | ecosystem: Environmental > Terrestrial > Soil > Desert | place: USA: California... | reverse complement strand
CGCGCGCGGTGTGCCAGGAGGGCGAGCGTGGCCGCCCGCTCCAGCCACGCGTCCTCGCCGCCGCTTGTCTCCACGTCCGTTTCCAACTCGATCAGGCGGCGCGTCGCGGCGTAGCCGAAGGCGCCCAGCGACAGCGTGCTGTTCGGCACCTCGGCCAGCGCGGCGCGGATCAGCGCCGGATCGCTTTCGGCGGCGATGCGCTCCGTCAGCGCATCGGCGAGCGCCGGTCCGGTCTCCAGGACGACGCGCAGCGCCGGCACCAGCAGGCGATTGAACCGGCCCCGCAGCATACCGTCCAGGTAGCGGCCGGCCGCGGCCGGCCGCCGCTCCGCCAAGCGGTCCATAATGGTGAGTCCGTGGTTCCACGACATGGGTGGCTCCATCCGGGGACGTTTCACAGCCGCCGCGCCGCACGCATCACCGCGATGCTACCATCGCGGGCGCAACCGTTGCCACCGCCCGATGGACGGCAGTATCCTTGGGCGACTTGGGCGACTTGGGCTCCGCGATGCGCACCGCCATCATCCTGACGGCACTGCCGGTCGAGGCCGGATGCGTGCTCCGGCACCTGTCGGAGGTGAAGCGGGAATTCGTCCGCGGCACCGTGTTCCACGTCGGCCGCTTCTCCGGGGAGCGCGGCGACTGGCGCGTCGCCGTCGCGGAACTGGGCGCGGGGAACGTTCCGGCGGCCGTGGCGGTGGAGCGGGCGGCCCATCGTTTCGCGCCGGACGCGGCGCTCTTCGTCGGGGTGGCCGGCGGCATCAAGGACGTGACGGTCGGCGACGTCGTGGTCGCCACCAAGGTCTACGGGTACGAATCCGGCAAGGTGGAGGACGGCGGCTTCCGCCCACGCCCCGCCCTGGGACGCTCGTCGGAATCCCTCGTCCAGTGGGCACGGACCCTGGCCCACGCGGACGACTGGCGGGATCGCCTGCGCGACCGGAGCCGGAGCGGCGGACGCAGGATCGTCATGGGTCCGATCGCCGCGGGCGAGAAGGTGGTGGCGTCGGTCACGTCCGGCCTCAGCCGCTTCCTGGCGGAACATTACGGCGACGCCCTGGCGGTCGAGATGGAAGGCTACGGCTTCCTGGAGGGCTTGGCGCTCGTCGAGGAGGTGCGCGGTCTGGTGATCCGGGGGATCTCCGACCGGCTGGAGGGCAAGTCCGAAAGCGATGCGGCGGGCGGCCAGGAGCTTGCGGCGGACGGTGCCGCCGCCGTCGCCTTCGAACTCCTGTCCTGTTTCGACGACGGCCGCGGCGCGCGGACCCGCACGGCCGACGGCCCCGCCGAACCTCCGGCGGACGGCGCGCCGCCGTTCCTGGGCGTGCCGGAGCGCGTCTGGAAGCCGGAGCGGTCGCCGCCGGGTGCCCTGCTGCGGGCGGAGTACGGGGTCGTCCCCTTTCACGGCCGCGATGCCGAAGTGGAGGATATCGAGGCTTGGTGCGGGACCGGCAACGCCGTCGGCGTCCGGCTCTACACCGGTGCCGGCGGCATGGGCAAGACGCGCCTGTTCATTGAACTGTGCCGGCGCATGCGGGCAGCGGGCTGGACCGCCGGGTTCGTCGACCACGACCGCGCGCCGACGGATGCCGAAGCGTGGGCCGGGCACCTGGAACGGCTGGACCGCGCCTTCCTGGTCGTCGACTATGCCGAGACCCGCGAGTCCATCGTCGAGCCCCTGCTGGCCGCGGCGGCGGCCCGAACGGACGGGGCGGTCCGCATCGTTCTGTTGGCGCGCACGGCGGGCGATTGGTGGGACCTCCTGAAGGGGCGCGGGGCCGGCGTGGGCGACCTGCTCAGCGGTCCCGCCACCCGCTGGCACCCGCTGCGCCCGCTGGCGCTGTCGGCGAAGGAGCGGCGCTACTCATACGGGCAGGCGCTGGAGAACTTCCGGCGCAAGCTCGGCAGGCCGCCGATTGCTCCAGACACGGTGGATTTCTCCGACCGGCTGTTCGACCGTGTCCTTCTTCTCCACATGCAGGCGCTGGCCACCATCGACGGCGTGGCGGTCAAGGGCGAGGACGGGATCCTCGACTATGTGCTGCGGCGCGAGCGGCATTACTGGGAGGAGCGCGCCGCCGCCCTCGGCCTGCCGGCGACGCTGGTGGACGGCGTGTCGCAGGCCATGGCCGTCCTGACGCTGGGCGGCGGCGCCGCGACGCGGGGGGCGGCCATCGACACGCTCGGCCAGGTGCCGCTGCTCGCCGACCAGCCCGCACACGTGCTCAACGCCGTCGCCGGCCTGCTGCACGACGCCTATCCCGGCGAGCGGTGGATCGAACCGCTGATGCCGGACCTGTTGGGCGAGCACCTCGTGGAAGCCGAACTGGACCGCAACGCCGATGCGCTGTTCGACCTCGTTTTCGGCCCGAGGGACGGCGACGGCGGGGCGGCGGGCGCGTAGGGATCAAGGCGGTCCTCGCCGGCACCGTCAGGGGCGTGCCGGGTGGAGGCGGGTGTCGAGGGCGAAAGGCTCCTGCGAGCGCAGGGCATAGCTTCCGGCGGCGGCGGACGCGACAAACAGCAGGTTCCAGCTGTGGGTCGACACCGCGCTCGGAATCAGGACGAACTTGTGCATCCTGAGCAGGTCGTCACCGAATGCCTGCTGTCCGGCGCCGGGTATGCCGGGCCGCAGCCAGTTGGGGTTCGGCACCGACGCCGGGTCGACCACGTGCACCTCCGACGGGTCGGTTACGGTCAGCGCCGTCAGCACGTGCGGCACCGTGTCCAGCACGGCGAAGCCGGTGTGGACCGCCACCTCGAGGATGGCCGTGGACGGGTCGATCGAGCAGTATACGGCGCGCGCGCCTTTGCCGTTCCAACGCCCCCCGGCCAGGAAGGCGCCTTCGCCGCTGTCCCAGGTTGCCGCGAAGCGCTGCCGGTCGAGCCGCCAGGCGACGAGGTCGCGGCCGCCCAGTGCCGCCGGCAGCGGCGTCACACGTAGACCCCGTGCTCGAGGCGCGTCAGCAACTCCTCGACCAGTTCGACGCCGGCGGGCGTGGACAGCAGATCAATCGGACGGCGTTGGTCGAGGCCGACCGCCGGGCGGTCGAGCCACTGCTCCGCCGCCTCCTGCGATCCGAACACCGCCGTGGCCTTGGCCAGGATTTCCGCGAACTTCCAGGTCCGGCCGCTCTGCTCCTGGCTGAGCGGCCGGGCGGGGTCGTCCTTGCGGCGCTGGAAGGTGCGCAGGCTCATGCCCACCGCCTTCTCGAACGACGTGGAACGCTTCAGGACGAGGAGGTGGCCGACGAGGTGCTCCAGCGCCCCGCCGGGCAATCCCTTCACAAGCATCTCGTGCGCGTCGAGCGCGGTGCGGACCGGCTGGCGCAGGACGCGCGTCCCGCCCAGAAGATCGGCCACCCTCTGGACGTCCGTGCCGCCGGCCCCCATCGCCCTTCCTCGTGCCGTCGCCATTCGCCCCCTCACCGACAAGTGTCGCTACAAGATATGACAGGTGACGCATGCCCATTCAAGATCCGGTGCGAAGCGGCTCGACCCCTCGGTCCCGGCGCGGCGGCGCCGGATCAGAAGCCCGCCTCGCGCTGGAACACGCCGACCGCGCGGCGGAACAGGCGGGCGGCCAGCGCCTCCGGCTGCCCGTGCACGGTGATGCGGCCGAGGACGACGTGCTCGGGCAGACGGGCTGCGCCCTGGCCGCGCAGGTGCACCTGGAACGTCGCCTCGACCGGCACCAGGGCGTTGTCCTTCGTCGCCGTCACGGCGACGTCGCCGCCGAAGGTGGAGGCGGCGTAGGGCGTGTCCAGCTCGCGCAGGGCGAAGCCGTCGATGCGGTCGACCTCCACGTCGAAGGGCGGGAAGTCGGCGTTGCGCGGGAAGAACCGGCCGCGCATCCCGGCGCCCAGGCGGCCGAGGTCCGCCTCCGTCACATAGGCGACGACCCCGGCGGATTCGGGCGCCACCACGGACAGCACCGCCTCGTTCCGGGCGATCCAGCTCCCCGTACGGATGCCCGGCTGCAGGTCGATGACCGTCCCGTCGAAGGGGGCCGGCACGCGGTTGCGCTCGCGCTGGCGCAGCAGGGTGCGCAGCTGCTCCGCCTGGGAGCGCAGCTCGGCGCTCAACACGTTCTGTTCGCCCAGGAAGGCGTCGCGCAGGCCGCGCACCGACAGCTGCCATTCCAGGATCTCGATCTCGCGGCGGGTCTGGTCGATGCGGAAATCGATGTCCGGCGTCTCGACGGTGAGGATGGGCTGCCCCGCCGCGACGTGGCCGCCGGGGGCAACGGCCAGCTCGGCGACGCGCCCGCCGGCCGGGGCGTAGACCACCGTGTGGCGCTCGGCCCTGTAGACCGCCGGCAGCGTCACCGTCGTCCGCCACGGCACGAAGAGCGCGGCACCCAGCAGTGCCAGCAGCACCGCGCTGCGCGCCATGGCATGGTTGAAACGAAGGCCGGCGCGGCGTGCCGCCATGGTGCGGACCTCCTGGACCAGGGGCTTGATCATCGAACCGTACGCCAGGAAGGCGACCAGAAGCAGGCCCAGCGCCTTGAACACGAGGTGGTAGACGATCGCCGCGTAGCCGAAGAACAGCAGGAAGCGATACAGCCACACCGCCACGCCGAAACCCGCCAGCGGCCGCCCGGCGCCGCCCGGCGGCGGCGGGTCGCCCAGGCCGTACAGGAACTCCCGCATCCGCCAGCGGGCGGCGGCGACGGCGCGTTCGTGCAGGTTCTCGATGCCCAGCGCGTCGGACAGGATGAAATACCCGTCGAAGCGCATGAGCGGGTTCAGGTTGATGGTCAGCGTCAGCAGCCACGTGCTGCTCGACAGGACGAAGCAGACGCTGCGCGCCGGCCCCTCCGGCAGCAGGTTCCACACGAACAGCGCCAGCGCCGCGATCGCCAGCTCCACCTTGATGCCGGCCGCGGCGATGGCCAGCCGCTGCCGGCGTGACGGCAGCCGCCACGCGTCGGAGGCGTCGGTGTACAGCACCGGCCACAGCAGCATCAGCCCCACGCCCATGGTCGCCACCCGGCAGCCCAGCCGGTGGGCGGTGTAGGCGTGGCCCAGCTCGTGCAGCACCTTGACGCCCGCCAGCGCGCCGCCGAAAAGCAGCGCCCCTTCCAGGTTGAAGAAGTGCAGGAAGCTGCGAAAGTAGACGTCGGCCTGCCGCGCCGTCAGCAGCAGCCCGGCCAGCCCGACCGCCGCCACGATCCAGCGCGTCGCCGGGTGGAAGCACCACGCCACCAGCCACGCGGTGCGCGCCAGGAAGCGGTCCGGCCGCACCAGCGGGATGCGCAGCGACAGGTAACTGCGCAGCAGCCAGCGCACCCCGCCCACGCGCGTGCGCGCCGCCATGTCGCGCAGGCGCTTGCGCCCGCCCTCCCCGTCCGCGGCGACCAGGGCGTTGCGGCGCAGGAAGCGGGTGAACTCCTCGACCTCGTCGGGGGTGACGCGCACGCCGGCCTCGCGCGCCAGTTCGGCCGCCACCGCGTCGGGGGCGCCGCGCTCGACCGCGTGCAGCATGGCCACGTCGGTCCAGCTCAGGCGGAAGTAGCGGTTGGCGGCCGGGTCGTGCAGCACCCACAGCGCAGCACCGTCGCCGTCCTGCCCGACCTGCCGCAGCGTCAGGTCCTGGCGCAGGCGCACCGGCTCGTGCCGGGGGGCGCCGCCGGCCGCGGCGAAGGCCAGTCCCATCGGCTCACACCCCGATCCACTGCCGCAGGGCGGCGACGGGGCGGCGGAACAGGTAGTGGTACAGCGGCACCGTGTCGCCGTGCACCTTGGCCGTGCCGCGCAGGCCCAGGCGCGGCAGCGGCTGCCCGCCGTCGAAGCGCGCCACCAGCCGGAAGGCCAGCATGCCGTCGGGCGAGGTCGTCGCCTGGTAGTTCGCCAGCCGCACGCGGCCGTGGATGGCGCGTTCCGGGTCGATGTTGAGGAACAGGTCCACCGGGGCGTCCGGCGGCAGCACGATGCTGTCGCCGACCGGCAGCCAGATCTCCAGCTCCACGTCGTCGGGTTCGGCGACCGTCATGATGCGCTCGCCCAGGCGCACCGGCCGGCCGCGCAGCGTGGAGGCGTCGGCGATCATGACGATGCCGGCCTTCTCGGCCGGGACGGCGATGCGCTGCAGCAGCGTCTCCACATGCGCCACCTCGGCGCGGCGCTGCTCGATGCGGTTGCGCAGGATCGGCAGCAGCGTCTTGGAATCCTGGTTGGTGACGGCGCCCTGCTGCGCCTGCCGGTGTTCCGCCAGCGCGATCTCCAATCCCTGCTGCACCACGCCCAGGCGGGTCCGCAGCTCGGTGTCGTCCAGGCGGAACAGAGTCTGCCCGGCGGCCACGGCGGCGTTCGGCTGCACCAGCACGGCGTCGATCACGCCGTCCAGGGGCGCCCGCACCACCTCGGGGTCGTGCGCCACCACCTCGGCCGGGGCGAGCGCGGACAGGCGCACCGGCAGCCATTGCACCGCCACCGCCGCGACCAGCGCCGCCGCGCCCAGCGCCCGGCGGATGCGGGCGGCCCCCGCCGGCTTCGGCACGAAGCGGCGGCGGCTGACCAGCCGATCCAGCGCGTGGCCGGCGGCGTCCGACCAGTGGCGCAGCAGGCGGACCTCCTCCTCCCGCCACGCCTCGGCGCGGGCGAGCAGCAGGCCCCCCTGCACCGGGCCGCCCGCCGCCAGCGGCAGCCACAGGGCGTGCGCCGCCAGCATGTCGCCCCATTCCGCGCCGATCGCCGGCGGCACGTCGGCGGCGGTCAGCACCGCCGGCTCCTTGGGGAAGCGCGCCGTCAGGTCGCGGCACAGCCGCTCGCACCACAGCGTGAACGGCGCCTCCCGGCTGGGCGCCGGCACGCCGGACACGGCGGCGACGCGCAGGCGGCCGTGGCGCGGCCGGCAGAAGAAGGCGCTCTGCACCGGCGCGATCACCGCCGTGTCGTTGACCAGCACGAAGCCCAGGTCCTCGACGTCGGCCGCCTCCCGCGCCCGCTTCATGAGCAGCAGGAGCGACGCCATGCCGGTGATCTGCCGGTCGCGCGGGTCGGACGCGGGTGCGGGCGCGGCTGCAGCGGCGGCGGTCATGGCGGACTCTGCGAGCCGGACGGGGAAAAGCGTACGAAGCCGCTCATTCCCGGCAGCAGGCCGGGCGGCGGGGCGTCCAGGCGGCCAAGCAGGCGGATGGTCTGGCTGACCGGATCGACGCGGCCGACGATGCGGTCGACCTTCGCCGCCAGCGACCGGCCGTTCTCATCGAGCGTCAGGGAGAACGGCGACCCCTCCCGCAGCCAGCGCAGCCACACCGACGGGACCACCATCTCCACCTCCAGCGAGCCGGTGTCCACCAGCTCCAGCAGGGCCGTGCCTTCCGCCACGTGCTGGTGCGCCTGCGCCGGCTTGGCGACGACCGTTCCGGCGAACGGGGCGCGGATCTCGCACTTGCGCAGCGTGGCCTCGATGGCCGCGACCTCGGCCCGGGCGGCGTCCACCTCGGCGCGCGACAGGTCGAACTCCAGCACGCTGGCGGCGTTCAGCTTGGTCATGCGCTCGGCCACCCGCAGCTTGGCCTGCGCCTGGGTCAGCCGGGCGCGCGCCAGCGCGGATGATGCCTGCTGAACCGAGCACTCCAGCGACGCCAGCACCGCGCCCGCCGCCACCGTGTCGCCCTCGGCCACCGGGAAGCCGGAGACGACGGCCGACAGGCCGGCCGACAGGGTGGTGTGCTGGCGGGCGCGCAGCTGGGCGCGCACCTCCGCCGTGTCCGTGCCTTCCGGTGCGGCAGCCGGGGCCGGTGCGGCGGCCAGGACCGGCCCGCCGGCCAGCAGGGCAAGGGCGAGGGAAAGCGCCGTCAGCGCGCGGCGGTGGCTGGGCATGGGGGTCACCCGCGGTTCACGAATGCACCCGGCAGCCGGCGCTGACGGGCTTGGCCTGGGCGCAGAAGTCCCGCGCGCGGGCGGGATCGGCGAAGCCCTCGACGACCACGCGCCATGCCGTGCCGCCATCGGCCGTCCGCGCGGTGCGGGTGGCCAGGTTCAGCCCGTCCAGCAGCCCGGCCGGCAGTGCCCGGCGGAACCGCGCCACCTCGACCGCCGCCCCCTCCTCGCTGCGCACCGTGGCGAGCTGGACATAGCTCGGCGCGGCCGGAGCGGCCATCGGGACGGCGGGCGGCGGGGCCGGACGCTCCTCCGGTGCGGGGGCCGGCGTGGGGGCCGGAACGGGTGCCGGGGGCGTTTGTTCGGGGCTGGACTTGGCGGGCATCGGGACGTCCGGAAGGTCGCCGCGCTCCCACGTGGCGAAGCGGTCGCGCAGCACCGCCGCGAGGTCGGCGGTGTTCATGGTCTCGAAGTTTTCCGGCACGGGGTCGAGTGACAAACTTACGAAGATGGTGCCCAGCGCGTCCTGCGCGTCGGCGTAGGCCTGCAGGTTCTGCAGCTGCGCGCGCAACGCCGAGGCGGTGGTCCGCACGCGGTCCAGCGGCGACCCGCCCTCGCTGGCCTCCGCACTCTTGGACAGGCGCAGGATCTCCTTCTCGATGGTGTCGATCTCGTGCGCGCGGTCCAGCTGGTTGCGCCGGTCCAGATAGCGGCGCAGCGCCACCTGCACCTGCGTGATGGTGGCCATGCCCAGCGCCAGCCGGCGCACCTCGGCCGCTTCCTGGCGCCGCTCCGACTGGTCCAGCACCGCCGGCGTGGAGAGCACGCGCATGATGTTCCAGGTGACGCGGGCGGACAGCTCGGCCCAGGCGTTGTCGACGAGGAAGCTGTTGCTGTCGTACTGGCCGATGGCGCCGAACTCGATGCCCGGCAGCAGGCGCATCAGCGCCTTGCGGGATTCCAGCCGTTCGTTGCGGGCGCTGTAGACCTGCTCGGTCACGTCCACGGAGTTCACCAGGGCGGTCAGCTCCAGCGCGTCGGCCTCCCTGGCGATATCCGGCAGGGACGGGAAGCTGTCCGGGATCGCCAGCTGGACCGGCTGGGCCGGCGGCAGGTTCATCAGGCGCGCCAGCTCGATGGCGGACAGGTCCAGGCTGCGCTCCAGCACCTCCAGCTGCCCGGTGATGTCGAGGAGCGTGCGCTTGATCTGCAGCGTCTCCAGCGGCGGCTGGAGGCGCTCGCTGGACACGCTGTTCAGGCTGGCCAGCGTCTCGCGCGCCTCGCCCAGCACGCGCTTCACGTCCGCCTTGATCATCTGGGCGGCCACGGCGCGCCAGTAGGCCGCGCGGGTCTGCTGGAGCAGGTTCAGCATCAGGCGCTTGCGCGCACCCTTGGCGATGAGGGAGCGGTTCGCCTCCTGCTTGGCCTGATAGTAGCTGACGCCGAAGTCCAGGATGTTCCACGAGAAGCGCAGGTCGGCGACCGCCCGCTCGCGGTCCTGCGAGTAGGACGGCTCCAGCGACTGCTGGCGGGTCAGCACGGAGATGCTGCGCGAGGCGCCCTCGTTGGTCCGCTCCACATAGCCGGCCGAGGCGGCCAGCAGCGGCAGCATGTCGTAGCGCGCCAGATCGGCCTGTCCGCGCGCCAGCGCCTCCTCCATCAGCCGGACGCGGTGGTCGAGGTTGTAGAGCAGGGCGCGCGCCATGGCCGTCTCCACGGTGACCGGCCCGTTCAGCGGATCCTGCTGCTGGATCGCGGTGATGGTGGCGCGGTCCTTCATCACGACGTCCAGCATCTGGGCCGGTGTCACCGGCTCGGGCTTGACCGAGCAGGCGCCGAGCAGGCCGAGGCAGGCGGTGGCGAGCAGGAAACGCTGGAAACGCTTGGGACGGTGCACGGGAACTCTCACGGAAGGATTCGCTGGGGTACGGGTGGTGGTCACGGCGTTGCTTACAGGCGGTCGAAGACCGCGCGGATGTCGGCCAGGAAGCCGCCGCGCTCGTGCAGCAGGCCGAAGCGCCCGGCCAGGCGCACCTGGTCGGCCAGATCCGGCTTGCCGACCGGCCCGGCGTCGGCCCGGCGCTCGCCCGGCGGCCCGTTCTCGTTGGCGGGCTCGCCGGCCGGCGATCCGTCGGGCGGTGCGGCACCGTCGCCGGGCGGTACGTCGCCGGGGGCGGCGTCGTTCGCCGGCTGGGGTTGCGCCGGCTGGGGTTGCGGCGGTGTCGGCTGGTCGCCGTCCACCGGCTGCGCCGGTGCCGCCTTCGCCTTTCCATCGGCGTTCTGCGCGGCGAAGTTGATGGCGAAGCTGGTGCTGGCCGTGTTGCCGTCGGAATCGCGGGCGAGCACGCGGACGGTGAGCGAATCCATGTTGGACCGCTTGGCCGCCACGGCGTCGACCGTGAAGCTGCGCGAATCCGGGTCGAAGCGGACGAAGTCCGGCAGCGGCGCGCCGTCGGACTGCGTCGCCTCGACGCGGATCTGCGCCGATGGGTTGTCGTGCTGGAAGGCGTTCTCCGGGATGGTGAAGCTCTGGCTCGACTGCTCGCCCACCACCCGGTCCTGCAGCGCGATGGACAGGCGCACGGGCGACTCCCCGCCGTTGTCCGTGCCGAAGGTGTTGCTCTGGCTGGACGAGGACAGGCTGTTGGGCGTCGTCTGGTTGCCGATGAAGCCCGGCCCGCCGAAGCCCGTCTGCGTGTCCGACAGCGTCAGGGGGGGCACGGTGGTCGACGTCGTGCCGGGTGTCGTGCCCGGCGCCGTCGGCCCGAACACGGTCAGCCGCGGCGGGTCGCCCGGCAGCGTGATCGTGACCGGCGGCGTACCGGTGGTGGTGCCCGTCGTGGTGCCGGTGCCCGTTCCCGTCCCGGTCCCCGGGGTGATGGGGGTGGTCGGCGTCGTCGGGGTGGTGGGCGTCGTCGTCGGCGGCGGCGGCGTCACCGGCGGGATGGTCGGCGTCACGACCGGCGGCGTGACGGGGGGCGTCACCGGCGGAGACGTGGGCGTCGTGGGCGGCGTGGTGG
>Ga0196970_1002168_pt1 | contig 10863 bp, 7 predicted proteins | sample S1v_513CmetaG_FD_148672 | JGI IMG/M metagenome (GOLD analysis project Ga0196970, IMG submission 148672) | Soil microbial communities from Anza Borrego desert, Southern California, United States - S1+v_5-13C | ecosystem: Environmental > Terrestrial > Soil > Desert | place: USA: California... | reverse complement strand
CTGGGCGTATTGTCGAAGGGAATTCATCGAGGCCAGTACATCGCGGGCTTGCTCGCCGGCGTTCTCATCGCGTCGGTGCTGTATTGCGCGGCAATGGGAGTCACCGGCAGCTTGCTCTTTTCCGAGATCGGACTACCGCGGTCGCAGCTTTGGGCGGTGCTGGCACTGCTCATGACAGCTCTGCTCGTTACCTCGACAGTGGCGATGTTCTTCTCAACGTTTCTGACGCCCCTGTTCGCGACTGCTGCAACGGCTGTCGTTCTGGGCACGCCAGCACTGGCCACGCGCATCGCTGGCGGAGGTTGGGCGCACGTCTTCCCGGTGTACCACCTCATGGACAGCATCATGAGGTTCTCTGTGGATACCGCTGGCGGGTGGGCTCCGGTTTGGAGAATGATTGGATGGGCCATCGTTGATTCAGCCGTGCTTTGGCTGCTGGCAACATGGGTGTTCTCACGAAGAGACATCGCTGTGGCGATTGAGTAGAGGAAGGATGCAGACACTGGACTCACAAGCACTGCCCTAAAGGGAAAACGCCCGACTTGGATCGGGCGTTTCAGTCTGAAGTCTGCAATTCAAATCATCTGAGCATCTCTTGTGCTGAGCGCAGAGCGAAATCCAGTACTCGGCCCGGCACGACCCCAAGATAGATGGTCACGATCAGGGCGACAGCAAGCGAGAAGCCAAGTCCGGCGGGGATGCGGGTAACGGGAACGCCCTCTCGCGGCTCGCGCATGTACATGTACACAATGATGCGCAGGTAATAATACGCAGCAATCGCGCTGTTGATCACGCCAATGATCACCAAACCGACGAGGTTCGCCTTGAGTGCGGCGCTGAACACGTAGAACTTGGCGAAGAAGCCTCCGGTGATCGGAATGCCTATCAGTGACAGCAGGAAGACCGTCAAAATCGCAGCTAGTATTGGCTGGCGATGGCCGAGTCCTGCGTAGTCGTCGAGGGTTGTGTAACGCTCGTTCAGCGAGCCGAAATGGCTGATCACGATGAATGCGCCGACGTTCATAGCCGCATAGGATGCGGCATAGAACATGGCGGCGGAAATCCCGTAGTTATACTCGCCAGTCTTGGGCAGTGCCACGAAGGCCACCAGCAGGTATCCAGCGTGTGCAATGGATGAATACGCGAGGAGGCGCTTGACGTTGTTCTGCACAAGCGCACCAATGTTGCCGATGATCATCGAGAGCACGGCCAGAACCCAGATTAACCAGAACCAGCCAGGCGCTGAGGCGGCGAACAGAATACGGAGCATAACAGCAAAAGCGCCAGCCTTCGGCCCGGTGGACATAAGGGCTACAACAGGCGAGGGCGCACCTTCGTAAACGTCGGGTGTCCAGACGTGGAAAGGCGCGGATGCCACTTTGAATCCGAGCCCCACTATCATGAGAGCGACACCAACAAACGCCAACGTTGGGACGTTCCCGTTCCGTAGCACTTCGCCGATCTTGTATATGTCGGTTGAGCCGGTTGCTCCGAACATCAGCGCAACGCCATAAAGGAAGAAAGCTGTGGCGAACGAGCCCAGGAGGAAGTACTTCAGCGAGGACTCAATGCTCGTTGCGGCACGTCGGCGGAATCCGGCAAGGACGTAGGTCGAAATGGACGATATCTCGAGCGCGATGAAGACGAGCACCAGCTCGATCGCAGATGAAAGCAACGCCATTCCGACTGTGCCGAACAGGATCAATCCGTAGTACTCGCCGGCCCGTATCTGCTGAGTCTTCATGTACGAAATCGAGGCCAGAATGACGACGGCGGCGATGACGGTGACAACAAAGTGAAAGAACACCGCAAAGCCATCGACGCGAACCATGCCCGAGAACGCGAGACCAGGGTGTTGCGCCTGTATGAACGTGGCGCTCACGGCAAGCACCGCGCCAACGAAGGCGAGAATGCCAATCGGCTTTCGGTCCTTGTGCGGGTCCATAAGCGGATCCGCAAGCATGACGAGGATGCCGAAGAAAGTCAGCACGAGCTCAGGAAGAATGCGAAGGTAATCTGCGCCAGGGGGAATCATTTATCGTCCCATCACTTGAGTCGTCATTTGCACGACGGGCTGAATAGCGGCTCGCACCGCCGGGTCGATGGCCTTGATCCATAGCAGCGGTGCGACGCCCATCACCAAAGCCGCGACCGCGGCGGGCCATAGCGCTGCCTGCTCTCTAGCGGTGAGGTCCGGCAGCGTCAGGTTCACGTCGTGCTTAACTTTTCCGTAGAAAACCCGCTGATACATCCAGAGCAGGTAACCGGCGCTCCAGATCACGCCAGTAGCGGCCAGAACCCCGTATACGGCTTTGGCCTGGAAAGCGCCTGCGAGCACGAGAAATTCACCGATGAAACCATTGAGCAATGGCAATCCCACGGATGCCAGAACGGTGAACAGGAAGAACGTAGCGTACACCGGCATCGGCGTAGCAAGACCGCCTAACTGGGATATCTCATAGGTGTGACGGCGCTCATAGAGGATGCCGCACAGCATGAAAAGCCCGCCCGTGGAAATGCCGTGCGCCAGCATCACGTAGACTGCGCCGGTAAGGCCCATCTGTGTGAAGCTGAAGATACCCAGAACGACGAAGCCAAGGTGGCTCACTGAGGAGTAAGCGACGAGTTTTTTCAGGTTCGGCTGGATCATGGCGACGAGTGCGCCATAGATAATGCCGATGATGGCCAGAGCGATGATCCAAGGAGCGTTGCTCCGCGCCTGCTCAGGGAAGAGTCCGAGGTTGAAGCGCAACAGACCGTAGGTGCCCATCTTCAGCAAAACGCCGGCGAGCAACACTGAGCCGGCAGTCGGCGCTTCGACGTGTGCGTCAGGCAGCCATGTATGAACAGGGAAGAGAGGAACCTTTACGGCAAAGGCGACGAAAAAAGCCAGGAATAGCCACGGCGCTGCGGTCGCAAACCCCGGAACCTGTCCTGCCTGGATCGCGGTCTGGAGGGCGACGAAGTCGAATGTGCCCGCTTTCGCGTAGAACCAGATGATTGCTGCGAGCATGAACACCGACGCGACCATCGTATAGAGGAAGAACTTCACTGCTGCGTAGATGCGTCGCTCGTGACCGTACATGCCGATCAGCAACGCCATCGGAATCAGCGTGCCTTCCCAGAAGAAGTAGAACAGGAAGAGGTCCAGCGCGACGAAGACGCCGATCATCGCCGTTTGCAACACGAGCAGCAGGATGAAGAATTCCTTCACGCGGTCGTGGATGGACTTCCACGAGATCATCACGCAAAGCGGTGTCAAGAACGTGGTCAGGACTACGAGCCACATCGAGACGCCGTCCACACCGAGGTGGTAGTGAATGTTGGGTGTCGAGATCCACTGAAGGTTGATCTCGAATTGGAAGCCTTGCTGACCGTTGACGAAGTGCGCGGGCAGGTGCAGCGAGAGCACGAACGTCAACAGCGACACTGCTAATGCAAACCAGCGGATGTCGCGATCGCGGCGCGGAAAGAACATCAGCAGCACCGCGCCGGCCAGCGGGATGAAAGTGACAATCGTCAGAATATACGGATTCAGTGCCGAGGAGTTCATCTCACTCCCATCCAGATCATGAAAGCGATCACGCAAGCCGCACCGAGTGCGACCCAGGCTGCATAAGAACGAATGTTGCCGGACTGCATCTGTCTTACGCCGTCCGAAACGTCACGAGTGGCATCAGCGCTGGTATTTATGGTGCCGTCGATGAGGCCCTGATCAATTCCGCGCCAGAGCACGGTACTCGAGCCTGCCAGCAGCGGCTTAACGATTGCGGCCTGATAGAACTCGTCGACGTAGTACTTCCCAAGCACAAAGCGGTAGACCATTCCGAGACTGTCAGCAATCTTTTGCGGCAGGTCGCGACGCTTGTAGTAAAGCAGCCAGGCCAGGAACAACCCTAGTATGGCCGACCCAACGGAAACGCCGGTCAACAAGAGTTCCGTGTTGGTCTCGGCGTGCTCGGCCGCCGCCTCATGCACTCGGGCGCCAGGGTGTTCCCCTGCGGGCATCGCTTCGGCGCTGACGTGGAATACCGGTGAGAGGAACTGATCAAACTGGTTGTGGCCGCCAAGCGCGTGCGGGATGCCGATCCAGCCGCCCACGAACGAGAGCACCGCGAGTACAACGAGCGGCGCGATCATTATCCACGGGCTTTCGTGAATGTGCCCGTGCGTCGCAGCACCGTGCTGCGCGTGACCGTGTCCGGCATGCTCTGCGCCTTCGTGTTCAGCACCTCGGAACTCACCGAAGAAGGTCATGAACCACAGGCGGAACATGTAAAACGAGGTAAGGAACGCCGTGAAGACCGCTATCGCCCAATAAATCCAACTACCACCGAACGGGCTCGAGTACGCCTTCCAGAGAATCTCGTCCTTGGAGAAGAAACCTGCCAGCGGCGGGAACCCGGCGATGGCGAAAGTTGCGATGGTCATCACCCAGAACGTCTTGGGGATGTGCTTGCGTAACCCGCCCATTCGGCGCATGTCCTGCTCACCGCCGAGTGCGTGAATGACGGAGCCGGCCGAGAGGAAGAGCAGCGCCTTGAAGAAGGCGTGGGTCATGAGGTGGAAAACGCCGGCAGAGAACGCGGCTACGCCGCAGCCCAGGAACATGTATCCAAGCTGCGAGATCGTCGAGTAGGCCAGCACGCGCTTGATGTCGGTCTGCACAACGCCGATTGTCGCGGCGAAGATCGCGGTCAGGCACCCGATGATGGCGATGATTATCAGAGCGGTTGGCGAACGGAAAAAGATCGGGTTGGAGCGCGCGACCATGTAGACGCCAGCGGTGACCATGGTCGCCGCGTGGATCAGGGCCGATACCGGGGTCGGGCCTTCCATGGCGTCAGGGAGCCAAACGTAAAGCGGGATCTGCGCCGATTTTCCGGCGGCGCCGACCATCAGCAGAATGCCGATAACCGTGAGCAGCCCCATGCCGGCCGCTTCTACGGGCATGGTCGAGACTTTCGCGAATACCTGGTCGAAGTTCAGCGAGCCGAAATGCTTAATCATCAGGAACAGCGCGATCAAGAAGCCGAAGTCGCCCACGCGGTTCACAATAAAAGCTTTCTTGCCGGCGCTCGCAGCGGAGTCACGCAGGAAGAAGAAGCCGATCAGCAGATAAGACGCAAGGCCCACACCTTCCCATCCGACGAACATCAGCAGGTAGTTGTTCGAGAGGACGAGCGTCAGCATGAAAAACATGAACAGGTTCAGGTAGCTGAAGAACCTGTAGTAGCCGCCTTCATGCGACATGTAGCCGACTGAGTAGATGTGGATGAGGAACCCGACGCCGGTTACGACCAGCATCATGACGATCGACAACTGGTCTAAGTAGAACGCGTAGGGAACCGAAAAAGCTCCGGAACCGAGCCAGGTCGCATGGGTTTCCGTGTAGGGTAGCGTGACGCCCCCTCCGAGCGCTCGCGACACGACGAGCAGTGCCCATGCGAGAGCCGCGCCGGGGAAGAGCAGCGCGATGGCGGTCACGACCCGCTTGGAGAAGTGCCGACCGAGCAGGCCGTTCAGTGCCGCGCCCACGAGCGGCAGAACCGGAATCAACCAGAGGTTCAAACTCATAGCTATAGCTTCAGCAGGTTCACGCGATCGACGTTGAGCGTTTCGCGTGTCCGGAACACAGCAATGATGATGGCTAGTCCGACCGCCGCTTCAGCCGCAGCGACGACCATGACAAAGAAGACGAACACCTGCCCGCTTAGAACTTGCCAGTGCGCTGCGAACGCGACAAAGGACAGGTTCACGGCGTTCAGCATCAACTCGATCGACATGAAGATCGTGATGATGTTGCGCTTGATCAGAAAGCCGGCTACTCCGCAGGCAAACAGGATCGCGCTGAGCACGAGATAAAAGGAAAGAGGAATCACTGTTGCTCCTCCTTTCGTGCGAGCACGACCGCCCCCATGATGGCGATCAGGATCAATACCGATGTGATCTCAAAAGCCAGCAGGAAAGGTCTGAAAAGCTGATCAGCGATGGCTATGGCTGGGCCGTACATGGCTCCAACGCCGACTGGTGTGTTGGCGGGGTTGTGCCTGGTCAGCGTCCAGATGGCCATGATCAGGCCAGCGAGCATCGCGGGCACGCCGATGGCGATTGCAACCTTGCTGCCTTTTAACGAGCGCTCTTCTTCACCTGCGTTGAGCAACATAATGACGAAGACGAAGAGCACCATGATCGCGCCGGCATAAACGATAACCTGGACCGCAGCGACGAACTCGGCGCCTAGCAGCATGTATTCGCCAGCCAATGAACCCATCACGACGATCAGCGACAAGGCGCTGGCGATCGGATGCCGTTGGGCCAGCAGGTTTACCGCCCCGCCGACCGCTAATGCCGCGAACAGAAAGAATAGAATGTAGTGAAGCATCTTTTTCCGCGCGCCATCCGGCGCCAATCGTGCTGTCCCGTTGGGACCCAGTTCTTTTCCAGCACCGAGCTGGGCATTAACTTACGTTCTGGGCTGGTGGACCGGCCATGCCGGCCTCACAAACCCGTTAACTCCTGAGCGCCACCACAAGACCCGTGACAAGAATGTTCGCCAGAGCGAGCGGCAGTAGCACCTTCCAACTGAAAGCCATGAGTTGGTCGTAGCGGAACCGTGGCAATGTGCCGCGCACCCACACGTAGAGGAACAAGAAGAAAACGATTCGAAGCGCGAACCAGAAGACATGCAGCAGGCCGGCTGCGATTGTGCCTTCCGCGAACCCGAAGGTTGGGCCGTTCCAGCCGCCCAGGAAGAGCAGGGAAGCCAAGGCGGCCACGGTGAACATGTTCGCGTACTCCGCCATGAAGAACATGGCGAACTTCATCGAACTGTACTCGGTGTGGTAGCCGGCGACCAGTTCGGTTTCGGCTTCAGGCAGGTCGAAGGGTATCCGGTTAGTTTCGGCAAACGCCGCGCAGAGATACACAAAAAACGCGACGAACTGTCCCTTGAAGATGTTCCACTTGGGAATGAATCCGAACCATGTACCCGACTGCGAGGTTACGATTTCCTGCAGGCTGAAGCTCTGGGAAAACATGAGAACGCCAATCAGAGACAGCCCGAGCGCTACTTCGTAGCTGATCATCTGCGCACAGGCTCGCAGTGCACCCAGTAGCGAATATTTGCTGTTGGAAGACCAGCCAGCCAGGGCAACGCCGTAGACCGCTACGGACGTGATGCCCAGAATCGCGAGCAAACCGATATTGATGTCCGTGACCTGGAGCGGCGTGCTGATGTTACCTATCTGCACCGGGCCGGAAAACGGGATGACAGCGATGGACGTCAGCGCGAGCGTCAACGCAATCAGGGGCGCGGCGAGATAGAGCGTCCGGTTCACGTACGGAGGCGTCATGTCTTCCTTGAAGATGAACTTCAAGCCGTCCGCCAACGGTTGAAGCAAGCCAAAGGGACCGACCCTGGAGGGTCCCCAGCGGTTCTGAATGCGTCCCACTAACTTGCGTTCAAACCAGACCGTATACGCGACGACGGTAAGCAACACCACGATCGCGACGATCGTCTTAAGGGCCGAAATCGCTACAAATGTTTTGACGTCGAGCAAAGTCGTGTTCCCACGATGAAGTGTGGCGCGAAACGCCCACAGTCGCGCACATCCAGCAAACCTTCGAGCCAAACCGCCGCGGGCAACGGCAGTTGCAATCTGCCGGGTCAGAACCCAGCCTGCCACAGTCGGTACTTCAGAAACTTGATCTAGACAACTACTTCCTTGTCCGCCGGCGCCGTGCGGTCGCTCTCGATAACCGAATTCAGCGTGTTCGAGTAACGCCCCAAGGTGCCGGAGGTGAACAACGTGTCTTTCGAGGGCACGATTAAGTCGGGCCGGTCTTCGACAACACCGATGCCACTCTCGACAGCCGTTGTGTGCTCTTCAGATCCGGCCAGAAGGTTCCGCCGCGAGACGCCATAACCGGGCACAATTCGCTGTATTTCGTCCAGCAGAGCCATCGGATCAAACGGACTCATCTTCGGCTCAAGGCCTCGTTCGACAAGCCATACAGCATGCCGATCAGCTTCGCCCGCCTGGGCGCCTCGTGATTGGCCCATGTCGGCGAACATGCCGCGACCAAAGGGAACCAACTTGCTTATGTCGTAACCCATGCGCTCGGCGATGCGAACGATGATCTCGAAATCCGACTTAGTGCCGGCGACGTCCGCAGCCTTTTTCAACATCTGGAGGTCGCCGCAAGTGTTCGTGAATGTTCCGGTTTTCTCGTACGCAGCGGAGACAGGCAACACGACGCTAGCCGCGACCGCTGTTTCCGTCAGGAACATGTCTTGTACGACGGTGAAAGCCTGATGGAACGTGAATGGGTCGACGCCATACCGGCTTACGGGATTCGAGCCGACGATGTAGAGCGCCTTTATTGTTCCGTTCTGCGCGGCTTTCATCATGTCGGGCAATGCAAGGCCCGGCTGCTTCGGAGCAGCGGCAAGCCACTCACCGGAGTACGTGCCCTCCCCGACAGGGATGTAGCCAGGCAGCAGATGCGGGTACAGCCCCATATCTGCCACGCCATGGGAATTTGAGTAATCCCCGAGGCACACGAACTTGGCGCCCGGAATACTCTCAGCAAACCCGGTGAGGTTGGCGATGTCGCCGCCCTGTATGTCGGCGCCGAAAACAACAATCAGGTTCTGTTCGGCCTTGAGTTTGTCACGCAGAGCTAGCCACGCATCCCGCTCGGCGGGTTGAACGAAGTCGAGAGCCGCATCCTGACCGGCAAGAAACCCTGCCACTTTGCCGTAGGCATCGGCAGGAATCTTCAGGAAAGACTGCGCCTGTCGTCGAAGCTTGATTTCTTCCGCGTTGATGACGTATAGGCGCGCACGGTGCAGTCTAACGTTATTGCGGATCTGCCAGGCGACCAGCGGATGCTGATCCGTTGGGTTGTTGCCAATCAACAATATGGCCGGCGCGAAGAACAGGTCGCGCATGCTGGCGGTTGCGTCTTTGTAACCCGAAAGGGCTTTCGAGAAGGCAGGGAAGTCCGTCGTGCGGTGATGGTCGATGTTATTCGTGCCAATGACCGCGCGCGCAAACTTCTGCAGCAGGTACGCCTCTTCGTTGGTAATGCGGTTCGAACCAACCACTCCGACGGCCTTGCCTGCTTTTTTGAATTCGCTGGCGATCAGGCCGAGTGCTTCGTCCCACGAAGCGGGAACAAGCTTGCCGTTCTTTCGAATAAGCGGCTCTGTGATGCGTTCTTTGCTCTGGAGAGCGTCGAAAGCATAGCGGCCCTTAATGCACAGGAAATCGCCGTTGAGTCCGCTCTTGTCGCGGTTATCGCCGCGCACGATTTCCATGCCGGTAGACGAGCGGCGTACGCCGAGTGTGGTCTTGCAGCCATCACCGCAGTGCATGCATGGCGTGCCGACGTGTTTCATTTCCCACGGGCGCGTCTTGTATCGATATGCACCGCTCGTCAGTGCGCCGACCGGGCAAATGTCGATGCACATGCCGCATTCTTCACACTCGAGATGGTCTTCCTTGTTTGGCGCAATCACCGATTTGACGCCGCGCTGCTGGATGCCGAGCGCCCAGACGTCCATGGCTTCGCCGCATACGCGGACGCAGCGGTAGCACAAAATGCAGCGTGGGCGGTCGAAGAAGACGACCGGCGACCACTGTTGCTCGTCGCGGTGGTTCTTGATGTCGATGAACTTCGACTCGGCCGCTCCGTACGTGAACGTCATGTCCTGCAGTTCGCACTGGCCGCCTGCGTCGCAAACCGGGCAATCGAGAGGATGGTTCGCGAGCAGCAGTTCGAGCATGGACTTGCGCGCCTGCTTGACCTCGTCGCTCTCCGTGGTGACGATCATGCCTTCCTGCACAACCGTAGTGCAGGCCGTCTGGAGCTTTGGGACCTTTTCCACGCGCACCAGACACATGCGGCATGCGCCCTGGAGCGACAGTCCGGGGTAGTAGCAGAACGCGGGGATCTCGATCCCGTGGCTCTTGCAGGCTTCGATGAGCAGGGTCCCAGCGGGAACCGTGAGCTTCTTGCCGTCAACCGTAATGTTTACGTCAGCCATTCGAATCTTTTCATCGGGTTATCGAGCCATCGGGCGATTTGAAATGGCGCGATGGCCAGATCGCCCGATGACCGATTGGTTTCTACACCAAAACCGGCACTTTCTCGTCGGCGTGCTCGTAAGGGCACGTGCCGTTCAGGTGCGCTTCGAATTCTTCCCGGAACTTCTTCACTATGCCCTGCACCGGCATAGCAGCAGCGTCGCCCAGCGGACAGAACGTTCGACCCAGCATGTTGTCAGCCAGGTACTTCAAATTATCGATGTCGCGCTGTTCTCCGCCCCCGGCGTGGAAACGGTGCAACGACTTCTTCAGCCAGTCCGTTCCTTCACGGCAGGGAATGCACCATCCGCAACTCTCATGTTGATAGAAGTCAATGGTCCGCCGCAGGAACTTGACAATACAGGTGTGATCATCGAGAACGATGACGCCGCCCGAACCAAGGAAGGTGCCGATCTTCATCAGCGAGTCGAAATCCATTGCGACGTCGCATTCATCGGCTTTCAGTATCGGGACCGAGGATCCACCGGGGACGACGGCCTTGAGGTTGCGACCTTTCCAGACTCCGCCACCAACCTCGTTGATCATCCTGTTGAGGTTGTAGCCGAGCGGAAGTTCGTAAACGCCGGGCTTGTTGATGTGTCCCGAGAGGCAGAAGAGGCGCGTGCCACCGTTCTTCGGGGTGCCGATCGCAGCGTACTTTTCGCCGCCCATCAAGAGAACGTGGGGAACGCTCGCCAGTGTTTCCGCGTTGTTGATGATGGTCGGCCCACCGTAAAGTCCGACAACGGCAGGGAAGGGCGGGCGGATT
>Ga0196970_1002167_pt1 | contig 10869 bp, 14 predicted proteins | sample S1v_513CmetaG_FD_148672 | JGI IMG/M metagenome (GOLD analysis project Ga0196970, IMG submission 148672) | Soil microbial communities from Anza Borrego desert, Southern California, United States - S1+v_5-13C | ecosystem: Environmental > Terrestrial > Soil > Desert | place: USA: California... | reverse complement strand
CAGATTCAACCAGCCTCACTTACGATGCTGATAAGGATGTGCAGCTACTGATCCGCCTGCAGCCCGAGCTACTTTCTGCTGTCTCTTACTCGCTTTCCATTTCCGTTGGTCCATCTCTTGCCTTTCCCGTTTCAGGTGGTTCTTCTTCAGATATCGGCAGCGTTTGGGGCGATGATCGTGATGCTGGTGCTCGTCGCCATGAGGGGATAGATATTTTCGGGAAGCGGGGCACTCCCGTAGTCGCAGCAGCCGATGGAATAGTTACGCGCGTCAACGAAGGCGGACTTGGAGGTAAGGTCGTATGGATGCGTCCTTCCGGGAGAAATCTGTCTCTTTACTATGCCCATCTCGATTCTCAGCTCGTTCGTTCCGGCCAGTCAGTCACCATTGGTGATACTCTCGGCCTTATGGGCAATACCGGCAATGCCCGCACTACTCCGCCTCACCTCCACTTTGGCATCTATACTTCCGGTGGAGCTATTAATCCTTTCCCTTTTGTAAAGCCTGCCCCTAAGCTTCGTGAGCCAGAGTTTAACACAGCGATGCTCGGTAAAGTGGCACGCACCTCAGCTCCGCAATCGCTTTCTTCTTTGACCGGTGGTGCCACTTCTGAGCCTCTTCCTTCAGGCAGTTATCTTGAGGTCCAGTCGGTGTCGGATGGTCACTACAGGGTCGTTCTGCCGGATGGTACTCCAGCTTTGTTTAAGAAGAGTGTGGTTGCTCAAGCCACATCGCTGAAGTCTGTGCATCTGTTGAAACCAGCACAGCTCCTCCATGCTCCCTTTCCTGGTTCCGCCGTTATTCAGCAGATTGATGCTGACAGCCAGGTTAGCATCTTAGCCTACCACGGTGATTTCATGTATGTCTCGCACAACGAGGTTAATGGCTGGCTGCCACGCAGCAGTAATTAGGATGCCGGGGAATGCTCATTGTTACGCTGCTCCTTTCCATCTGGGGCACAGTCTTATTGCATGTCTCTGAAAAGTTGAACTATGTCCACTGAAAAGCAATCAAACAATCCGGAAACCGGTACCGCAAATTCTTTTAGGAAAGAAGGAGACGACCAACTCCCCGAAGAAGCCGGCCGTGAAAACTCCTCCTTACCCTTGCAGGACAAAGGCAATCTCGGCAAACAAACAAATATGGAAGAAACCAGCCTAAAGGATGACGAAGGTCACCTCACCATGGACGATGACGAGAGCACCGAAGGCCTCGGCGGCCGCCTTCCTGGCGATGAACCTGGTGCTTAATTGCCTTTGTTTATTTTCTCCAATTCCTCCACATCCAGCAGGTCTTTATTTCTGCCGGTCGCTTTTTTATTGCGGATGAGATCAGTGTAATTAATAAATCGCAAGGTGCTTTCACCTATGTTTAAAGTTGTAGCCATTTTGTACTGCTCATCATAGTCTTCCTTCGCTAACCCAGGAATTTCTGTCATAAGGTCAGCATACATACCACTATCCATCATAATCTCGCAATACCCCGCCAAAATGGGTGCAGTTTCAAGCATTTCAAATCTCCCATATCCCATGTCCTCCAGAGCATTTATTAAATTCTGCCTGTTCTGAATAGAGTCCTTTAAATAGAAATCCACATCGCCCGTAGTCCTGTGATAGCCATATCTGTTAACCGCAAACCCTCCTATTATCAGATAAAGAACTTTGTGCTTTTCAAAAGCGCCCACAAGCTTTATGAATTCATCATTATATAGGTCCATAGCTACTTCGGCTTCTTTATCACAATACCCTTTCCCTGTGGTGTTTTAAGAGGCATGTTGTTATTGAGCTTTACAGATAGATCTATCAGTGCAAATAGCCGCTTCAGTTTCTCCTCGAGTGGCAGCACGAGGAAAGCCCGAGCCCGTTCCAGAGCTAGTTGCTCATTATCAGCCTTTGTATGCAATATCACTCTTCCCATTTCACCAGAAAATTATATGTTATATAGCGCTCATTTGCACATCTGCACATTTGCACATTATTCAATTTGCACATCTGCACATTTTCTCATTTGCACATTAACCCCATCTGCACATTTCCTCATCTGCACATTATCCAATTTGCACATTCCCACATCTGCATATTTTCACATACCTCATCTGCACATTTTCTCATTTGCACATTAACCCCATCTGCACATTTCCTCATCTGCACATTATCCAATTTGCACATTCCCACATCTGCATATTTGCACATTAACCCCATCTGCACATTTGCACATTATTCAATTTGCACATCTGCACATTTTCTCATTTGCACATTCACCTGCACATTTTCTCATTTGCACATTAACCTGCACATTTCCTCATCTGCACATTTGCACATTTTACCTCATTTCCGCAAAATACTTATGGAAATAAGGAATCGTCTCTATGCCCTTATAATAGTTTGCAAGGTCAAATTTCTCGTTCGGTGAGTGAATGTTATCACTGTCCAGACCAAAGCCCATCAACACAGTCTTCAGCCCTAGCGTCTTTTCAAACAACGAAATGATGGGAATACTTCCACCGCCACGCGTAGGTATAGGCTCCTTGCCAAACGCAGTTTCTATTGCCTTCGATGCAGCCTTGTAAGCTACTGAGTCTGTAGGCGTCACTACCGGCTCTCCACCGTGGTGTGCAGTCACTTTTACTTTTACAGACTTTGGCGCTATGCTTTCAAAATGCTTCGCAAACATCTCAGATATTTCCTCCGAGTTCTGTCCCGGCACCAGCCTCATTGATATCTTCGCCAATGCCTTGCTCGGCAATACAGTCTTAGCTCCTTCACCCGTATAGCCTCCCCATATCCCATTCACATCCAGCGTAGGTCTCACTCCTGTGTGCTCCAGGGTAGTGTATCCTTTCTCACCCCAAACTTCATCCACACCAAGTTCTTCAGCATATTCCTTAGCATCAAATGGCGCGCTATTCAGAGCTTTCCTCTCTGCCTCAGTCAGTTCCTGCACCTTGTCATAAAAGCCAGGTATAGTAATATGATTGTTCTCGTCATGCAGGGAAGCGATCATCTTCGCCAATGCGTTTATCGGATTGTGTACAGCACCACCGTACACGCCGCTATGCAGGTCTCTGTTCGGCCCGGTCACTTCCACTTCCATGTATGCCAGACCGCGAAGTCCGGTCTCTATAGACGGATGCTCCATGCTGATCATAGATGTGTCTGATACCAGTACTATATCAGCTTTCAGCCGCTCTCTGTTACCTTCCAGGAACTTCCCAAGGTTTGATGATCCCACCTCTTCTTCTCCTTCTATCATAAATTTCACGTTACAGGCAAGCGTACCAGTAGCGTTCATTACTTCCAGGGCTTTCACATGCATGTACATCTGCCCTTTATCGTCACAAGCACCTCGTGCATATATCTTTCCGTCTTTTATCACTGGTTCAAATGGGCCGCTTGTCCACAGCTCCAGCGGGTCTGCAGGCTGTACGTCATAGTGGCCATACACCAGCACGGTTGGTGCTGCAGGGTCTGTTATCTTCTCGCCATATACTATGGGGTGTCCTTCTGTAGGACATATTTCAGCTTTATCACATCCCGCCTTCAGCAGACTCTCCTTTACAGCCTCAGCACATCTTGCCACATCTCCTTTATACTTGCTGTCTGCACTTACAGAGGGTATCCTCAATAGCTCCACCAGTTCATCCAGAAAGCGTTGTTTATTCTGAGTCAGATAGTCGTTCCAAACTTGCATGTGTTCAAAATTTTAGAGCCCAAATGTAGCTCAATGATCCTAATGTCGAAAATCCCTTAGGAACTCGTCCATAAATTAAATAAAGGTCTGTCATGTTGAGTAATTAAACAGGCTTCGCCCTTGTCCTAAGTATGATGACGTGCGATTTTCACTAAGTATCCGTCACCAAGTGTTCGTCATCCCGGCGCAGAACAGAGCTGTAAAGCTGAGCAGAATATGCCGCGATCTCCTATTTCCGCGCAAGCGGAAAACTCACCAAACATCACCATCCGTAACCCCTTCCCGTCATCGCGGCGATGAAAAGTGACTCTAAAGCTGAACAGAATATGCCGCGATCTCCCATTTCTGCGACAGCAGAATACCCACCCCTTTTGGAATTTGGAATTTCCCCATTGGAATTTCCCTCTGGAATTCCCCTTTGGAATTTCCCCTCTGGAATTTACCCTCTGTGATTTGCAGAATCCCCAGTTACATTATTTTCGCTAACTTTGCCCACTTTTAAATATCTCTCCCATATATGAAGTTGTCGCAATTCAAATTCGACTTACCACTTAATCTTATAGCGCAACACCCTTCTAAATCCCGTGAAGACAGCCGCCTCATGGTTGTCTATAAAGATACCGGCAAAATAGAGCACAAAAGCTTTAAAGACATCCTTGGCTTTTTCGATGATAAGGATGTGATGATTGTCAACAATACCAAGGTTTTCCCCGCCCGCCTCTATGGCCGTAAGGAGAAAACCGGAGCGAAGATCGAGGTATTCCTCCTTCGCGAGCTCAACAAGACAAACCGCCTTTGGGACGTGATCGTTGATCCCGCCCGTAAGATCCGCGTAGGTAATAAGCTATACTTCGGTGACAACGACGAGCTGGTAGCAGAAGTAATCGACAACACTACTTCCCGCGGTCGCACTATCCGTTTCTTGTTTGATGGCGACGACAACGCATTCCGTCAGATGCTCGAAACTTTAGGCGAAACACCCCTTCCTAAGTATATCAAGCGCAAGCCTGAAGAGGAAGACAAAGAGCGCTACCAGACGGTTTATGCCAAGTACGAAGGTGCTGTTGCGGCTCCTACAGCAGGTCTCCACTTTAGCCGCGAGCTTATCAAGCGCCTGGAGATCATCGGTGTTAAGTTTGCGGAAGTTACCCTGCACACCGGCCTTGGCACTTTCCGCCCTATAGAGGTAGAAGATCTTTCTAAGCATAAAATGGATGCTGAGTACTACAAGGTAGACGAGTATGCATGTGGCATTGTTAATAAAGCAAAGACCAACAAAAACCACATATGTTCTGTGGGCACCACTACCATGCGTGCACTCGAGAGTTCAGTTACCGCTCAGGGCCTGCTGAAGCCAGGTGAAGGCTGGACAAATTTGTTCATCCACCCGCCTTACGAGTTCTCAATTTCTAATTCACTAATCACTGGTTTCCACCTGCCTAAGACAAGCCTCATGATCATGGCCTGTGCCTTCGCCGGTTACGACCTCATGATCGAAGCTTACCAGACAGCTATAAAGGAAAAATACCGCTTCTTCAGCTACGGCGATGCCATGCTGGTTATATAGATTATTAAACTTATTCACACCAGGCGTACAGGGCTCTCCTGTACGTCTTTTTTATTTATATACAACTCTGGCAACCCAGGTTGATACACCCCCTACTTTTTAGTACCAGGTATAAAGGCATTGCACCAGCTTTATATTGGAACAATACTTGGATTGCATTGGGATTGCATTGGGATTACATTGGGATTACATTGGGATTGCAACTCTAACGTTAGCCTATAGATGCTCTATCGATACCCTGTTAGTACCATCTAGCTTCAGGTCGGCTCTCTCTGCAAAATCATTTCTTTATACAGCTATAGTCTCTTGCCGCTAACCCCCTGGTAATAAAATATCCACAATCTCGTTATTCCCATGTGAGCGGGTCTTAAGTCTATACACGCTGTTGTATTTTTGGGATGGTTATGGCAATTAAGGATATTATTCAGGCATCAATAGCTACCAAGCAAAAGGTTCTCCAGGACAACACACTAATAGATACAATAGGTCAGGTTACTGACGCAGTTGTTAAAGCTTTCCGAGCTGGAAATAAAGTACTTTTCTGTGGCAATGGTGGCTCCGCTGCAGATGCCCAGCACCTTGCAGCCGAGTTCTCCGGCCGCTTCTACACCGATCGTGATCCGCTTCCCTCAGAAGCGCTCCATTGTAACAGCTCCTATCTCACCGCAGTAGCCAACGACTATAGTTATGATGTGGTTTACAGCAGGTTAGTGAAGGGTATGGGCCGTCCCGGCGACATCCTTATCGGCCTTAGCACTTCAGGCAATTCTGTTAATATTATTAAAGCAATGGAGCAGGCTCAGCAGCTTGGTATGATTACTGTTGGGCTTACAGGAGAAACTGGTGGTAAAATGAAAGCTGTAAGTAACTACCTGATTAACGTACCCAGTGCCGACACCCCACGCATCCAGGAAACCCACATTATGGTAGGTCATATCATCTGTCAGATGGTGGAGGAACAATTATTTTAAACTGTTAATCAACACAAGCACCATGACCAATTTCGATATACAGGCACAAATAGACAAGAGCTGGACATTATTTCTTGATAGAGATGGAGTAATCAACGTAGAATGTGTAGGTTCCTATGTTACTAGCTGGGATGAGTTCATCTTCTGCGATCATGCACTCGAGGCACTAAAGCAGCTTAACGACCAATTCGGCACCATTGTAGTTGTCAGCAATCAACGTGGAGTCGGCAGGGGCATCATGTCCATAGACAGTCTAAAGGAGATCAGCCTAAATATGACCAACGCTGTCGCCGAAGCCGGTGGACGTATAGACCGCGTCTACGTGGCCACTGCCGTCTCCAACGACGATCATAATCGCAAGCCAAACACAGGGATGGCTATGCAGGCCAGGGAAGATTTCCCTGAAATAGATTTCAAAAAAAGCATAATGGTAGGTAATGCCCTCAGCGATATGGAGTTCGGTAAGCGCTTAGCTATGCACACGGTCTTCCTCACCAGCAAGCATGAACCATTCCCCCTCCCGCACGACCTTATCGACGAGCAGCATCCCTCCCTTTATGCCTGGGCACGCACCCTCGTTCCGGAAACCGTTACAAGTTAAGATCCCTGAAATATATTATTATACTCAGCCTCTTTGCTCCCTGCCAAAGGGGCTTTTTTCTGTCGAGTTCTCTATATTTGCCACTCCATCGCCCAGTTTTAGTCCTCCGGCGACGCATTTATCACCATAAAAGCTAATTTTTCCTCTTTTCTTTTGGTGATTAAACAAAACTTTTCTTTACCTTTGCAGTCCTTTTTAATATGGCTAAACAGTCTTTAATCAAACAAGATGGTGTAATAGTCGAAGCCTTGTCAAACGCAATGTTTCGTGTTCGCCTCGAAAACGGTCACGAAATACTAGCAACAATCTCTGGTAAAATGCGCATGCACTACATCCGCATTCTCCCGGGTGATAAGGTCGGGGTTGAGATGAGTCCATATGATTTGAGCAGAGGCCGTATTATATATCGTTATAAATAAACAATTAAATAACCAACCAGTCATGAAGGTTAGAGCAGCTATAAAAAAGCGTAGTGCAGACTGCAAGATTGTACGTCGCAAAGGAAAGCTTTATATCATTAACAAGAAGAACCCACGCTTTAAGCAGCGCCAGGGTTAATCCATTGTAAACTTTTAATCTAAATATTCAATATTCATGGCTCGTATAGCTGGTATTGATCTTCCGAAGAACAAACGTGGTGAGATAGCTCTTACCTATATCTATGGTATTGGCCTTAGCACTGCTCAATACATTCTGGACAAAGCTGAAATCGACTTCGATAAGAAAGCAAACGACTGGAATGATGAGGAGCAAACTGCTATCCGTAACATCATCAGCAGTGAGTTCAAGGTGGAAGGTCAGTTGCGTTCTGAAGTGCAAATGAACATTAAGCGCCTTATGGATATCGCTTGTTACCGTGGTCTTCGTCATCGTAAGGGTCTTCCTTTACGCGGACAGCGTACCCGTACTAACAGCCGTACCCGTAAAGGTAAGCGTAAGACAGTTGCAGGTAAGAAGAAAGCACCTAAGAAGTAAAACCAGAGCCGCTGCCGGATCCGTATAGGTGCGGGGAGGAGTGGCTCGATAGCAAAATAGAAGGTAACACAGTCTTGATACTTGATACTAACTACTTGCTACTATTGTTAAATGACTACCTTATTTAAAACAAAATGGCAAAAGCACAAGCCGGTAAAGGCGGAAAAGTAGCTGCGAAAAAGCGCATTGTGAAGGTTGATCCGCACGGAGACGCACACATCAACGCAGCGTTCAACAACATCATCATCTCTCTTACCAACAAGAATGGTCAGGTTATCTCCTGGTCTTCTGCAGGTAAAATGGGCTTCCGTGGTTCTAAGAAGAACACACCATACGCAGCTCAGCAGGCAGCACAAGATTGCGGTAAAGTAGCAATCGAGGCAGGCCTTAAGAAGGTTGATGTATATGTAAAAGGACCAGGATCAGGCCGTGAAGGTGCTATCCGCTCCCTTTCTCAGATTGGTCTTGAAGTAACTTCTATCAAAGATGTTACTCCACTGCCACACAACGGTTGCCGTCCTCCTAAGAAGAGAAGAGTATAATCCACAGCATTTCAGTTAGTAACTATATTTTTTACCAGTCTTCATCAATGGATGAAGCAGGCTTCCGGATCCGATTTCGATTTTTGCATGAGACGGAGGCTTTAAAACTAAAAATCAAATCATGGCCCGTTATACAGGACCCAAGAACAGAATCTGCCGTATTTTCGGCGAACCAATCTTAGGCTCAGGCAAGAACCTGGGTAAGAACAGCAACCCTCCCGGTATGCATGGTAACTCTAAGAAGCGCAAAACCGCTTCTGAGTATGCCATCCAGCTGAAGGAAAAGCAAAAAGCTAAGTACACTTACGGTCTTCTTGAGAAGCAGTTCCGTAATACTTATGTAGAAGCCAACCGTCTGAAAGGTGCAACAGGTGAGAACCTTATCAAATTGCTTGAGGCTCGTCTTGACAACACCGTATACCGCATGGGTATTGCTCCAACGCGTCCTGCTGCCCGTCAGCTCGTTTCCCACAAGCACATCATGGTAAATGGCGAAACTGTGAACATCCCTTCTTATGCTTTGAAGCCAGGCGACATCATCGAGCTGAAGCCAAAGAGTAAGGCAAACACTACGCTTACTAGCATGGTGCGCCCTAAGAATATGAAGATCAACTGGGTTGATTGGAGTGAGAAGGACCTGAGAGGTACCTACATCGCCCATCCGGAACGCGAAAATGTTCCTGAGAATATCAAGGAGCAATTGATCGTCGAGTTGTACTCTAAATAATAAAAATACTGAGCTCCGCCTTGCAGCGGGGCTCTCCTTGTTTTTTGACATTTATATTTTAAAGTTCATTGCCTTACTGTCTATGCAAGAATTCTTTGGTGGGGAAGAGAACCCCGAGCCTGGAAGTGTGCTGCGACAGCGGAAAATGATCATGGCACAATCGCCGGTATTGTAAACAAAAAAGCTTAACAGACTCACACAAAATCAGAATTATGGCAATACTTAATTTCCAAAAACCAGACAAGATCGTTCTTCAGAAAGCAACTGATTTCGAAGCTCAGTTCGAGTTCCGTCCGCTTGAGCCTGGTTATGGTGTTACTATTGGTAATGCACTTCGTCGCGTGCTGCTTTCCTCTTTAGAAGGTCATGCAATCACGGCGATCAAGATTGCAGGTGCAGATCATGAATTTGCTACCATCAAAGGTGTACTGGAAGATGTAACTGAGATCATCCTTAACCTGAAGCAGGTCCGCCTGAAGAAGGCTGCTGAAGGAGATGTTGCTTCCGACAGAGTAGAAATGACTATTAAAGGTCAGGAGTCATTTACCGCAGGAATGATAGGCGATGCATTGCCTAATTTCGAAGTGATGAACCCTGAGTTGGTTATCTGCAGCATGGAGCCAGGCACTACTTTCAACATTGAGTTATTCATTGGAAAAGGCCGCGGTTATGTACCAGCTGAAGAGAATCGTCCGAAAGACGCTCCTCTCGGCATCATAGCGATCGATTCAATCTACACGCCGATCAAAAACGTAAAATACAGCATCGAAAATACCCGCGTTGAGCAGCGCACAGACTTCGAAAAACTGATCATGGATATTTCTACAGATGGTACCATCCATCCTGAAGAAGCAGTGAAGGAAGCTTCACGTATCCTTATCCAGCACCTTATGATCATCACTGATGAGAACATCAGCCTTGATACTAAGCGTGAGGAAAAAGAATCAGTGGTAGACGAAGAAACGCTGCAACTGCGTAAGGTATTATACACTCCGCTCGAGGATCTTGAACTTTCAGTTCGTGCGTTCAACTGCCTGAAAGCTGCAAAGATCAATTCTCTGAGCGAGCTGGTTCAATATACTCAGGAAGAACTGATGAAGTTCCGCAATTTCGGACAGAAGTCTCTGTCTGAAATAGAGCAAGTTCTTGGCGAAAGAGGCCTGCACTTCGGAATGGACATCAGCCGCCTGCAAAGAAGCGAAGACTAAGAGAAATTCCAGTCTTTAAATCCCAAATTCCAGTACTCTGGTTGGGTTTGGAATTTGGGATTTAAGATTTGGGATTTAAATTCATTTATTAACATAAGTACCCTGCAATTCCTTGACACGGTGTAGGGGAATCCTGGAAACAGGAACAAAAATTTAAACGTCATGCGTCACGGAGACAAGATTAAAAATTTAAGCCGTACAGCCTCTCATAGAAGAGCGTTAATGTCAAACCTTGCTAGCCAGATCATCGAGCACAAGCGTATCACTACTACTTTGGCTAAGGCTAAAGCACTACGTGTATACGTTGAGCCCCTGATCACCCGCAGCAAAACAGACAGCACACACAATCGTCGTATGGTATTCAGCTATTTGCAAAACAAAGAAGCTGTTACTGAGCTGTTCACTGTAATAGGTGATAAGGTAGCTAACCGCCCGGGTGGTTATACTCGTATCATTAAGCTTGCTCCACGTATGGGCGATGCTGCTGAAATGGCAATGATCGAGCTGGTCGACTTCAACGAGATCTACAACAAGGAAGGCAAAGATGCTGGTGCTAAGAAGACTCGTCGTAGCCGTCGTGCAGGTGGT
>Ga0196970_1002166_pt1 | contig 10869 bp, 8 predicted proteins | sample S1v_513CmetaG_FD_148672 | JGI IMG/M metagenome (GOLD analysis project Ga0196970, IMG submission 148672) | Soil microbial communities from Anza Borrego desert, Southern California, United States - S1+v_5-13C | ecosystem: Environmental > Terrestrial > Soil > Desert | place: USA: California... | reverse complement strand
CCTTGCCGCCCGGCGCGGAAATGATGACCTTCCTGGCGCCGCCCTTCAGGTGCGCGGATGCCTTGTCCTTGGAAGTGAAGTAGCCGGTGCATTCCATCACCACATCGACGTTCAGCTCGCCCCAGGGAATCTGCGCGGGATCGCGCTGCGCGAACACCCTGATCTTGTCGCCGTTGACGAGCATGGCGTCGTTGTCGACCTGCACGGTTCCGGGAAATTTGCCGTGCACCGTGTCGTAGCGGGTCAGGTGGGCGTTCGACTGCGCATTGCCGAGGTCGTTGATGGCGACGATCTGGATGTCGTGCTGCTTGCCGCCTTCATAGTGGGACCGAAGGATGTTGCGGCCGATGCGGCCGTAGCCGTTGATTGCGACGCGGATAGTCATGTCAGCTCTCTCAAATGGTGGGGTAGGGGAATGGTGGCGCAGCAATTCGATCTGCACGTGCCCGGGCGGGCCGGGACAGGTGAAAAAGGCACGGGCGGACACCCGGCCTGGGATACTCGTGGATCAGATCGATCCTTGCTTTGCTCAGTTCCCACGGTAACTGCATATCCTTGCGCACACAGTCGGGCTGGCAGCGTGAGATGTAGTAAAATTTCATTTAATGTGAATTAGATCACGCGCATTTCAAAGTTTCAAGGCGGAGAAGTAGTTAAATTACATAATCGAGCGGATATAAAGGAGGCGCGGAAATGCCCGGCTGGACGGTTGCAGCAGGCGATGCCTTGCGATCTTCTGTAAGATGATGTGTCACGGCATTTCCCCCTTTGACCATGAGCGTACAGCCCGCATCGCTTCCCATTCTTGTCGTCGAGGACGACGACCACATTTCCCAGATTCTCAAGTTCATGCTGGAACGCCAAGGCTGGCGCCCGCTGCTCGCCGCCGACGGACTTGCCGCACGCAAACTGGTGGAGGAGGGCGCGGAAATCCCGGCACTGGTCCTGCTCGATGTGATGCTGCCCTACATCGACGGCTTCGAGCTGGTGGAGATCGTGCGCCGCACGCCCGGCTGGGAAACCGTTCCCATCGTCATGCTTACCGCGAAGAACATGGAGCGCGACATCGTGCGCGCGCTCGACGCCGGGGCGAACGATTACGTCGTCAAGCCCTTCCAGCCGAACGAATTACTCGCGCGCGTGCGCCGTTTCCTGAAGGACAAGGCATGAAAGGATGGGCCGCATTTTTCTTTCTGGGCATGACAACGCTTGGTGCGCATGCACAGACCACCCTCGGATTGACGCTCGGCACGGAGCACCTGGACAACGGGTCGCCGGACTGGCGCGAGACGAGCATCGGACTGCAACACCGGTTTGCGCCGCGCCATACGGCAGGCGTGGCGCTCACGCGGACCGAGCGCTTCAACCTTCGGGACAGCCAGATCTCCGCGAACTACGCGCTTCCCGCCGGCGAACGGACCGTGGTGAGCCTGGACGCGAACGCGAGTTCCACGCACCGGGTACTGGCGCGGCATGGAGGTGGCGCCACGGTGCAATACGAGTTCGCGCCCGCATGGCTCGTGCATGCCGGCGCAAGGACTACCCGCTACGCTGACGAGCGCGTGAACCAGGGGCTGCTGATGGTGGAACATTATTTCTCCGCGTTCAGCGCCTCGCTTGGCTGGCGGCCGGCACGCGCCTTCGACAGCACCGCGCACAGCGGCGAGCTGCGCGGCGCCTATTACTACGGTGAGCGGAATTCTGTCGGACTGATCCTCGCCGGCGGCAAGGAAGCAGCCAGCATTGCCGGGGCCGTCACATTGACCAGCCTGCGCTCCGCCGTCGTAGTCGGCCGCCATTGGCTGAACCGCGACTGGGCAGTGAATTACAGCCTCGGCCGCACCCGGCAGGGCGATTTCTATAGCCGCAATGGAATCAGTCTTGGTCTTCAGCACACTTTCTGATCCTTACCTCTTCGCCGCGTTCTGGACGGGCATGGGCGCACTGGCCCTGACCCTGCTGCTCGGCGCGCAGATCGTTTACCTGCGCATGTCGCTGCGCCGTCACGAACGGCTGGAGAAGGCGGTTATCGCGACATGGCGTCCGCTGCTGATGGCGGCGGTGGCCGATGCGCCTCCGGCGGATCTGCCGGCATTGCCGTCGCGCGAGCGCATTCCTTTTCTCAGGCTCTGGCTGCACCTGCATCAGTCGGTGCGCGGCGAGGCGAGCGCGGGGCTGAACACGGTCGGGCTCCGCCTCGAATGCGACGCCATTGCGCGCGGGCTGCTGCGCGACGGGAACCGTGCCGAGCGCCTGCTCGCAGTCCTCGTGAGCGGCCACCTGCGCGATGCCTCCGCGTGGCCGGAGCTCATGCGGCTCGCCCGTTCGGCCGATAGCGCCGTCGCGATGCAAGCCTTCTGGGCGCTGGTCCAGGTCGATGCGGAACAAGCGATGAAGGAAATGATGCCGGTGGTGCTGCGCCGCGAAGACTGGGCCATGTCCCAGGTCGCCGGCATCCTGCAGGATGCACGGGAGGTATGCGCCTCCTACCTGTCGGACGCACTGATGCAGCTCGAACCGGAGCACCTGCTGCGCGCGCTGCACGTGGCGGAAGCCCTGCGCGTGGCGGTTCCCGCGGGCTTGCTGGCGGCGCTGCTGCATCACGAAGACGCGGAGATGGCCGCCGCCGCCTTGCGCCTCACGCACGACCCGGCGCTGCTGCCGGATGCGCGCGTTCACCTCGCACACCCGGACTGGCGCGTGCGGGTGCAGGCCGCGAAAGCGGTGGGCAGGATCGGCGACCGTTCCGACATCGAACGCCTGCGCGCCATGCTCGGCGACCGCGAGTGGTGGGTGCGCTATCGCGCCGCGCAGGCGCTGGCCGGCCTGCCGTTCCTGCCGCCCGGCGAGGCCGAAGCCCTCGTGTCGACGGTCGACGACCGCTTCGCCGCCGACATGCTGCGGCACGTACTTGCAGAAAGGGAAGCGCGATGAACACGCAGCAGATGATCGTCGAATTCGTCACCTGGTTCGTGCTGGTGTATTTCATCCTGCTCAACGGCGGCTACCTGCTGCTCAACCTGCTGTCCATCGTGAGCCTGCACCGCAAGGGACAGGAGCGCATCCTGGACGATCTGCCGCAGGCGTATTCCGGCCTCGAACCGCCGATCAGCCTGCTCGTGCCGGCCTTCAACGAAGAGGCGACGATCGCCGCCTCGGTGCGCTCCATGCTGCAGCTTGCCTATTCCGAGCTGGAAATCATCGTCATCAACGACGGCTCGAAAGACCGCACGCTCGATGTGCTCAAGGAAGAATTCGAGCTCGTGCCCTTTCCCGAAGCCTATCGCGTCCGCCTGGCAACCAGGCCGGTGAACGGAATCTTCCGCTCCACGCGCTATCCAAACCTGCGCGTGATCGACAAGGTGAACGGCGGCAAGGCGGATTCGCTCAATGCGGGCATCAACGCCTCGCGCTATCCGCTGTTCTGCGGTGTCGACGCGGATTCGATCCTGCAGCGCGACAGCCTGCAGCGCGTGGTCAAGCCCTTCCTCAACGATGCGACGGTGGTGGCGACCGGCGGCACGGTGCGCGTGGCCAACGGTTGCGAGGTGAGCGGCGGTTTCCTCACGCGCGTGGGCCTGCCGTCGAACATCTGGGCGCTGTTCCAGGTGGTCGAGTATCTGCGCGCCTTCCTGTTCGGGCGGCTCGGCTGGTCGGCGGTGAACGGCATGCTCATCATCTCCGGCGCCTTCGGCCTGTTCCGCAAGGAAGTGGTGATCGAGGCCGGCGGCTACCGGCCCAAGACCATCGGCGAGGACATGGAACTCGTGGTGCGCATGCACCGGCTGCTGAGGGAAAAGCGCCAGCCTTACCGGATCGAATTCGTGCCCGACCCGGTGTGCTGGACCGAGGCGCCTGAAGACCGCAAGACCCTGCGCAACCAGCGCATCCGCTGGCAGCGGGGGCTGTCGGAAAGCCTGGCTGCCAATTGGGGCCTTGTGTTCAGCCGTAACGGCGGCACTCCGGGATGGCTGGCCTTCCCGTTCATGGTGCTGTTCGAATGGCTGGGGCCGCTGGTGGAACTGGGAGGATATGTTTTCATGGCCGTCGCCTTCTTTTCCGGATTGATTTCCTGGCAGGCATTCGCGGTGTTCCTGTTCGTCGCGATCGGCCTGGGCATCCTGCTCTCCGCCTCCGGCCTGCTGCTGGAGGAAATGTCCTTCCACATCTACCCGGAACCGCGCCACCTCGCGATGCTGGCGCTGGTCGTCGTGCTGGAAAATTTCGGCTATCGGCAGATCAACAGCTGGTGGCGCCTCGTCGGGCTGTACCGCTGGGCAACGGAAGGCGAGGCAAGCTGGGGCGCGATGACGCGCAAGGGAAACTGGCAGCGCAAGGTGTGACCGATGCGCGCCGCGATCTTCGGATTCCTGATGATGGCGACAGGTGTGCAGGCGGCGTCCTTGCAGTTGTGTCCGCAAACGGAGCGAGCGGAGGGAAGCGCCGCCATCGAGCTTGTGCGTCCTGACGGCACCCGTATGCGCCTGCTTGCCGGCGCCGGCCCTGTGCCGGGGTGCAGCCGGGTGGAGCTGCCGGTGCCGGAGGATGCGATTGCCGCCATCCATGCCCTTTCACCCTCTGCCGCACAGGCGCTCGGCGAGCGCATTCTCCTGCAAGGGCCCGAGCGCGACGGAAAGTTCAATATCGGCAGCGTGACCGGTACCGGCGGCTCCGGCGGCCCTGCCGCACCCGACCGTGCGCAACCGATGCCGATGCTCGAAAACCTGCTGCACGCGCTGAAGCCCCGCGTATTCGGCGTGGAGGAACGCGTGCAGGTGCGTCTCGAAGGCGGCAGGCTTCACCTGCAGTGCGGCGCCGGCTCCCGGCCCGCCGGCGTCCTCCTGGCCGCGCCGTGGTATCTCCCGCTCGCCCGCATGGAGTTGAAGCTGCAGGCGGATGCCAGCGGCCGGTTCGAAGTGTCGATGGCTGACGCGGCGCGTGCGGCGAAGGAGAATGCACTGGGCCTCGGAACGATCGGCGCCGGCCGGCAGCGCACGACGGCCTTCGCGCTTCCTCGCGAAGGATTCGACCGCGCCGGGTGGCGCTCCTTCTCCATCGCCTGTCCGCCGCATGCAGCCGAACTCCTGCTGGAAGACCTCAGGCTGGCGCCGCATGCCTCGCGACCCGCCCCGCGTTCGGCATGGGTCTGGGATGCCAAGGCATGGGCTGCCCAGCCGGAAGCCGTCCTCTCGCAGGCAGCGGAGAAGGGCGTGCGCACGCTGTTCGTTTCCGTGCCCGTATCCGGTGATGCGATTGAGGATCCGCAAGCGCTCGCCGCCTTCGTGCGTGGTGCCCATGCCGCAGGCGTAGCGGTGTGGAGCGTGGATGGCGATCCGCGCATGGTATTGCCGGGCGAGCATGCCAAGACCGTGGCACGGGTGCGCGCCTATGCCGCCTACAACGCCGGCGTCGAGCCGGGCGCACGGCTGGGCGGCATGCAGTTCGATATCGAACATTACCTGTTGCCCGGCTACGAACTTTCTGCGTCGGAACTCGATCGCCACTACACCGGGCTCGCGCGCAAGTTACGGCGCGCGGCGCAGGGAATGCCGCTGGAATTCGTCGTGCCTTTCTGGTGGGCCGGCAAGGCTGAGCTGATGAAGGGGCTGGCCGCGTCGGCGAGCGCGGTCAACGTCATGAACTACCGGACCGATCCGGAACAGATCCGCCGTTTCGCCGTGCCCTTCCTGGACTGGGGAACGGTACACGGCAAGAAGGTGCGGATCGCGCTCGAAGCCGGGCCGGTCGACGTCGAGCAGCAGCGCCGCTACGCGCGCGCGCAGGAAGGCGAGCTGTGGCTGGTGCGGGTGGAGCAGACGCCGGTGCTGGTGCTGCTCAAGGAGGCGCGTCGCAATCCCCTCGGCCCGGCTTTCCGGCTGGAGTCGCAGTCGGTGTTTGACGGCAGCGCCACCAGCTTCCATCGCGACCCGTCCCGGCTCGTGAAACTGTTGCCGGAACTCGAGTCTGTTTTCGCCGCCTGGCCCGCGTTCTCGGGCATCGCGCTGCACGAACTCAAATAGCGCAGGCGGGCAATTCGACGATGAAGGTGGTGCCGCGCCCGGCGGCCGTCTCGAAGCGGATGCTGCCGCGGTGTTCCTCGACGATGCTCTTGCAGATGCTCAGGCCGAGGCCGGTGCCGCCTTTCTGGCGCGAGTCGGTCGAATCCGCCTGCGCGAATTTCTGGAAGATACGGTCCTGGAATTCTTCCGGAATGCCCCGGCCGCGGTCGGCGACTTCTAGGCGCACCTTCTCCTGTCCACCCTCGGCGCGCAGCGTCACCGCCGCGCCCGCCGGCGAAAACTTGATCGCATTGGACAGCAGGTTGACCAGCACCTGGATCATGCGGTCATGGTCGGCATGCACTTGCAGGCCGCTGTCCGCGCATTGCACCTCGAGCCGGACATCCGCCCCGTCCGCATTGCCGCGCACGGCATCCATCGCCTGCTCGATCAGGGGCAGCAGGGGCTGCGTGCGCAGGTCGAATTCCATGTTGCCCGATTCGATCTTTTCGATGTCGAGCACGTCGTTGATCAGGCGCACCAGGCGCTCGCAGCTGACGTAGGCGATGTCGATCAGTTCGCGCGTATCGCGCGGCAGCTCGCCGGCAAAGCCGCCGGCCAGCATCGCCAGCGAGGCGCGGATCGAGGTCATCGGCGTGCGCAGCTCGTGCGAGACGGTGGAAATGAATTCGTTCTTCATCCGCTCGACCTTCTTGCGCTCGGAGATGTCGTTCAGGAAGGCGCTGAAGAAATACGTGTCGCGCGTGCCGGCGAGGGCGATGGTCACCTCCACCGGGATCTCCTCGCCCTTGCGATTGATGACGACCCGTTCCAGGCGGCGGTTGAGCGCCCCGGTGTGGCCGGTCTCGTTGAAATGGCGCATGTCGTGCAGGATGCGCTCCCTGAACCTTCCCGGCACGATCAGCTCCGCCACCGGCTTGCCGACCGCTTCTTCGCTGCTCCATCCGAACATGCGCTCGGCGGCGGCGTTCCAGTCGGCGATGCGGCCGTTCAGGTCCACCGCGATGAAGGCGTCCTGCGCGCTCCCGATGATGGCCTGGATGCGCTTCTCGTTGGCGCGGACTTCCGCCAGCGCCTGCTCGAGTTCACGCGTGCGCTGCTCGACGCGCCCCTCGAGCGTCAGGTTCAGTTCCTTCAGGTCGCTTTCCTTTTGCAGCAGGTTCGAGACCAGCGCATTGAGCGAGGCCGTCAGCGTCCGCACTTCCGCATACGCAGAGGGATCGAAGGGAATCTCCGACGACTCGCGGCGCTGCACCCGCTGGGCGGCGGCGGCCAGTTCCTGCATCGGCCGGCTGATGCGGCGCGCAGCGACCAGGCCGAGGAGCGAGAACAGCAGCGCCAGGACGATGCCGCTGCCCAGCACCGTGCGCTGGATGCGGCGCACCGGCTGGTAGGCATCCTCCAACTGCTGGCGCACCAGGGTCGTCCAGCCAAGGCCGGGGTAGGGGCCGTAACCCTGGCCCTTGCTGTAGCCGACGAGGTAGCGGCGGCCGTCGGGCCAGTCTTCGACCAAGAAACCGTTCCTGCCTTCACGTGCCGCCGCCACGCTCGGCTGCGCCAGTTTCTTGCCTTGCAATCCGGGCGGGCCGAGCAGCACCGTTCCGTCTGCGCTGAGGATCATGGATTCGACCTTGCGCCGTGCGGCGATCGGTTCGATGACCGATTGCTCCACCTCGCGCGCCCATTCCCAGGAGAGGTGGGTTCCCAGCACCCCGCGGATCTTGCCGTCCTTGTCGGCGAACGGGAAGGCCACGTCGACAAAGCGCTTTGGTTCGTTGTTCACGCTGGGCAGGAGTTTGGCCAGCAGCACGGCTTCGTGCACGTCGCCGACATGGATGCCCGCCAGCGCGTTGCGGAACCAGGGACGCTGCGACACATCGGCGCCTTCGAGCATCTTTTGCGTGGCGACCATCACCTTGCCCTGCGTATCGACCAGGCCGATCCAGGCGTAGTAGCGGTAGGTTTCCTGCCGCGCATCGAGCACCATGCGCTTGTCGTCGGCGTCGCGGGCGTCGCTGTTGGCCGATGTCAGGTCCTTGCGCTGGGCCATCAGCTGCACTTCGCGGTAGCGCTCGAACATGCCGCGGTCGAGCTTGTCCGAGGTCTGCAGCGCAAGTTCGGCGAGGCCGTTGCCGATGTTCGACTTGACCTGGGCGCTGGCGGTCAGGCCGATGACTTCGACGAGGATGATCGTGAGCAGGATAGACAGCCCGGAAAAGGCGACCGCGAGGTAGGCGCCGATGCCGCGGCTGGGGAAGTAGGCCTTGATATTCATCTTGCAACGGGGCATTTCATGATTGCGGCAGCGTAGCACACCTCGATTGCCGGCAGCCGTTCCCGCAAGCAGGAAATTCCGGCTTCCCGCTTTCAGGAAATTTTACGCACCCGGCGCTTGAAACCTTGTCCAGACCGCGATTTGCCACGTGGCACGCAAGTTGCTGTCCCAATGCAAGCACCACCAACCCGACCAGGCACTCATGCTCACACGCACCTCTCCCGAAACACGACAAGCGGCGGACCAGACCACGGACAGCGCGCGCCTGTGCTTCGAGACGCTGGTCAACAGCATCGACGGCATCGTGTGGGAAGCCGACCCGCGGACCTTTCGTTTCACTTTTGTCAGTGAACAGGCGCGCCGCATCCTCGGCTATGCCCCTGAAGACTGGCTGGAAGAAGGTTTCTGGGAAGCGCATCTCCATCCGGACGATGTCGCGCTCGCCATCGAGCACTGCACGGCTTGGAGCGCGCAGGAGCCCAGGCGCTGCCACGAGTACCGCATGGTCGCGCGCGACGGCGGGGCCGTGTGGCTCCGGGACCTGATCAGCGTGGAGATGCGTGACGGCCGGCCTGCCGCGCTGCGCGGCATCATGGTCGACATTTCCGAGCACAGGCAGCTGGACAAGGAGGAAGCGCGGCGCGAAATCGAGCGGCTTTCGCTGTACGACGGGATGACCGGCTTGCCTAACCGTGCCTTCCTGCACGACCGACTCGCGCGCGCGCTGAAGGCCGCGGAACGCGACCATAGCCACGTCGCGCTGCTGGCCATCGACCTCGACCGGCTGGCGCATATCAACGAGGTGCTCGGGCACCAGATCGGCGACCGCCTGCTGGTCGCCGTGGCGGAACGGCTGCGCGGCGCGATGCGGGGCACCGATACCGTGACGCGCCACGTCGGCGACGAGTTCGTCATCATCATGGAAGACCTTGCCCATCCGCGCGATGCGGCAATGGTGGCCGAACGGGTGCTGGACGAACTGTCGCGCCCGTTCGCGCTGGAAGGGCATGAGGTGAATATCAGCGCCTGCATCGGCATCGGCATCTATCCCTCGGATGGCACCACGCCGCTGGTATTGATCAAGCACGCCGATGTCGCCCTGCATCATGCCAAGGAGGCCGGCGAGCGCAATTACCAGTTCTTTTGCGAGGACATGAACCGCTCATCGACGGAACGGCTGCAGATAGAAAGCAACCTGCGGCAGGCGTTGCAGCGCGGGGAGTTCCATCTCGTGTACCAGCCGCAGGTGGAACTGGCGACCGGATGCATCACCGGCATGGAGGCCCTCGTGCGCTGGGCGCATCCGGAGCTGGGCATGGTGTCCCCGGCGCGCTTCATCCCCATTGCCGAAGAGAGCGGGCACATCATCGAGATCGGGCTATGGGTCTTGCGCGAAGCATGCCGGCAGACACGGCGCTGGCATGAGCAGGGTTTCGAAGGATTGCAGGTGGCGGTGAATGTGTCGGCGCGGCAGTTCCGCCAGGATGATTTTGCCCGCCAGGTACGTGCGGTGCTGGAAGAGACCGGGCTGGCGCCGGAGTGCCTGGAGCTGGAGCTGACCGAGAGCATGATCATGCAGCGCCCGGAGCGCGTGGTGGCGGTGATGGGCGAGTTGCGCGCGCTTGGTGTGACGTTTTCCATCGACGACTTCGGCACCGGCTATTCCAGCCTGTCGCAGCTCAAGCGCTTCCCGTTGGACAAGCTGAAGATCGACCAGTCCTTCACGCACGACATCGGCACCGATGCCGGCACCGCGATCACCTGCGCCATCATTGCGCTCGCCAACAGCCTGCGCCTGAGGGTTGTGGCGGAAGGCGTCGAGACGCCGGAACAGGAGCGCTTCCTGATCGACAACGGCTGCCACAGCATGCAGGGTTATCTGTTCAGCCGCCCGGTTGCCGCGAGCGAATTCCACGCACTGCTGCTGATGCACCGGGTACCGCTTGCGGTGTGATCAGTGCGCCCACATCCTCAACTGGCCCTGCATGTTCACGGTGCCGTTGACCGAGAACCGGCCCAGATCGCCGCTGACCGGGCCGGCGGCATCGGTCTGCACGCTTAAGGATTCGAAGCCGAAATCAGTGTACTTGACGTAACCCGGCAAACCGATCGCCAGGTAATCGGAACCGTCGGGCTTCTTTTCCACATCGAGCGACAGCCCGAACACATCGAGCTGCCCACGCAGGTTGCGCACCACCACATGCGTGGTGCGGCCGTCCACATGGAATCCCATCGAAATCCTGCTGTCGGTTGACGGATTGGCCAGCGTCGGGTCGTTGAGCGACAGGTGCATCGCGAAGTTGACGCCGTCGGCGCCGCTCACGTCCGACAGCGCCGCGTCGTCCAGGGCCTGCTGTGCCGCCGCGCCTTGCGCGATGCACAGCGTGGTCAAAATGAAAGCGAACGTGGCAGCGAGTGTTCTTTGCATATCAGGGCTTGAATCGGATGTCGAGGTACTGGATCTGCATCGAACCGATCCTGCTCGAACCGAGGTCGACATTGCCGCTCACGTCGCTGCGGAAGGACAGGTTGTCGATCTGCATGCCGCCGAGCGGCGCGCCGTTGGCGTCGGGC
>Ga0196970_1002164_pt1 | contig 10876 bp, 15 predicted proteins | sample S1v_513CmetaG_FD_148672 | JGI IMG/M metagenome (GOLD analysis project Ga0196970, IMG submission 148672) | Soil microbial communities from Anza Borrego desert, Southern California, United States - S1+v_5-13C | ecosystem: Environmental > Terrestrial > Soil > Desert | place: USA: California... | reverse complement strand
TGCAGAACATCGCCCACTCCATCGCCACCAACCATCCCGAGGCCTACCTGATCGTGCTGCTCATCGACGAGCGGCCGGAAGAGGTGACGGACATGGCGCGCAGCGTGCGCGGCGAGGTCATCAGCTCCACCTTCGACGAACCGGCGACCCGCCACGTGCAGGTGGCCGAGATGGTCATCGAGAAGGCCAAGCGGCTGGTCGAGCACAAGCGCGACGTGGTGATCCTGCTGGATTCCATCACCCGTCTGGCGCGCGCCTACAACACGGTGGTGCCCAGCTCCGGCAAGGTGCTGACCGGCGGCGTCGACGCCAACGCGCTGCAGCGGCCGAAGCGCTTCTTCGGCGCGGCCCGCAACATCGAGGAGGGCGGCTCGCTGACCATCATTGCGACCGCGCTGATCGACACCGGCAGCCGCATGGACGAGGTGATCTTCGAAGAGTTCAAGGGCACCGGCAACTCGGAGATCGTGCTGGACCGCAAGCTCTCCGACAAGCGCACCTTCCCGGCCATCGACGTGTCCAAGTCCGGCACCCGCAAGGAGGAGCTGCTGGTCGACAAGGGCACCATGTCGAAGATGTGGATCCTGCGCCGCATCCTGATGCCGATGGGCATCACGGACGCGGTCGACTTCCTGGTCGACAAGCTGAAGTACACCAAGAGCAACAACGACTTCTTCGAGTCGATGAACCAGTAGGGTTGTTTACGGCTCTCTACCACCTCTCTATTCCGTCATCCCCGCGAAGGCGGGGATCCATAACTGCCATGGCATGACGCTTCGGGAATTATGGATCCCCGCCTTCGCGGGGATGACGGCCAAAGGAGTGATGGCGGCGGTGAACCGGAAAGAGCGGCGGGATTCTCGTTCCGCAAGCGCAACAAAAAACGCGAGGGCCGAAACCCTCGCGTTTTTTATTCATCCCAAGAGCTTGGCGATCAGAACGCCGTCTCTTGCCCGCCTTCGCCCTGCTCGGCCGCGGCCATCTGGCGGCGGTAGAGGTCGGCGAAGTCGATGGGGTTCAGCATCAGCGGCGGGTAGCCGCCCTCGCGCGTCGCATCCGCGACGATGGCGCGGGCGAACGGGAACAGCAGGCGCGGACCCTCGATCATCAGGATCGGGCGCAGGTGCTCCTGCGGGATGCCGGCGAGCTGGAACAGGCCGCCGTAGGACAGCTCGACCAGGAAGGCGACCGTCTCACCCTGCTTGGCCTCGGCGCGCAGCTGCAGCGACACCTCGTAGATGTCGTCGGCGGCCGGGCGCACCTGCACGTCGACGCCGATGTTCACCTGCGGCTGCGGCTGGCCGGGCAGCAGGGTCTGCGGCGCGTTCGGGTTCTCGAACGAGAAATCCTTGACGTACTGGGCAAGGACATTCATCGGCAGCGTGCCGGGGCCCTGGTCCTGGCCGTTGGCCTGACCGTTGCTTTGATCCGACATGAACGAACTCCTGGCCGGAAACCGGCCGCTGGCGGTTGTGAACTGTGGTCTCGCTGGCTAGCACGGATCGCCTGGGCGGACAACCTGTCAGGGCCGCCGGTCCGGACCCTTGCCCTCGTCCGCGCCCCAGCGGGATTCCTCGAGGCGCGGGGCGTCCGCCGCCACCTCGGTGTACTCGACGTCGATGACCTGACCCGTGTGGGGGCCTGTGCGGGAGGCGCCGGCGGGGCCGCCGCGCGTCCCGCTGGTCCACACCTTCAGCGAGCCGGAGGCGCGCAGACGGTTCAACAGCCAGCGGCCCAACGCGTCGCGCGGGAAGGGCAGCAGAAGCAGCAGGCCGACGATGTCGGTGAGGAAGCCCGGGATCATCAGCAGGATGGCGCCGGCCACCACGCAGAAGCCCTGGAACACCGCGCCGACCGGCAACTCGCCGCGGTCCAGCGTCTCCTGCGCGCGCCGCAGCGTGGCGAGGCCCTGGTGGCGCAGCAGCAGCGACCCGGCGAGGAACGCCGCGACGATCAGCAGCACCGTCGGCCCGGCGCCGATCCAGGTGCCGACCTGGATCATCACGGCGATCTCCAGCACCGGCAGGAGGAGGAGAAGCAGCACCAGCGGATTCATGCCCGTCCTTGCTCTTTCAGGGTCAAGGGCCTATCTAGTCGATGGAAACGTCGTCGGTCTTCACGATCGGGCGACCCCGTCCGGCGCATCGACCTGCAAGACTTAATGTGTGCGGGCCGGACGGTCCAGGCCAATCCCTGAAGGACAGGCGCAATGGGTGAAGGGTTCGTGTTCATCGAGATCGTCATCTTCGCGATGATCGCCGCGTTTCTGGTGTATCGGCTGCGCAGCGTGCTCGGCCGCCGCACCGGCGAGGAGCGCCCCCGGCCCAATCCCTTCACCGCGCCTCCGGCCCGGCCGGACAACGTCGTCCCCATGCCGCCGCGCGGCGCGGCCGACGCGCCCTATGCACCGGACGAGCCGGTGTCGCTGGCCGAGGCGCTGAAGCAGATCAACGCCGCCGACCCGACCTTCGAGGAGAAGAATTTCCTCCAGGGTGCCCGCGGCGCGTTCCAGATGGTGGTCGAGGCGTTCGCCGCCGGCGACACCGCGACGCTGCGGCCGCTGCTGTCGGACGACGTGTACGACAACTTCGTCCAGGCGATCCGCCACCGCCAGTCGGCCGGCGAGACGCTGGAGACCCGCATCGACCGCATCCGCGACGCCGACGTGATCGAGGCCCGCCTCGACGGCCGCGACGCGATGGTCACCGTCAAGTTCGTCTCCGACCAGATCAACCTGGTGCGCAACGCCGCCGGCGAGATCATCGACGGCGACCCGAAGCAGCCGGTCGAGGTGGTCGACATCTGGACCTTCCGCCGCAACACCCGCGCCCGCGACCCGAACTGGGCGCTGGTCGAGACGCGCACCCCGAATTGATCCGCATGGGCGGGTTCCGCCGGGCCGCCGGGCTGGCCGCGCTGCTGGCCCTGGCGGCCTGCGCGCGTCCGGAGTCGCCGCCGGACACGCTGACCCTGGCACCGGCGTCGTTTTCCGAACTGCCGGGCTGGGCCGCCGACCGCGTGGCGGAGGCGGTGCCGGCGCTGGCCCGCTCCTGCGCCAGAATCCGCACGCTGCCGGTTGAGCGCGCGCTGGGCGTCGGCGGCACGGCGGGGGACTGGGCGCAGCCCTGCGAGGCCCTGGCCGGCGTGCCGGCCGGCGACGACGCGGCGGCGCGCGCGTACTTCGAGCGCTGGTTCACCCCCTACGCCGCCGGCAACAACGGCACGCGGCACGGGCTGTTCACCGGCTATTACGAGCCGGAGCTGAAAGGGGCGCGCGCACCCTCGGCGGCGTTCCCGGCGCCGCTCTACAGGCGCCCGCCGGATCTGGTGATGGTCGAGTTGGCGGACTTCGGCGAGCAGTGGAAGGGCCAGCGCATCGCCGGCCGGGTGCTCGACGGCCGGCTCAAGCCCTACGAGGACCGCGCCGCCATCGAGGCCGGTGCCCTGCGCGGCAAGGGGCTGGAGCTGCTGTGGGTCGACGATCCCGTCGGGGCGTTCTTCTTGCAGATCCAGGGCTCGGGCCGGGTGACGCTGCCGGACGGCCGGGAGGTCCGCGTCGGCTACGCCGGGCAGAACGGCCACAAGTACGTCGCCATCGGCAAGGAGCTGATCGACCGCGGCGAACTGAAGCGCGAGGAGGTCTCGCTGCAGAGCATCCGCGCGTGGCTGAAGGCGCACCCGGATCGGGCGGCGGACCTGATGAACCGGAATCCGTCCTACGTCTTCTTCCAGGAACTGACCGGCGACCAGCCGAACGGCGCCCAGGGCGTGCCGCTGACGCCGCGGCGCAGCCTCGCCGTCGACCCGAAGTTCGTGCCGTACGGCATGCCGGTGTGGCTCGACGCCGAGGATCCGGTGGACGCCGGCGCGCGGCTGCGCCGGCTGCTGGTGGCGCAGGACACCGGCGGCGCGATCCGCGGCCCGGTGCGCGGCGACGTGTTCTGGGGGCACGGGCCGGACGCCGAGCTGCGCGCCGGGGTGATGAAGAGCGCCGGGGAATACTGGCTGCTGCTGCCCAAGGGCGTGACGCCCGCGAGCTGAGACGGTTGACACCGGTGACACGAACCGGAGGCCACCATGAAGCAGCCGCACACCGAGAAATCCGTCAAGCACACCGACGACCAGCAGAACACCGGCAATCACAAGAAGCCCGACGCCCCCGACGCCAAGGGCGCCGACCGCTTCGGCGGCACCCGGAAGGGCGCGGAGAACGTGGAGCCGAAGACGTAGCGTCTATTCATTCGGAACCTAAGCAATTCGCCCCCGTTCCTCTTCCCACATCCACCGTGGGGAGATCGGCGATGTCGGCACCGCACCTGCACGAGCAGATCGAGGGGCTGGCGCGGCTGGGGTACGCGGCGCGCGGCGTGGTCTATCTGGTGGTGGGCTGGTTCGCCGTCGCCGCGGCGCAGGGGCACAACCGGCCCACCGACAGCAAGGGCGCGCTGGCCGAGCTGTTCGACAAGCCGTTCGGCGCCGTGCTGCTGGCCATCGTGGCGCTCGGGCTGGCGGGGTACGCGCTGTGGCGGATCGTCGGGGCCGTCGCCGATGTCGACCGCTGCGGCAGCGACGCCAGGGGGCTGGCGACGCGGGGCGGGCAGGTGGCGGCGGGGATCATCCACGCCGGTCTGGCGGTGTACGCGGTGGGCATCCTCGCCGGGCGCAGCGCCGGCCGCGGCGACGGCGAATCCTCCATGCGCGACTGGACCGAATGGCTGATGGGCATGCCGCTGGGGCAGGTCTTGGTCGGCGCCGTGGGCGTGGTGATCGGCGTGTTCGCGCTGTCGCAGCTGGTCAAGGCGTACAAGGCGACCTTCCTGCGCACGCTGGCGTGCCCCGGCGGGGCCGAACGCTACGTCAAGCCGCTGGGGCAGGCCGGGTTCGCGGCGCGCGGCGTGGTGTTCCTGCTGGTCGGGATGTTCTTCGTGCTGGCCGCGTGGCACGCCAACGCCACGGAATCCGGCGGCATGGTCAAGGCGCTGCGCTGGCTGCAGACGCAGCCCTTCGGGCCGTGGCTGCTCGGCGTCGTGGCGCTGGGGCTGGTGGCGTTCGGGCTGTTCAGCCTGGTGCAGGCGGTCTACCGCCGCATCGACAGCGAAGGGGCGATGCGGCGGATCGACGCGATGGCTTAAGCGCGGATTGCATTCGCTTCTGAAGCCCTTCTCCCCTTGAGGGAGAAGGGTTGGGATGAGGGGTCGTTACGCGTCGGAGACGCGGAAGAAACGGGCCGGCATTCGCCGGCGCCACCCTCACCCCAACCATCGGCGCTTGCACGCGCCGATCCCCTCAAGGGAGAGGGGCTTCATTATGAAACGAAAACCGTTCTAAGCGCGGGGCTTGCCGATCATGCCGCCGAGGTCGCGGCCGGCGAAGATGTGGATGTGCAGGTGCGGCACCTCCTGGTGCGCGTCGCGGCCGCAGTTGGACAGGACTCGGTAGCCGTCGGCGACCACGCCGGCCTGCCGCGCCACCTCGCCCACCGCCTTGAACAGGCCGGCCACCTCGGCGTCGGACGCCTTGGCGGTGAAGTCGTCCATGTCGACATAGGCGCCCTTCGGGATCACCAGGATGTGCGTCGGCGTCTGCGGGTTGATGTCGTTGAAGGCCAGGGCGTGCTCGTTCTCGAACACCTTCTTGCACGGGATCTCGCCGCGCAGGATGCGGGCGAAGATGTTGTTCGGGTCGTACGTCGCGGCCATCGGTCCTCTCCTCGTTTATTTATTTCGTCATCCCCGCGAAGGCGGGGATCCATACGTTCCGCAGGCGCTTGCTTTGGGAATTATGGATCCCCGCCTTCGCGGGGATGACGGCAAATAGAGCGGAAAAGCGGAGACTTGTCAGCCCGCCTTGCGGGACTTCTTCTCGGCGATGCCGCTGGTGCCCTCGCGGGCCGCCAGCAGGGCGTAGACGTCGGCCGGCGTCACGCCCTCGTTCGCCCACAGCACCAGCAGGTGGTAGAGCAGGTCGGCGGACTCCGAGGCGATCTTCGCCTTGTCGCCGCGCACCGCCTCGATCACCGTCTCCACCGCCTCCTCGCCGACCTTCTGGGCGATCTTCGGCGTGCCGCGGGAGAACAGCTTGGCGGTGTAGGAGGTCTCCGGGTCGGCGCCCTTGCGCGACAGCACGGTGGCGTAGAGCCGGTCGAGGACCTCGGCCCCGATCGCTGGGTTGACCTTGTCGTCAGCCATGGACGGGGACCTTTCCGCGCGCCGGGCGCACCGGGATGCCGGCGTCGGCCAGCGCCGCCTTGGCCTGACCGATGGTGTAGGTGCCGAAGTGGAAGATCGACGCCGCCAGCACCGCCGTGGCGTGGCCCTCGCGGATGCCCTCCACCAGATGGTCCAGCGTGCCGACGCCGCCGGACGCGATCACCGGCACGCGCACCGCGTCGGCCACGGCGCGGGTCAGCGCCAGGTCGAAGCCGCTCTTGGTGCCGTCGCGGTCCATGGAGGTCAGCAGGATCTCGCCGGCGCCGTACTCGGCCATGCGCTTCGCCCACGCGATGGCGTCCAGGCCGGTTTCGCGGCGGCCGCCGTGGGTGAAGACCTCCCACCTGTTGTCGCCGGTGCGCTTGGCGTCGATGGCGACGACGATGCACTGGCTGCCGAACTTCTCCGCGCCCTCGCGCACGAACTCGGGGCGGGAGACGGCCGCGGTGTTGATCGACACCTTGTCGGCGCCGGCCAGCAGCAGCTTGCGGATGTCCTCCACCTGCCGCACGCCGCCGCCGACGGTCAGGGGCATGAACACCTGCTCGGCGGTGCGGCGCACCACGTCGAAGATGGTGTCGCGGTTCTCGTGGCTGGCGGTGATGTCGAGGAAGGTCAACTCGTCCGCGCCCTCGCGGTCGTAGACGCGCGCCTGTTCGACGGGGTCGCCGGCGTCGACCAGATCAACGAAGTTGACCCCCTTGACCACCCGGCCGTCCTTGACGTCCAGGCAGGGGATGACGCGCATCTTCAGCATCAGTCGGCGTCCTCTTCGGCGCGGGCCGACAGCAGCGCCAGCGCCGCCTGCGGGTCGATGCGGCCGTCGTACAGCGCGCGGCCGCAGATCACCCCGGCGATGCCCGTGCCTTCCTCCTTCTTCAGCGCCTCCAGGTCCTCGATGGAGGAGACGCCGCCGGACGCGATCACCGGCGTGGTCAGGTGGAAGGCGAGGTCGGCCGTCGCCTCGACGTTGACGCCGCCCATGGCGCCGTCGCGGTTGATGTCGGTGTAGATGATGGCCGACACGCCGCTGTCCTCGAACTTCAACGCGAGGTCGAGCGCCTTGACGTTCGACGTCTCGGCCCAGCCGGCCACCGCGACGTAGCCCTCGCGGGCGTCGATGCCCACCGCGATCCTGCCCGGGAACTCCTTGCAGGCCTGGCGGACCAGCTCCGGCTCGCGCAGCGCGACGGTGCCGAGGATGACGCGGGAGATGCCCTTCTCCAGCCACATGCCGATGGTCTTGAGGTCGCGGATGCCGCCGCCGAGCTGCGCCGGCATGTCGCCGATGGCGCCCAGGATGCGCTCCACCGCGTCGCCGTTCACCGGCTTGCCCTCGAAGGCGCCGTTGAGGTCCACGAGGTGCAGCCACTCGAACCCCTGGGCCTTGAAGGCGCGGGCCTGCTCGGCCGGGTCGGTGTTGAAGACCGTGGCGTGGCTCATCTCGCCGCGCACCAGGCGAACGCAGGCGCCGTCCTTGAGGTCGATGGCGGGGTAGAGGATCATCGCGGCGTCTCGTCCTGCTGTTCGTCGGAGGCGGTGAGGTCTTTGAAATAGTAATGGCCGGCCACGAACCGGCCGCCCACGCGCGCATAGTAGGGGTGCGTGCCCCAGCGGCGGAACCCCAGACTTTCGTACATGGCGATGGCCGCCTGCTGCGTCTCGCGCACGTCGAGGTTCAGGATGCCGAAGCCCATGGCGCGGGCCTCGTGCTCCACGGCCAGCGTCAGGCTGCGCGCCAGCTTGTGGCCGCGCGCCCAGGGGGCGACGAAGGCGGTGGTCAGCTGGCACGCGTGCGCCTGCGCCTCGTTGTTGCGCGGCGGGCGGACCAGCTGCGCCGAGCCGGCGATGACGCCGTCCAGCCGCGCCACGAACAGGAAGCGGTCGGGCACGATCAACACGCCGCGCCAGTAGCGCTCCATCACCTCGCGCGGCGGCGGCTCGACCCAGCCGAAGCCGCCGCCGTCGCGGATGGCGGCGTCGGCCGCGTCGCACAGGTCGTCGAGGTCGGCGGGGCGCAGCTTCTCGTCGATGCGGTCGACGCTGACGGTGGCGCTCATGGCCGCCACTGCAGGAAATTGGCGATCAGCGTCAGGCCGGCGTCCTGGCTCTTTTCCGGGTGGAATTGGGTGCCGACCATGTTGTCGCGGCCGACCACCGCGGTCACCGGGCCGCCGTACTGCACGCGCGCCAGCTCGTTCGCCGGGTCGGCGCAGCGGATGTGGTAGGAGTGCACGAAATAGGCGTGTGCCCCCGCCGGCAGGCCGGCCAGCACCGGGTGCGGCCGGACGATCTCCAGCTCGTTCCAGCCCATGTGCGGGATCTTGAGGGTGGGGTCGGCGGGCTCCAGCGCCACCACCTCGCCCTTGATCCAGCCGAGGCCCTGGTGGACGCCGTGCTCCACCCCGCGCTCGGCCATCAGCTGCATGCCGACGCAGATGCCGAGGAAGGGACGGCCGCCCCTCACGACGGCCTCCTCCAGCGCGTCGAGCATGCCGGGGACCTCCGACAGGCCGCGCTTGCAGTCGCCGTAGGCGCCCACGCCGGGCAGCACGATGCGGTCGGCGCGGCGCACCGCGTCGGCGTCGGCGGTGACCAGGATGTCGTAGGACAGGCCGGCGTCGGCCGCCGCGCGCTCGACCGCCTTGGCGGCGGAGCGCAGGTTGCCGGAGCCGTAGTCGATCAGGGCGACGGTGGACAAGACTTTTGGTCCTTAGAAAAAGCGGGCCTTAGAGCGAACCGCCGAGCGTGCCCTTGGTGGAGGGGACGGCGTCGGCCTTGCGCGGGTCGATCTCGACGGCGGAACGGAGAGCGCGGGCCAGCGCCTTGTAGCAGCTCTCGACGATGTGGTGGTTGTTCTCGCCGTACAGGGTCTCGACGTGCAGCGTCAGCCCGGCGGAGCCGGCGAAGGCCTGGAACCATTCGCGGAACAGCTCGGTGTCCATGTCGCCGATCTTGTCGCGGCTGAAGGCGACCTTCCACACCAGGTAGGGGCGGTTGGAGAAGTCGAGCGCGACGCGGGTCAGCGTCTCGTCCATCGGCACGTAGGCGTGGCCGTAGCGGCCGATGCCCTTGCGGTCGCCCAGCGCCTTGGCCACCGCCTGGCCGATGGCGATGCCGGTGTCCTCGGTGGTGTGGTGGAAGTCGATGTGCAGGTCGCCCTCGGCCAGGACCGTCAGGTCCATCAGGCTGTGGCGGGAGAGCTGCTCCAGCATGTGGTCGAGGAAGCCGATGCCGGTCTTCACGTCGTACACACCGGTGCCGTCCAGGTCCACCGCGACCCGGATGCGGGTCTCGTTGGTGTTCCTCTCGATGGTGGCGCGTCGCGCGCCGCTGGCCTGCGCTTTGTCCATGCCACGGGTTTTAGCAGGAAGGGACGGCGTATGCCAGAAGATGGGTGCGGGTGCGGGGGATTGGGAGTATGCTCGCGCCGGTAGTAAGATGGTATGCCGAGGACGCGCATGACCGGAAAGGGCCGTTTGCAGAAGATCGAGGCGTTGAGCGGCCCGAAGGCCGTTGAGGCGGGGGTGGCGGGCTCCGTGATCCTCGTATGGACGCGCTGATCCAGAGGGCCGACCGGCTCGAAGCCGACGTGAAGGGGATCAAGGGCACGCTGGAGCGCCTTGAGCCGCTGATCGTGCGCATGGATGAACGGTTGAAGTCCCTTGCCACGCGGGACGAACTCAACGCTACCCGCGACACCCTCAAGGACGATCTGCGCCGGATCGGCGAACGGACGGCCCGGATCGAGGGCGCCGTCGAACGAATGCCGACCACTTTGCAGCTGCTGGGCTTCGTGCTTGCCGTGCTGGGCATCGCCGGGCTCGCCAAGCACCGCATTGCGCGTTTCCGGAGCATGCGATAGGGTGATGCACACTCACAGCGTGCATATCCGCTTATGCGCCTTGCCGTTCTCGCCCTGCTTCTGCTCGCCGGCTGCGCCGGTGGTGACCCGCCGCTCGGGCCGGTGGTGCAGCCGGTGCCGCGGGGGACGACGGAGACCATCCGCTTCAACACGCTGAACCTCGGCCAGATGCGGCGCGGCATGGAGATCGGCCGCTACGTCTGGGACATCGACTGCACCTGGCCGTACGGGCGGGTGTTCTGGACGTCGGGCCTCGGCTTCCGGCGCGAGAACACCTTCCAGGAGCGCTTCGCCGAGATCTTCGAGGGCGCCGGCTTCGACGTGGCCGGGGCGGCGTACGCCGAGGGCACCGACCGTCGGCGCGCCCGCTACGTGGTCACCGGCGAGCTGCGCGAGGTGCGGCTGGAGCTGTGCCGGCGCCGCAGCTGGTGGACCGGCGCCGACCGCGGCGTCAGCGGCGTCGGCACCGTCAAGATCGACTGGACGGTGTTTGAGCCGGAAGCGCAGCGCGTCATGCTGCGCACCACGACCACCGGGCACGCGCGGCTGGACGACGGGGTGCCGGAGGGCGACCGGCTGCTGCTGGAGGACGCCTTCAGCGGCGCCGCCGAGGCGCTGGCCGCGGAACCGGCCTTCCGCAAGGCGGTGGGGCGCGGCGGCGCGGCGCAGACCCCGGACGGCAAGCGCTGGCGCATGGTGCCGCCGGAGCAGCGCGACCCGACGCCGATTGCGGCGGAGCCGATCCGCGCCGTGGTGTCTTCAAAGGGCGGGGCTGGGGACGGGCTGGCGCGCGTCGGTGGCG
>Ga0196970_1002163_pt1 | contig 10881 bp, 9 predicted proteins | sample S1v_513CmetaG_FD_148672 | JGI IMG/M metagenome (GOLD analysis project Ga0196970, IMG submission 148672) | Soil microbial communities from Anza Borrego desert, Southern California, United States - S1+v_5-13C | ecosystem: Environmental > Terrestrial > Soil > Desert | place: USA: California... | reverse complement strand
GGCCCGCTCGACTTGCATGTCTTAAGCACGCCGCCAGCGTTCGTCCTGAGCCAGGATCAAACTCTCCGTAAAAAGTTTGTTCGGCTCGTTTGTTTGAGCTAGACTCGCTTGGCTTTTCTCTTCTCTTGCACTGTCTAGTTTTCAAGGTTCCAGGCGCTGTCTCGTTTGCGACAGCTTCGTTAGATTATCACGTTCGCCGCCTGTCGTCAACCACTCAGTTTTATCCATCGTGGTTGTCGTTCGTAGCGACAACGTTGACTAGCCTACCACACCGACCGCCCTCGGTCAAGCACCATGTTCTGGCTCTCATCTTCGGGTTGATCGGTTGTGGTGCGAGGGTTATATTACGACGCGCGCGCCCCCATGGTCAACCCCTAAACGCGACCTCGCAATGTTAAGACAGTAGTGGCCCGGCAGGTAATACTGCCGGGCCACTGTCCCTATGAGCTCTGGTTCTCTTCGCCACGGTTCCAGGCATAGAGCCGCCGGGCGAGCTGCTCAATCCGCCGGTCAACTCGCTCAAAGAGGCTGCCAGGTGTATACCGCCCATCGGCTTCACGCTGTCCGGCCGGAATCCCGGTGAGGATCTCGATCCCCTCTTCGATCGTCCCGACCGCCCATATATGAAACTGACCGGCTGCGACCGCATCCACCACTTCGTCGGACAGGACCAGGTTCGGCAGGTTCTGCTTTGGGATCATAACCCCCTGGCGCCCCGTCAGGCCCAGTAGCCTGCAGACCCGGAAGAACCCCTCAACCTTCTCATTGACACCACCGATCGGCTGAATCTCGCCGCGCTGGTTGACTGAGCCCGTCACAGCGATTCCCTGTTCAATTGGCACGTCCGCCAGGGCAGAGAGCAGGGCGTAGAGTTCCGTGCTGGATGCACTGTCGCCATCGACCGGGACGTAGGTCTGCTCAAAGGCGATCGATGCCGAGAAGGCGAGCGGTTTGTCCTGCGCGAAGCGGTCGCCCAGGAATCCTGTCAGGGTAAAGAGACCCTTGTCGTGAATCTGACCTGACATCTCGATCTCACGCTCAATATGAAGAATCCCTTTCTGCCCCATAAAGACCCGAGCAGTGATCCGGCTGGGCGAGCCAAAGCTATAATCGCCCAGGTCCATAACGGTCAAGCCGTTCACTTGCCCGACCACCTGACCGGCGACATCGAACAGGATTGTCCCGCGCTGGATCATCTCCAGGAGGTGCTGCTCGGACAGCGATGAGCGGGCCGCCTTCTCTGCGATCGCCCGCGCAACGTGGTCTCCGCGCACGAGGTCGCTGCCCTCCCGGCTCGCCCAGGCGTTGGCCTCGTAAATCACCTCGACCACTTCGTTAAAGCGGGCGGAGAGCTTCGTCTGATCGTCGGAGAGGCGGTGGCTGTGCTCCAGGACCCGACAGACACCATCTGCGGTGAGATGCCGGAGCTTCTCTCGCCGGCAGACCTGGCTTATGAAGGTTGCATACCCCTGTACCGCCAGCTCGTTCACGGCCATGGCGACATCGAACTCCGCCTTGAACTTAAACTGCTTGCGGAAGGCTTCATCCATAGCGTACAGTGCCTGATAGATCTGGCTGCTGCCGATCAAGATCACCTTTACGTCGAGCGGGATCGGCTGGGGGCGCACCGTCTCTACCGGCATGATCCGGTTCTCCTGTCCCGGCGCCTCAATGCGCGCCTCGCGCATGATCAGCGCCCGCTTTAGCGCCTCCCAGGCATACGGGCTGCTGAGCAGGTCGGCTGCCTGGAGGATCAAGTACCCCCCGTTTGCCCGGTGGATCGCCCCCGCCTTGATCTGCAGGAAGCCGTCATCCGGGTCTTCGTTCTGATTGGTCACATACTCCGCCTTGCCAAACAGGTTAGCGTAGGTCGGATTTGGCTCGATGACCGTGGGAGCACCGTTCTTGGAGCGGCGGTGGACGAAGACGTTCACACGGAAGCGCACAAACGGATCGATCTGCCGACGGCTCGCCATGATCCGCATGTCGGCGGCCGCCGCCTCCTCCATATCCTCCGGTCCCGACTGGTCGGGAATGGACGGCCCGATCAGTTCGTGGGCTGCCCGATTCAGCCACTCCACCAGCCGCGGAATCGCCTTGTACCGCTCCTTCAGGAGCGTAATCATGGGGGAAACGACCTGCGAGGCGGCCTGGCGATCCATCTTCTTCAGTTCGGCCCGGACCGCTCGCTCCATTTCCCAGGTGCGGCGAGTGGCTTCAGCGATCGCCCGCTGGATCTCCTGGGCCCGCTCGCTCCGCTCCCGCCGCTGCTCGGGTGGGAGGGCGTCATACTGCTCCTCTGACATGGGCTGCCCGTTCAGCAAGGGCACCGGCATGAGACCCCGCTCGGTCTGGGTCAGCCCGAAGCCCTGGTCCTCCGCCGCCCGCTCTAACTCTTCCATCATCGACTCAGCGTGCTTCCGAACCCGCCGCATGAGCTCTTCGCGCTGGTTCTGATGCTCCCTGCTGCTCAACACACGCCCCGTGGCTCGCTGGGCGTCGTGAATGACCTCTTCCATCTCCTGGGCGAAGGTAGGTGCCGTGCCGGCTGGCAGGGCAATTGCGAGCGGCTCGTCGGGCCGCTCAAAGTTGTGGACGTAGATCCAGTCACTGGCTACGGGCTCAGCCGCTGCACGTCCCCGCACCAACTGGGAGGTGTAGCTCGTCTTCCCGGTTCCAGATGGCCCTGCCACGTAGATGTTATACCCGGGACTCCGGATCGAGAGACCGAACTCGAGCGCCCGGACGGCCTGCTCCTGGCCGACCAGGCCCTCCAGCTCCGGTAGCTCAGCGGTAGTCGCAAAGTCGAGTGCGCTTGGATCCCATGTCCGGCGGAGTTCCTGCGGTGGCACCGCTAGCCTGTGCTTCATAATGAGTGTTCCCTCCTTCTGGATCTCGCTATATACTTCGGGCCTAAAGCGAATACCCCTTTCGGCGATCTGCGAAGCAATGGGACTCACCCTGCGTGGAATCACGCGATTTCGAGCGCTTGGGGCAAGTCCGTGGTGATGGAAGGATTCTATTCGAGCGCATTCGCTCCGCAAGGGCTAAATCGGCCTCTATTCGGTTCGACAGCAAAGGGATTCCAGGGTAAACTGCGGTCATGCTCCTGCACCACCCCGTGGAATCGGTGGTTTGTGTTCGAGAATAATCCCCCACCTGACGACTGGGGAAGGAGAGGGCCATGTATCAGATTCAGGCCGTAGAGTCGATGGAGGCTGTGCAGGCGATCAAGCCGAAGGAGTCCCTTTCAGCTCTCATGCCGTCGGTCAGCAGTTGGATGGACCCAGCGAATATCAGTCTCATTGCCGTTGGCCCGGAAGGACCGGTGGGCGGGATCCTACTAACCCCGTGCCGGCACCTGGTCAACCTGGTGGTCAAGTACCGCATGGAGTGGATCTACGTCTCTCCGGAGCACCGGAACCGGGGCCTGGGTCGTAGGCTTGCTCAGCGGGCTGCAGCCGAAGCGATCAAGCGAGGCGCATCCACCATTCTGATCGCAGTCAAGCCGAACAACGAATCCGGCATATCGTGGTCCGAAGGGCTTCCGAAGGTCTCCGGCCTCGGTTATGTGGTCTCACTGGACCGCTGCGGTCTCTAACTCCGCAGATCTAAACCGGATATGTAAAAGCGCTTGCAGGGGTACCTGCAAGCGCTTTCTCGTTCCGCGGGGGCGATTTCAGGCACGGTTGACGTGCGGCTCTGCATCCACTATAGTAGAAAAAATTTACCTTCAGGGAGGCAGCCGCTATGCGTCGTGTTCGAATCGAAGACCTCTTGACCGATTCCGTTTGCCGCAAGCACCTGCCACGAGCCGGTGTCGATCACTCTATTCGGGTGGCGGAGATCGCAGTGGACCTGGCCGAGCAAATGGGGGTCGATCCTGACAAAGCCGCAAAGGCTGGCCTCCTGCACGATATCGGTCATGGCGATTTCACGGTAGATGGTCGCTGGAACTACGAACTCTACTCCCGGGGCGATATCCACCCGATCAAGGGAGCCGAACGCGCCCACGAGTTGATGGTCCTGAAGGGTGAAGACCCTGAGGTTGCGCGGGAGATTGCCTTTGCGATCCTCTTTCACTCCGGCTCCAACGCCATTCGGCCGGTCGGCGACCGCACGCCCCTGCAGGCCCTGGTGGCCATGGCCGACGACGGCGACGAGGAGGAACTGGGCCAGCACCACCTGCGCCAGATCGACTGGGCTGCCGCCGTTGAGCGGGTCCGAGCGCTGGACCGCCGGATCGATGACCTGCTCGCCCGGCGAAATCAAGCCTAGCGCTCCCACCCAAGGGCGAACAGGCCGCTGTGCTCGGGCCGGAGTTGGATCCCGAGCGGAATGATCCCGGCCCGCCGCTGGACGGGCTGGTCCACCGCCTCAAACCAGATCACCGCCCGGTCAGTAATCCGGATCCACCGCTCCCCCTCGGGTCCGATCTTCATTAACGGCGAGTAATAGAACTGGCCGACCGACAGCTGGGGCATTGTCCGCCACGGGACCCTGTCGTTGTTATCGGATCGCCCGTACGCCCACCCGTCGAGGCCGAGCATAATCGCGAGCAACAGGGAGTTGACCCGGTCACTCTGGTCAACCAGAGACCGCGTGCGTGGATGATAGGTGAGGGTGGCGACCTTCACGCCCCTCTGCCTGGCCAGGGCGGCCACCTTCGCATACTTCTCCATAATATGGCGGAACCCGCCCTCCGGGTCGCCGGCGTAAAGGTCATCGCTCCGGTGGTAGAAGCTCTCCAGGAGGACCCAGTCCCCCTCGCCCAGGGCGGTAGGGATGCCCAGGGGGTTCATGAGCAGGTCAACCTTATCCTCCAGCACGTCGGTTGGGTGCCAGGCGTTGATCATGACCTTCAGCCCTAGCCCATGGGCAAAGGCAACCGTCTCATTGAACGCCCGGCGCGGGACCTTGAAGTCGTACCCGGCATCGTCCAGGAAGACACCCGTGTAGCCCGCCTGGGCGATGCGCACGATCTTGGCCCGCATGCCAACGACCTTCTCGGGAATCGTCACCTCGAGGAGGTCGACATAGCCGAAGAGCTCCACACCCTGCTTCAGGAGCGCCGTGGTCACCTTCTCTTCCTCGGCGTCTGTCTCGCCCGGTTCGCGGACAATCACCAGATCAAAGTGACCCAGCGTGGCGATTGCGTGCTCCACCCCGCGCTTGCCGTCTACCGTAGTCAGTTTGTCATAGTAGAACTTGACATGGATCGGCGGCGTGACCGCTTCCAGCTCCGGGCGAGCGATTCCCTCGGCTTCCGCCCTGGGAAGAGCGAAGAGCAGGAAGAGGAGCGCCAGCAGACTGATTCCTCGTCGAAGCAGTCTCAGGTCCACCCCTCCAATCCTCAATAATCTAAAGTCTTATTCTTTACAACAGGTTCCCATTCCTGTCAAACCGCCAGGGCAGAGGTGCCCCCTCCACCATTGCCCTGGGCAGGTCAACCAGCACCGCGGGCGAGACCCAGAGGCGCTCTAGCTCCAGGGTGTTCGGGATCCGCATGATCCGCGGCGCCGGCGGATTGCCCAGGGTGCGCAGTGCGGTCTCGATCGCTTCCTGGTCGCTCTCCATGACAATCGGCATCTTCGCCCGCTCCACAAAGGTAGCAGTCAGAGTGTTCAAATATGTTGCAGGAAAGTCGATCTTCCCGGCGAATCGCCGTGTAATGAAGTCGGCCAGCCCCATGCCGTTCGCATTCCCGTGGGATCCCTCGGAGAGGTCCAGCACCACGACCCGCCCGATCGTCGGACCCACGTCTGGCACGCCACGAATGCCGATCCGCCCGATCACGTTCGTGTCCATGCCGGTCCCGGCGTAGTTCTTCCCCATCGCATCGACCACCAGCAGGTCCAGCCTATCGACCGGCAGCCGGGGCAACAGGTCCCGGGCCCGCTCCAGCAGCCGCTCCTCGCTTGCGATCCAGCCCTCCGGCAACACCGGCTCCAGAGCCGCGATCTCCTCCCGCCCGTTCTCCAGCACCGCCACGCCGCCCAGTACTGGCAGGCGCTGCAGGATCAGCCGGCCAAACTCCTGAAGCCTGCCGCTCAAACGCCCCGCCCCCAGGCTGTGGAACTGCCGGGCGCCCGGTGCCTTCCCGCACCCCACCACCAGCATTTTGGTAAGGCCGCTCTCCAGCTTCCCGTGGAACGAGGTGTGCGGCTTGATCCGGTTGAGCACCAGCAGGCCGTCACATGCTGCGAGGACCTTGTCAAAGTAGACCGGCTCACCATGATCCGATTGCGCCACCACCACGGAATCCGCGTTTCCCACCACAGGCGCACCGACCGCCTCGGGGGTCACACCCAGCGACTGGAGCACCGCCAGTTGACCCTCGACCGTGCCGCCGCCATGGCTGCCCATAGCGGTGACCACCACCGGCTCGGCGCCCAACCGTCGCACGTGCTCCGCCATGACCCGTAGCAAGAGGGGGATCTGGCAGATTCCCCGACTCCCCGCAGGTATGCCAATCCGCATCCCCGGTCGGATCGACCGCTCCAGCCCAAGGCTGAGAAGCGCCCGCTCCATGGCATCGACCACGTCTGGGAGCGATTCGCCTGACATCATCTGCCGAATTGGAATCATATCTGGCAACACCGGAAACTCCGCCCCCTTACTGGGTAGACTAGAGGCAGCAACTGCATTAAGATGCATTTGTACTGGTCCAAAAGCCGTACCACTTCATTACACCCATCGGGCCATGAAAATGCGAGTTTACAGGTGGAAAGTCCACAGACGCCTAGCGGTTTCATGCCCTTGCCCCCGGCTCCGCGGAAACCTTATACTAAAGCTCGGTTCCCTTCATGCGAAGGAGTGAAAGTACGTGCATCTGCCTTTGATTGAGTTACCACTGCCCCCGCTGCTTCAGGTGCTTTTGCTCCTGGCTATCATCATCCTCGCCTCGAAAGCAGCCGGCGCTATCTCCAAGAAGTTGGGGCAACCCGCCGTCCTTGGTGAGCTGCTGGTGGGCCTGATCCTCGGTCCTACCGCCCTGAACCTGCTGCACTGGGCCCCGTTCGATGAATCGGCCCGGATCCTGGAGCAACTCACGGCGATCCTCCCGGCTGACCAGGTTGCCGAGATTGCAGCCGACCCCCACAAGATGGAGACCTTCGCCTTCCTGCCCAAGTGGATCAAGTACCTGGCGGAACTCGGCGTGATCTTCCTCATGATGCTGGCCGGCCTGGAGACCGACCTCAAGGAGATGAAGAAGGTCGGCCTGGCAGCCTTCCTGGGCGCCACCGGCGGCGTCGCCCTCCCATTCATCGCTGGCACCGTGATCTCCCGGTACATCGGTGGGTTTGACTGGTTCCCCTCGATCTTCATCGGCACGATCCTGACCGCCACCTCGGTCTCGATCTCGGCCCAGACGCTGCTGGAGATGGATCAGTTCCGCTCCAAGTCAGGCACCACGATCCTCGGCGCCGCCGTGATCGATGATGTCATGGGCATTATCCTCCTGTCGGTCGTCGTGGCCCTCCATGCTGCCGAGGGCGGCGGGGCGGCGGAGCCGGTCTGGTGGATCCTGATCAAGATGGTCTCCTTCTTCGGCCTTGCGATCTGGCTGGGCGGCAAGTTCGTCCCGAAGCTAATCCGCTGGGCGGAGAAGTGGCCCGGAATTGAGGCGGGGTTTGCGATCACCCTCGTGATCGCCCTCTTCTTCGCCTTCGCTGCGGAGGGCATTGGCAAGGTGGCGGCGATCACTGGCTCCTACCTGATCGGCGTCGTGATTGCCCAGAACCATGACCTGGCACACAAGGTCGTGGAGAAGCTCTCCACCCTGGCCTACAGCTTCTTCGTCCCGGTCTTCTTCGTCAGCATTGGCCTGGAGGCGAACGCCGTCTCGGCCCTGAAGGCAAACCCGACCCTCGCGATCTGGATCGTGGTCGCCTCAATCGTGACCAAGATCGTCGGCTCCGGACTCGGCGTGAAGGTGGTCGGCTTCAGCCTGAAGGAGTCGATCCAGGTCGGCACCGGCATGATCTCCCGTGGCGAGGTGGCGTTGATCGTCGCCAACATCGGCCTGGCGGCTGGCGTGATCAACCAGGATATCTTCTCCGTCATGGTGATCATGACCCTGGTTACCACCCTGGTGACGCCGCTCCTGCTTAAGGTGGTCTACAGGGGAGCGGTACCGGTTCCGGACGATATCAACTAGCGGGTGCATGCAGCCCAGCCCCGGCGGAGACGCCGGGGCTTTCGCTTTGCGCGGTGGCGGGCATACTGCAGGCAGGGGGGATCCTCTCACATGCGGCAGTGGCTCTACCTGGTTGCGTTGGGCGCGCTTCTTCTGATCCTGGGACTCCAGTGGCAGCAACTGCAACGGCTGCGGAGCGTCGAGCAGGACAATACCCAGCGGGCCGAGTCAATCTTCACCTATGCGATCCGGCGGGCCGACTTCCAAGCGCTCCCCAGCGCTCTGGACCGTTTGGCCGCGGCAGAGGGCATTACCGAGACGGTCGAGCGCTTCAAGGCAGCGCAGACCCTGGCCGTTGCCTTCACCGACGACCTGCTCATGCTAAACGACCTGCGCCAGGCCGGACCCCCGATCGGGCACGGGCTGCAATACGGTGACTATCGGTACAGCCCAGCCACACCGGAGCAGGAGGCGCTCATGTGGAAGATCGCCCGAGGCCGCCCCTACGCCATTCTCTGGGCCATGGAACGGAAGCTTTATATCGATGAAGGGGTCATGCAGGAGAGCGACCGAATCGCCCTGAGCGACCTCACGGTCCAGGTCAGGGCCATATCCGCCACTATGGATGAGGTCAGAGCCGTGGTCGACAGCGGTTACGCCAACATGACCAGCATCGCCGCTGGGAAGATGGAAGAGCTTGCCGCCCCGCTGGATGCGCTCGACCAGCTTGGCTCCCGCTACGAAGCGGGTCTCCCCTCCCTGGTGCCAACGCCCGGTTCACTCTACGACCGGCTCTATGGACCTGGAACGACGCCTTGACCAGGTTACAGGAAGGCAGACGATCAGCGAGAATGATCTGATCGTCACGCCGCTCTACCGGCGGCAGGAGTTCGAGGCGGACCGCTGGGCAGCAAGCGCCACCGGCCGCGGCGCGGAGTTGGCCGATACCCTGCTCTACCTGGAAGGGCTGAACGAGATGCGGCTGGAGAAGGCGCCGCGATGGCTCCGCTGGATCGTCGGGCATCCGATCAACAGCCAGCGAGTGGCTCTTCTGCGGGCGCATCGCCATACATAGACTCGGGGCGTCACGGCCGTGCAGGAGCCGTGGCGCCTCTCGCTTCTGCTTCCGCTTTCTTCCCAGGGCGTGTATGATAGGATAGGAGAATACATGTTCGGAGGTTGTCTACATGGGGAGACTGCCGGAGCCCCCAAACCCCTGGGCGCTGCTCACCCCCTTTCCTGGCTGGCGAATGCTGCGGGAGACGCTCCACGAGTTGGGGCAGTTGTTGCGCGCCGCCGGGCCAGATGCAGCCGACCTCGCGGAGAGCGTGGACACGCTGCTTGCCGACCCCGCCGGCGCCCGGGCCGACCTGCCCGCCAACTACCGGCTCCGTCTCCCGCTGCAGAAGCGGCGGCTTACAGAGCAGGTGGATCTGGAAGGCGACCTGCCCGGCTGGCTGAGCGATGTAGCCCGCATGGTCTGCGACACCCCCGTCCTGCTGGCAACCCAGGAGACGGCGGATTCGCTCGGACCGGCGCTGACGCTGGAGCTCCCCCGGGCCCTGCAGGGGCGCTTCGCCGACCTGGTCCATCAACTCCGGCAGATGCTTCAAGGCCGGAAGTTGCGGGTGGCCGCAGCGGAGGTCCTGGAACCGGCACCGGGGTTGGCGCACCTTGGCCTCCGCTTTGCGGCGCCGCAGCCCGACGGCCTCGCCCTCGTCCTGCCGGCCGGGGCTGACCACTCGGCAGCCTGGCATGAGGTTGGCCTGTTGATCCTGCAGCGGTACGGGGTGGATGCAGCCCGCCTCCACCTGCGGCTTCAGGCCGGAGCCACATCGCACGATGATGCCCGGACCGCGCTCGGCCTCCGCCGCCCCGACTCGGCCCGCTGTTACCAGGCACTGCGGGTGTTGCAGCAGGTCCGGCTCTCCGTTTACACCTGGGCGCTGCAGGAGGGGGTATTGAGCCTGGAGCACAGCGCTCAGGAACTCTGGTCGCTCCAGGTGCAGGAGGGTGGGCAGGCCTGCCTGGTAGACCAGGGCGGGACCCTGGTGGCCCGGGGGCGGGAGTGGGTCGCCACGCCACTGGGCCGGCCGATCGGCGACCCGGGCTTTGCCCACTCGCTCCTGGTCGAGCGCGAGGGAGCGCGCAACCCGCTCAGCCTGGCGGTCGGGCTCGCCCTGGCAGCCGGGCGAAGCCGCCTTTCCAACCGTGAGATCCTGGATCTGGCCGGGGTGGAGGTTTCAGTGCCCCAGCCCGAACTGTGGCCGAAGCTGCGCGCCGCCTTGCGGCTCCAGCAGAAGGCCGGCTGGGTGCCGGACCTGCACGGCTGGGGGAAGCGGGGGGAGCAGGACTGGGAGCAGTTTCTGGCGACGAACACGAACCTGGGGCGATAGGGCTGCTGCCTGGGCCAGACCATGCGGTTGGGTCAACTTCTTCCCGCGCCTGTGGGGACTTACTGGGGAAAAGTTGACCCTATAGGCAGACACCCAAGCCAATCCGGGCCTCGCAGGGGCCAAACCCCGTTGCTCCGACGTCAGATGGGCCGATAGGGTCAGCTATTCCCTCAACCTGAACCCATCGGGTTGGGAGAAACTGACCCAACGGACGCCGGATATCGCGCACCCTAGTCTACCTTCCGCACCTACCTGGCTCTCGCCCCAAACTGCCTCGCTCCACTCGCACCCACCTTCTCCCTACCTTCCCCCCACCTTCCCCCCACCTTCTCCCTACCTTACCCC
>Ga0196970_1002162_pt1 | contig 10886 bp, 14 predicted proteins | sample S1v_513CmetaG_FD_148672 | JGI IMG/M metagenome (GOLD analysis project Ga0196970, IMG submission 148672) | Soil microbial communities from Anza Borrego desert, Southern California, United States - S1+v_5-13C | ecosystem: Environmental > Terrestrial > Soil > Desert | place: USA: California... | reverse complement strand
TGTTCCGCTCCCGGTTGCAGAAGACGAACAGGGCCGGCGAGAAGGGGTCCAGGTCGAACCCCTCCCTGACCAGGACCGCCAGGCCGTCGATGGATTTACGCATGTCGGTGCTGCCGCAGGCCAAGTATACTCGGTTGATCTGAACGTCGCTCAGCACAGGGTCTTCAGCGTTCTGACGACCGCGGCGAACACGCTGGGCTCAAAGCCAGCTCGCACTTCGATTGTGGCCGTGCCGATCTTGACCAGGATTGGCGCAGCCTCAGTGGCCGCCGACTCCGCCACGGCCAGGGCGACCCAACGCTGGCCACCGGTCGCCGGCGTTTGTTGGTCGGCCGTCTTGAGTTTACGCATCCAATAGTAGAACTGCTTGGCCGAAACCTGATTACGCTCGCACCATACTGCTATGCGCTCGCCGCTGGCCCGGTAGTCTTTGATGCGGGCGCTCCACTGCTCAGCCGTCCCTCTACGCGACAAGAGACAACCCCCTCAAGGCGTTTCTGAGGAAGATTGTCTCGGGCGCTGGCGCCGGTTCCCAGGTGGGCCGGTTTTGACGCTTACCGGCCGGGAAACCACTCGCCACCCGCCCGGAAGGTGCTCGGCTCCTGGCCGCCCTGAAAGGAAAGCACAAGGCCACCCATGTGGTGGCTGTGAAACTCGACCGCCTGTTCCGTAATGCCAGTGACTGCCTAAATACGGTGGATGAGTGGGACCGCATTGGGGTCACGCTTCACCTTCTGGACCTGGGCGGTCAGTCCATGAGCACCAAGACCGCCATGGGGCGGATGATGCTGGTCATGGCGGCGGGCTTTGCGGAAATGGAGCGGAACCTCATCAAGGAGCGTACCAGTATGGCTCTGGCCCACAAGAAGGCCCGGCGAGAGGCATATGCTCCCACCCCATTCGGCTTCACCCGAGAGGGTGACCACCTGGTGCAGAGCCAACCGGAGGCGGATGCAGTTGCCCTGATGCAGGTATGGCGGGAGCAGGGTATGAGCTATGACCGCATTGCTGACCGCCTGAATACTGACCATATCCCCACCAAGCGGGGCGGGAAGTGGCATGGCTGCACGGTCCGATACATCCTGCTCAACAACCTGCACCAAGCCAGTTAGCGATAAGGGCATGAGAGAAGGGCTTAGCCACGAATGGCTAGGCCCTTAACATACCCCCAGGGGGGCCATTTTCTTGGGAAGGGGGGTGGTCTCCAGCAGGAGAACCTGCCCCCGGGCGTTGTGAACTTCCCCCATGTAGGCGCATCCACACATTTCCTGCCGGTAGCCTTGTTTATCTTCGCACGGCGAGACTCTGTGTTGTTGGTGTAAGGGCAGTGATGCCCTGCAAAACCGACCAGGAGGGGCTATCCGATGATGTTCGACCGCACGAAAGACCGCAACTGGGTAACAGGCAAGAACGCTGGGAAGTGGAATGGTTGCCGGACGCCTGCCGAGGCCCGGCAGAAGGGAACCAAACTGTGGGCGAAAGTGCCCCATGAACTCCTGGACCTGCTGCATGGCGACTGGCTGAGCCCCCACCACAAAGCCGTGGTGGTGACGCTGATTGACCAACTCTACCGCTTTGGTAACGGCAAGGACGACAGGCGCAACTACCTCCTTGCCTCCCGCAGGCAGTTGGCCGCAGGGGCGGGCGTAGGGCTAACCAAGTTGTGGGAGGTGCTCATTGACCTGGCTGATAAGCGGGTGATTACCCTGGAGGAGGTCAATCGAGGACGCTACCGCATTGGGTTTTACTCGGCAGAGATGCTCAAATCTCCGTGGTAAAGGCCTTCGCCTGCCGAAGGGCTCTCTCCGCCGGGCGAATACCGCTCCCGCAGTACGAGGTTCCTTTATCGTGACACGGTTCTCACGGGCCGGGGAAGTCTTATGGCTCTAGTGGTTCACAGTTCCTAAAGACTCCCTGCCTAAAGACTCCCTAAGAAAGATTCCTGTTATAGACTCCCGAAGGGAGTCTATATCGAACACAGAGCCTTCGCTTCGCTCCGGCTGCGGGCATAGCCCGCATGGAAGACTCGGAAGTAGCAATGGGAGTAGCAGAGCAGGGGCTTCCTATCCCCTTGGGAGTTGGCTTGCTCTGGCCTGTGGCGGTCCGCCGCAGCCTTACTCTGCGACTCGGTCTTCCCCGGTGGTTATCCCCTCGGCGGATAGCGCCTGTCGGAGGAGGGTGCGAATCGCTACGTTGCGGTCCGGCAGGTCTGGCTGCCGCCGCCGCCATTCGTCGATGAGCTTCACTAGGTCGTCTTCCAACAAGAGTTGGACCCGTTTCCATTCCGTTGCCACAGTGTTCACCTCCAACAGTCAGTGTATCTGATGTGTATGATGTTGACAAGGTCATTGGCTGGATGTACCATTGTGCTTGTGGTGTGTATTATACACATAAACACTCTTAGCTCTTCCCCCGCAGAAGTGAAACGTCGTGCTCTAGGTGTCAGTGCTGTCAGCCTCCGGGCTGTTCGAGCTTCGAACGCAGCTTGCAGACGAGTCACTTTTGCAGGGGAAGAGCGGAGTAACCAGGAGGGGCTATGATGTTTCAACGGGAGGCCCATGTCTACGTAGGCATCGACATTCACAAGCGTTCCAACGTGGCGGTTATGGTGGACTGCTTCGGGGAAGCCATGGGTAAGCCCGTCAAGTTCGATAACGCCCCCGCCGCCTTTCCTGACTGGCTGGAGAAGGTCAGGAAGCGGGCGTCGGGTAAGGGAATCATCTTCGGGCTGGAGGACTGTCACGGACTCGGCCGTCAACTGGCCCTCTTCCTGCTGGAGCAGGGGGCGGTGGTGAAATTCGTCAACGCCTACTCCACCAAGAAGATGCGGGAGTCCATTAACAAGTCGGATGCGCTGGATGCTCATGCTGTGGCGAAGGCAACGGCAGAGAAGAACGTACGACTGCCGGATGCCGACATGGACCCCCTTCAGTGGGCCATGCTCTCTACCGTGGCCTTCCGGAAGGGGCTGGTGCAAGAGGTTATCCGGATAAAGAACCGCCTGCACTACCTCCTGCTCAACAACTGGCCGGACTATGACAAGTTCTTCTCCGAGCCGTTCGAGAGCAAGACCGCCCTTGCGTTCTGGCAGGACTTCCCCTCGGTCTACCGTCTGGCGGGGGTAAGCCTGGAAGAGTTGACCGCCTACCTCCGGGCGCAGAGTCACTTCGCCATGGGTGAGAAGAAGGCGGTAGTTATCCTGGCGGCGGTGGATGGTAGCCAGGAGCCGGCTTACCAGTTTCAGCAGGATACCCTTATCCGCTCCTCTGTGGAAGGGCTACGGTCCCTACAGAAGCAGTTGGCCGATGTAGACAAGCAGCTAGGGCTCCTGCTTGAGGAGACGGACTACCGCCTTACTCACATTCCTGGCATTGACGTGGTCATGGCGGCGGAGTTGGTTGCCCTGGTGGGCGACGTAACACGGTTCAACAACGTGGACAAGTTCATGGCCTATACCGGAATCGCCCCCACCACCCAGGGGACAGGCGAGACGGAGACTCGCTACCGCTCGCAGTACGGCAGGCGAGAACTCAACTCGTTCTTCTACCGAATCGCAACCACCCAACTGGTGGTACACGCCAAGACCGGGGAGCCTCGGAATCCGGAGGCTAAGGCTTACTATGACCGCCTGTTGGGCGCCGAGGCTGCTCTTCCGGCAAAGCAGCGGAACCGTAAGGTGGTCAAGAAGGCGCTGCTCTCGCTGATGCGGCAGCAGGCGAAACGCTTCTACCGACTCATGAAGCAGCAGAAGTGCGAAGCCCTGGTAAGGCGGGCTGGGGCTGTTACAGAGGCTGTGGAAGCTCCAGAAGCAGCTTAGAAGGAGCTAAAGAATGGGCGGTGAATCTCCTGGCATAGGAGACCACCGCCCTCCATATTGGGGAGAGGCTTCTTAACGGCAGGATAGCTGGAAGGGCGATCCGTGGACTCCCTGGACGCAGAACCTGTACACATACGTCGGGAACAACCCTGTCAACTATGTTGACCCGACTGGACACTGGGCGGTTCAAGCGGTAGGAGCTCTTGCCGGTGGGGTAGCAGGGACCCTTGGCTACGCAGCCAACCTGCTCATTACCGGAAATACCTGGGATTGGGGTGATTGGGCAATTGCCGCTGGGGGAGGAGCCTTGGGTGGTGCCCTGGCCCCCCACTTGGCCACCACACTTATTGGAGCCATTGGGTTAGGGGCGGCGCTGAATTTCGGCCAGTATATTGCCTCGCAACTGTACCACAAAGAAGAGGTCACTCTGGGTGGAATCAGTTGGGCGCTCCTGACGGGTGCCTTTGGTGGTCGGATCGGTGGCACCAATACAGTCCTGAAAGAGTTGGCTTACCTCAACCAAGGTGAGTTGACCAGACAGTTCATAGGTAATCCGAAGCTGTTTGCCGCAGCATATCAGGCTGTTTATAGAGACGAAGTTCTCAAGGCGGCACTGAAACAGGTGATGGGAGCTAACGGTATTCGTACCCTGCTTGCCGGTGACGTCTCCAACCTTCCGAGTGATGTGCTTCATTGGTTGGTGGAGAAGTACAAGGAGTTGACAGGTGAGGAGTGGAAACCCGACACCAACCAATCAACTCAAACATCGGTACCCACGAGTTTGGGTGGGGCCACCATAAGCCCGGATTAGGGTTCACTGAGGTGAGACATGTGCTTAGTCGTCGCACGGTTTTCTGGGCTGGCGTAGTCGCTGTGTTTGTCGTCCTTCTATTCTGGGCTCGGCAGCAACCTTCGCTCCGGGTTTGGGTGCAACTCATAGCGACTATCTTGGTTTCAGGTGGGCTGTACTGGTATGGGTGGGACGGTCATAACGATGCCCGCCGCTATCGAAGCTACTGGCGTGCGGCGGGGCCGACATGGTTGACCCTTGTCTGTGCCCGGCCTGAAGAGCGATTAGTCATCGATCTTGCTCTGTTGCAGGTTGGAAGTATGGGCTTTGGGGTAGGTAGTATCCTTGGATTCGTTCTTTCTCCTGGCGAGATGCACGTTTACGGGGTGCTTGCCCTCCTCGGTGTGGTGAGTCTCACTGCGCTGAGTTGGGCGACGTGGGGTGTTTGGCGGCTATTTGCAGGAAGGAAGCGGTAGCGCAGACAGCCGATTGCGTGCCCGAACTGGATTCGTAGGTAGCATTCCCCTGTTGAGGGAATCGCGAAATCCTGGTCGCGGTAGTGCGCGGCGTCTGCTTCAGGTGGCCACACCCAAGTAACCGTTACAGTAACGCCCTGACCTTTTGGTCGGGGCGTTACTGCATATAGAGGGCACATACGATTCGGTTCCGGGAGAAAGAAGGTGGCTACCCGCGGAGGGATTCCAACGGGTTTCGCCCCATTTCCAACGATTTTGGAGGGGAACCTACGTGCACCAACTATTGATTGTCGTTGTCGGCGGGGGCGTCGTCAATCTGCTGGGTCAGATCCGTGTCGAACGACTCAAGCTGGCAGGCCACATCCAGCCCAATGCCAAAGGACCGGAGATCCTCTGGTCAGCGCTCCTGCTACCCTTGCTCAGAATCCTCTGGGCGGGCCTTTACGAAATGATCCGTACCCTCGCCAGGGGTACCCGGCAAAAACCGCCCCTGGGGCCGTTTCTGCTCGCCTGGGTGACAGGTCAGGCCCAAACTGTAACCCGGAGAATCACCGTCACTACCGCACAGGGGATCAAGCGGCAGATCCAGGTGACCGAACACGTCAAGCCACCGCGCCCGCCCGGACGGCCACGCAAGTACCCGGAGGGCTGGCGCAGGGCACGGCTCACCGGCAGGCCGCGTGGCCGACCAAGGAAGGCCCAACCGGAAGCAGAGGGGGCCGATCACGGTGATAGCTGAACCCCGAATGCTACTGCTTGTGACCGGCGCTGGGATTGTGGCCGCAGAAGTCCTCTGTTACCTGGGGCAGGTCATACTTCGGCTCGTATCTGGGCAGGCAGCACAACTGCTCATCCCCCTGGCGATTCGGCTGATCATCTTCGCGGTGCTTGGCGTGCGGCTGACCGCTGGGCTGGAGCAACTTCAAGCCGCAATCGAACTGCTGAGTTCGATCATGCAGTGAGCAGGGCAGGTCACCCAAGAGGCGACCTGCCCTGCTGCCGTACGCGTGGGCGGTATTTGTTTACGGATTGTGTCGCAGCCCCTGGTGCGGCCCGAAGAAAAAAGTTTACAAAACTGAGAACAGAATTCGAACCGATTGCGCTTTATACCATGGCCCCTCGCGAGGGCGAACGTAATAGAAAAAGGGAGCGGCGACCGATGAATGAACATGCTGACCTGCACTATGGTGCAGGGGCCAAGGGTTTCGTGGCGGTGCTAAACCGCAAACAGGGCAACCCCTACTATTGCTGGGTGGAGGAGTTGCCGGAACTCCTGGCGGCCCGGCCCAAGACGGATTTGTACTTCACCTTAAACACCTTTGCCCAGCGGAACACAGCCGCCGAAAACGTCTGGCAGTTCACGGCGACCTACGTGGGGCTGGATACCCGGCTGGCCGGGATCGACCGGGCGGACGCTCTGGAAGACATGAAACGGTTCTTCTTCGGCTCGGAGGTCATGCCCGTGCCCAGCTACGCCGTCCTGTCGGGTAACGGTGTGTGGGTGGTCTGGCTGATCGACCCTGTCACCATCGGCAGCCGGAGTGACTGGCAGCGGGTCCAGGACCACTTCCGTTCGGCTCTGACTCTCTTCAACCCAGACCCCAACGATGCTTCCAAGTACATTCGGGTGGCTGGCAGCACCAACAGCAGCAGCCGGTCCAGGGTTCGATTGGAGGTGCTGCGTGAGCAGCGGTACACCCTTGCAGAACTGCTGGAGTACGCACCGGAACGGCCTCAGCCTGCCCAGAAACCAAGGAAGCGGCCCAAGCGGACAGGAGACATCCGGAAGGCTACCGTGACCAAATCGCCGTTGGAACTCCTGTGGGCGCGCAACTCTGACCTACGACGGCTGGTGGTCCTGCGGCGGGGCGAGTTCCACCATCAGCGCAACCACGTGCTGCTGATCTATGCCGCAACCGTTCATGCGGCCAAGCAAGACCTAGACGATACGCTCACGCAGGCACTGCATCTGAACGAACGGCTGAGTCAACCCCTGGCGGTCAGCCAGGTGCGGGCCATCTGCCGGACGGTGGAGCGGCACGGGTATTCGTGGAAGACCCAGACGATCATCGAGACCCTTCAAATCACGGCGGAGGAGCAGCGGGGCATGAAGACACTCATCGGGCCTGCTGAGGCTGCCTCCCGCCGCAGGCGGCGTGAAGAAAAGCGGCGCCGTGCCAAAGGGGCCAAGGACCGTCAGGTGAGTGCCGAGCAAACCCGTATGGAAATCCAGGCGATCAAGGCGGCTGAACCAATCTCCAACCGTGAGATTGCCCGGCGGCTGGGCGTCTCCGAGGGCACCGTGCGCAACGCTCTGCGGAGTGTCCCGCAGCGGTGCGTAACGAAAACGCCTTTATTTAGAAGGGGTACCCCAGTTCGGGGGACCAACCCCGGTGGCCCCGGTCGGGGGGTACTCCGCTCCGTGTACGGCGTCTGAGAAAAAAAGTGCGGAAGTCGGGAACAAAAACTGGAGAAGTTCACTTATATACGTGAGGCGGTGAGGGGGTGAGAGCCAGTCAGGGTTCGGGGGTGTCCGCCTGCTCCGTAGGTACGGGTTCCAGTAGGGCATCAAGCTCGGATTCCCGGTACCGCTTTTCGTCGGTGCCAGCGAGCGAGTACGCCTGGATCTTACCTGCCTTGACCAATCTGTAGAACGTGGCCTTGGAGACCTTCAGGTACTCCATCGCTTGCTTGGCAGTCAGCCATGTGGGCATCAGTCATCACCTCACCGCCCATCATACCAGTTTCCCACGGTCTCGGATAGTCTGTTACCGTCTCAGGAAGTATTGACCACCACTGATACCACGTGATACCGTTAGAGACACACAGAGACCTGAACTACTCCGGGAGAGGCAGACGCTTGCGTTGAGGTATCTTTGCTGCTGGTCCTTGAGTGGACCTTCGAGCTACGAACGCAGTGTACGGAGCGGCTCCCTGTCCCGGAGTGGTGCAGGCCAACACAGAATTACAGCAGGAGTGAGGCCATTGCTTCGACGCGAGGATTACGTCTATGTCGGTGTTGACCTGCACAAGGCGGCCAACGTGGCCATGATGGTAGACTGCTTCGGTGATCCGGTGGGCAAGAGCAGCATGAAGTTTGAGAACACCCGCGCCGCCTTCTCTCCGTGGGTGGAGCAGGTGAAGCGGCGGGCGAAGGGGAAGGCGGTGGTCTTTGGGCTGGAGGATGTACACGGCTTGGGGCTGGCGCTCGCAACGTTCTTGCTGGAGGCAGGGGAGACGGTCAAGTATGTGAATGCCTACAGCACGAAGCAGGAGCGGAAAGAGGTCAACAAGACCGACAAGATCGATGCCCTGGCCGTTGCCCGTGTGACGCAGCGTCACGTGCACGACCTGCCCGATGCCACCGTGGATCCGCTCTGGTTGGCGCTCGTGAACACGGTGAGCCATCGGCGGGGCCTCGTGGAGGAGCAGATCCGCATCAAGAACCGGCTTCACAACCTGCTCATGCGCTCGTGGCCCGGCTGGGGCACCTTCTTTTCGGAACCCTTTGACAGCAAGGCTGCTCTGGCCTTTTGGGTGCAGTACCCCTCCGTGTACCGGGTCCAGGGCGTGGACGTGGAGGACCTGACCAAGTTTCTTCAGGAAGCCAGTCACTGGGCAATGGGTCGGAAGCATGCTGAACGGATTGTGGTCGCGGCCAGCGGTTGTCCGGTGCAACCGCCCTACCAGGAGGAACAGGACTACATGATCCGCTCCAGCATCGCACAGCTTCGGTTCCTGCGCGAGCAGCTTACGGAGGTGCGATCCCGCCTCGCCGGGCTGATCGCCCAGACTGGGTACGACCTGACCCAGATCCCTGGTGTCGATGTGGTCCTGTCGGCCCAGTTGATTTCGCTGATCGGTGACGTGACCCGCTTCCCCAACCCGGACAAGTTTGTCTCGTTTTGCGGCATCGCCCCGGTGACCTTCGCCAGCGGCGAGAAAGACAACCGCAAACGGTCCAAGTTTGGGCGGCGGGAATTGCACTCGCTGATCCATCAACTCTCCATCTACCAGCTTGTCGTCCACGCCAAGACCAAGACCCCGCGCAACCCCGAAGCCAAAGCGTACTACGACAAGCATCTGGGGGACCAGGCGGCCCGGCCCAGCCGGGAGCGGGACCGTAAGACGGTTAAGAAGGCCCTGGTTTCGCTGATGCGCCAGCAGGCGATCAGGTTGTATAAGCTGATGAAGGCCCAGAAGGTGGCCGAATTGGAGCAGCAGAAGAAGGTCGCTGCGAAGCCGGCGACCACCCCTGAAGCCGCTTAGCAGGGCAATTTGAATGGGCGGTGAATCTTCTGGGAAAGAAGGTTCACCGCCCTCACTTCCGGGAGGCTTCTTAACGGCAGGATACGTATAAGGGGTCTGCGTGGGACCCGTCTTCGCAGAACCTGTACACCTACGTCGGGAACAACCCGGTCAAATATGTGGACCCGACGGGGCACATGGGTCAGCGAGCTGATCGCCTGCCTGATGGGGACTTCGGTGGCGGCGGAGGCTTCCCGTTCTGGCAACCGATAGTTCAGTGGTTCCAGAGGCTCTTTGGAAACAACACTGATAATGCAGTCACGGCTTCGCAGGAAGTCGTAGGTCTTGGTAACGAGTTGGCACGAAAAGTCGTAACCTCAGGGACAGGAATCCAACACGGGTTCAGACACGTGAACGAGTGGCTGGGGCTTGGCAACTGGGACAACGCATCCCGAGAAGTTTTTCGAGGGATTGTGGAGAAGGTCCTGACCAAACCCGATGCAGTTGTCCGAGCCTGGGAGATGTCCAGAGGTAAACAGGTTGTGGACGTGTTCCTGCAGAAGATTGGGGACGAATGGGTGGCTGTCTATTACAACCCCGCAACCCAGCAGGTTGTAACAACCACCAAGGCCACGGTGGAGCAGTTGACCAATTGGGGTGTCAAGTAGTCGGGAGGAATTAGGTGAATGACTTCCTGGCGAGGTACGTTTCTGAGTGCAGTTTACCTAGCCCCCTCATCATTCTGGGTAGCGCTCCCTCAGCTGATGATAAAATGGAGTGACTCCGGCCTTCTTAGCAGGGGGACGGCGAGATGGTTGGACCTACATCCTGAACAGGTCTCTTACGAAGCCGTCATGGACGGACCAAGCGGCTTCGAAACAGCCTGGGAGGTTAATCCGGAATCACTTCTACACCACGTCACTCGATCAACCCTGATTCAGGTCACTCTTCCTTTTGAATGGGAGGACGGATCAGGCGAGCTTCGCATGGACTTAGTGGTGAACCCGGACAACTCCGTTTGTCTGTATCTAAACGCTCCGTATGCCTCGATCTATGAGCAGCATCCGCGTAGGGAGGGGCAGTCAAACATCGACCGATTTGTGAACGCTGCCTGTATGCTGTTTTCCCCCTCGGTTTTTTCGGTCGGGTTCATCGGCGAAGAAGCTCAACTTCCGGGAATAACGGAGGCAGAAGCGTGGCCGGATGATTGGGCCTTCTACGGAGTTGGCGTGGCCGAGGACCTATTTCCCTTGGTGACGTCGCTCGCGTCTCAAGCCCAAGAAATCCGCTACGTGGAGCAAGGTGGTCTATTCGTCCGCTGGACTCGCTGGGAGGAACACCCGACAAGCCCTGAGGCATGGCGACTGGCGCTGCATCAAGTGCAAGAAAGATACGTCTCTTCCCTACAGTAGAGTGGCTCCATACCTTGTCTTCTTCTTCCCCACGATTCCCGAAGCGGTAACATCTAAAGGAAATGGGCGTGCGCCAGACCGGTTGCACGCCCTCCTTTTGCTCTTTGGTGAGTCCCCCGAGGTGGTCCTTGGGTAGCCGTTGG
>Ga0196970_1002161_pt1 | contig 10891 bp, 13 predicted proteins | sample S1v_513CmetaG_FD_148672 | JGI IMG/M metagenome (GOLD analysis project Ga0196970, IMG submission 148672) | Soil microbial communities from Anza Borrego desert, Southern California, United States - S1+v_5-13C | ecosystem: Environmental > Terrestrial > Soil > Desert | place: USA: California... | reverse complement strand
CAGCATGAAGCAGACCTATAGGGAAACGACCATAGATAACGCGATCACGACCGTGTACGAAGAGGAGGCAAAGGTGAAGGGCAAGTTCAACATGGGCTTCAATGCGGCCATCGGTGCCATGTATAACCTCAGTGATAACCTGGGCATTTACGGCGAGGGCTTCTTTAACAACTCGGCTTTTGTGCCAAAGACATGGGAACTGACAAGCTACACCGTCGACGGTCAGGACGAATTGAACAACCTCACTACCTCACAAAAACGCATAGAATATGAGAAGGAGATTAGCGGGAGTTCAGCTTTACCACCTGATCCAAATAGTCCCACAAAAGCACTGGCCAACCCCATGCCTGCGGGTGCCTGGGGATTGCGACTAGGTCTGATCTACCACTTCGGCGACCCAAAAGCTGTTCCGCCACCAGCGCCGTGACTAACAAGAGCGGCAGCAGGTGAGTAGTCCGACGAGCCCCGAAGAAGGAGACTCGCCGCGGACAGTAAAACACGTCACCAATCACACGCCGACGCGGGGAGGTAAGAAGAAGCAATCTCACGCAGCCCAGTCCCGCAACAACACTCTCCGCAACACCCTACCACTCCTCGTCCTTGCGAGGCACAAAGCAACCTCACGCTAACAAGAGCAGAAGTTTGTGAGTAAGTGGGCGAGTTCCCGAAGAAGAAGAGTCACATGGACAGGGAGCCTAATTTTCCCAATCAGGGCTCAGGCATTGATTGCTTATTAATATCACGCTTTTTTGAAGACGTCCAAATAAACCCCTCTTTAATTTCCGAGACAATGCTCACAATCATACATAAGACTCCCAGGCAAATACTCTGTCCTTGTTGTCTCAGAAATTAATCTAAATAGGAAATCCGGATATAGTCTATAAGGATATGCGATTTCTTCTGTGCGAATTCTATTCTCTTTCCATAAAGCTTCTCTGCAGGGTAGGCGAACAAGTATTCGTCGTTCTTGAATATATAGTAGCTATCCGCTACTTTTCTCACGACGTACCGGTTGAAGCTGTCTTGGTGGCCTGATTTGCGCCTAATTTTATATTTCCCGCAGTCTTGAAACTTACATATTTGCATATGCATGGAAGAGGCCGTGAACTCTATCGAGGCGGAACTGATACCACACTCATCGGCCCAGCGGAATATTCCGCGTGAACTAAATTTCTTTGAATCCTTCTTCGCAGAGATATCTATTTCAAAGTTTCGGCTGTAATCAATATCTATGTCAATACCCCAGGACATTGTATCAGTAGGGTAGAGGTGAAATATGCCTTCTTTTATTGCAACATTCGTTTGACCAGGCACCCCTATCCATCGCCTGGAGTCGTCATCAAACTCCTCCCAAAGCAGTTCCGTTCGTATTAGATCTTTATAGAAAACGGTATCCTTTGGAGTGGCAGAATTCTGGCCCGCCGAGCATACGGAAACCAAACTGAATGCAAGAAGACTATAGATTTTCTTCATATATTTTTGTGTTTTATTTGGTAAGCACTCCCTTCGTTATTGCATTTACAGATGTCTCGCCCTCGAGTGTCAAAGCCGGAGTTGAGGAATTATAACCAACTGGAAGATACCCTAGAACTACCGTAGCGATTTCTCATTATCAGAAGTTGCTGGTATCGTATTGCTTGTTCCTCAATAAAATGGACGTTGTTGAAATTACCAGTGGGGCAATGGCTAACACTATTAAAGTAAACATAGTTCCACCATCGTCATTGTGATTGGAGTAGTCACTCCATACAGGTAGGAATGAAAGTAACCCAAGTAGTATGTTGACAGTGGTGACAATCCAGAATATCGAGGAGCTGATTCTTCTGTGCATTGTTGTCAATACGAGGACAACGGAATTTGCTATCCAGAACAGAGCGGGTATCACTGATACAATATATAATATGTAGTAGAATGACGACGAAGAATTATCCAAAAAATCAGCATAGATGATTCCCGGAGTTAAAACCAGAAATAAGAATAAGGCAGCTTTCTTCAAATTCTCCTATTTTGGCGACCAGTTCTCCACGAAACTAATTAAAAGTGTCTGAAGAAGGCAAGTTTGACAGCCAATGACTGGTCACGTTAGAGAACCAATTTCCAGGAATACCTGAAACTTGTGTCGCGCAAACGTCTCCTGTGAGTGGCGTATGTGGTATATGCCAGGACGTTTGCGACACTAAGAATTCCTGGCTAATGCAAACGTACCTGGCTTGGGCACAAGTGTGGGGAGGAAGCGCTTGCAGGACAGAAATATGATGAAGAAAGGGTAAAAATAGTCGCTGGCCGAGTACCAGTAGTCACTAAAAAAGCGTAAATTGCGGTTGGGATAATAGCCAAAGTGATGGGATAATAGCCAAAGTGAATCACTATAATCGGCTGATGTGTGGCATTGCCATGCTGCTGGATCCTCCGGCAAAGGGACTGAAATTCCGTAGAAATGCCCTTGCAAATCCTTTCCAACCACCCTGCAACTCCAACTATACTCCAACCATACTCCAAGGATACTCCAACCATACTCCAACTTTGACCCGTGTCAGAGGCTATCCTGAGAGCAAGTAGGTAGTAAGTACATACCATGGTGGCGGCATGTGGAAGCAAGGTAGAGGCAGTAGTGAATGCATAGATACCTCAGGAAGTATAATAAGTCTTTCGAAAGGTAATGGGAGGTGACCCATCGAGAATAAATCTTCTAGCTAAAAAAGACTGCCATTTATTACCTTTGCACCGGTTTTTAACTATCCTCACTTAAGAATAATGTTCCGCGAGCAAGAGATCAAAGCAAAATGGCACATGCTGGTGATGGCGCGTTTACGTGACTACATGCAGTTGTTAAAGCCTAATCTCAGTATTATGGTTGTGTTTTCCAGCGTAGTCGGCTATCTGCTGGCGCCCGGGATGCACTTTGCATGGAAAGAAGTAGTGCTGCTGTTCATAGGCGGAATGCTGGTGACCGGTGGAGCAAACTCCATCAACCAAATACTGGAACGATATAGTGACCGGCTGATGAAACGCACTATGCTTCGGCCAATGCCGGACGGACGAATGAGCGCGGGTGAAGCCTGGGCTTTCGCCGCGGTGACCGGAATTGGCGGTTCCTGGCTGCTGGGGTATATATTTAATCCACTTGCCGGTATCCTTAGCTTTATTTCGCTATTACTTTATGCTTTTGCTTACACCCCGATGAAGAAGATTCACCCCATAGCAGTGCTGATAGGGGCGATACCTGGTGCACTGCCGCCAATGATTGGCTGGGTGGCTGCTACTGGCAGCATAGGCGTTGGGGGACTGGTATTGTTCCTGATCCAGTTCTTCTGGCAGTTCCCCCACTTCTGGGCTATTGCCTGGGTAGGGTTTGAGGACTACGCGAAGGCAGGCATAAGGATGCTGCCGTCAAAACAGGGGAAAACCAGGTTTACAGGACTGCAGTGTATGTTTTATAGCATTGTGCTGGTTCCTATGGCTATGGTGCCAAAGGCGATTGGCCTTACCGGTAATATAGGCATGTACGTAGGGATAACCGCAGGTGCGCTGTACTTTGCGGCGTCGATGGCGTTCTTCATAAAGAGTGATAATCCGTCGGCAAAGCGGGTGATGTTTGCCTCTTTTATATATCTGCCTGTGATGTTACTGGCATTGTTGTTTGATAAGATATAACGAAATATGGAAGGTTTGATGACCACTGATCAGAGAAAAAAGCTGCACCCGCATAAGTTTGCGCTGTGGGTAGCAATGGGGAGTATGGCGATGACCTTTGCAGGGCTGACCAGTGCGTACGTGGTAAAACAGGCGGGGGGTAACTGGAGGAGCTTCGACCTTCCTGTCGTATTCTGGATATCAACCATAGTGATCTTGCTAAGCAGCTTTACGGTGCACCTGGGGGTGAAAGCCTTCAAGGAGAGAAGAATTCCACTGTACAAGAAGCTGATCACTCTGACGCTGTTGCTGGGGCTGGCGTTTAGTGCGCTGCAATTCATGGGGTTCTACCAGCTATCCACTCAGCCCCAGGAAGTAGTGTTCAACGGGGAGGCTTCAGGCAGGTTTGAACCGGTGACGATTCCCGGCAATCCTAGTGAGTCATTCATATTTGTTATTGCAGGACTGCATTTGTTGCATATATTGGGGGGGATTGTAGCGCTGATAGTGGTTTTTATCAAAGCTCACAGGAAGCGCGTGAAGGTATATAACGCCACTGGACTGGAAATAGCGGCCAGTTACTGGCACTTTGTAGATGTATTGTGGATTTATTTATTTGTGTTCTTTCTGGCAAATCAATAAAATCTTTTAGAAATTCGCAGCCGAATAGACAACTAACCGTAATTAAAACAGAATAATGGCACAAGCTACAGCTACAACAGCCGAACCGAAATTGTGGGGTGGGGGGCGTTCGCCTTTCAATGTGAGCTATGGGAAGATGATGATGTGGTTTTTCCTTCTCACGGATGCGTTTACATTTGGTGCATTCCTTATTTCGTATGGCACGAAGCGCTTCTTCAGTGTAGTTTGGCCAGACCCTAACCATGTTTTTGAGGCGTTTCCGTTTATGGGTCACGCCAGCCTGCCGTTGTTGTTTGTGAGTTTGATGACCTTCATCCTGATCATGAGCTCCGTTACAATGGTGCTGGCGGTGCATGCCGGTCACTATGGCGACCGTAAAGGGGTGATCAAATGGTTGCTCTGGACGATCATCGGAGGTATAGCGTTCCTGAGCTGTCAGGCATGGGAATGGACACACATGGCACATAATATAGGTGGTCTATGGGGTACTTTTACAGACGTAAACATACCAAGCGAAAAGTATGCTCCGTTCTTCAACACTGCCAGCGAAGCCTACCAGAATGCATCTCCTGCGCAGCTGACGGAAGCGTCGCATAGCTTCTACAACTTCTTCTTTACCATTACAGGGTTCCATGGAGCACACGTTGCAAGCGGGGTGGTGTTCCTGATACTTATACTGATAAATACCATAAATGGTACCTATGAGCGGAGAGGTCATTATGAGATGGTAGAGAAAATAGGCCTTTACTGGCACTTCGTGGATCTGGTATGGGTATTCGTATTCACCTGCTTTTACCTGCTGTAACAACAAAACTGACCTTAACCAACTAACTGATAAGTAATGTCTTCACAACATCATAGCGAACATAACGCACAGCACTATTACGAGGGAGACCAGTCGAAGCTGTACTCCGGTATTATGAACCATCATTATGGTCATGATGTAAAGGCTCCTGAAAGCAAGAAGCAGGTGGGTCGTATCTGGAAAGTGTTCTGGATACTGCTGGTGGTGACGGTAGTGGAAGTGGGGCTAGGTATGTTCTTCCACGGTAGTGTACCAAAGGGGGTATTAGCTACTGTGTTCCTCCTACTGACGCTCATGAAAGCAGGATACATTGTTGCCATATTTATGCACCTGGGAGACGAGTTAAGGAACTTCCTGATTACTGTTCTCATCCCACTTACCTTATTTGTTTGGTTTATTATAGCCTTCCTGGCTGACGGCGGATTTTGGCTACATATGAATGAATCATCACCAGTAAGAAACACGATACATAACGAACAACCCCGATAGCATGTGTGGGGTGTGAAGACACCAGATGAGCAAAAAGAGATCGAATACAAGATTTATAATGGGAATAGCGGTGGCAGTTTTGCTGCCGCTAAGTTTTTATATAATAACCAAAGCATTAAAGAAAGATAAGGTAGCAATGCCCCGGTTCTATATAGCGGACCGGGTAGATACAAAGGTGGTGGAGGGGAAGACGGTAAACGATACTGTATTTCACCAGGTCAGCGACCTGGTACTGGTAAACCAGTTAGGTAAGCAGGTATCGCTCAATAGAGATCTTAAGGATAAGATATTAGTAATCAATTTCTTTTTTACCAGTTGTCCGACCATCTGCCCGAAGCTGACCGGAAACATGAAGATGCTGCAGAGGGCATTTAAAAAGGACCCGAAGAAAGAATTTGTGATAGGCAACGAGATACAATTTCTATCCCTGACAGTGAACCCGGAAAGAGACTCCTTCCAGGTACTAAGAGCATATGCAGACCAGTACGACATTGACCATGACAGGTGGTGGTTGCTGACCGGTGACAAACAGACCATCTATCAGTTTGCCAGGAATGAATTGCGTGTATCGGTACAACCTTCAGAAGGCGGAGCGGAAGACTTTATTCATACGGAAAAGATAGTAGTGCTGGACCAGGACAGGTATATCAGGGGGTACTATGATGGGCTGGATACCGCAGACATCAAAAGATGCGCTGATGATATCGTATTACTGACCATGCAAAAACGACATAAGAAGTAAGGTATGCTGGCACCATTAATAACGAAGAACGATAAGCTTGCACGGTTGCTGATAATTGTGGTGTCGTTTGTTGTCTTCACCGCAATAGTGATTCTGTCGCGGGTAAAGCTGGACGTGGATCTGGGTTTTGACGTACATGTATTTGCTACAATTAACGCTGTCATCAACTCGCTTGTCTCGATTACGCTGATTATTGCCTATGTCGCTATCAGGAAGAAGCAATATATAATGCACCGGAACCTGATGTACGGAGCGATTGTCCTGTCCGTTTTATTCCTGGTGTCCTACATACTGCATCATTTACTGGCGGGTGATACAAAGTTTGGTGGGGAAGGAGCGATAAGGTACGTGTACTTCTTTATCCTGATCACGCACATTATTCTTGCAGCCATCATATTGCCGTTTATATTGTTTACAGCCTACCGGGCGCTGACCGGTGAATTCGAAAAACATAAGAAGATATCGAGGTATACTTTTCCGCTGTGGCTATACGTAAGTATTACGGGTGTGCTGGTGTACCTTATGATTTCGCCTTATTATACTTAAATGCTTAACTTTAAGGTATGAGAAGAGGACTTGTGCTTGTTCTGTTTCTAATGATAATGATGCCCGCGATAGCCTATAGTCAGGGGTGTTCGGTTTGTAAGAAGACCGCTGCAGGCCTGGACGACAAGACTGCCAAGGGCATGAATAGCGGGATTATCTATCTCGCAGCCTTTCCATTGACCATACTGGGAACGATAGGCTTTATCTGGTGGAGGCACAACAGGGAACCCAAGTAGTGAAGGTTGTTGTAATCTGTCACACAGTTTAAAACCGTCAATCAATGAACAAAGGCTTGTTATGGACACTGTCTTTAGTAGTACTGTTCACCTCCGCGTGCGGTAAACGTGTAATGTCCGGTAAAGGTGAGATCGTTACTGAAGAAAGAACTACCGGTAGTTTTGAAAGGATTGATATTTCAGCACCTGTAGAAGCAAACGTGCACATAAGGCCGGGTTCTGCGGCAACATTGACTTTTTCAGGCTATAAGAACCTGATCGATGAACTGGAGGCCGAAGTTGTAGATAACACGCTGACGATTGACAGTAAGAATGACTTCCTGGACTTTGACACAGACAGGGATGTGGTGGCAGAGATAACAGTAGGCTCCCTTTCCGATCTTGAAATACATGGTGCGGCTGACGCAACAGTGGACGGGGTAATAACGGGGCAGGACTTCAGGCTAAAGATAAGCGGTGCCGGAGATGTCTCTATTGAGAAACTTGAGGTTACAAATCTTACAGCTACTATCTCAGGTGCAGGTGATGTTGATATAGCAGGCGGTACTGCCGAAAACGCTCACTTTAAGATTTCCGGAGCGGGGAATGTGAACGCATTCGGACTAGTAACAAATAATCTTACAGCAAAGGTCAGTGGCGCCGGAGACATGAAGGTTAACGCTACAGCAACACTGGATGCGAAGGTAAGTGGCGCTGGCAGCATCAGGTATAAAGGTCAGCCTGCACTTAAATCTGAGACCAGCGGAATAGGGGAGATAGCTGCTGCAGACTAATAGCGGCCCTCTAGTTGCTGCTTTCTTCGGGTGGTGCGGAGTCTGCGTCTTTTAACTTCTCAAGGACGTTATCCATCATTTTGAAGTCTTTCTCGTATTCCTTCTTTAACTCCGCAAGCTTCTCCTCGTAGAGACTGTACATCTCGGGATTACTTTTACTAAGTGCATAAATCAGGGCGGCAAGCATTTGCCTGTTTTCCATTACTGTCTTTGCTACTACTACGAAACTGCTATCCATTGATTTGAATCTGGGCTGTAAAATACCTAAATTAAGTCACAGCTTGACTTAAGCTATGTAGAAATGCGTACGATTTTTGTTGTGGTAGTATGTACTTAATACTGTTTTGAGCGAGGATAATGATTGTCAGGACTTCAGGGATATTGATATTATTTTATCTGACGATCAGTTGTAATGTCCTGGCGCAGGGGAGACAGGACTCTACGGACTTACTTGATAACCTCAATTTCATGCCGAAGAACACGCTACTGCATAACATCTTTCAGGATGCAGTAAATTCAATGAGGAGGTCACCGGGTGATACCGCAAGTAATGTGCTCCTGGTGAAAAGTGAGGAGACCTTTATGAAGCACGAAGGGAAGTTTATCAGAAACATAGTCGTCCAGAGGTTCGGCTTCGAACGAACCTTTACTGATACTTCCAACCGGATAACCTTCGTTGGTACCAAAATATTGAATGCGCTTCATACAGACACAAGGGAAAGAATCATTCGCGAAAACCTGTTTATTAAGGAGGGAACACCTCTAAATCCTTATGAACTGGCAGACAATGAACGATATCTGAGGACATTGGACTTTATCCAAGATGCCAGGATATTCGTGAGGCCAGTACGCAGCCATCCGGATTCTGTGGATCTGTTGGTATTCACAAAAGACCTTTTCACGTTAACTGGTGTATTGGATGCAAGCTTCAACAGTGTTAAGCTACGGGTGGCGGAGGCAAACCTTATGGGGACAGCACAGCGGGTGCAGGTCACAGGTTTGTGGGACAATGCCCGTCTGCCGAGGACGGGGTATGAAGTGCTCTACAGCAAGAGCAATATCAATGGAAGCTTTGTTAACGGTACAATAGGTTATTCGGTGATCAATGGTGGGAGAAGTGATGGCACTGAAGATGAAGAAGCTTTCTTTGTAAGATTCGAGCGACCGCTGGTGTCGCCATTCTCACATGTAGCGGGTGGTGTAGAGTTCAGTGTTAATAGCTCAATGAATGTTTACCAGAAACCCGACAGCCTGTATTTCAATTACAGGTATAATATTTATGACGCCTGGGTTGGCTATAATCTTGGCACAAAGCGTCTGGAGGATTATAAGAACTATACGGACAACAGAAACAGGGTCTTTCTTTCTGCAAGATATCTGCAGTCAGACTTTTTGCATGTTCCCGATCAGATTGGGGAGCGATACGATCCCATTTATAACGACCGGCAGGCTGTACTCGGACAGATCACCTTCTTCAGGCAAGACTTCTACAAACTGAACTACCTGTATGGCTTCGGAACTACAGAGGATGTACCTACAGGATACAATGTATCGTTCACTGGCGGATGGTCTAAGCAACGAGATCTCGAACGGCCATATACAGGAGTTGTGGCCCAGCAGTTCCTGGTCACTCCTAAAGGAGGATACATAAACCCTGTTGTCAAACTTGGGGGATTTTTTAATCGTACCAGAATAGAAGATGCCGGTGTACTGGCAAGTGTCAACTACTTCACCAGGCTCTTTTTTGTAAACAGGTGGAAGCTGAGGGAAAATGTGAAAGTCAGCTATTCCCAGATTTACAGACGAATTACCTATGAACCGCTTCGTCTGAATAACGTGTACGGTTTGCATGAGTTCAGTACAGACAGTGTTACAGGCAATAGAAGGATCAGCCTCTATGCAGAATCAATACTATACACGAACAGGAAGTTTTGGGGGTTTAGGTTTGCTCCATTTGTTTCCGGTGACTTTTCACTTATTGGCTACGAGAATACCGAGTTTAAGAAGTCTGATATCTATTCCGGTATAGGGGGAGGTATACGTACCAGGAACGAGAACCTGATATTCGGAACCATCGAATTGCGCGCCATTTATTTCCCCCGAACTGTATTTGACATCCAGCAGTTCAGAGTTATCCTGAACTCTGATATACGCTTCAGGTATAAGAGCACCTACGTAAGGGCTCCTGATATTGTCCGGCTTAACAGAGATGACTTATGATTGGTTATTGCCGTGGCTGCCGTTTATCAGACGCAACCTGTATGCATTTATGGCGTCGCGGCCCAGGCGTTCAGTGTATCTGTGATTTACATAAGCACCAACAAAAGCTCCAACGCCAGGGATCAGTTGAAGAAGTTTAGCTATGTCAAGGAAGTCTCGATACTCTTGCTGAAAGGCTTGCCAGTCAAACTTTTTAATGTCTTCCGGTAAGGTCTTGCTGTAGGCTTCCCAGTTTGCAACAGTATCATAGATCATCTTTCTGTGTTTCCTGCCTGAGAATGTTAGCTGAAAGACCTGCAGGAGAAAGATCCTTTCCTTATAGTCCTTCAGATCAAAACCGTAAACAGCAGCAATGGAACTAAGCATTTTCATTTTTATACCCAGCCATAAAGGCAGGTCCGCCAGCCCCAGCAGGATTCCACCCGCACCAGTCACTGTGCCTTCGGCTGCTGCAGTTCTTTTATAGAAATTAATTTTGTCGCGCGCCAGCAGGTCCTTTGTTTGTAAGCTTTCCTTTTCTACTCGTGGTGCATCGCCCACAAATGCAGACCCTGAAAGGACTGCTGAGATGAGCTCTCTGAATGCAAGGGATATTCCCCGATGCACTTTTTCCGGGATTTTCCTGTTGATGCGCTCCTGTAAGTTTTTAGAGGCCCTGTCAAAAAGAGACGGTTTCTTTCGCATCTCAAGGCCCCAGATATTAAGTTCCTGTTGGACTAATGCCTGATAGTCGGTAATGGTCACAGCTGCACCTCCTCCTTTCCATGATGCTTTTGGATATGGCAGCAGTCTGCCCCAATGATGA
>Ga0196970_1002160_pt1 | contig 10891 bp, 7 predicted proteins | sample S1v_513CmetaG_FD_148672 | JGI IMG/M metagenome (GOLD analysis project Ga0196970, IMG submission 148672) | Soil microbial communities from Anza Borrego desert, Southern California, United States - S1+v_5-13C | ecosystem: Environmental > Terrestrial > Soil > Desert | place: USA: California... | reverse complement strand
CCGCGGCCGGACACTTCGAAGGTGGTGTCGTCGCCGGTATCGGTAACACGCAGCGCGACGTTGGATTTCAGTTCGCGGTCGAGACGGTCGCGGATCTGGCGGCTGGTCACGAACTTGCCTTCGCGGCCTGCCAGCGGCGAATTGTTGACCAGGAAGTTCATGGTCAGGGTCGGCTCGTCCACCTTCAGCATCGGCAGTGCATCCGGGGTATCCACGGCGCAGACGGTGCTGCCGATGCCGATCTCTTCGATACCGTTGATCAGCACGATGTCGCCGGCCTGGGCTTCATCCACGAGCTGGCGCTCCAGGCCCTTGAACTTCAGCACCTGGTTGATGCGCGCCTTGATCGGGGTGGAATCCGGACCGTTGAGGACGATCACGTCCTGCAGCGCCTTGGCGCGCCCGCGCTTGATGCGGCCGATGCCGATCTTGCCGACGTAGGACGAGTAATCGAGCGAGGAAATCTGCAGCTGCAGCGGGCCGTCCGGATCGTCGTCGCGCACGGGCACGTGTTCCAGCACCGCGTCGAACAGCGGCTTCATCGTTCCTTCGCGCACGCTCGGATCGAGGCTTGCATAACCGTTCAGCGCGGAGGCAAACACGACCGGGAAGTCGAGTTGCTCTTCGGTCGCGCCCAGCTTGTCGAACAGTTCGAAGGTGGCATTGATCACCCAGTCAGGACGCGCGCCGGGGCGGTCGATCTTGTTGACCACCACGATCGGCTTGAGGCCGAGGCCGAGCGCCTTGCGCGTGACGAAACGCGTCTGCGGCATCGGGCCTTCGACCGCATCAACCAGCAGCAGCACGGAGTCGACCATCGACAGCACACGCTCCACCTCGCCGCCGAAGTCGGCGTGGCCGGGGGTGTCGACGATGTTGATGTGGGTGCCTTCGTACTCGACCGCGCAGTTCTTCGCGAGAATCGTGATGCCGCGTTCCTTTTCGAGATCGTTGGAGTCCATCACCCGCGTGTCGACCTGCTGGTTTTCACGGAAGGTGCCGGACTGACGCAGCAGCTGGTCGACGAGGGTCGTCTTGCCGTGGTCAACGTGAGCAATGATGGCGATGTTGCGCAATGCGCGCTTGGTATTTGACATGGTGGTCCAGTACGTCGATGCGGGATTCAGAGAACCCGAAAGTATAGCATGCTGCGGCGCAAGAATACGGAAATCGCTTGAATTTTCAAGGAGTTGCAGGCAGGACAGAAGTCAGGCTGCCGCGCGGTCGGCGATCAGGCGTTCGGGTGCAAGGATGCCGTATTCCATGAGCTGCGCGGTGCCGAGCAGGCGGCCGTTTTCTCCGGCGTAGACTCGGATGCGACCCTGGTAGTGCGGATAAGGCAAGCCTTCCTTGCCCAGGGCGATGCGCTGGCCGTGGAGGAAACGCCTGGCGAGCAGTTCGGGCAGACGAACCGGCGGAAATGTTGATAGCAGCGCATCGACCGGTGCGAGCATGCGGATGCGCTCGGTTTCGCGGATGCGCTCGGTTTCTGGCGTTTCGGCGAGTGTTTCCAGGGTGATGGCGTTATCCAGGGTCAGCGTGCCGACCTGCGTGCGGCGCAATGCCTGCAGGTGGGCGCCGCAGCCGAGCGCCGTGCCGATGTCTTCCCCCAACACTCGAATGTACGTGCCTTTGCTGCACGTCACGCGCAGGCGCAGCATGGGCGCTTCGTAGTCGAGCACGTCGAGTGCATGGATGACAACTCGGCGCGCTTCGCGCTCGAGCACCACGCCGGCCCGCGCATATTCATACAAGGGCTTGCCGTCGCGCTTGAGGGCCGAGTACATCGGCGGCACCTGCTGGATTTCTCCGCGGAATTTTGCCACCGCGACGTCGATCTGCGCACGGGTGACATCCACCTCCAGCCGCTGCATCACCTCGCCTTCGGTGTCGCCGGTGTTGGTCGTCACGCCGAGGTGCACGACCTGCATCACCTCGCCTTCGGTGTCGCCGGTGTTGGTCGTCACGCCGAGGTGCACGACGGTTTCGTAGGTCTTGTCGGCTTCGAGCAGGTCTTGCGAAAACTTGGTCGCTTCACCGAAGCAGAGCGGCAGCAGCCCGGTGGCGAACGGATCGAGCGTGCCTGTATGGCCCGCCTTCTGCGCATTGAGCAGGCGCTTGGCCTTGATCAGGACATCGTTGCTGGACGCGCCTGCACCCTTGTCGAGCAGCAGGACGCCGTCGATGGGCACGCGGGGCTTCTTGGGCGGGATCTTGGGCGAAAATTGCGCCATGTCGGAATTCTGTTTGTGCGCCGGCCGGCGCCGAACGCGGTCAGCCTTCGGCGTCCTTGGCCCGCGTGGCGTTGGCCTCGTCGATCAGTTTCGACAGCTCCATGCCGCGCGCGGTGGAAGTGTCGTGCACGAAGTGCAGCTCGGGCGTGGTGTGGATCGTCAGCCGCCTGCCGAGCTGGCCGCGGATGAAGCCGGATGCCTTGCGCAGGCCGGACAGCGTGTTCTGCACCGCCTCGTCGTTGTCGACCAGGGTCGTGAAGAACACCTTCGCGTGCGCGTAGTCCGGCGTGAGCTGCACCTCGGTGATCGTGATCATGCCCACGCGCGGGTCCTTCAGCTCGTAGGCAATGATTTCGGCCAGGTCGCGCTGGATCTGGTCGGCCACGCGTACGCCGCGGCCGGGGATGGATTTACTGTGTTTAGCCATGATGATGCAACCCTGAAAAAATCATAGCCCGGAGATGCCGCGAGGCGCCGTCCGGGCTACGCAACCGGTGTGCGAAACCGGTCATTACAAGGTACGGGCAACCTCCTGGACTTCGAAGATCTCGAGCTGGTCGCCTTCCTTGATGTCGTTGAAGTTCTTCAGCGACAGACCGCACTCGAAGCCGGCCTTCACTTCCTTCACGTCATCCTTGAAGCGCTTGAGCGAATCGAGCTCGCCGGTCCAGATCACCACATTGGCACGCAGCAGGCGAACCGAGGCGCCACGCTTGACGAGGCCGTCGAGCACATAGCAGCCGGCGATCGAGCCCACCTTGCTGACATGGAACACCTGGCGGATTTCGACCAGGCCCAGCGTCGCTTCGCGCTTCTCGGGTGCCAGCATGCCGGACATGGCAGCCTTGATCTCGTCCACCGCATCGTAAATGATGTTGTAGTAACGGATGTCGATGCCGCTGGATTCCGCCAGCTTGCGCGCCGATGCGTCGGCACGGGTGTTGAAGCCGATGATGACGGCCTTGGAAGCCATCGCCAGGTTGACGTCGGATTCGCTGATGCCGCCCACCGCCGCGTGCACGATCTGCACGCGCACTTCGTCGGTCGACAGTTTCTGCATCGCATGCACCAGCGCTTCCTGGGAACCTTGCACGTCGGCCTTGACGATCAACGGGAGGTTCTTCACCTCGCCCTCGGCCATCTGCTCGAACATGTTCTCCAGCTTCGCAGCCTGCTGCTTGGCGAGCTTGACGTCGCGGAACTTGCCCTGGCGGAACAGCGCGATTTCGCGCGCCTTGCGCTCGTCGCCCATGACCATCACTTCTTCGCCCGCGCCCGGCACTTCGGTCAGGCCCTGGATTTCGACAGGGATGGACGGACCGGCATCGACGATGTTCTTGCCGTTCTCGTCGAGCATCGCGCGTACGCGGCCGTAAGACGAGCCGGCGAGCACCACGTCGCCGCGCTTGAGCGTGCCGGCCTGGACCAGCACCGTGGCGACCGGGCCGCGGCCCTTGTCCAGCTTGGCTTCGATGACGAGGCCCTTGGCGTGGGTATCGATCGGCGCCTTCAGTTCGAGCACTTCCGCCTGCAGCAATACGTTTTCCAGCAGTTCGTCGATGCCCTGGCCGGTCTTTGCCGAAACCGGGCAGAACGGTGCGTCGCCGCCGTAGGCTTCGGGCACCACGCCTTCGGCGATCAGTTCCTGCGTCACGCGGTCGGTATTGGCGCCCTGCTTGTCGATCTTGTTGATCGCCACGACGATGGGCACGCCGGCTGCCTTTGCATGGGCAATCGCTTCCTTGGTCTGGGGCATCACGCCGTCGTCGGCCGCCACCACCAGGATGACGATGTCGGTCGCCTTGGCACCGCGCGCACGCATGGCGGTGAACGCCTCGTGGCCCGGGGTGTCGAGGAAGGTGATGATGCCGCGCGGCGTTTCGACGTGGTAGGCGCCGATGTGCTGCGTAATGCCGCCGGCTTCGCCCGCGGCAACCTTGGCGCGGCGGATGTAGTCCAGCAGCGAGGTCTTGCCGTGGTCGACGTGACCCATGACCGTCACGACCGGAGCGCGCGGATGCAGTTCGGCGTCCGTGTGGGTACCGGCCTCTTCCAGCATCGCTTCCGGGTCGTCCAGCTTGGCGGCGAACGCCTTGTGGCCCATTTCCTCGACGAGAATCATCGCGGTTTCCTGGTCCAGCACCTGGTTGATGGTCACCATCTGGCCGAGCTTCATCATGTGCTTGATGAGCTCCGATGCCTTCACGGCAATCTTGTGCGCCAGTTCGGCCACGGTGATGGTTTCCGGAACGTGCACTTCCTTGACGATGGCCTCCGTCGGCACCTGGAAATTGGATTCGCGCTGATCGTCGTGGCCGTGCGAGCGACGGCCCTTCGGGCCGCTGCGCCAGCCGTCGCGGCCGCCCGGTGCGGTACCGGGGCCGCGCGTCTTGAGTCCGCCGCGCTTCTTCGCGGCGTCATCCTGCCACGTGGACGATACATTCGCCGACTTGATGGACTTCTTGTCGCCGACAGCCGGCTTCTTGTCGTCTTTTTTGTCGGCAGGCTTCTTCTCCGCCGGCTTGTGCAGCGTGCCTTCGGCGGCCTTGGCGACCGGCGCGGGTGCCGGCTCGGGAGCCTTCATCACCTTGCGCGGCGCGCTCATCATCGCCTTGATCTGCGCCACTTCGTCGGCCACGGCCTTGCGCGCACGCTCAGTGGCGGCGGCACGTTCGGCGGCTTCGCGGGCTTCCTGTTCGGCGGCCTTCTTGCGCGCTTCCTCGTCGGCGGCGCGCTTGGCTTCGTCGGCAGCCGTCATTTCCTTGCGGTTCTGCTCGGCCTTGGCAGCGGCTGCCTCGGCGGCGGCGCGGCGCTCGGCTTCCTCTGCCGCTTCGCGCATGGCCTTGGCCTGGGCTTCCTTTTCCGCTTCGAGCTTGGCGAGTCGCTCCTGCTTTTCGCGCAGTTCGGCTTCCTGGTGCGCGATCAGCTCGGCCTGGCGGCGCGCCTCTTCGGCGCGGCGTGCGACTTCCGCTTCGTCGATCACAGGCGCCGCGGGCGCCTTGGCGGCCGCGGTTTCCTCGGCCAGCGGTTCATCCCGCTTGATGAAGGTGCGCTTCTTGCGCACTTCCACCTGGATGGTGCGGGACTTGCCGGTGGCGTCGGCCTGCTTGATTTCGGTCGTTTCCTTGCGGGTGAGCGTGATCTTGCGCTTCTCGCCGTCAGGCGAGGCGCCGTGCGCCCGTCGCAGGTGGTTCAACAGCTTGTCCTTGTCTTCCTTCGACAAGGGATCGGACGCCGAACTCTTCTCGACACCTGCAGCGCGCAATTGCGTCAGCAGCAAGTCCGCCGGCATCTTCAGTTCGGTGGCAAATTGGGCTACGTTGGTACTCGCCATTCAGTCCTCTTTTCTATATGGCATGGCAGATGATGTGTTGGGCGGTCCGGCTTATTTCGCCTCGACCAGTTCTCGCGCTTTCGCTTGCAACGCCCGTGCCCGGTCGTCGTACTTGGCGTCGATCAGCCGCATTTCATCATCGGTCACATCTGCAAATTCGTTGTCGATCAGCTGACGCGCACGTTCGATCGGCAATGCCAGGATCGATCCGAATTCGTCATAGGCCATGTTGGCGAACGCATCCAGCGTCTTGACGCCGGCCAGGCCCAGTTTGCCCGCGGTTGTGCGGTCGATCCCGTCGAGATTGACCAGCTCTTCTTCCATGCCTTCCAAGCCTTCCTCGGAGGCAATTGCCTCGGTCACCAACGCGTCGCGGGCGCGGTTGCGCAGTTCGTTGACCGTTTCCTCGTCGAATGCCTCGATGTCGAGCATTTCGCTGATCGGCACGTAGGCAATTTCTTCCAGGCTGGAAAAACCTTCGTCCACCAGGATCGCGGCGACTTCCTCGTCCACGTCCAGCTTTTCCATGAACAGCTTGCGGGTCGCGGCGCTCTCGGCGGCGGATTTGTCGGCGGACTCTTCCGCCGTCATGATGTTGATCTGCCAGTTGGTCAGCTCGGATGCCAGGCGCACGTTCTGGCCGCCGCGGCCGATGGCAATGGCGAGGTTTTCCTCGTCCACCACGACGTCCATCGCATGCTTTTCCTCGTCCACCACGATCGAGGTGACGTTGGCCGGTGCCAGCGCGCCGATCACGAACTGCGCCGGGTCTTCCGACCACAGGACGATGTCCACACGCTCGCCGCCGAGCTCGGCGGTCACCGCCTGCACGCGGGAGCCGCGCATGCCGACGCAGGTGCCGATCGGGTCGATGCGCTTGTCGCTGGTGAAGACGGCGATCTTGGCGCGCACGCCCGGGTCGCGCGCGGCCGATTTGATTTCCAGCAGGCCCTGCTCGATTTCCGGCACTTCCAGCTCGAACAGCTTCATGATGAATTCCGGCGCGGTGCGCGACAGGATCACCTGCGGGCCGCGCGCATTGCGGTCGATGCGCAGGATGTAGGCGCGCACGCGGTCGCCGATGCGCAGGTTTTCCTTCGGGATCATCTGGTCGCGCGGCAAGCGCGCCTCGATCTTGCCGGACTCGACGATAGCGTCGCCGCGCTCCATGCGCTTGATGGTGCCGGTCACCAGCGCGTCGCCGCGGGCGAGGAAGTCCTGCAGGATCTGTTCGCGCTCGGCGTCGCGGATACGCTGCAGCACGACCTGCTTGGTGTCCTGCGCAAAACGGCGGCCGAACTCGACCGATTCGATCGGCTCTTCGATGTAGTCGTCGACCTCGATGTCGGCAATCTGTTCCTTTGCTTCGAACAGCAGCACTTCCTGGTCGGGCAGTTGCAGGCCGGCCTCGTCCGGCACCACGTGCCAGCGGCGGAAGGACTCGAACTCGCCCGATTCGCGATCGATGGAGACGCGGATGTCCACTTCTCCCTCGTAGCGTTTCTTGGTGGCTTGCGCGAGCGCGTGTTCGAGCGCTCCGAAGACGATTTCCTTATCGACGTTTTTTTCTCGTGCCAGCGCATCGACCAACAACAAAACTTCGCGACTCATGCTTTGCGACTCCTAAAGTCCACTTTTGGCACCAGGCGTGCCTTATCCACATCGGCGAGCGTAAAATCCAGCATCGCCGGCCCCTCTTTTCCTTCAAATTCGAGCTTGAGCGTATCGCCTTCGGGTGCATGCAGGATGCCCTGCCCTGGAAGGATTTACGGTTGGCCGCGCCCGGCATCGGCATGCGCAGCTTCACGATGGCCTCGTGCCCGGCGAAGCGCACGTAATCGGCGTGCTTCTTCAGCGGTCGGTCGAGGCCGGGCGACGAGACTTCAAGCCGCTCGTAATTCGCGTTTTCCACCGTCAGCATGTGCGACAGCTGGTGGCTCACCTTCTCGCAGTCTTCCACCGTGATGTTTCCCTTGTCCGCATCCTCGGGAGGGAAGTCGATGTACACGCGCAGCAAGCCGTGGGCCGCCTGTTCGAAATCGACAAGCTCGTAGCCCATGCCAACGACGGTTTTTTCAATCAAATCCAGCAACCGCAAAACAATTCTCCGCAACGGTCCAGGCCGGCTGTGGCGACGCACAAAGCGTTCAAGAAAAAAAAAATGGGCATCTGCCCATCTCTTTTTATCGCCCCCGCACCAACTACACCAACTCGAGCGGCGTCTGATTCCCGCCCGGTTGCGAGCCAACCTTTGTTAACTCTCTAATTATAAACAATTATTTGGCGCACCGCAATGAAAAGGCGGCCTCAGCGGCAAAACCGGAGGCCAACCGTTTCCTTTTGGAAATTCAACACCCGATGACGGTGTCTCAACCCCTGCTGCGTCGTCGCGCCATGCCCTGCATGCCGACGCCCGCGCGCATCTGCCCGCCGCGGCGCCCATGGCCGGCGTCAGGGAAACCGAGCGCCGTCTGCAGCGGATCCGGCTGCCGGCTGCGCTGCTGGCCTTGACCCTGGCCCTGGCCTTGCCCCTGGCCGCGGCCGCCGTTGTTGCCGCGCCCCTGGCCGCGCTTCTGGCCCTGCGCCTTGTCGAATACGTTGCCATTGCGCTCGCCCTGGCGCGGCTTGCCCTGGCTCGCCGGCTTTTCCAACCCGCTCAAGGCCATCAGTTCGCGCACCGCATGCTCCTCGAGCTCTTCCCAGCGTCCGCGCTTGAGGTTGCTCGGCAGGGTGAGCGCGCCATAGCGCGTCCGGATCAGGCGTGAGACGGTCAGGCCGATTGCCTCGAACATGCGCCGCACTTCGCGGTTACGCCCTTCGCCGATCGTCACGCGGTACCACTTGTTGACGCCTTCGCCGCCGCCATCGGCGATCTTCGAGAACTGCGCGACGCCGTCGTCAAGCTCGACGCCGCTCAACAGCTTCTGGCGCATGCCTTCTTCGAGCTCGCCCAGCGTACGCACCGCATATTCACGCTCGATGCCGTAACGCGGATGCATCAGGCGGTTGGCGAGGTCGCCGGAAGTTGTAAACAGCAGCAGGCCTTCCGTATTGAAGTCCAGTCGGCCCACGGCCAGCCATTTACCGGTCTTCATCGTCGGCAGCCGCTCGAACACCGAGGGCCGTCCTTCCGGATCGCTGTGGCTGACGATTTCGCCTGCCGGCTTGTGGTAGACCAGCACGCGCGGCGGACGCTTGGAGACCTTGCGCTGGATCAGTTTGCCGTTGATGCGCACCTGGTCCGTGGGCAGGATACGCTGGCCGATATGCGCAGGCTCGCCGTTGACCGATACGCGGCCGGCGATGATCAATTCTTCCATGTCGCGGCGCGAGCCCAGTCCGGCGTCGGCCAGCACCTTGTGCAGCTTGGGCGCATCGTCTTCCGCGGTGAGGTCGCGGCGCACCGCTTTCTGCTGCTGCCGTCCGTTGCGGCGCCCCTCTTCATCGCCCTCGGTGTCATACGCACCGGAGGTGACGAAGGAAAAAATGTCGTCGGCGACGTTTGCTTTCGCACCCGGCTTTTGCTTTGCCGCGGCACCCGCCGGCTTGGCACGCTTCTGCGCGGGCTTGGCTTTCTGGCGCTCATCGCGCTTGCGCGCGGGGCCGCGCGGCGCCTTCGGCGCATCAGTGCCGGCGCCTTCCGCCGATTGGGTGGCGTCGGCCCCGGATTCCGTGACTACCTTGGCGGCGTCTTCGCCGTTTTCTTCCCGCGGCGCGCGTGCGCGGCGCAGGCTGCGCGGCCCGCGCACACCGCGCTTGGCCGCTTTCTTCTTGCCTTGTTCCGCCTGGCCGTCTTCGGCCGTTGCGGCGTCGCCGCGGGCCGGCGCCCGATCGTCTCCGTTGTCGGTGCGGCTTGTGGCTTCAGTGGCTATGACCACGCGGGAATCATTGTGGTTGGGCAGATTCATCGTCGGATTCTTGATTATGCTGGCTGTTCGTCGCGCTTTCCTGCTCGTCATGGGCAGGGGCGGCATTACTGGCCTCGGCCAGTGCGGCGGCGGTGGAAACGGGTTCTTCGGTCCCGGTGTCCGGTTCAGACCCGGATTCGTCGCCGGCGTTCTGCACGGCTTCTATAAAATTATTGTCGTCGGATGTCGGTGCGACGTCTTCCGCAAGCGTTTCCGCAGCGGCCTCGCCCTCTTCGGACGCGGCTTCCAGCATCGCGGAGGACACGCCTTCGGCCTGTTCCAGCCCTTCCGCGGGCTGCCCGGCAGCGGCGAAATCCATCGCCGACTGGTCCAGGCTCGCCTGCATTTCACCTTCGAGCGCCTGGAGTTCGGGCAGCATGCTGCCCTGCGCGGCCTCTTTCGACACATCCTGCAGCGGCGGCAGTTGATCGAGCGACTTCAGGCCGAGATCATCGAGGAACTGCTTGGTCGTCGCGAACAAGGCCGGACGTCCCGGCACGTCGCGGTGACCGATGGTCTCGATCCAGCCGCGGTCCTCAAGCATCTTGATCGTCTGCGAATTGACCGTGACGCCACGGATTTCTTCGATATCGCCGCGCGTCACCGGCTGGCGATAGGCAATGATAGCCAGGGTCTCCATCGTCGCACGCGAATACTTGGGCGGCTTCTCGGGATTGAGGCGTTCCAGGTACTTCTTCATTTCCGGCCTGCTCTGGAAGCGCCAACCGGTGGACAGGCTCACGATTTCAATGCCCTTGTCGGCCCAATCGCTGCGCAATTCTTCCAGCATTGACTTGATCGTGTCGGCGCCGACCTCCTCATCGGCCTCACCGTTTTCCACGTAGAGCTTCTTCATGTCGTTGATCGACAGCGGCTCATGCGCGCAAAGCAACGCGGTCTCGAGGACTTTCTTCGCCTCAATTGTGTTCATTTTTTTGGCGTCTTGTTTTCTACTAGCAATGTGCAGAAGTTATCGTCAACGGCAGGCATTCTGGATGCTGCCCGGTCAGAGAACCTGTTGATGCCCAGTTGATGCTATTCCGACGCCTGATTTGTTTTAGGTCTGATTTAGGCGGGAATTGATAAGACAAAAGACTTGGTTGCGGGGGCAGGATTTGAACCTGCGACCTTCGGGTTATGAGCCCGACGAGCTGCCAGACTGCTCCACCCCGCGTCTGGAAACATCAATTATAGCTCGCCTCAAGACTGCTCCACCCCGCGTCTGGAAACATCAATTATAGCTCGCCTCAGGCGGTAAAGCAAATGCAATCGAAAAACTTTCGCGCGGTGATACACTTGTGCTGGTCATTTTCTCAATCGAACAGGTCGCCGCGCGCCGCTCCGCCCGTACGGCACACATTCACAATTGCACGGTCCCGTATGAAATTCTGTTCCGAATGCGCGCACCCCGTTTC
>Ga0196970_1002159_pt1 | contig 10892 bp, 9 predicted proteins | sample S1v_513CmetaG_FD_148672 | JGI IMG/M metagenome (GOLD analysis project Ga0196970, IMG submission 148672) | Soil microbial communities from Anza Borrego desert, Southern California, United States - S1+v_5-13C | ecosystem: Environmental > Terrestrial > Soil > Desert | place: USA: California... | reverse complement strand
CGACCGCGTCCTGCTCGCCGACACGCCGCAAGCCGCCGCAGTCGCTTGACCTGAGTCAAGCGATTCCGGAAATCCCATGGATATGGGAGGGTTGAGAAAGATCAATCTCGAGTACCCTTCGCCAGTTATATAACCACAATCATTCTGTGGTTATTCTCACTGGAGAGAACAACCATGGCGTACTTTTCCCTCACCGAAGACCTCAAGGTCGGCAATTCCTTCATCGACCAGGACCACCAGAAGCTGGTCGACCTCGTCAACCAGCTGCACACCGCGATGGCGGCGGGGCACGGCAAGGATGTGCTCGGCAAGATTCTCGCCGAGCTGATCCGCTACACCCGCGAGCACTTCAAGCGCGAAGAGGACCACATGCAGCGCATTGCCTACCCCGGCTATGCGGCGCACAAGCAGGATCACGACAAGCTGATCCGGGAAGTCGTCGAGCTGCAGAACAAGTTCAATGCCGGCAACGGCATGCTGTCCGTGCAGGTATCGACCTTCCTGCGCAACTGGCTGGTCAACCACATCATGAAGGCCGACAAGGACCTGGCGACCGCCATCAAGAAGATGGCGGCTTAAGTGCAGGGAGCAGCAAGAAGGCCTTTATGAGCAGTGGCAGCATTGATGTCCGCTTCTTCGACCTGATCCTCTGCGTATCCCGGGCCCTCGACCTGCTGTCGCTGGACCTGTCGGACCACCACATGCGCGTGGCCTACGTCGCCGCCCGCATTGCGGATGCCCTCGGATTGCCGGTGCAGGAGAGGCAGGACGCCGTCCTCGCGGGGGCGCTGCACGATGTCGGCGCCGTGTCCGGTACGCTGCGGCTGTCGCTGCAGAATTACGCTGTCGCGGGCGACGTTCCGCTGGACGCCACGCTCGAAGAGAGCGTGCACACACACGCCATCGAGGGCTACCTGCTGCTGCGTGACTTTCCGCCCTTTGCCCGCGCGGCGGAAGCGGTGCGCTACCACCATGTCGAATGGAACTACCGCCGCGGCAGCGAGTTCAACAACGCGGCGGTGCCCTTGCTGAGCCACGTCCTGCACCTGGCCGACCGGGTCGCGGTGCTGCCGAGGCCGCGCGGCGACATCCTCGAGCAGAGCACCGAGATCCGGCGCAAGGTCGTGGATGACGCCGGCCGGCGCTACCATCCGCAGGCCGTCGCCGCCTTCACGCATGCGTCGCGCTCGGAATCGTTCTGGCTGGACCTCGTCAGCCCGCACAAGGAAGAAATCATCCGTTGCGGTTTCGACGGGCAGAACGTGGCGCTGGACCTGGACGAGCTGTACGAACTGGCGCGCCTGTTCGCACGCATCATCGACTTCCGCAGCCCCTATACCGCGATCCACTCCAGCACCGTCGCGGCCAAGGCCGAGCGCATCGCGCAGCTGCTGCACATCGATCCCGTCAAGACCCGGCTGATCGGCACCGCCGGTTTCCTGCACGACCTGGGCAAGCTCGCGGTGCCGGCGGAAATCCTCGACAAACCGGGCAAGCTCACGCCGCAGGAAATGCGCATCATCAAGCAGCATCCCTACTACACCCACCGCATCCTGTCGCAGGTACCCGGGCTGGAGGAGATCAATACCTACGCATCGCTGCACCATGAACGCCTCGATGGACACGGCTATCCCTTCCGCAAGCAGACGATCCCGCAGGGCGCACGCATCATCGCCGTGGCCGATGTGTTTACGGCGATCTCCGAGCAGCGGCCGTACCGCGCCGGGATGACGCGCCAGGCAGCGATTGCGCTGCTCAACCGGTTCGTGGACGAAGGGGCGCTGGACGGGGATATCGTCGCCCTGGTACGCACCCATTTCGACGACATCCAGAACTACACCGGGAGCTGAATCCGGCTCAGGAGGAGGGCAGCGCCGAGGTACGCGCCTCCTGCTGCCGGCGGCACCAGCGCGCGAACTCGGCGGCCGGCAGCGGGCGGCTGAACCAGTATCCCTGCGCCTGGTTGCAGCCGTGTTCCCGCAGGTAGCGCAAGGCTTCTTCCGACTCGATGCCTTCGCCGATCACGTCCAGCTTGAGGCTGTGTCCGAGGGCGATGATTGCGCCGGTCACGGTGCGGCTCGCCTGGTCGCTAGCGACGCGGCGCACGAAGGACTGGTCGACCTTCAGCTTGTCCAGCGGCAGGCTGGTCAGGCGGCTGAGGCTGGAGTACCCGGTGCCGAAGTCGTCGAGCGCCACCTTCACCCCGAGCGACTTGATCCGGGCCAGCACCTTGATCGCGTCGTCGAGGTTGTCCATGATCGCGCTTTCCGTCACTTCCACTTCCAGGCGGGATGGATCGATGCCGGTTTCGGCAATGATGCCGCTGAGCCGGTCCGCGAAGTCGCGCTGCCTGAATTGCAGCGGCGAGACGTTGATCGCAATCGAGACCTCCAGCCCTTCATGCAGCCAGGCGCCCTGCTGGCGGCAAGCTTCGCTCACCACCCATTCGCCCAGCTCGCCGATCAGCCCGGCCGATTCGGCGATGGGGATGAAGCGGTCCGGGCCGATGACGTCGCCCTCCCGGTCGCACAGGCGCACCAGCGCCTCGGCGCCGGCAATACCGCCGCTGCGGATATCCATCATCGGCTGGTAGTAGAGTTTCAGGCCGCCGTGGCGCAGTGCATGCCGGACCCGGGCTTCGAGCGAATGCGCCTCTTCGGCACGCTGGTCCAGTTCCGGCGTGTAGAAATGATAGGTGGCGCGCCCCGATTGCTTGGCCTGGTACATCGCCAGGTCGGCGGCGTGGATCAGGTCGCTGATGTCGGTCGCATGTTCGGGGAAGAAACTGATGCCGATCGAGGGCGAGAGCGAGACCTCGATCGTATCGATCGGATAGGGCTGGCTGATGGTGTCGACCAGGTGCTGCGCGACAGTCGCCGCGCGCAGCCGGTCGCCCTCCAGGAAAGGCAGGATGACGACGAACTCGTCGCCGCCCAGGCGGCCCGCGAGGTCTTCATCGCGCGTGCCCGCCAGCAGCCGGCGCGCGACTTCCTGCAGCACGCGGTCGCCGGTCTCATGGCCGTAGATATCGTTGATGGGCTTGAAGCGGTCGAGGTCGATGAACAGCAGCGCCCCCCGGCCATGGTTGCGCCGGGCGGCGGCCAGCAGATGGCTGCCGTACTCGAACACCAGCGCCCGGTTCGGCAGGCCGGTCAGCGTATCGTGCAGCGCCGCCTGGCGCGCATGCTCCTGCGCCAGCCTGCGCTCGGTGACGTCGGTATGCGTGCCGATCAGGCGCACTGCCCGGCCGTCTTCGCCGCGCTCGGCGGCAATGGCGTGCGACAAGACCCAGCGCCAGCTGCCATCACTGGCGCGCAGGCGCAGCTCCTGCCAGTAACTTTCCTGGCGGCCTTCGATCACGGCCTCGATCATCCTCGGCACGCCCGAACGGTCTTCCTCATGTACCAGCGCCAACCAGTCAGCCCAGGTCTGCAACTCCTGCGGCGAATAGCCGAGCATCGCGAACAGCAGGTCGTCCGCGGGCAGGAGCCGGCGCGAGGCGACGTCCAGCTCCCACACCGCGGTGCCGCCGGCCTTCAGCGCCAGCGCCGAGCGGTACTGGCTTTCGCGCAATGTCTGCATGGCATCGCGCAGCGCGGTATTGCGCTGCTCCAGCAGCACCGCCGCGTCATCCATCGCCTTGGCCACCGAGGCGGCTTCGACAATTTCCACCGATGGCGTGCGGAACGGCTCGCCGGCGCCGAGCGCTCGTGCCGGCTCCACCAGTGCATGGAAGGCGCGCACGATGCGCCCGCCGATGTGGCCGGCCACGGCGAGGCTGAGCGCCAGCAGGGCGGCAACGCCCAGCGAAAGCATGGAGATCCGGCGGTTGAATTGCTGCGCAAGCGTGGATTGGGGAATGGAGATGGCGATGCGCCAGCCGGTCAGCGGGGAACTGGTGTAGGCGGCGCGCACCGGTTCGCCGTCCCGCATGATCGCCTCGAAGGTGCCTTCTCCGGCAGACATGAGCTTGCGGAAGTATTCATCGGCCGGCTTCTGGCCGGAGAACCGGTCGGCCTCGCGGCTGCGGGTGGCGATCGTGCCCTTGCTGTCGAAAATGGTCGCTACCCACCCCGCCGGCAGGCCCTGCGCCATCAGAATGTCGTTGAAGGTTTCCGGCGAGATCGTGATATTCAGGAAGCCGTGTACCTGGCCGTCCCGCAGGATGGGCACGGCCACCACCATCACCGGCAAGTGCAGGATGGAACCGATGAAAATGTCCGACACCACGGGTTCGGCGGTATTGAACACCTGCTCGATGATGTCGGGATTGCCATGGTGCGGCAGCGGCTGCCCGTAGGCAAGCGTAGTGTTGAGGAGCTGCTGCCCGTCACGCCTCGCGACGACCACTGACGAGCCCAGGCGCGTTTCCGCCAGTGCCTTGCGCGCCTGGTCGTAGAAGGTGCGCAGATCATTCGTTGCCAGAGAGTCGGATGCAGCCAAGCCTTGCGCCAGCGATTGCACGCGCAGGATGTGGTTGTCCACCGCCTGCATCAGTGCCCTTGCCGTCTGGATGGTATCCCTCTCCTGTTGCTGTGCCGCTTGCCGGTACTCCAGGAAAAAGATCGCGGTCGCGCCGATGATGCCCGGCAGCATGCACGCAACGACGAGCCAGCTCAGGATCGTGCGGACAGTACGTGGTCGGGATGGATGTTCGTCGCCGGCTGGCGCGTCGGAAGGCAATTCGCCGCTCCTTCACTGCGGAAGTTGCCGTTTGACCTGTTGTTCCCGGTTTAAATTCCTTGCGGCCGCTGCATCATGCGGGCGGCGAGTTCGGCGCATTTTCCAGCGTCGAGGCCGACGGCGGAGTCGCACAACAGCAGCGGTGCCCAGCCGGCGGGAAATTCCGTTGCGTCATCGTCGACCACGATATACGGGCCGCCGTAGCGCGTTTCATCAAGGTAGGCCTGCACTTCCTGCCAGCGCATCGCGCCGGGTATCAGCGGTGTGACATCAATGATGCGCGGCTGGAGGTCGCGCGAGAAGTAATCCTCGCGCAGCGAATCGGTATCGAACACCTCGCGCCAGGAAGAGGTGATGACAACCTCGACATGCGTGTGCTCGCGCAGGAGCGCTTCGAGCGCCGCGCGGTGTTCGAACAGCGTGCGCTCGCCGCGGGCCGGATGCATGACGCCGTCAAAACCGAGGAACAGGAGCATGGGGAAAGCCCTCGTGCAAAACGAGCACGATAGCGGCAAAACGTGCGCCGCCGCAAGGCCGGCCGCCCGGTTTGCCGCTTGCCTTGATTTTCATCAACGCAATAATTGCCTTCGAAATCATGGACATACGGAAGCTTATCCCCGGTTGTCCACAGAATTGGCCACAGCAAATGTGGGCAAGTTGCGCTCAGACCTGCTGGTTCCTGGGCAGTCTGACAGTGAAGGCAGTGCCTCCCTCCGTGCTGGAACTCACGGTGATCCTGCCCCCATGCGCCGCCACGATCTCGCGCACGATGTACAGCCCGAGTCCGAGGTTCATCTGCTTGGCTTTGTCGGAAGCCTTGTCCGTATAGCGCCGCAGCGGGTCGAAAATGCCTGCCAGCTCCGCTTCGGGAATCGGCGCGCCGAAGTTGTGCACCGTGATCACGACCACGTCGCCGTCCGCGGCGGTGCGCACGGTGACGAAAGCATCGTCGGCGCCGTGCTGCAGGGCATTGCCGATCAGGTTCTGGTAGACCTGGCCGATGCGGCCCGCGTCCCAGCGGCCCGTCACGTCGCCGTGGACTTCGGTCTCGATCGCGCGGCTCGGATCGGAGAAACGGAATTCATCCGCCACCTGCTCCGAAATGAGCGCGAGGTCCGCGGGCTGCGGGTCGATGCGCATGCCGCTGGTCCTGGCCTGGGTAAAGTCGAGCAGGTTGTCGATGATCTGGCCCATCCTCGCCGTGCTGCCAAACATGCGTGCGCCGAGCTGGATCAGCTGCGGGTCGGACCGCTCCGAGCGCATCAGGAATTCCGCACCCATGCTCAGGTATTGCAAGGGCGTGCGCAGGTCGTGGCTGACAACGCCGAGGAAGATGTCTTCCGAACGCCGCACGACCGCCGAGTAACGCGCCACGGAGTCGGCCAGCGCCTGGTCCAGCGCTTCGTTGAATCGGCGCATGTCCTCGACCTCGAACCATGCCGCCGACTTCTCCCGTGCCATCCAGAGGCGCAGGACGCTGGCGCGCAGCGCGCGGTACTCGGAGACGAGCTGCTCGATGTTGAAACCTGACTTCAGGCGCGTCTCGGCATGAATATGCGGGGCACGGTCCCCGTTCGCATCCGGGGCCGATACTGTGCCGGCAGCAAGCTCGGCGGCGATTTCTTCGAGCATCTCCTTCGCGTGGTCGCGCAGTTCGATGACGTCCATGGAACGGTGCGGCGGCTGGATGCTGCGGGCAAAGTCCTCCCATTCCTGGAGAATCGGCTCCAGGTTCTCAAGGATAAAGGCGGATAAACGCATTGCGGGCGGTTCAGGTTCAAGACGGCGAGAATCTAGCAAAGCACGGCTTTCCGGTCGGTACAGTTTCATACATAGACCAGTGTCATGGAGGGGCTCTGCGCCAGATCATGCGAACACGCATTGACCTGTGCTGTAGTTGCCGGGTCGTCGTCGGCCGACGCCGTTTATTGTCCGGAGACCTTCCATGTACGTGCCCGCTACTGCTGCGCAATGCCCCAATCACCTGCTCTCGCGCCTGCCCGAGGATGAGTACCAGTTGCTGCGTCCGCATCTCGAATACTTTCCCACGCCCATCAGGACCGTGCTGTTCGAGCGCGGCGGCGATATCCGCTTTGTCTACTTTCCCTTGTCCGGGGCACATTCAGTGCTCGCCGTCATGGAAGACGGCGCGGCCGTCGAGGTCGGCACCGTGGGGCTGGAAGGCATGTCGACAGTGGATGTGCTGACCGGCAGCACGCAGGCCACCGAAACCACGATCTGCCAGATCCCGGGCGACAGCCTGAGGATGCCGGCGGAACTGTTCAATGAGCTGCTCGGACGCGCCCCGGAGTTCCGGCGCCTGCTGTACCGCTTCCTGCAAGCCTATCTGAGCCAGGTATCGCAATCGGTCGCGTGCAACCGCTTGCACACGACCGAGGAGCGGTTCGCGCGCTGGATCCTCCTCAGCCATGACCGTGTGCAGGGCGACACCTTCCAGCTCACCCAGGAATTCCTCGCCGACATGCTCGGTGTGCACCGCCCCAGCGTCACGCTGGTGGCCCGCAATTTCCAGCAGGCGGGCCTGCTGACCTACAACCGGGGGGTGATCACCATCCTCGACCGCGCTGCTCTGGAAGAGGCGAGCTGCGAATGCTACAAGGTGGTGAGGAAGCAGTTCGAGAAAGCCTTGGGCAAGGGCATGGGATAAGCACCCGCCCATCTGCCTTGATTTTCATCAAAGCAACAATTTCCTTGAAAATCATGGACATGCGGAAGCTTATCCCCGGTTGTCCACAGAATTGGCCACAACAATTGTGGGCAAGTTGCGCGGCGCGCCCCCGCGGTTAAAGGAGAGCCCCCGCCCACACGGCGGCGATCTCGAGCGCCAGACCCGCGCTTGTCCGTGCGCCGTAAGCCCGGTTGCCCGCCGCCCAGGCGATCACCATCTTGCTGAGGGCATTGGCTGTGATCGCAATCGCAAGGCCGCGCTTGAGCGTGCCCGCGTCCACCGATCCACCCGCAAACAGCGAGAACAGCACCGCCCCCGCCGCCTGCATGTCCACTGTCGCCGCGAGGGCGGCGCCGGCTTCGGCCGCCGCGGAGCCGAAATGCACCGTGGCCAGGGAAACGACAGCCGTCAGCAGCGTAAGCAGCGCTGCGAAACCGACCGCCTGGCGCACGCTGAACACGTTCTGCGAGGGCAGCTTCTCCTTGTTTGCCGCAGGCTGCAGGGCGATGGCGACGGCGGCCGCGCCGCCGCTGCCCAGGATCATTCCCGCAAGCACCGGCCAGCTCGCCCTGACGGCCGCCGCATCGATGGCCATGCCGACTGCCACCAGCATGGCCATCGAGGACAGGTTGGAGCACAGCGCGGCAGCCGCATACGCGGCCGCGTACTGCGGCTCCGCCCTTGAGCGTGCGCCCATCGCCCCCATGGTCGAACTGCTCGAGACCACTCCCGAGGCCAGGCCGGCAATGGCCATCCCGAAGCGCGGCCCCATGAGGCGCAGCGCGATATAGCCCAGCGCCTGCAATGCCATCAGCAGCACAACCAGCCGCCAGAGATGGTTCGGATTCGCATGGGCGAGGTAGGGCATCGTGCGGTTCGGGATGAGCGGATAGACGACCAGCGCCGCTGCTGCCAGCAGCAGGCCGTCCCGCAACTCCACGCTGCTCAGCGTCCGCGTCGCGAAATGGTGCAGGCGCGTCTTGCCGGCGAGGAGGCAGGCCACCACGACAAACCCCGCCGCGGCAAGCTGCACGTTGGTTCCGGCGGCAATGCCGAGCAGATAGGTCAGGAAGAGGGCGATTTCGGTCGTAACGCCCGGGTCGCCGCCGCGGTCGCGGTAATAGGCGATCGTACCCAGGAGCGCGATGAACAGCGCGCCGGCCAGCGTTACCGCCGGTTGCGCGAGATGGCTAGCAATCACCCCGCTGAAACCCGCCAGCGCAAAGGTGCGCACGCCCGCCAGCGCGCGCGAGGGGCCGGCGCCCTTGTGGCGTTCGCGCTCGATGCCGATCAGGATACTGCCGCCCAGCGCGGCGGCGCAGCTGGCGAAAAGCGAAGGGATGTTTTCCATGGGTGAAGGATGAATGCAATCCGGAAATTATAGGTGCCGGCTGCGCGCGACGGGCCGCAGAGATGTTCCAGTCCGAAATGTTTGATGTGCGTCAATTGCAAGCCGGAGGGCCCTCACTAGACTAGGGCGCATACCTCGGGATCCTGCTGCGCAAGGGAGACAAGCGCCGGAATGACAAACAGGACCCATGCCAGGGCTGACGGCAAATAACATCAACGAAATCGCATATGGCCTTCTACAGAACTCTCACCGCTTTGGTTCTGGCGGCGCTTTGCACGCTCGCCCAGGCGACCGGCTTCGACGTCATCGACGTCCGGCAGGCGCGGGCGATGGCGGGGCAGGGCGCCTTGCTGCTGGACGTGCGCGAACCGCATGAATACGCCGAGGTGCGCACGCCGGGCAGCCTGCTGGTGCCGCTTGGCCGGCTCAAGACCCGCCTGCATGAATTCCGTGCCTTCGAGAACAAACCCGTGATCCTGATCTGCCGCTCCGGCACGCGCTCCGGCGCGGCCGCCCAGATGCTCGTCCAGGAGGGATTCAAGTCCGTGCACAACGTGCAGGGCGGCATCCTCGCCTGGGAGAAGGCCGGACTGCCGCTCGAAAGGCGGTAACCCGCTTTCGCAGCACCCCCGCCAACAACTACAAGGACAGCCCTCATGTCGCAAACCAAGTTCCTGCTTCCCGAATCCGACATTCCCACTCACTGGTACAACGTGGTTGCCGACATGCCCAACCGCCCGGCGCCGCCGCTCGGCCCCGATGGCAAGCCGCTGTCGCCCGACGCGCTGTCGGCCATCTTCCCGGCGTCGCTGATCGAGCAGGAAGTGTCCGCCGAGCGCTGGATCGAGATCCCGGAAAAGGTGCGCGAGATCTACCAGCTCTGGCGCCCGACGCCGCTGTTCCGCGCGCGCCGCCTCGAAGCCGCGCTCGGCACGCCGTGCCGCATCTACTACAAGTTCGAGGGCGTATCGCCGGCCGGCTCGCACAAGGTCAACACCTCGATCGCACAGGCCTACTACAACGCCGAAGCCGGCATCAGGCGCATCGCCACCGAAACCGGCGCCGGCCAGTGGGGCAGTTCGATGGCGCTTGCCGGACAAATGTTCGGCCTCGAAGTGCGCGTCTACATGGTCAAGGTCAGCTACCACCAGAAACCCTACCGCCGCTCGATGATGCAGACCTGGGGCGCGGAAGTGTTCGCCAGCCCTTCGAACATGACAGCCGCCGGCCGCCAGGCGCTGGAGCAGAATCCGGACAACCAGGGATCGCTCGGTCTGGCGATTTCGGAAGCGGTGGAAGAAGCGGCCTCGCGCGCCGACACCAACTACGCCCTCGGCTCCGTGCTCAACCACGTGCTGCTGCACCAGACCGTGATCGGTCTGGAAGCGAAGAAGCAGTTCGCGCTGGCAAACGACTACCCCGACATGATCTTCGCCCCCTGCGGCGGCGGCTCCAATTTCGGCGGCGCAGCCTTCCCCTTCTTCGCAGACAAGGCGGCCGGCAAGAACGTACGCCTGGTCGCCGTCGAGCCGACTTCCTGCCCCACACTCACCCGTGGCCACTACGCCTATGACTACGGCGACACCGCCAAGCTCACGCCGATGACCCTGATGTACACCCTCGGCCACGACTTCATGCCGCCCGGCATCCATGCGGGCGGCCTGCGCTACCACGGCGACTCGGCGCTCGTCTCCCAGCTCTACCACGAGAAACTGCTCGAAGCCGTCGCCGTGCCGCAGCTCGCCACCTTCGCCGCCGGCGTGCAGTTTGCCCGGACCGAAGGCATCATCCCCGCGCCCGAGTCAAGCCACGCGATCGCCGCTGCCATCGACGAAGCCCTGCGCTGCAAGGAAACCGGCGAGGCCAAGACCCTGTTCATCAATCTCTCCGGCCACGGCCACTTCGACATGGGCGCGTACGACAGCTACTTCAGCGGCAAGCTGCAGGATTACGCCTATCCGGAAGAAGAGATCAAGGCGGCGCTGGAGCGGCTGCCCAAGGTATCCATGTAAACCGCCCTAGCAAACAACAAAAAGGAACCCATGAAACTCGAAACCCTGGCCGTCCACGCCGGCTACACACCCGACCCGACCACCAAGGCCGTTGCCGTTCCCGTCTACCAGACCGTGGCCTACGCCTTCGACAACGCGCAGCACGGCGCCGACCTGT
>Ga0196970_1002158_pt1 | contig 10893 bp, 10 predicted proteins | sample S1v_513CmetaG_FD_148672 | JGI IMG/M metagenome (GOLD analysis project Ga0196970, IMG submission 148672) | Soil microbial communities from Anza Borrego desert, Southern California, United States - S1+v_5-13C | ecosystem: Environmental > Terrestrial > Soil > Desert | place: USA: California... | reverse complement strand
TCTGCTTGGTCTCGAAGTCGTGCAGGTCGATGACCGCGATGCGCGGGTTGTTCTTGTCGTTGATGAAGACGAACTTGCCGTCGCTCTCGCCGTTGGTCTCGGACGCGGCGGGGTGGTGGGTATCGCCCCAGGTGATGTCCTTGCCGTTGACGCGGCCCTGGGCCAGCACGGCCTTCGACTCGTCGTCGTAGCCGTAGCCCTGCCAGGGCTCGGGCGTGAAGACGCCGATGTACTTCAGGATGCGCATCGACGGGATGCCGTAGACGATGACCTGGCCCGACTGGCCGCCCGACGAGAACGCGATGAACTCGTCACGGCCGCCGGTGGGGGTGTAGGTCTTCGCCGCCGCCAGCAGGTCCTTTTCGTTCAGACCGCGGCGCTTCATCACATCCTGCAGGCTCTCCGCGGCGTAAGCGCCGCCGGCGACGGTCGTCGCCATCAGGAGCGCGCCGAAGGCAGCCGACGCCTTCAAAGCCGATTTCATATCTTCCTCCGCGTGGGTTGAGTACGCACTACCTTCAGGTCCCGTCAGGGTGTTGAGCGCCGGGTGCGGCCGGCCGAGCCGCTTGCCGTGGGCAAAACAAGCCTGTTCGGACGCCAGGGGCCTGACATCCGTCGAGTTTGGAAATCAACGTTCAATGCTGGAGCAGTCGGGGCAACGAGCCGCCCGGCAACCGCACGTCAACTTCGGAGCTGTTGGCGTTCCACTCCCTAGCCAAATCGACTGTTCGCAACCTGGAGTCCATTGGAATTCACCGCCTTGACTTCGGTCAAGGCGGAGGCGGCTGCGGCAGCCGGTCTCACCGCCTTTGGTCGGATCGTACATAGGCCGTTAGTAGATTCCTCTTTGCCGGCCGCCGCCTTGACCATCGTCAAGTTCCCGCGGGCGATCGTGCGGCATGGTTGGCCGATCAATCATTCTCCTGCGGATCGGTGTTCGACGATGGAGTCGCAGCTCACTCTCGCCCTGGCCCGCAACGCGCTGATCGGGTGGATGCCGGCGGCGGACCGCGAGCGGGTGCTCGGCTACGCCCGGCCTGCCGCCTTCACCGAGGGCGACGTCCTGTTCCACGAGGGGGAGGAGGCGCGCGCCTTCTTCCTGATCGTGTCCGGCACGGTGGAGCTGTCCATCGCCGCCGGCGGAAAGCGCACCGGCGTGGTCGGCGTGCTGAGCGAGGGCGACTCCGCGGGCGAGGTGGCGGTGCTCGACGGCGGTCCCTACCCGGTGACCGCCCGCGCGCTGGACCACGTGGTGGCGCTGGCCATTCCCGGCGGGACCTTCCTGCGCCACATGGAGGAGCGGGCCGAGTTGCTGCGCGGCGTGGTGGCCGGCGCCTCGGTGAAGATGCGCGCGCTGATGCGCGAGAACGGCGAACTGAAGGCGATGCCCACCGCCGAGCGGCTGTGCGGCTTCCTGCTGCGCCTGGTCGACCAGCCGGACGGCACGGCGAAGATCAAGCTGCCCTACGAAAAGCGCGTGCTGGCCGGCACGCTGGGCGTGAGCCCGGAGAGCCTGTCGCGCGCCTTCGGCCGGCTGCGCCGGGTCGGCATCACCACCGGCCGCACCGACGTGGTGGTGATCCGCGACGTGGCCGAACTGCGCCAGCTCGTCGTCGCCGGCAGCCTGGGCGACGTGGCGTAGGGCTGCCCAGATAAACGCCGTCCTGTCGCGTCCTTGGGCAGAGCCATGCCCGGGGCGCGGTTCCTGCCGCCCTTTTGACCTTGGCACACGCCTTGCTGCAAATCGGCCGGGCGGCGGGCGCGGGTGCGCGCGCCGGACCATTGCAGAGTGTTGCGGCGATGCCCGGCGGAGGGTGGCGCCGCGTCTGGGGCAATCCGGTCCACCGCGCGGACCGGCACCTTGAGAACGGCGCCCGGGCGGTGGGCTTTCCGCCCGCCGGCCGGGCGCCATTTTTTCCGCAGGGGAGTCCCATGGCCGAGGCCGTCCACACCACCTGCCCGTTCTGCGGCGTGGGCTGCGGGGTCGTCGCGGAGCCGGCCGCGGACGGCACGCTGGCCGTGCGCGGCGACCCCGACCACCCCGCCAACTACGGCCGCCTGTGCGCCCGCGGCGCCGCGGCGGGCGAGGGCGCCGGCCTGCACGGCCGGTTGCTGCACCCGACGCTGCACGGCGAGCGGGTGAACTGGGAGGCCGCCATCGGCGCGCTGGCCGGGGCGTTCGCCCGCACCATCGACGCGCACGGGCCGGATGCGGTGGCGGTCGCCGTCTCCGGCCAGCTGCTGACCGAGGACCATTACGTCCTCAACAAGTTGATGAAGGGCTTCCTCGGCTCGGCCAACATCGACGGCAACGCGCGCCGCTGCATGGACGCCGCCATGCTGGCGCAGCGCCGGGCCTACGGGTCCGACACCGTGCCGGGCTGCTTCGACGACCTGGAACAGGCGGACCTCGTCGTGCTCGCCGGTTCCAACCTTGCCGGGCATCACCCGGTGCTGCAGCAGCGCCTGTTGACCGCACGCCGGCAGCGGCGCACCAAGGTGGTGGTGATCGATCCGTGCTGCACGCCGAGCTGCGACGAGGCGGACATCCACCTCCAGCTGCGCCCCGGCGCCGATGCGGCGCTGTTCAACGGGTTGCTCGCCCACCTGCACCTGCACGGCCGCGGCAACGCCCGCTTCCTGGCCGAGCACGCGGCGGGGGCGGAGGCGGCGGTGGCCGCGGCGCTGGCCGGGGCGACGACGCTCACCGAGGTGGCCGCGCACTGCGGCCTCGCGGCGTCGGGCGTGCGCCGCTTCTACGAGCTGTTCGCCGCGACCGAGCGGGTGGTGACGGTGATCTCCCAGGGGGTGGCGTGCGCCGACGCGGTCAACGCCATCCTCAACGCCCACCTCTACACCGGCCGCATCGGCCGGCCGGGCATGGGGCCGCTGCCGGTCGCCGGCCAAGCCAACGGCATGGGCGGGCGCGAGGTCGGCAGCCTGTCCGGCCAGCTCGCCGCGCACATGGGCTTCGCCGAGGAAGAGGTGGACCGCGTGCGCCGCTTCTGGGACGCGCCGCGCATGGCCACGGCCGAGGGGCTGGCGGGCGAGGCGCTGGCGCAGGCGGTGGAGGAGGGGCGCATCAAGGCGCTGTGGATCGTCGGCACCGAGACGCCCTTCGGCCTGCGCGACGCCGACCATGTGCGCGCCGCCGTGGCGCGCTGCGACGTCGTCGCGGTGTCCGGCGGCTGGGCAGGCGGTGCCGCGGCGCGGGCCGCGCACCTGCTGCTGCCGGCCGCGCTGTGGGGCGAGGGGGAGGGCACCGTCACGGCCTCCGACCGCACGATCTCCCGCCGCCGGGCGTGGCGGACGGCGCCCGGCGAGGCGAAGCCGGACTGGTGGATCGCCGCGGCGGTGGGGCGCGCGCTGGGCTGGGCGGAGGCGTTCGACTACGCCTCGCCCGCCGCGGTGTTCCGCGAACACGCGGCGCTGTCGGCCTTCGAGAACATCGCCCGCCGCGCCTTCGACATCGGCGCGCTGGCCGGCCTGTCCGACGAGGAGTACGACCTGCTGGAGCCCGCCCCGTGGCCGCGCCGGTCCGGCGGCCCGCCGGTCCGGCGGCTGTTCGCCGGCGGCGGTTTCCACACGGACGACGGGCGGGCGCGGCTGGTGGCGGTGGCGGCGTAGGCGGGGCTATTCCGCCGCCGTTGCGGTGAAGCGGGCCGCCTGCACGCGGTTCTGCACGCCCAGCTTGCGGAAGACGTGGCAGAGGTGCGACTTCACCGTCACCTCGCTGACGTTCAGCCGGCGGGCGATGAGCTTGTTCGGCAGGCCTTCGCGCAGCAGGTCGAGGATCTCCCGCTCGCGTGCGGTCAGGCCGCGCTCGCTGGTGTCGTGCTCGCCGTAGAGGGTGGGCGTCGTGCGCGCCGGCTCCTCCAGCAGGGCGGCGGGAACGTAGCGCTCGCCTGCGATGATAAGCCGCAGCGCCGACAGCATGGCCTGCGCGCTCAGCCGCTTCGGGATGTAGCCGGCGGCGCCCAGACCCATGGCTTCGAGGATCTGCTTGCGCTCGGTCACCGCCGAGAGCACCGCGACGCGGGCCAGCGGATGACGCTCGCGGATCGCCGGAAGCCCGTGGGCCACCGTCATCCCGGGCATGCGCAGGTCGAGCAGCACGAGCCGGATGTCGTCGACGCGGTCGAGCGTTTCCAGAACCTCATCGAAGCTGCCGGCCTCGTACACTTCCGTGTTCTCGGCAAGTTGCATCAGAAACGGCCGCAACCCATCCCGGACCATCACGTGGTCGTCGGCTAAGAGAATTCTCATAGCCTGTCTCCTACTCAAGATTGTCTACTCTTCAATCAATTAGCATACTACGATTCGCAACTTGGCTTTGTCAAGAAGACCGTAATATGTCGGCATTGTAATCTCCATGTCCGAAGTTGTCGTATATTTGTTAGTCGGCTGCGAGTTCTGTTTCATCATTTTGAAATTTGCCGTCGCTGTTCGCGACGGAATCGTGCACCTGATCCCAGGGTATGATGACGGAGAAGCAGGACCCGCGCCCCGGCGCCGATGTTGCCCGCACCGCCACGCCCAGCGTCTCGGCGAGGCGCTGGGCGATGGACAGGCCGAGGCCGAGGCCGCTGGTGCCCGTCGCCGACGCTCCGCGGCGGAACGCCTCGAAGACGGCGGCCATCTCGTCGGCGGCGAGGCCCGGGCCGGTGTCCCACACCTCGATGCGCAGCGCCTCGTCGCCGCGCCGGCAGCCGACCAGCACCCGGCCCTGCGCCGTGTAGCGCGCCGCGTTGGCGATCAGGTTCATCAGCAGGCGGCGCAGCAGCGCCGGATCGTTGTGGAGGTGCAGCGAGCAGCCGACCATCCGCAGCTCCACCCCGGTGCGCGCCGCCTCGTTGCGGCACAGGTCCACGGCCTCGGCCAGCAGGGGGGAGAGCGGGAAGTGCCGCCGCTCCACCGACAGCGCCCCGTTCTCCAGCGCCGACGCGGCGACGAGCTGGTCGAGCATGTCCTGCTGCGCGGCGGCGGCGGCCCGCATCCTGTCGAGCAAGGCGCGTTCCGGCAGGGCGGTCGACGCGTCGTCGAGGGCCTCCAGATGGAATTGCAGGGCCCGCAGGGGTTGCCCCAGATCGTGGCTGATGGCGGCGAGCAGGCGCGACTTGGCGGCGTTCGCGGACTCCGCCTGGCGCCGCGCCTCCTGGTTGGCGCGCAGGGCGGCGGCCAGTTCGGCGTTGGTGGCCTGCAGGGCGACCAGCACCGCGTGCTCCCGCCGCAGGCTGCGTCCGGCCATCAGGCCGAGCAGGACGATGATCGCCACGCAGACGCCGGCCAGTGCCCCGCTCAACAGCGCCCGCGTCCGCCACGGCGCGAACACGGCGGCCTCCGGCGCGGACACCGCCACCAGAAGCGGCGCGTCGGGAACGCGCCCGATGGAGGCGAGGTGCGGCGCCCCGTTCAGCAGGATGATGCGCTCGCCCTCCGCCGGATCGATGCCGAAGGGGCGGGCCTGCGACGGCAGCTCGGCGGTGCCGTCGCGCGGCTCCTGCACGACCAGCGTGCCGTTCTCCCGCAGGATGGCGATGGACAGCGGCAGCTCCGGCAGCCCGGCGCGCCGGTAGAACGCCGCGAAGTAATCGGTGCGGAAGGCCGCCACCGCCACCCCGGCGAAGCGCCCGCCTTCCTCGATGCGCAGGCTCAGGCGGAACAGCGGCGTGCCGCCGGACGGGCTGGTGCCCGGCCGGCTGACGTGCAGCCGCGCGCCGTCGCGGTGGGCGCGGAAATAGTCACGGTCGGATACGTCGGCCCCGGCCTCCGGCGCCCAGCTGGTCGCCGCCATCCGGCCGTCGGGGCCGACGTAGCTCAGCATGGCGACCCCCGGCAGCCGTGCCAGCTGGCCGGACAGCCAGGGGTGCCAGTCGCTCGCGGCGCCGGGCACCGGCGGGCCGCCGCGCAGCACGCGCGACGCGATCTGGTCCAGCGCGCCGCGCACGTCCTCCATGGTGTCGCGGGCGTGCTCGTTGAGCAGCGCCTGCGCGGTGCGCAGCGCCGTGCGCGCCTGCCCGTGCGTCGCATGGCGGTCGAACACGGTGTCGGCCACCCACCAGCCGAGCAGCACGCACACCATCGCCGCGACCGCCGCGGTAAGGACGCGTCCGCCATGCTCGGATCCGGTGCGTGTGCCGTGCTGCATAATTCCTTTCCTATCGAAGGAATCTACGAGCGTCAGGTTTCAGCGGATTTGCTTAATGAACTTCTTAAAGTTTCCACGTGCCGCTGTTGGCCCCTAGCCGTACCGGAGAACCGCAAACTTCATCCAAGACGTTGATTTTGCTGAGATAAGCGGTACGGATGCCGAACCCCGGGTTGAAAACTATAGCCTGTTATGTGTATGCGGGGGCGCCGCCGGTCAGCGGGTGCGTCTGTGTGCCGCACCTTGGGCGGCGCAGGAACGCTCAGCCGCGGGGCAGGGCGGCGATGGCGCGGGCGACGGCGATCCAGGCATCGTCTTCGTCGTCGATGCCCTTCAGCGCGGCGATCGGCGGCCACACGCCGAGGCGGCTGCCGCGGCGCTGGGCGAGGAAGCGGTCGACCTCGTCGGGTGTGGGAAGCCGGTCGCCCTTGAGTTGGTTGCAGCGGCGGTGCGCCAGCACGACGTTGCCCGGCTCATCGACCCCGCCGTAGGCCTGCGGGACGACGTGGTCGAAGGTCGCCTTCGCCCCTGCCGGTTCGCCGCAGTAGAAGCAGCGCCCGCCCTGCAGCACGTCCATCAACTGGGCGTCGTCGCGGGAGATCATGTCACTCCCGCTCCACCGACCCCCACAGGTCGTATTCGTCGGCGTGCTCGATGGTGACGGGCACGATGTCGCCGGGTTTCAGGCCGGTCTCGCCGTTGAGGAAGACGTTGCCGTCGATCTCCGGCGCGTCGGCGTAGCTGCGGCCGATGGCGCCTTCCTCGTCCACCTCGTCGATCAGCACGCCCAGCGTCCAGCCGATCTTGCGCTGCAGCCGCTCGGCGCTGATGCGCTGCTGCGCCTGCATGAAGCGCTCCCAGCGCTCCTGCTTGACCTCTTCGGGCACGGCGCCGGGCAACTCGTTGGCCGTGGCGCCCGCCACCGCCTCGTACTTGAAGCACCCCACCCGGTCGAGTTGGGCGTCCTCCAGCCATTGCAGCAGGAGCTGGAAGTCCTCTTCGGTCTCGCCGGGGAAGCCGACGATGAAGGTGGAGCGCAGCGCCAGGTCCGGGCAGTCCTTCCGCCAGGAGCGGATGTGCTCCAGCGTCTTCTCCTGCGCGGCCGGGCGGCGCATCGCCTTGAGAACCGTCGGGCTGGCGTGCTGGAACGGGATGTCGAGGTACGGGAGGATCCGCCCCTCGGCCATCAGCGGCAGCACCTCGGCCACGTGCGGGTAGGGGTAGACGTAGTGCAGCCGCACCCAGACGTCGAAGTTCGCCAGCTCGCGGCACAGGTCGGCGAAGCGCGTCTTGACCTGCCGGTCGTAGAAGGGCCGCTCGGCGTACTTCACGTCGACGCCGTAGGCCGAGGTGTCCTGCGAGATGACCAGCAGTTCCTTGACGCCGTTGGTCGCCAGCTTCTCCGCCTCGCGCAGCACCTTGTCGATCGGGCGGCTGACCAGGTCGCCGCGCAAGCTCGGGATGATGCAGAAGGTGCAGCGATTGTTGCAGCCCTCGGAAATCTTCAGGTAGGCGTAGTGCCGCGGCGTCAGCCGGATGCCCTGCGGCGGCAGCAGGTCGACGAACGGGTCGTGCTTGGGCGGGGCCGCCTCGTGCACCGCTTCCACCACCGCCTCGTACTGGTGCGGGCCGGTGACCGCCAGCACGCCGGGGTGGACCGAGCGGATGGCCTCCGCGTCGCCGCCCATGCAGCCGGTGACGATGACCCGCCCGTTCTCCTTGATCGCCTCGCCGATGGCGTCCAGCGATTCCTTCTTGGCGCTGTCCAGGAAGCCGCAGGTGTTGACGATCACCGCGTCGGCGCCGTCATAGGAGGGGGAGATCTCGTAGCCTTCGGCGCGCAGGCGCGTCAGGATGCGCTCGGAATCGACGAGCGCCTTCGGGCAGCCGAGGCTGACGATGCCGACTTTCGGGGCGGAATTCGGGGCGGTCTTGCTCATGGCGCGTCTATATAGGCAATCGGGCGAGGCGCGCCAGCCGAATCGGCGTATTCCCACGCTGGCGCGGCCGGCGCCCGGTGCATGCCTCCCACCCCTTGTGGCTGTGTCCGGACGGGGTGCGACATTTGGTTCGCCTTCACGGCCACGCTTATGCATTTTCGCGGTTGCGGTGCTGGAAACAATTCGTTAACGCTGGTGAAGAGTGTAGCGGATCTGGTCAGAAGACATTCGATACACTGAACCGTTTTGACTCGCGCCACCCATCGGCGTACCATGGCCATCGTTGGTGGGCGAACGGGTTCTTGGGGAAAGAGCGCAGGGGCCGGCATGTCGAACAGCCAATCTTCGCCCGCGTCCGCACAGGCGATCGCCGAGGTGATGATGCACATCGGGCACATCGCCGACAGCCTGGGCTATTCCCGCGGCCTGAAGCCGTCGCAGTGGACGGCGCTGCGCTATTTCGCTTCGGCCAACCCCAGCCAGCGCACGGTTTCCGCCTTCGCCGACTTCCACGCCACCACGCGCGGCGCCGCCTCGCAGACGGTGGAGGTGCTGGTGGGCAAGGGCCTGCTGACCCGCGTGCCGGTGCCCGAGGACCGCCGCGTCGTCCAGCTCCACCCGACCGAGGCGGCGCTGGAACTGCTGCAGCACGACCCCTTGCAGGAGTTCTCGGCGGTGATCGCCGGGCTGGAGAAGGACGACCAGTTCCATCTGGCCGAGACGCTGTCGCAGGTGCTGCGCGGGCTGCTGATGAAGCGGCAGGCCGCCTGAGGATTCCCGGAAGTCCGGTTTTTGACACACCGCAGCCGCGCCCGAACCCGTAGCTTCTTCAAAGAAGCACCAAGAACGGGTGAGGAAGAACCATGCTGCGGCTCGGGACGAAAGTCAGGTTCGATGGCCAGGACGCGATGGTCGTTGCCCGCACGCTGGCGGGCGTTCCACGCTATGACCTGCGCCTCGACGACGGACAACTGGTGAAATACGCGCTGGAGGCCGACCTGGAGGTCGTCTCCGCCGACGGAATCATGGCGCCGACGCTGGGCGGCCCGGCCGGCACGAGCGCGTGGGGCGGCCATGGACGCGCCTGAGGCGCTGGCCGACGCGCTGCCCCCGGCGCCCGGCTTTCCGGCGACGCGGGACGACTTCCCGCACTCGCTGCAGGCCTACGCCGTGCCGGAGGGCGACGCGGAGGCCGGCGGCTGGTGCCTGTCGCTCTACCGCGCGGTCGGCCCGGAGGAGCGGGCGTGGCTGCAGGCGCACGGCTTCACGCTGACCGGACGGCTGTGGATCCGGCCGGCGTGCCGGGACGCTTCCGAGAACGCCGTCGAGAACGGTTGAGAATGGGCGGCGGATCGCCGAAGATGCCGCCGCCATGCTGACCGTTCTGATCGCCGACGACCATCCGCTGTTCCGCAACGCGCTCAGGGACATCCTGCGCTCGACCGGCGAGACGTTCGAGATCGTCGAGGCCAGCACCGTCGAGGAGGCCAAGCGCAAGGCCAACGACGACCTCGACCTGATCCTGCTCGACCTCTCGATGCCGGAGGCGGTGGGCTTCAGCGCGCTGGTGGGCTTGCGCAACGCGGTGCCCTCGGTGCCGATCCTCATCGTCTCGGCCTTCGCCGACCCCGACACCGTGCGGCAGGCCGCGACCTACGGCGCCGCCGGCTTCATCGCCAAGACGGCGGAGCCCATCGCCATGGCCGCGGCGGTTTCCAAGGTGCTGGCCGGCGGCAAGCACTGGCCCACCGCCGCGGCCGCGGCCGAGACCAAGCCCGAGGCCGGCGCCGCGACGCCCGAGGCGTTCAAGAAGCTGAGCCGCACGGAATCGAAGGTCCTGGAGCTGATGGCCGAGGGCAAGGCCAACAAGCTGATCGCCTACGAACTGGGCATCAAGGAATCGACGGTGAAGACGCACGTCACCGCGCTGCTGCGCAAGCTGAACGTCTACAACCGGACGCAGGCGGTGATGCTGGCGAATCAGGCGCGGTTCGGGAAGCCGTAGCTACTCCGCCGCCGCGGCCACCGGCGCCAGCGCGTGGCTCACCAGCGCGCGCAGCTTCGCCGGCTTCACCGGCTTGTAGAGCAGGTGCGCCCCGGCGCGCTCGATGCGCTCGCGCACTTGCGCGGAGCGGTCGGCGGTGACGATGATCGCCGGGATGCCGGCACCGAGCACGTGGCGCACCGCCCGCACCACGTCGGCGCCGATGGCGCCCTCGTCCAGGTGGAAGTCGGTGATCAGCAGGTCGGGCACGAAGCCGGCCCGCTGCGCCGCCGCGATGGCGTCCTCCGGCACCGAGCCGGGCAGCACCTCGCAGTCCCAGGCGCGCAGCAGCGAGGTGAGGCCCATCAGCACGCTCTCGTCGTTGTCGATGGCCAGGATGGCGACGCCGGCGAGATCGTCCTCGCCGTCCGGCGCAACGGTTGCGGCCGGCGCCGCGGCGCCCTGCGCCACCGGCACCGTCAGCGTGAACACCGACCCCTTGCCGACCGCCGAGCGCACGCCGACCGGATGCCCCAGCACCCGCGCGATGCGTTCGACGATGGCGAGGCCGAGGCCGGCGCCGCGGGCGTGGATGCGCGCCGCGCGGCCCTCGCGGTGGAACTCCTGGAAGATGGCGCCGAGCTTGTCGGCGGGGATGCCGATGCCGGTGTCCCACACCTCGATGCGGAGAGTGTCGCCGGAGCGCCGGCAGCCGACCAGCACGCGGCCCTGCCGGGTGTAGCGGATGGCGTTGCTGACCAGGTTGCGCAGCACCCGGCGCAGCAGGTGCGCGTCGGTGCGCACGGTGGCGGGGCAGGGCA
>Ga0196970_1002157_pt1 | contig 10897 bp, 12 predicted proteins | sample S1v_513CmetaG_FD_148672 | JGI IMG/M metagenome (GOLD analysis project Ga0196970, IMG submission 148672) | Soil microbial communities from Anza Borrego desert, Southern California, United States - S1+v_5-13C | ecosystem: Environmental > Terrestrial > Soil > Desert | place: USA: California... | reverse complement strand
TAAAGTTTGCAGGTGAGGGTAAAGAGATCCCTACTATCTACCTGGCTGGATCTGAGTATTTTGACAAGGAAGATATTGATTGGGTTTGTGAGCCCGCTTATTTACCTGTGAACAAGTATGCTCAACCAGAGGTGCTTTCGCAAATCGATGCGATCGCAAAAACTGATGAGGATAACTACGGGTTCATTGACTGGATTTTCCCGTTGGCCTACTGCGCCTTTATGATTGATGAAATTATGCGTACAAAGCTGGACAAGGGGAGTTTTTTAGGAAGTGTCGTCAAGTTACATGTAGCTGTGGGGCACGATGGCGGTGATTTTATAGTTTTATCCGATGTTGCAAGGGAAGATTAGTATCCCAACCGACCTAACCTACTCTGAGCATTGGAAGTGGGGTAGTGCGTATGAATATGCGGATGGAAAAGGAGGGTTGATCAATGTTATATTTATGAATTGAAGGGACCCCCCACTGGTCTAAGCGTCCCGCTTAGACCTACAATATGCAAGCGTCCCGCTTGCGTAGTCAACCACCGCAAATTATTTTCGTCGCCCCATGGGCAGGAAGTACCGCATTCACGATCAGTTGCAGGTCTATTTTGTGACATTTACTGTTGTCTATTGGGTTGATCTATTTGTCAGAGACGAGTATAAGCAGATATTTGTGGACAGCGTTAAATACTGCCAGGAGAATAAGGGACTGGAAGTATACGCATGGTGCATCATGACCAGTCATGTTCATCTTATAATAGGTTCTGACGGAAAGAACAAGCTAGAAGACATCGTCAGAGATCTTAAGTCTTATACATCTCGTCACATCAGACTCGAGATAGAGAAGCATCCGCAGGAGAGTCGCCGCGAGTGGATGCTCTGGATGTTTGGCAATGCTGGTAAACACAACACTAACAATAAAGATTGGCAGCTATGGCAGCAACATAGCCATCCTATAGAGCTTAATAATCCGATGATCTCAAAGCAACGATTGAACTATCTACACATGAATCCCGTTCAGGCAGGGTTTGTAACCGAAGCTGAACATTGGAAGTGGAGTAGTGCGCATGACTATGCAGGTGGAAAAGGAGGGCTGATTGATATTATATTTATGAATTGAAGGGACGCAAGCGAGACGCTTGGGAATTGTGGGTCTAAGCGGGACGCTTAGACCAGTCGGTGTTTCCCCAGGATCAAAAGCAATATGCCCTGGAAAGGCTTAGAAAGCTTGCAGGTGGTGAAGTCAGCTCAATCGAAGAAATCAACGCACTGACCATTGATAATATGGATGGCTTTGAAATAATAGCAAATAGAAAAGATGACGAAGGCAAACCGGAATTGGTATATCAGGCTATGGTCTTTGATTCTGGTGGAGACTACTTTCTGGTAGTGGGACAAACGACAGAAGATTTTGAAGTGAATTTGGAAGCTTTTAAAAGAATTGCCAGGACCGTGAGGCGTAAATAGGGAATCATCAAGTCTTTGCGATGATCTAACCGACCTACTTATTCAGGGCGACACCCAACAATGAAATCTATTTTCTATCTTACCTCCTTAGGTCTGCGAATAGCGGACTCCGTAATTCTAAGAAGAAAATGAACTACCTACTGAAGAACCTTTTATCAGTCCTGGCGCTGGTGCTTATCTCTATTAATGCTATCGGTCAGACTGGTGAGATCCGGATCAGGTTCATGGGCAATTGTGGTTTGCACATGAGTGACGGAACTCGTAACGTGTACGTCGACTTCCCATACAAGTCCGGTGCATACGGATACATGGAATATGACAAGTCTGAATTGGACAGCGTAAAGGATAATTCCATCTTCCTGTTTACGCATAAACATAACGACCACCATTCCGGGAAGCTGGTGAGAAAGCTAAGTGGCAAGGCCTATGGCCCACGGAACAAGAAGGGGATAGACAAGCTAAACCAGGTGTCGCAGGATTTCCAGGTGCAGACCTTCTACAACAAGCATAAGTTTTCATTTAAGCACAACTCCTACCTGATCACCTGGCACGGCAAGAAGATATTCCTTTCGGGAGACACGGAAACCGCGGAGACCATTGCCAATTTAGGTGGTATCGACTGGGCATTTGTACCTTACTGGATTCTATCTGATGCTAATAAAAGGAACATTAGGATTGATGCGAAGAAATTCGGGTTGTATCACCTATACCCAAACCAGAAAATAGATGGTGAGGTGCCCGAAAAAGTAGAGCTCATGGATAAACAGGGGAAGGTGATTAAAATTCCTTATTGATGGTTTCCATGGTTCCCCACTACTATAAATACTGGAAGTCTCTCCGGATTCCCAGAAGAATGAAATAAAGAAGGCATATCGCTGGCAGGCTAAGCGGTACCACCCGGACAGGAATGAAGATCCCAAAGCACGAGACCGGTTTATTGCAATCCATGAAGCCTATGAGGTGCTGAGGGACGAAGAGAGGCGCAAGGCATACGATGAGCTCTATCATGCCTGCTTCAATGACAGTGAACCAGAACATAGCGATGAATACTATGAGCAGTCGTTCGCCTCGGCGGCAGAGCAGGGTAGGGCAGAAGGAGAGATATGCTGCTGACTATAAGTTATTCTCAAAGAAGGTGCTACACGGCGCTGCAGTGGCTCTGATTGCAGAGTTGTTTCTCGCCATAGTATTCCGGGACATAAACAGTGTTGGTCTTCTTCTTGGCCTTCTCGCATTGGTTGCAGGTGGCTACCTCACATTTCGAGGTGTCAATGCTCTAACTTATGCACAGATCGGTTCTGGGTTGCTGATAATGATGGTCGGCTTTTTCATCTTGCGGCATAAGATGAGGAAGATAGCGGAGGAGCAGGAGTGAGTCGGTGATAGCCATGCCACAATATATTACAGACTTAAAGCCTGCTTCCGTACGATCGGCAATATAATCTTGAAGGTGGCTCCGCTCCCTTCTTTGCTGGTTGCGGTAATGAGCCCGTCGTGCTTCTCTATTATCTTTTTCGCAATAGCCATCCCGATCCCGGTTCCTTCAAATTTATCCTTGGAATTCAGTCGCTCAAAAAGTGCAAAGATGCTACTCACGTATTTTTCGTCGAATCCTATTCCGTTGTCCTGAATGCTGATGAGGGTATAAGCGCCATTTGGGTCTTCCTTACTGTCAAAAGATTTGCCGCTGGTCGGTGTTGCTTCTATGCGCACAACAGGCTTCACCTCCGGTCTGGTGAATTTTAGAGCGTTGCTTATTATATTCTGAAATACCTGCCTTATCTGACCTCTGATCACATCAACACAAGGCATGTGCCCCGCTATGATCTCCGCACCTTTCTCCTGCATGATCAGCTCGAAGTGATCCCTTAGCTCTCTTATAAGCTCATTGAGGTCTATGCATTCGATCTCGCTGTTGTTGGCAGATAATCCTGAATAGTTCAGGATGTCTGTTACGAGCGCCTTCATTCTGCCGGAGGATTCTATTATTTTCTCCAGGTACTTTTTAGATTCCGGCGTCAGCTCCGCCTGCTTCGCTTTCAGCAGGTTAGAGAAAATCTGTATTTTTCTTATTGGCTCCTGCAGGTCGTGGGAGGCAACAGAGGCAAACTGCTGAAGGTCGTGGTTGCTCGCCTCCAGTGCTTTATTTATCTCGGCAAGCTTCTTATTGTTTTGGCTCAGTTGTTTTTGTGTTTCTTTCTGTGCAGTGAGATCTGTAAGAATGATGCTGAGCGACACACCCTCTTCCAGTTCTAACGTAGTAAGTGAGAGCTGCACAGGTGTCCTGTTACTACCTGCTAACAACTGTACCTCTCCTTTACAATCATCTCTCCAGCATTTCTCAAAAAGCTGCCTATACTCCTCGATATTTTCCTCTGCCACAAAATCTTCAAAAGACACTCCTATTATTTCTGAAAGCGGAACATCTACCATCCGGGCAAACCTTGAATTGCAATAGAGGATCAGCCCTTTGGGGTTCAGGGTAACTGCACCTTCTGTCATCTTTTCAATAAATACGCGGTAGGTTTGGTCAGCGCTTTTCAGGGTGAATAGCTGCGGTCCTTTTTCACTTTGAACGACAAGAGCATCTATCTGGCCAGTTCTTATCGCCTCAATAGTTTCATTGGCCTCCTCGAGTTGGTATTTCAACTCGCCTATTTCCCTTGCCAGGTCTTCGTTCGTCCTATATACAGACTCCTTATTCACAGTTATGAAATTATTCCTAGTCCTTTTAATACTTTAGCCTTATCTGAGAGATCTCCTATCATTCTCCTTTCCGGCAGCGGGAACTTCTTGATGAGAAAAGGCAGTGCGATCAGTTGCTCCTCCTCTGCTACGGCCTGCTGCTGATATACATCGATAATCTCAAGGCTATATTTTCCCTTTATGTGTTCTTCACAGATTTTTGTCAGGTTTTCAACTGCCCTGGTACTGTTAGGGGTGGCGCCTGTTATGAACAGCCTGAGAACATATTCATGTTTAGGTTTATCAGGTTTCGTGCTATTTGCTTTTGCTCGTTCTGGCTTCGGTCGCATACTACTCGTTTATAGGCCGGATATTTAGCCCAACCAACACTTTCTCTTCGTTAGAGAGATCACCAATTATCTTCCGGATAGGCTCTGGCACCTTCCTCACCAGGGTAGGGATGGCTAGTATCTGGTCGCCTTCTGCCAATTGAGGTTGCACCAGCAGGTCTATTACTTCTATTTTATACTGTCCCTTCAGGTGTTCTTCACAATACCGTTGCAGGTTACTTAATGCGGTAACAGATTTAGGGGTCTTACCGGCAATATAGAGCCGCAACTCCCACTTATATTCCTTGGTGTCAGATCCGGACTTAGCCTTTGCCATTGTCTGCATTTTTTGAAGTTCTGTTCTTTATCAGCTGCTTTCTGTTTTTCTCCATTACCTCCCTTCTCAGGTCTTCTTCTATATATGACTTGTTCAATTCATCCTGCACAGATTCAAATTCTTCATTTAAGGACTCGATCTTAGCCTGCAGCACCTTTCTCTTTCGCTGAATCTCAAGATCCTTTTTGTCAATGGCATGTTTTCTAAGCACTTTGCTTGTCACTTCGTTCAGTTGTTGCGCTTCCCTCGCGCTGCCAATCATCACACCATCAGATCCCAGATAAACATCAACAAGGTCCAGGCCAGCATTGGTAATAACGAACTCTCTTACCTGATTAGAATGCTTCATCCCTCTCGATTTCATGATGTAAAGCCCGCGGTTTCTCTCGCCGTTCGATTCAATATCTCGCACCAGAATCCATGCATCCACCAGTGAAGAAACGCCTTCATCTGTTTGTTCGTTTAGTATGGTATTTAATGAGAGCGCTGTAAATAGTACCGTTATTTGCTCGGCCTGCAGGAAGTCTATTAGCCTGATAAGCATAGACTTTACTTCGCTTACCGTACCCACCGTTACGAGGTTGGTGATAGGATCGAGGATTACCGTCTGCGGTTTGAACTTCTTGATCTTCTTATGGATATCTACAAGATGCATCTCCAGTCCATAGGCCGTAGGCCGTGACGAGTGCATCTCTAAAAGTCCTTTTTTAATGTGAGTATTTAGGTCTACCCCTATCGATGACATGTTCCTGATGATCTGCTGTGGTGACTCTTCAAACGCAAAGTAAAGGCACCGTTCCTTCCTCTTGCAGGTTTCATTGGCAAATATGGCAGCGATACTTGTCTTCCCGGTTCCCGCAGTACCTGATACAAGAATTGAGCTTCCCCTGAAGAAGCCTCTCCCTCCTAACATATTATCCAGCGACGGGATGCCTGTGGAAATCCTTTCCGTGCTTACTTCATGATCCAATAATAATGATGTGACCGGGAGTACAGATATACCCTCTTCATCAATCAGGAAGGGGTATTCGTTCGTACCATGCAGAGAGCCGCGATATTTTACTATTCGTAATAGTCTTGTTGATATCTGGTTTACTACCCGGTGGTCTAGCAGGATCACGCAATCCGATACATATTCCTCCAGCCCCTGTCTGGTCAAGCCACCATCTCCCTTCTCACCTGTTATTATTGCGGTAACGCCCTTTTCCTTCAGCCAGCCAAATAACCGCCTTAGCTCCGCTCTCAGTATCGTCTGATTGTTAAGCCCCGCGAAGATATTTTCTATCGTATCCAGTACTACTCTTTTAGCGCCGATGCTATCAATAGCATAGCCCAGCCTGATAAAAAGCCCATCAAGGTCATACTCGCCCGTTTCCTCAATCTCACTTCTGTCTATGTGTACATGATCGACCTTAATCATTTTCTCGTTCTGCAGCCTGGCAAGGTCAAAACCCAGTGAAGCCACATTCACGGCTAGTTCGTCTGCCTTCTCCTCAAACGCCATAAACACCCCGGGTTCCCCGAATTCGGTAGCTCCACGGAAAATAAATTCAAGAGACAACAGTGTTTTTCCGCAGCCCGCGGCACCGCATATTAGTGAGGGCCTTCCTTTCGGTAAGCCGCCACCGGTTATTTCGTCTAATCCGGAGATCCCGGTTTTTGTTTTTTGTAAGTACAGGCTGTTTGCTGCTTGCTTTTTAGGTTTTGAAGGCATAAACCAGGTATCAAATATTAATTTAATCAGGCGCCAAATATGCTGCAGAAATCACAGTATTAAGCAACACCTGCTACAAATCTTGCTTTTTCAGTTCCCATTCTTCTTCATTCTGAGAGTGTTATCTACTCAACAGTGGTAGCAAACAAAAATTGAACCACGCAAAAAATCCCGCCGAATGGCAGGACTATTTTATAGATAACTTATTAATTCTCAAATGGATGAAAGGAGACCTCACATGATCAGCTCAGAAATTCAGCAGGCGAGGGCTCCCCACCAGGAGGTGCTTGAATAGATACCTGTACTTCTTTCATTGAGAAAAACCCCTTTTACATTTTGTAGGTTTGAACCTCGCTATGATCTTGCAGTTCCTGGGTTCTCTTTCACCGGTACCAAATTTAGGTTTTGGGTAGCCAGGGCCCTGTGTTTGGCTTCATTTGCCCCTGACTTTTGTTCGGTGATGCACGCAGGAAAACAAAACTCATCCTTCTACTTCACTTTCTGCATCCGCTGTTCGTATTCCGGAAGCTTCTTCTTGTACTCTTCAACGTCCCATGTCATACCCCAGTTCTTAACGTAGTCAGCTAATGGACCAAGTCCAACTTCAGCGCGACGCTTGTCCACATTATCAGGGTCCTCCAGCGGCTGCACGTAGCTGCCCTTTTCATCCAGCATTATCTGGCTGCCGTATATCTGCTTTTTGCCTTGCCGAAGGGCAACCCGGTCCTCCAGAAGTGCCAGAGCGCTGGGCATTGCTTTTTTATTCTTCACTGCCTCGCGCATCATGGGCAGATACTTTTCCTGTGTCGGCAGATCAGCGTGCTGAATCACAAGAAATAATGTACTGTTCCCTTGTCTTCCTATTTCGTCAGGTCCCAGCCAACCGTGTTCGTCAAGAATTCGAGTCACCTTTATCAGGTTAATAGAATCCTTTTCGGCAATGGTTTTCCAGAGCGCTTTCATCTCCGGCGAATCTTTTCCGTGTTCCTCACGTACTTTGTCTATCCGCATGCGGTAAGACTGGTCGTCCTGGTATACAGCGTCCAATATTGCGACGAGCGGCTTGTTTAAGCCCTCTTCGGCTTTGTCCTTGTTTGCTTTTACTATTGCTACCAGTGGCTCCCACCGCTTGTCTGTATGGAGGGATACAAGGTCAGCATCTGCTTTAAGATGTTCCAGGTTATTATAATCACCTTTCTCCGCTATTCTATATAGGTGTTTAAAAGCTGAATCAGGAATACCCACCAAAGCATAGGAGCATGCAGCATTATACCGGTCGGTAAGCCGCCCCTTGTCGCCGAAAGAGGCAAAGGCATTTTCATATTCAAGAGCGGACTCCTTATACTGCTTCGCTGCATAGAAACTCTCAGCCTTCTTCACAAAATCAAAGTACTCTGGCGGCTGAGCTGTGGCTGTGAAAGAAAGGAGTAAAACTCCAAAAATACACAAGTGTCGCATTGGGGAAGTTTTAGATGAACAATACTAATATACAAAAATGTAGGGATAAGGCTTCATGCATTTGAGTTTAGCCTGGTTTGAAAACAGGTGTTAGAACGCGAACTACCTGAATTGCTTTCAATGATATTAGGTGGAAAAGGAAGTTCTTAGGGTTATATTTTTTATTTTGCCCAGCAAACAAGATAAATGTCAAGCCACAAATGAGGTTACCGAACGTATGTCTAGACTGCTTACCAGAGCTGCTCACCTGATATGTTTACTCCTATTTTCTAGTTGTTCCTTTGATAGCCGGACAGACAGGGTAGTTGATGATTATGAAGTAGCCTGGATTGATGTGCATGAAGAAAGGGCCTTGTATAAGGGGGAAGAGATAGTACCTCCCTATGTTTTTGCGGTCGGTCATGACTCAAAGTATATTTTTGTAAAACAACATCCGCTAAGTTCAGAAACCACAGAGAAAATAGATGGATCTGTAGTGAACTACTACATAATAGAGAGAACGAAGACCATGTATCAGGATAAGCCGAAGTACGGTCCTCTTACAAAAGAGAAATTCGAAAAGAAGTGCATCGAACTGGGAATATTGAATGTAGCGTTTGACTTGGAGTATCCAGCAAACTTTTAAACGGTGATCGACTACTGGACATAGACAATCCATATCCCAAATACTACTGACATAGACAAATGGACCACATCACCCAAAAACTTGAAGTGCTCTATGACCTGCTTGTAGATAACTTCGATACAGTCGAAGCAGAGTTAAAGGATCTTATTGCAAATCCAGATAGAATTGAGGACACAAATAAGTTTGCGTCTCTGCTCGTGAACTTACAACGTTCTGCTTTTATTGATCCCTTGCTATTACAAATCAGTTTATCTGATAAAGAGGATACCTGGCTAAGAGATTTTCTGTACGCTGCAATCATCTTGTTGGAAGAAAGCTCTGTTAATGAAAACTTTCATATTCCTGAGCAACTTATCGGGAAATTGGAAGCTTGGATCCTGGATGGTAAGCAAGAGCTATCCTGGAAATCAGCCACTCTTTTAAAGTTCTATGAGAATGAATCAGCAGAACGAATCCAACTACTGAAGTTGGAGGAAAGGGGTGATTTCTTCCTGACATACGCAGAATGTATTTTGGGATTATTGCGTGTCGACAAAAAGAAACATTGGGACTTGGTCAAACAAATCTCAGTGGACGATACTCACGACGAGAAGCTAAGAGAATTTGCAAAGGACGTGATTAAAAGTTGCTGACTGCAGCCCCTGCTAATAAGCCAATTTTGGACTAGCGGTCGTACGGATATTGTCTAATCCAAGGTGGACACAATAAAACATCCTCGGACAATTTGAAGCGGCCGCATAATTTGGCGTTTGGGGATCGCAAATCACCTCACTACCAATTGATTACCATTTCCTTACAGTTCCATTATGATTATTTTGACAGTGTCAGCCATACCTTTGCACAGCACCTATCAAAATGCTCTATGATGACAAAACAACATGTGAAAACGATCTATGCAGTGGCTTTAGGAATGATTATTGGAGCCTCCTCTATTACCGCCTTTTCCTTCAGAGGAATTGACAATGCTGAACCGAAAATAATTGTTAAAAAAGTGCCGGTTGAAGAGTGGAACCATGGACAGCTTACCTACAAATGGCATTCACCTGAACTGCCCAAGGTGCTGAGTTTTGCTGGAGAGAATGTGCCAATGGAACGACACGATGTGAAGGAAGGCCTGGATCGTGAGCTGATGTACAACTACTACAATCAGATCAGCACCGAATTTGTGCTGAAGATGGCTAACCGGTGGTTTCCTGTGATAGAGCCGATACTGAAAGCTGAAGGTGTGCCGGATGATTTCAAATACCTGTGCGTTGCAGAGAGCGCTTTGAAGAACCAGACTTCACCTGTGGGAGCGGTAGGTTTCTGGCAGTTTATGCCACGGACGGCGCCTGAGTTTGGGCTGGAAGTGAGGGATGAAGTAGATGAACGCTATAATGTGGTGAAGAGTACCAAAGCTGCAGCAAAGTACCTAAAGCAGGCGTATGAGCGCTTTGGTTCCTGGACAGCCGCTGCTGCCTCGTACAACATGGGTCAGGGTGGACTGAACAAACAACAGTCGATACAAAAGACCTCAGATTATTATAGTCTGCTGCTGCCGGAGGAAACCATGAGGTATGTACATCGTATTCTTGCCTTCAAATTGCTGGTGGGCAACCCTGACCAGTATGGCTTTGTTGTGGATGAGGAAGATCTGTATGAGCCAATAAAGACACGACTGGTGCAGGTGAAAACAACTATAACTAACCTGGCAGATTTTGCAGTGAGAAACGGCACAAACTATAAGACACTGAAGAAACTGAACCCATGGCTGCGGGACGACAGGCTTACCGTAAGAAACGGGAAAAGCTACACTATTGCGCTGCCCACGAATGCCTAAAAGGACAATATAATATACTAAGCCGCCTCCAGAACCGGGGGCGGCTTTTTTGATATATGTGCTGAAGGCAGCTCGAGCCTGGCTTCAGGAGGATCATCTTACACCAGCGGCTGTTTTCATTACTAAAAAAAATGTTTGAAGAAATATCGCTGCTGTCAGATAGGCTGACAGGTAGCACCCGACCTTTGCAATAGATGAGCAACTAACAACACACACGAATATTGTTTTGGGTGTGACGTTATTCTGGAATTGGCAGTTTCAAACCAAATTAATAAGAACAAATGAAAAAAATTATCCTTGACCTGGCAGTGACGCTAGATGGGTTTATTGAAGGTCCAAACGGTGAAATAGACTGGTGCATCATGGATGATGACATGGATTTTGATGGGTTTTTGTCAGAAATAGACACGATTTTCTACGGCAGAGTGAGCTATGATGCATGGGGGAATTTTCATCCTGAGGCTGATGCCAGCGAA
>Ga0196970_1002156_pt1 | contig 10898 bp, 10 predicted proteins | sample S1v_513CmetaG_FD_148672 | JGI IMG/M metagenome (GOLD analysis project Ga0196970, IMG submission 148672) | Soil microbial communities from Anza Borrego desert, Southern California, United States - S1+v_5-13C | ecosystem: Environmental > Terrestrial > Soil > Desert | place: USA: California... | reverse complement strand
GGGCGCTGGATAAATTCAGTTATAGCGTGCGGGTGTTCATCGCCCTGACCGGCAGCATGGCGCTGTGCTGGTATCAGGATGAAATGGGCCTGCTGATTCCGTTGTTCCTCGGCATCATCGCCAGCGCCCTGGCGGAAACCGACGACAGTTGGCAGGGCCGCCTCAATGCGCTCGCGGTGACGCTGGTGTGTTTCAGCATCGCCGCGCTGTCGGTGGAATTGCTGTTCCCCTACCCGATCATTTTCGCCGTTGCCTTGGCGCTGGCCAGTTTCGGCCTGACCATGCTCGGTGCACTCGGCGAGCGTTATGGGGCGATTGCCTCGGCAACCTTGATCTTGTCCGTGTACACGATGATCGGCGTCGATCAGCGTGGCGGCGCGGTCACCGACTTCTGGCATGAGCCGATGCTGCTGGTCGCCGGTGCAGCGTGGTACGGTTTGCTCTCGGTGCTGTGGCAGGCGCTGTTTTCCAACCAGCCAGTGCAGCAGAGTCTGGCGCGGTTGTTTCGTGAACTCGGGTTTTATCTGAAGCTGAAGTCAGCGCTGTTCGAGCCGATCCGGCAGATGGACGTTGAAGCCCGGCGTCTGGAACTGGCGCAGCAGAATGGCCGTGTGGTCGCCGCGCTCAACACCGCCAAGGAAATCATTCTGCACCGGGTCGGCAACGGTCGCCCCGGATCGAAAGTCAGCCGTTACCTGAAGCTGTACTTTCTCGCCCAAGACATCCACGAACGCGCCAGCTCTTCGCACTATCCGTACAACGCCCTCGCCGAGGCGTTCTTTCACAGCGACGTGCTGTTCCGTTGCCAGCGCCTGTTGCGCCAGCAAGGCAAGGCCTGCCGCGCCCTGGCCGAATCGATCCAGATGCGCCAGCCCTTCGTTTATGACGCGAGCTTCGCCGAAGCCCTAGGCGACCTGCACGCCTCCCTCGAACACTTGCGCATCCAGAGCAACCCGGCATGGCGCGGCTTGCTCCGCTCGCTGCGCGCACTGGCGGCCAACCTCGGCACCCTCGACCGTTTGCTCAGCGATGCGAGCAATCCTGATGCCCTCGCCGATGCGACCGACAGCAGCCTGCTCGACCGCTCGCCGCGCAATCTCAAAGACGTGTGGATTCGCCTGCGCACCCAGCTGACGCCGACCTCGTTGCTGTTCCGTCATGCCCTGCGCCTGCCGCTGGCGCTGAGTATCGGTTACGGCATGGTGCACTTGATTCACCCGTCGCAGGGTTACTGGATCATCCTCACCACCCTGTTCGTCTGCCAGCCGAACTACGGCGCAACGCGGCGCAAACTCGGTCAACGAATTCTTGGCACCGCGATCGGTCTGACCGTGGCGTGGGCACTGTTCGACCTGTTCCCCAACCCGCTGGTGCAGTCGTGCTTCGCCATTGCCGCCGGGGTGGTGTTCTTTACCAACCGCACCACGCGCTACACCCTGGCGACAGCAGCGATCACCATCATGGTGCTGTTCTGCTTCAACCAGGTCGGCGATGGCTACGGGCTGTTCCTGCCGCGCCTGTTCGATACGTTGCTTGGCAGCCTGATCGCCGGGCTGGCGGTTTTCCTGTTCCTGCCGGACTGGCAGGGCCGACGCCTGAACAAAGTGCTGGCCAACACGCTGACCTGCAACAGCATCTATTTGCGCCAGATCATGCAGCAATACGCCGCCGGCAAGAGCGACGACCTCGCCTATCGCCTGGCCCGCCGCAACGCGCACAACGCCGACGCGGCGCTGTCGACGACGCTGGCGAACATGCTCATGGAGCCGGGGCATTTTCGTAAGGAAGCGGATGTCGGCTTCCGCTTTCTGGTGCTCTCGCACACCCTGCTGAGTTATCTGTCAGGGCTGGGCGCGCATCGCGAGACGCAATTGCCAGCCGATGTGCGTGAGCACCTGATTGATGGTGCCGGGGTGAAGCTGGCCGCGAGCATCGACGAAATCGCCCAAGGGCTGGCGAGCAAACAGCCGATTGCGATTCAGAGCGATGAGGAAGAAGCACTGGCCAATGAGCTGGAGCAGATGCCGGATGAAATCGATGAAGGCCAGCGGCTGGTGCAGACGCAACTGGCGTTGATCTGCCGCCAGCTCGGGCCGTTGCGCACGCTGGCGGCGCACCTTATCAAGGACACCTCAGAGATCAGCAGCGGCTGATAAGGCGTTATCGCGAGCAGGCTCACTCCTACAGGGGAACGCATTCCAATGTAGGAGTGAGCCTGCTCGCGATAGCGCCATCAGCGACACAACAAATCCTGGATCAGCCTTCACATCCCATGCTGGCGCAGCAGCTTTTCATAACTGCCATCAGCCTTCATCGCTGCAATCGCCTTGTCGAACCCCGCAACAATCTGTTCATGCTGCGCATTCTTCAGGCTGACCAGAATATGCAGGCTGTTCTCACTCAACGGCTTAGGCAGGAATTCCACTGAATTGCGCACCTTGGCTGACTCGCGCGCCAGGTAATACTTGGCCACGTATTCGTCTTCAAGGGTCAACTTGACCCGATCCGCCGCGAGCATGCGCACACCCATGGCGAAGTTATGCACAGGGACTTTCTGCATCGCCGTATCGGCATCGAATACCGCCGAATAAGCGTAGCCGCGTACCACCGCAATCGGATAGGTGTGCAGTTCCTGCAGATTGCTGTAGTCGATCGGCGCGTCTTTGCGCTTGAGGAAGCGAATTCGGTTGGTCAGGTATTCGCCGGAGAATTGCCCATAGCGGGTGCGGTCTTCGTTGTACCAGGCGTTGACCAGCACGTCGTAACGGCCTTCGTCGATGCCTAGCAAGGCCCGCGCCCATGGCACCTGTTCATAACTGCTGGCGTAACCGGCCCGGGCCAGCGCAGTGCTGACGATATCGGTGGCGAGCCCGCCGTTGACCAGCGTGTCGTCGGTAAAGGGTGGCCAATGATCGAATACCAGTCGCAGCTTCTGCGCTGTCGCATCCTGGCCCAGCAACAGCAGTCCGATCAAAGCAACGGCTTGAAGCAATCGCGGCATGCTTGAACATCCTCAACGGGCAGCGGCCCGACGCGTCTCACGGCAGAAAACCAAGACCTCTTACCGGCAAAACCCAGGCACTAACATTAGCTCATTACAGCCAGTGCACGGCACTCTCCAGCAGATTACACAAACTCGGCACGGCTGCGCGAAAGGAATGATGGCATTTTGACCTTTATCACAGACTCTTACGCCATAAAGACATCTTCGTCGCGTGCGCTTAGTATCGGGCGACACGAACAAGGAATCGGCAAATGACAATCGAGTGGATCTGCAAACATCACAGCGATCTGGGCAAGGAACAGCTGTACGCGCTTCTGAAACTGCGCTCGGAAGTGTTCGTGGTCGAACAGAAATGCGCCTACCCAGACCTGGATGGCCAAGACCTCGACGGCGACACCCATCACCTGATGGGCTGGGAGAACGACCACCTGGTCGCGTACCTGCGCCTGCTGGATCCGCAGTCTCAGGGCGGTGACGTGGTGATCGGCCGCGTCGTGACAGCACCGGCCGGTCGCGGCAAAGGGCTGGGGCACAAGATGATGGAGCAGGCGTTGAAACAGGCCGAGAAGCATTGGCCGCAGGTGCCGATCTACCTGTCGGCGCAGGCGCATCTGCAGGGGTATTACGGCCGGTACGGGTTTGTGGTGGCAGGTGAGGAATATCTTGAGGATGACATTCCACATATCGGTATGCGTCGCTCCTGAAGGCCCCATCGCTGGCAAGCCAGCTCCCACAAGGAATTGCGTCGTTCACAATTTGAGTGAACACCAGAAAAACCTGTGGGAGCTGGCTTGCCAGCGATGGCGTCAGCCCAGTCCACTCAGGATTCAGGGATACTCCAGCACTGCCTTGATCTGGCGCAAATTGCGCTCGATCCAGCCACGATCAATCGCCCCCCAATCGCGAATCCGATAACGCCCGGCATGATTGCGCGCGCCCTCTTCCTGCTCGAACTCACAGACGATATCCAGATCCGCCAGCGCTGCGATCGTGTCCTGCGCTGTGCGGCGGGGCATGCCGGTGACTTCGGTCAGTGCCGGCACGCTCGGCGCCAGACCGCTGTCGATCAGGTACGCCACAAACAGGCGGCGATAGAAACTGCTCTTGGTCTTGCTGACGTCCATCCACATCTTCCTGATAGCTGATCAAGCCTGCATGTCGCGCCAGGTCAGGTACACGCGCAGATCGAACTCGACCTGGTGATACCCGGGCAGCATGTGCTCGCACAATTTATAAAACGCCTTGTTATGGTCCGACTCCTTGAAGTGCGCCAGTTCGTGCACGACGATCATTTTCAGAAAGTCCGGCGCGGCGTCCTTGAACAATGAGGCGATGCGAATCTCTTTCTTGGCCTTGAGCTTGCCGCCCTGCACCCGCGACACCGTGCTATGCAGGCCGAGCGCGCGGTGGGTGAGGTCGAGGCGGTTGTCGAACAGCACCTTGTCGATCGCCGGCGCATTGCGCAGGTATTCCTGCTTCAGCTCCAGCGCATAGCTGTACAACGCCTTGTCGCTCTGCACGTCGTGCCGGCCCGAATAGCGTTGATCGAGGTATTCGCCCAGCCGCCCTTCGGCGATCAACTGGCGCACCTGATCCTGCAAACGTTCCGGATAGGCCTGGAGGTATTTCAACGCAGTCATCAGCGGGCAGCACGGTTGGCAAAAAGGTGCGCCAGTGTAGCGAATTCAACCGGCCAGCGCGCCCCAGTCAAACGGCTCGGCGAAGCTGGCCGCGTCCTCGGCGATCAACGGCCGCGCCACCAGGAAACCCTGCACATACTCGCAGCCATGGGCTTGCAGCCACTGGTATTGCTCGACGGTTTCCACCCCTTCGGCGATCACCAGCAAACCGTATTGCTTGCACAGACTGATCACCGTACTGACCAGCGAGGCGTCGCGGGGCGAATCAGGTAACCGGGCGATCAAATGGCGATCAAGCTTGAGCGTATCCAGCTCCAGATCGCGCAAATGCGCCAATGAGCACGGCCCGGAACCGAAGTCATCCAGCGCCACGCGCACGCCGAGATTACGCAGCAAGCGCAACTGTTTGCGGGTTTCGTCGGGGTTCTGCATCAAGGCTTCTTCGGTGATCTCGACCTCCAGCTGTCGCGGCTGCAAGGCGTGACGCTCCATCACCTGACGCAATTCGGTAACCAGATTCGGCAGGCTGAACTGGGTGTTGCTCAAACTGACGCCCAGCACCAGATCATCGGCAAACAGACTTTCCCAGGCTTTACGCTGACCTGCACCGCGATGATAAATCCAGCTGCCGAGACGACTGATCAGCCGCGCCTCTTCCAGCAGCGGTAAAAACAGACCCGGCGGTACATCCCCGACGCTTGGATGTTGCCAGCGCAGCAACGCCTCGAAACCTCGAATCCGGCCGCTGCCAATCGCCACCTGTGGCTGGTAGACCAGGTTGAAATCACGGTTTTCGATGGCGGCGCGCACGCTTTCCTCAAGCATCAGTCGCGAACGCGCGCGACCGTTCATCTCATGATCATAAAAGCGATATTGCTGACGCCCGGCGCGCTTGGCTTCATACATCGCAATATCGGAAGCGCGCAACAAACCGTCCAGGTTCGAGCCGCAGTCCGGGTACGTGGCGATGCCGATGCTGGCGCCGAGGACGATATCCAGACCTTCGATCTGCTGACAGATCGACACGCGTTCGATGAGTTTTTCCGCAATCTTCGCCGCTTGCTCGGGAAATTCCAGATCCAGCAGCGCGGTGAATTCATCGCCGCCCATGCGCGCCAGAATGTCGAACGGCCGCAGGCAGGCTTTCAATTGTTCGGAAACCCAGCGCAGCACCCGGTCGCCGGCATCGTGACCGAGGGAGTCGTTGACCCGTTTGAAGCCGTCGAGGTCCAGATACAACAGCACCCAGCTGCTGTCGCTGCGCTCGCCGCGCAACAGCAGGTTTTCCACGGTCTGGTAGAAACCGCGACGGTTGAGCAGTCCCGTCAGCGGATCGGTCACGGCCTGAAACTCCAGCTGCTGATGCAGATGCCGCACCACCGACATGTCGAGCACGGTCACCACCATCGCATGCTGCTCGGACGGCAGCGCCGCACAGGACAGCGCAACCGGCACTTGCTGGCCCGGCGCCGTACGCAGCAGGGCATCGTGCAGTCGCAAGGTTTCGCCACGCTTATAGCCGGCATAGAACTCGGAATCGGCCCACAGCGCAATGTGCGGTTTCTGCAAATAATCGAGAAATTCCTTGCCCTGCAGCTCCTTCACCGGCGCGTTAAGCAAGCGCGAAATTGCCGGGTTGGCAAAGCGGATCAAACCGTCCTCGCCGAGCACCAGAATGCCCTCGGCCGCGTTGTCCAGCACCGAGGCGTTAAAGGCTCGGGCCACTTCCAGGTCATGACTCAGACGCTGCAACGCACGGCGGTTGCGCTGGTGTTCCAGCAGCGCCTGCACTTTCGGTTTGAGAATCTGCGGGTCGAAGGGCTTGAACAGGTAATCCACCGCGCCACTGGCGTAGCCCTTTATCACGGCGTCCTGGGATTGCTCGTTGGCGGTGAGAAAGATGATCGGCGTCAGCCGTGTGCGCTGACTGCCGCGCATCAACCGCGCCACTTCAAAACCGTCCATACCGGGCATCTGCACATCCAGCAGCACCAGGTCGACGTCTTGTTCGAGCAGAATATTCAGCGCCTCGAAACCGGAGGCGGCGGTGATCACATGCCAGTCCTGGCGCTGCAACAACGCGCGCATGCTGATCAGGTTTTCAGGGTAATCATCAACGATCAAAAGGACAGAGCTGCCTTCACCTGGCTGGGGTTGCGCGCATTCCATGCTGCTTCTCTTATCGGGACCGTTGCCGGCAAAAACGTAGACGTACTGAGCCTTCACTCTAGACGTGGATCGGTGAAAGCAGAAGCTGTCATCCCGCCATCATCCAGACAATGCTCAACTCAGCCGACTAACGGTCACCGCTACAGCCCCCGAAAACCGGGCGGGATGGCATTTCGACAGGACTTTGACGTCAAGTAATCGCCGGACGGGCATTAACAAAAATTGCCGCTACGCTTATAAAGACGCCCGAAAACGCGCGGGCTAGAGCTTCTGGCACCGACGTTCCGGATGAATTGAGTGGAAGAACCGTCATGATCGATCTCGCAACCTGGAACCTCAGCGTTCCTGTTGGCAGCCCGCCGTACACCGTCGAAACCTCGAAACTGGTGGATGGCTTCAAGGATCAGTACTTCCATTCCGACACCGGCACCCTGTTTTTCTGGTCACCGGTGACCGGCTCGAAAACCGAAAACGCCATCTACCCGCGCACCGAACTGCGTGAAACCTTCAGCAACGGCACCCTGCGCAACTGGTACTACCCGGACGCCGACAACCTGCTGCGCGCGACCCTCACCGTGAACAAGGTGCCGAGCTCCGGCAAGATCGTCATCGGCCAGATCCATGCTTACGAAAGCCAGCGGCCAATGGTCAAACTCGAATACCAGTACAAGACCAAAACCGAAACCGGCAACCTGGTAATCAAAGTGCGCATGCGCCCCGATGACGCCGAAAGCCGCGTTATCACACTGGCCACCGGGATCAAGCTCGACCGCGAATTCAACTACCTCATACACCTCAGCCCCGGCGGCGCGCTGGGTGTCAGCGCGGCGGGCTATCAGTGGGACTCACAGATCAGCGCGACGTGGCGGGACAAGCCGCTGTACTTCAAGGCTGGGGTTTATGTGCAGGACAACACGGGGTATACGAGTGAGGGGGGACAGGTGACGTTTTCGAAGCTGGATATTGATCACGATAAATGAGCTGAGAGCCCTGAGGTTTTGCAAAATTTAAAAGGCTACGCAGTCAGACGGGGCTGCACCTGCATTTACAGGCAAACAACAGCTAACCTTTGCACGGTTCGCCTGCCCGGCCTTGGGGCTTGACCTTAATCATCACGCTCTACCAGATCGGCTAACGATTTGAGATCGATGCGGTTATCGACGATTTCCAACGCCATGCCCAACGCAGTAATCACTCGAAACACGGTATAGAACGCGACGTTTTCACCGGCCTCAAGATCAATGATGGTTTTGCGGCTGCACTTGGCCCTCTGCGCCAAAATGGCTTGGCTGTATCTCTTGGCTTTGCGCACTTGACGCACGCGCTCGGCGAAGATGGCTGGGTTGCTCAAAATCAAAATGTCACCCATATGCGACTTTTATCCAACTTTACTCGGTAAAGTCCGATATGGGTTACTTTCCAACGAGCGATTCCATGCCGACACTCAAGCATTTCCGAATGGACCATCAGCTTTTCAACAGTACGTTTAGTTTTTTCGGCAGCTACCTCCGAGAGCCTACAACAGCTTGCGCCGTTGCCTACCACTGCGCCAGAATCCGCCGGCTTGTGCGCCTGGCGGGCCATCGGTAACTTGATTCGCGTCACTGATTTCCAGTGATCGGGTTTAGTAGCCCGGGGTTTCAAGCTTTGTGCATCAGCATCTGTCGGTGAGGTATTCCATACCTGCGCTTGATGGTAACTGTGCGCAGGGCACCTTCGGGTGCGCCGGCTTGCTCGAAACCCCGGTCTACTAACCTGCGCACAGTTGCCTCCACTTTGATTAGTAGCCAGAGCGGAGGGACTCCATTCAGGTTTCGAGCACATGATCAGATCAACACCACATCCGCCGGCCATCGATCCGGCATCCCCGTACGACTCCCTCGACTCAAAAAAACTCAACGACGCCGCCGAACGCGCCCTCGACCACTACCTCAGCCCCGCCGCACACATCATGACGTGCGCCCACGAACCCGAGGCCATGTACCTCGCTAACCCGAAGTACAACACCGAATCCCTACTGGCCAACGCCAGCGAAACCCTGGGGTCGGCCAGCGAAATGCTCAGCAACTTCGCCGCGACCCTCGACACCTCGCACCGCAAGACTGCGCTGGGTATCGCGCAGGTCGTGATGCTGGGTGAGTTGGCGGTAAACCAGGCGCTGGATCATGTTGAGCTTAAAGAATAAAAACTGCGCAAAAACCCGCCACACGGCGGGCTTTTTTCCCAATGGCTTTAATGTTCTGTATACGCTACATTGATACCTTAATGTTACGGTATCGCAACATGGATTATTCTCTCTTGATCAGCCGCCTCGGCGTGCAATTGCGCGAAAAACGCTTGAATCGGGGCCTGACGCAGGCTCAGCTTGCCGAGCTGGCAGGGCTGACACGCTACAAAGTCATCGCGGTGGAGAAAGGTACCCTTTCTGTCGGCATGATCGCTTATGCGCGGGTTTTGGCTGCTCTGGACTGTGAACTCTCGGTTGTTCCAGCGACGATGCCAACCCTTGAAGAGGTTGGAGATTTATTCGAATGAAAATAACCTCTCTTCATATCACTACCCCTGGAGGTAATAGCGGCAAGCTTTTCAGCGATGCCGAGGATTACACTTTTCGTTATCACGAAGATGCATCGCCACAAATGGCGATCAGCCTCTTGATGCCTGTACGGCATGACGAGTTTCGTCGGCGTGAGTTGCACCCTGTTTTTCAAATGAACCTGCCGGAAGGCTACGTACTGGAGCAGTTGCGCAACCGCTTGGCAAAGACTGTGAATGTTGACCCAATGCTGCTACTGGCGCTTTCCGGAAGTACATCGCCCATTGGCAGGGTTCACGTACGCTCTGAAGCCGTTGATGCATTGTTGCAGGCGAAAGAATTTCCGGGAGAAAAACTCGACGAGATTCTGACTTGGGACGGCACGGAAGATATCTTTGCCAACATGCTTGATCGCTACATCCTGCGGGCAGGCATTTCAGGTGTTCAACCCAAATTGCTGGTACCGGAACGACAAGAGGCTGGATTACCTCGAGTGACATCCAAAACATCGGATCTGATCATCAAAAGCGGGCGTGACGAATTCCCCGGCCTGGCGATCAACGAATTCCTTTGCATGTCCATGGCGAAAGAGGCGGGGATTCCCGTTCCACCGTTTTACCTTTCCGACAACGCCAAGCTGTTTGTCATGCGTCGATTTGACCGCGACGACCAGCTCAATCCGATTGGGTTTGAAGACATGGCGGTGCTGATGGGGCTGTCGGCTAATCAGAAGTACAGCAAGAGTTATGCGGCAATCGCCAAGGCTGTCCGGGTTTTTTGCCCGGTAACACACTTGCGTACGTCGCTTGATCAACTCTTCGATAGCGTCGCCCTAAGCTGCATCGTCGGAAACGGCGACGCTCATTTGAAAAATTTCGGATTGCTCTATTCAGAACCCACGCAACGCGATGCGCATCTGGCGCCGGCTTACGACATCGTCAACACCACGGCCTATATACCAGAAGATGTTCTGGCATTGGATCTGGCGGGCAACAAGTCAATATTCGCCTCGCGCCAAGGTCTCCTGGAATTTGCTCACACCTGTGAAGTCGACCAACCCAAGGAGCGCATTCAGCGTCTGCTTGCCTCAGTTGAAGTCGTGCTCAAACGCTACTCCCACTATCGCGAACAGGCGCCCCATGTGTTCAACGCCATTGAGCACGCGGCAGCGCCATTTTCTCTGACTTTTGGATAGCTTCGTTACCGCCAGAAATCGCGCCCACAAAAAACCCGCCTAACGGCGGGTTTCTTTTAAATCAGTTCAACACTCACGATCAGTTAACCTTGGCGTTCAACTCACCCTTCAGATAACGCTGGTACATCGCTTCCAGCGAGATCGGTTTGATCTTCGAAGCATTACCCGCAGTACCGAACGCTTCATAACGCGCGATGCACACGTCACGCATTGCGGTAACAGTCGCGCCGAAGAATTTACGTGGGTCGAATTCGCTAGGGTTGGTGGCCATCAGGCGACGCATCGCGCCGGTGGATGCCAGGCGCAGGTCGGTGTCGATGTTGACCTTGCGCACGCCGTGCTTGATGCCTTCGA
>Ga0196970_1002153_pt1 | contig 10916 bp, 8 predicted proteins | sample S1v_513CmetaG_FD_148672 | JGI IMG/M metagenome (GOLD analysis project Ga0196970, IMG submission 148672) | Soil microbial communities from Anza Borrego desert, Southern California, United States - S1+v_5-13C | ecosystem: Environmental > Terrestrial > Soil > Desert | place: USA: California... | reverse complement strand
GGGCGATTGAAAGTGGGGCAGGTCCGGCGCGCTCGGAGATCTGTTCCACATTTCCCCTAGGGCATCCACCTTGAATACCCGCTCGAGCTTCACTAGCTTGCGGCTGTGGCTGAACAACGCGGCAATCATAGCGAACAAGTGCGCATCCTGATCGTGGACGACGATCCGGGGCAGCGCAGCCTGTTGACGTCGTTCCTCAGATCACAAGGTTTCGAGACGGACGCCGCGGATTCCGGCGAACGCGCGCTCGAGAAGCTTCGCAGTTCCCGCTTCGACCTCATGATTTCCGACGTGCGCATGCCGGGATTGTCCGGACTCGAAACACTTCGCCGCGCGCGCAAGGAGCACGATGCCCTGCCGATCCTGCTCGTTACCGCATTTACAGATGTGCGCGACGCCGTGGCTGCGATGCGCGATGGCGCATTGAACTACCTGGCGAAGCCGATTGACCTCGATGAGTTGCTGACCCTGGTGCAACAGGCCGTGGGTGTTTCAGAGTCGGTCACCCTGAAATACAGCGAGAATAAGCAATTGCCGGACTATGTCGTCGCTCGAAGCCCGCTCACGCAGGCCGTTTTCCGCGAGGCATCGCTCGTGGCCGTTTCCGACACCCGCGTGCTTATCACGGGCGAAAGCGGTTCGGGCAAGGAGATCCTGGCCGATGTCGTCCATGCATGGAGCACCCGTTCAAAAGGTCCCATCGTCAAGGTGAACTGTGCCGCGATTCCCGAGACTCTTCTGGAAAGCGAGCTGTTCGGCCACGAGAAAGGCGCTTTCACGGGGGCGCATGCACAGCGGATTGGACGATTCGAAGAGGCGACCAATGGCACGATCTTCCTGGACGAAATTGGCGAGATGTCGCCGCAGTTGCAGGCGAAACTTCTGCGTGTGACACAAAACGGAACGTTCCAACGCGTCGGATCCAACAGGGAGATCCGGACCAACGCACGCCTGCTGACCGCAACCAACCGCAACCTTGAGGAACTCGTGAAGAGCGGGAAATTCCGCGAGGACCTCTTCTACCGGCTGAACGTTGTCGAACTGCATCTCCCGCCCCTTCGCGAACGGCGCGAGGATATTCTCCCGCTGGCCAGTCACTTCATCGCGGAATTCGCCAAGGGCAAAGGACGTGTTTCGGAAGCCGTCGCCACGTGCCTTGAACGTTATGCGTGGCCGGGTAACGTGCGCGAATTGCGAAATGCGATGGAGCGGGCAGTGCTGCTCTCGCGCAGCGAATTAATCCTTCCCGAACACCTCCCATCGAAGGTTCGAGAAGCCGCCGCACAACCGGCGCCGATCGCATCGCCCGAGGCTCGGCAACTGGAGGAAATCGAACGCGAAGCGATCCTCGAAGGGCTCCGCAAGCATGGATACAACCGCACCGAGACGGCGCGCGCCCTCGGCATCAGCCGCCGCGCGTTGATCTACAAAATCCAGCGCTTCCGCAATATGGGAATAGCCATCGACCCGGCCTGACCTCTCCGCCAAGCCGCTCGTTATGACGCAAAGGGTTGCCGCTGGGTCAGGCCGAACAGGCGGCGGGCGAACGCGTGGGCGAGTTGATTCATTTGCTCAGCTTCCCACGGCGGAAGCGACCGAGCATTGTTGAACTCCCACAGCCTGAGCCAATGTTCAAAGTGCTCAGGTTTCAGGTTCAGCGGCAAATGCGCCGCCCCGAAGCCGCCGCGGTATCGCGAAGGCCCTCCCGCCTGCAGCGCCCAAAAATCGGCAATCTTTTCCAAGTGCGCCGGCCAATCCGGGATGTGGGTGTTGAAAATCGGCCCTATCACCGCATCCTGGCGCACATCCGCATAGAACCCCGTGATCAGCTTGAGGATCCCTTCATGCCCGCCAAGGCGCGCATACAGTGTCTGTTCTTCGCTCATCATCAATCACTTCCACCACCCGCTTCGCTCCTGCGTTCGAGGTACCGTGGATGATCCTCCAGGTTCTGCGACATGTAAACGTGTCGAATTTCCTGCCCGAAGCCGTTACGACGGAAAAACGCGAGCGCGCTATAATTCTTTGCCGCGGTGTCAACCAGCATGATCCGGGCGTCCCGATCTATGAACAGCACGGTCAACTGTTTCAGCAGGCGAGTGGCAATGCCGCTGCGCTTGAGGCGCGGTTCCACACCGAGCCAGAGCAGCCAGCCATAACGCCACGCGCTCCTCGGCTTTTCCATTACGCGGCCAAGCGCGAAGCCAACAATCCGCTCGTCGGATTCAGCGACGAGACATGTCTCAGCATCGTTGCTGAACAACAACGCGAGCTCATGGTCATCCCAGGATCGATACAACGTCGGCCATTCCTCGGCCGTGAAGATCTTCTGGCCCAGTTCGAATACTTCCGCGACGTCTTTCAATTGCATCTCCCGAATTTCAATCGGGGAAGATGCGCCAGAACGGCGGCCCAAACGTTTGCGCAAGAATCCCATACTCGTGCAACTTACCATCGCGCCGTGCCGCGTCAGATCAGTGTCCGCGCGTGCGCCAAAGCGTCGTCGAGCTTCGCCGCGTCCTTGCCTCCACCCCTCGCGTTGTCCGGCTTCCCTCCCCCCTTGCCTGCCACAATCGGGGCAATCTGCTGCACTATTTTTCCCGCCTGCACCTTTGCGATGAACTCCGGCGAAACCGAAGCGATCAGTGCCACGGCGCCGTTGCTGGCGCCTCCAAGCACGATCACGCCCTTGAAGCTCGATTTGAGTGAATCCACTACAGCCTGCAAGAAGTCGCCATCGACGGCTCCCAGGCTGTGGATGATTGCCGGCACGCCATTGATCTCGACAACGCGCTCGCGGAGGCTATTGGCGATGTTTGCAGCTTCGCGCTGCTGGCCCGACCGAATCTGCTTTTCCAATTCCTTCTGATGCGAAAGCAGGGCTTCAATCTTCTTGTCCAGTTCGTGAAGCGGTGCGTTCACTTTCGCCGCGAGGGCCTTGATCAACGCAACTTCATCCGCCGCCTTGCGATACGCTTCCAACCCTGCAACAGCCTCGATGCGCCGCACCCCGGCTGCAATCGCGCTTTCCCCAACGATGCGAAATAATCCGATTTCCCCCGTCGCGCGAGTGTGCGTACCGCCGCAAAGTTCCATCGAATAACCGTCGAGCTTTTTCGCCTGGCCGCCGATCTGCACGACGCGAACTGTGTCGCCGTATTTATCGCCGAAAAACTGCATCACATCCTTGCGCGCCTTCACATCAGCATAGGGCACTTCCGTCCAGCTCACCGCCGCGTTCTCCACGATGCGTTCATTGACCAGCTTTTCGATATCAGCCACCTGCGCCGGTGTGAGCGGCTGTGAATTGAAGTCGAAGGTGAGCTTGTCCGGTCCGACAAAGGAACCCTTTTGGGAAGCTTCCCTGCTGACGACTTCGTGCAGCGCCCAATGCAGCAGATGCGTGACGGAATGATGACGCTCGATTGCACGGCGGCGGAGGGCATTGACTGACAGCGTCACGCAACTGCCTGCCGCGGGAACCGCCTCCGCCCTGCCATTTTCAGTCTCCAAAAAATGGAGCCACGTGTTTCCAGACTTTTGCGTATTCGCAATACGCCAGCCTTCTGTGCCGGCCCGCAGTTCGCCCGTGTCTCCCACCTGCCCGCCCATTTCCGCATAGGCTGCCGAAGCGTCGAGAATGACAGCCGTCTTGTCCTTGATTGAAACCACCTCAAGGACCGTGGCCGGAATCTCAAGCACCTCGAACCCGACGAAACGCGTCGGCGTTGTCGTCTCGATTTCTGATAGCGAAATGACCTGCTTCTTCTGCGCTGCACGGGCAAGCGCGCGTTGTTTTTCCATCAACCGCTCAAAACCATCCTTGTCGACAGAAAGCCCCCGTTCGCGCGCCATTAACTCGGTGAGATCGAGCGGGAAGCCGTACGTGTCATACAACTTGAATGCAAATTCGCCCGTGACGCTCCCGCCCGTCGCTGCTTCGTTGAACAGCTCAATGCCCCGATCCAATGTTTTGTTGAAAGACTCCTCTTCTCCGCGGATGACGTCCTGCACGTGTTTCTTCTTTGCACGAATTTCAGGAAACACGTCGCCCATGGTTTCGGCGAGGACATCGACGAGCCTGTAAAAAAACGGCTCACGAAAGCCGAGCGTCCGCCCATAGCGAACAGCCCGCCGTAGGATGCGCCGCAGCACGTAGTTGCGATCGTTATTGCCAGGCTGAATGCCATCAGCGATCGCAAAACTCAGCGTGCGGATATGGTCGGCGATCACCCGAAATGCGATGTCGATCGCCACCTGCTCCTGCGTAGATTTGCTTTGCCAGTCCGTCGGGACCTGCTTGAGATCACTCGCAGGGCCTGGACGCGGGCCGGCCTTCTCAGCTTCCACCTCCACAATCTTGCTCGGAGCTTCACCACTGGTTTTCGCAGGCTTCGCGGGAACGTCCACGGATCCGGCGTCGCCCGGCAACGTGCTGCAATAACGCTTGCCGCTCAGCTTCTCGAGCGCGTCAAAGATCGGCCGGAAAATGTCGGTCTCATAATTGGAAATCCGTGCTTTCGCGAAATCCTTCAATCCGTTCGTGCCCTGCATGATTGAAGTCACGCGCTCAAAACCCATTCCCGTGTCGATGTGCTTGGAAGGCAGCGGGGAGAACGTGCCGTCGGGATTGGCATTGAACTGAATGAACACCAGGTTCCAGATCTCGATGCACTGCGGACTTCCCTTGTTGACCAGCGCGCCCTTCGTGTCGCCGTTCGGCGTCAGGTCCACATGCAGTTCCGAGCATGGACCGCACGGGCCTGTCTCGCCCATCATCCAGAAATTGTCCTTCTTGTTGCCGTTGACGATGTGCACGGCGGGATCAAGGCCCGCGCTGCGGAACTTCGCCGCCCAGAATTCCCAGGCCTCACGATCGAAATCACTTGGATCATTTTGCGCCTTGTCTGGATTGTAAACCGTGGCGTAGATCCGTTGCGGCGGGAATTTCCAAATTTCAACAACGAGTTCCCATGCCCATTCGATGGCCTCCTGCTTGAAGTAATCTCCAAAAGACCAATTCCCGAGCATCTCGAAAAACGTGTGGTGATAGGTGTCGAGTCCCACGTCGTCGAGGTCATTGTGCTTGCCACCCGCGCGGATGCATTTCTGGGTGTCGGCCGCCCGCGTGTCGCTGCCTGGAACAGCTCCCGCCCACCTGCTGACATCGGCTTCTTTCTGGCCCAGGAAGACAGGCACAAACTGGTTCATGCCAGCGTTGGTGAACAGCAGGTTCGGCGAGTCGGGCATGAGCGAACTCGAAGGAACAAGGGTGTGCTGCTTCGACTTGAAGAAGTCGAGGAACGATTGGCGAATCTGCTTTGACGTCATCATCTGTCGCAAGGTGCTATAACCGCGAAAAAATTCAGGCGGGGAGATTAGCCGAAGCGAACGGTCGAATGCGAGTTGAATTCAGAGGGCCCAGCGCGACCGGGGCGTCGTTATCAAACTCACTCTCTTTCCGGGCGAAGCCGGAGGAGAAGTCTCCCAAATCTCTAGGCGGCCAAAGCGAAGGCAGGGTGGCGTCAGGCATCTTGCCTGACGTAGAGGGCGTGCACCCTTGCCGCCCGGAAAACCGTTAACCACGCGAGACACTCAGATTCTCTCAACGTTTGAGAATCCTTCCACCCGGCGGGAAGCCCGGGTGGAATGAAAAGCGCGCGACGAATCTCACGCGAGTTTGAAGATCTCACAGCATCTCCAGGCTCCTGGCCTGGATGCGCAGGTGTCGGGCGGAACGGGATTGTTCCGCTTCCGACCAGAAAAGCCGGTCCCCAACCAGCATCACCTGACCCTGCGCATCCGCCAGCACCTCCACCCTCTCCTTGGCAACCTCAAAACTTTGTCCGCTGAATGTGATCACAATCCTGCATTCCTTTCCGTTACAAATCCTGATCCAGAGTGGAGGCGAATCAGGAACATCGGGCTTTTCTGACAAAACCAGGCGCGTCCCCTCCTCATCCTGCACAATCGCCCGCACCTGGTTCGGGAACATCCCAAGCGTCTGTCGGATCACCTCCGAGTTTTCAAGCGCAGCAAACACAGGCTGCCGTTCAGCGTTGAACGGAGAAAGGATGAACGCGATGAGGACGCACGCGGACGCCAATCCCAGGGCCCACAGCCAGCGCAGCGACACGGCTGGCCGATCCCGCCGGCGCGCACGGCGATCCAGCTGGGAAAGGACCGCTTGCGGAAACAAGTCCCAATACTCCGCGTTCCGTTCAGGCACTGCCGCGGCTTTCAATTTATTCTCCAACTCGGAATCATTCATCGCGGACCTTTCCCGCCAGCCAGCGCTTTAGTTTCTGTTTTGCTGAAAATACCCGCCAGGAAACGGTGGTTTCCGAGCAACCAAGAATGCGTCCCGCTTCAGCGTGGGTTTTGCCCTCGTAAATTGTCAGGACGATCGCCGCCCGTTGCTTCGGGTGCAACTTCATCAGGGCATTCTGCACTCGCCACGGCTCCGCAACGTCGCGGGATTCCGCCGGGTTTTCAGGGATTTCCCATTGCTCGTGCAGCCTGTTCCGCCGGCTCTCGCGTTTGTGCCAGTTGAGGCAAAGGTTCATCGCGATTCGATACAGCCACGATGAAAACGCCGCATCACCCCGAAAACTCTCCAGCCTCTGGAATGCCTGAATGAACGTTTCCTGCGCCAGGTCCTCGGCGTCGGCCATCGACCCTGTCATGCGGTATGTGACGGCGTGAATCATCCGTTGATGCATCTGGACCAGGGACCCAAAGGCTGAGTGATCGCCCTGCCGGCATCTGAGGATCACAGCCCTTTGTTCATCGTCCATTTGCGTTCTGATTTTAAAGTTAGGACAAACCCCAGCAAAGGATCCTTTGAGTGATTTCGCAGAATCGACCGCATTCCATCTCATGTTTGCACCGGCTCGAACCCGCAACTTCGCCACGGCTCTTGAGTTGCGGCCTGTTTATCACGTATGTTGTGCGCTCCATGCTGACTCTTTCCGGCATTTCGAAGGCTTATGGCGAACGCGTCCTGTTCGCCGACGCCACGCTGCAGGTGAACCGCAACGACCGCATCGGCCTTGTCGGCCCGAACGGCGCGGGCAAATCCACCCTGCTCTCGTTGATCCTTGGGGAGGAAGAGGCGGATGCCGGCGAAGTTATTCTTGAACGCGGTGTTCGCATCGGGCATTTGCCGCAGGAGAGCATGCCTGTCGCAGACGAGACAGTGATTGAACTCGCAACCGCTTCGTCACCCGAATTCCTCAAGCTGCGCCGCATCATCAAAGCCTGGGACAACAACCATCCCGTGGAAGCGCTGCATCCTGAGGAAATCCACGATGACGTGCACGATCGCTTCAACGAGCTGGGTGGTTACCAACTCGAGGCGAAGGCGAAACAGATTCTTGCGGGCTTGAGCTTTCGGGAAACCGATTTCGAACGCCCGGCGCGCGAAATGAGCGGTGGCTGGGTCATGCGCGCGCATCTGGCGCGCCTGCTCGCAATGGAGCCCGACCTGCTGATTCTCGACGAGCCCACCAACCATCTCGACCTGGAGGCGCTCATCTGGTTCCAGGATTACCTGAAGAATTATCCGGGAGCGATCCTCGTCATTTCCCACGATCGTGAATTCCTGAACCACCTTGTCGGGAGCATCGTGGAAATTCGACAAAGCCGCCTGATGCGTTACCGCGGCAACTATGACGAATACCTTGTTCAGCGCGAGGCGGCCGAGGAACAGTTGCTCGCGGCTTACAAGAATCAACAGCGCGAAATCGCAAGCCTGATGGACTTTGCAAACCGCTTCCGCGCCAAGGCTTCCAAGGCGTCGCAAGCGCAAAGCAAATTGAAGCAGATCGAACGGATGGACAAGATCGAGGCGCCCACCAGCGATGATCGAAAGGTGAGCTTCTCGTTTCCCCAGCCGCAACGGAGCGGCCAGCGCGTGATCCGGCTTCAAAACATTCGCTTCGGCTACCCGCTCTCGTCCGCGAGCAACCCGGGCGCACAGGGCGAGAATTTGATTTATGAACGGCTCGCCTTCGAAGCGGAACGCGGACAGCGCATCGTCCTCGTCGGGCCGAACGGCGCCGGGAAATCGACGTTGTTAAAACTGCTGGGCGGCGTGCTTGAACCGCAGAATGGAATCAGAGAACTCGGTCACAACGTGAAATCCGGTTACTACTCGCAGTATCGGGTGGACATGCTCGACCTGAGCCGGACCGTGCTTGAGGAAGCTTTGGACACTCCGTCCCGTGTGACCGAACAATTCGTGCGCACATTGCTCGGCTCGTTCCTGTTTCAAGGTGACGATGTCTTCAAACGCGTGAGTGTCCTGAGCGGTGGCGAAAAGAGCCGCCTCGCTCTGGTGAAGCTGTTGCTCGATCCGCCCAACCTGCTGCTCATGGATGAACCCACGACGCATCTAGACATGTCGAGCATCGACGCGCTGTTGTATGCGCTGGATCAATTTGAGGGAACCCTGATCTTCATCAGCCACGACGTCTATTTCATCCGCGCCCTGGCAAATCACGTGGTCCATGTGAACGCAGGCCGTCTTACCCCCTACCCTGGCGGCTATCAATATTACCTTGATAAAACCCGTGCCGGCTCGGCCCGGGCAGCGCTGACGGCGGGCGGGCAAGGACGCCGGATTGGAGAGCCTCCGCAGCGATCTGCGGTTGCCGTGACCGATGGTCTCTCGCGAAAGGATCAAAAACGAATCGAAGCAGAACAGCGGCAGGCGCGATCCAAAGAACGGAAGTCGCAGCAACAGGCGGTGCATCAGCTTGAAAAGCAAATCCAGGCGCTGGAACAGAAGCAAAGCGAACTGACGGCCGAGTTGGAGAAACCAGAAACGTACGAAAAACCAGGACGCGCCAATCAGATCAACCGCGAACTTGTGGATGTGCAATCAGAACTTGAGGAACTCACGCCGAAGTGGGAAGCAGCGGCGACGAGGCTCGCCACTCTGGACGCTGGATAGGCATCTGCACGATGCGGTGGCGGGACGGCCACTCCGATGGCGTTCAGCCCGGCGTCATCCCGAATTGGCGCAGATACTTGATCGTGACGGTAAAATCCTTGGGCAGGGGCGATTGCATCACGACAGTTTCGCCCGTCACAGGATGCGTCAGTTCCAGTTGCTCCGCATGAAGGGCCACTCGCCCCATCAGGGGGCGTTCTTCTTTTCCAGGCTTCAGGACGTAATTCTTCTTCAAACTCGATAGGTACAGCGCCTTCCCCCCGTAGAGTGAATCGCCGACAATCGGCAATCCGAGGTGGCGGAGGTGAACGCGAATCTGATGGGTCCGGCCAGTCAGCGGCTCGCAACGAAGCAACGTAAAGCGGCTGAACTTTTCCATCACATGAACCACCGTGCGTGATCGTTTTCCGTTTTTCGGGTCGACGCGCATCAGACCGATCCGCGTTGGGTGCGCTGCGAGTTTCTGGTCGATCTCCACCTCGTCCTGCGCGGGAGCGCCCCGCACCAGAGCCACATACTTCTTCAGCGGCTTCTCCGAGCCGAACAAGTTTGCCAACTGCACCAGGACTGGTTTGCTCTTGGCTAGAAGAATGATGCCGCTCGTTTCGAAGTCGAGGCGGTGGGCATTCATCAGGTAATCGAGCCCGCGCTCCTTTGCCCACGGTTTGGCCGCGGTGATACCCGCGTGCAGGAGCTTCATCAAGTTCGGACGATCGGGATCGTAACGGTCGGGCGACGTTAACAGGCCGCTCGGCTTGTCCACGGCGAGGAGGTGCTCGTCTTCGAACCGGACCGGAATTTCCCAGAACTCCCGGGTACCCGGCGACGACAGTTTGATTAACGGTTCCACAACCGCCAGAGGGCGAATCAGGAACGCGCGGCCCCGGTGCCGGCGGGAGCTTGCTGCTGCTGTTGTTGCTGCATCAGCGGTGTCTCGCGCAGCGATTTGCTTGCTTCAGCCTGCAGCCACGCATCAATGGCTTCACGGCGGCGTGCACGGCGGAACCGCTCGGTGTATTCAGGCAGGTCTGCCAAAATCCTGGATTCATCCAGTGGAACAAGTTTTTCAACGAACACAATGAAGCCGCCGTCCATGGTCGGAACAAACTCGGTGGCGGTTCCGGGCTCTATCATGAATGCCGCCTGTTTGTATTGCGGAAGTGGCACATGCGCTTCCACCTGCGGCGCGTTCGTGGATGCAATTGAAAGCGGCTCGACTGCGACGCTGCGCAGGTTGGCCTGGGACACCAGTTCCGAGAAAGTCTTGCCTGCCTTCAAGCCTTCCTGAAGGACCCGGGAAAATTCTGAACCCGCGCGTCGCGCATTCTCCACCGCTTTGGTGCGGCGATAGTCGTCTGCCACCCGGTCCTTCACGGTGTCGTAGGACTGGGTCTCGACGGGCAATCGCTTCGCCAGGGCGATCACAAACACCGCATTTTCGCCGACCATGGGCCGATCAGCCAGCGGTTCCTCTTCGGTTAACCGAAAGGCAGTGGGAGCGAAGTTGGGTCCGACGTCCAATCCGTCCGGCCCATTCTCCTGGTCGAAAGGCGCGGTTTGCTGCACCACGAAGTTATTCGTGCGCGCGGCTGTAAGGAAATCCTCAACGTTCGGCGTGCGTTCGCGGCTCAACAGGTCATCCATAAATCGCTCCGCCGTTCGGTAGGCCGCCAGCAATGCCTGGTCGTGCCGGCGTTCCTCGCGCAGCTTCTGCCTGGCCTGTTCGGGGGCGAGGTCCGGAAACGCGTTGGTTCCGCGCTGCTGGTATTCCTGTTCGATCACCTCGTTCAGATTCGTGATCCCGAAAAGCTCCGTGTCGGCTTGCGCCAGGAAATTGCTCGCGCTGAAAGTCACATAGTGCACCTGCACCCGTTCCGGCAGTTCATACAGATGCAATCGATTGGTGTAGAATTCCGTCAGGACCTCGGGGGTCGCCGCGGCAACACTCGTCTGGTAATTG
>Ga0196970_1002150_pt1 | contig 10926 bp, 6 predicted proteins | sample S1v_513CmetaG_FD_148672 | JGI IMG/M metagenome (GOLD analysis project Ga0196970, IMG submission 148672) | Soil microbial communities from Anza Borrego desert, Southern California, United States - S1+v_5-13C | ecosystem: Environmental > Terrestrial > Soil > Desert | place: USA: California... | reverse complement strand
ATAGGTGAGCCTGCCGCTGTATATCCTCCCTTCATGGGTAGTATCACTCACCGCCACCGATCCGCCTGACGTACCCTGACCTGATATTACACTATTAAACACTGGCGTGCGATAGCTCTTCGCAGCCGCTGTGCCATGGAAGCGCTCAATAAACAGTTGCTCGGCGTAGGTAGCCCATCCTTCATTCAGCCACATGTCCTTTAGCTGCGCACAGGTCACGTTGTTTCCCCACCATTGGTGCGCCAGTTCGTGTGCTATCAGTGTTATGTCCAGCGATCCCAGCGATACCATAGTCTGGTTTTCCATGCCACCGCCCAGTGGCGTCTGGCAGATGCCTACCTTCTCTTTATCAAAAGGGTATTGTCCAAATATGTCGGAGAAGTGATTGATGATATGCTCTATCGAGTCTAGTTCGTCCTTGTGGTCTGTCAGTACAAATGGATGGTCGTAGATATAGTTCTGCACCAGCATCGAGTCCGTAGAGTTGGTAAAGTGCATAAAGTAGTTGTACTCTACATAAGGCGCCACTGAAAACGACAGCAGGTAGTAATCTACAGGGTATCTTGTCTCCCACTCATATCGGTTTTGTCCGCCTGCGACAGGTGTTACATTCTTTAGTATGCCGTTGCCTGCAACTCTTAGTCCTGCAGGCACCGTTACCCATATATCCGCAGAGTCTATCTTATCAGTCAGCGACTGCTTGCAGGGCCACCAGTCTCTTGAGTGGAATGCAGCGCTTACCGTATGGGTCACCTGTGCTGGTATGGAAGGTTCCGTCTGGTTCAGTATACCTACCGTAAAGAATCCCGTACCGCCCGCAGGTGCTCCGCGGTAAAATACCTCTGCGGTAAAAGTCGCGTTCTGGGTCAGTGGCGCGGCAAGGCTTATCTTATTCACAAAGTTGCTTACCTGTGTCACAGGCATTAGCTGGCCGTTTATCTTCGCACTGTCCACAGTCAACTGGTTCGTGAGTTCAAAGAAGTATTCACTCATGCTGGGTACTGTCACCGTGGCTACCGTTGTCACATGTCCTGTTATTGCTGTGGATGTGTTAGTGGCTGCTATATCCATCTTTACGTAGGTCACATCATAGTAGTTCTCCTCCGGTGTGACTACAGTAGTTTTTGCTTTCACCTTCTTTGCTTGGTCGGGCGAGTACGGGCCACGAGCTATTCCTGTGACTGTGCAGCACAGAAGCACTGCCATTGTTGCAATACCTTTCAGATTCATAGACTTTCTTATTGCTTTATCAGTTTTGTTGTGCTGCTTTCCTGGCTGTTGCTTACCCTTAGCAGATACACTCCGTTGGCTAATCCTGCAGCAGGAACAGTTGCCTGTTCAGTAGCTGTTCCGGTCCAAATAGCTCTGCCGTTCATGTCCATCAGCTCCAGTTTGCTATCACCGCCAAGTGCACTCACAGTCCAGGCAGTTTTTGCAGGGTTGGGGAACACCTTAAAGCTTGTTTTTGCCACATGGTTCACATCCAACAGCGTTACGTCTTTGGTTACGGATATTGTCTCGTTCAGTATCCAGTTGTTAGGGTCAAGGTTCATGCTCTGCATCGTTTCATCCCACTTCAGTTGGTAGGTCTGTGTCGCCATGCTGTTGTGCACGCGTATTACCGTATCCCCTGCAGCCGATGCAAGTCGAAGTTCTATGGGTGTGTGAAACAGAGGTACGCTTGGGTGCGAGGTGGTTTGCTCCAGTTTCACAATCACATCATTGCCTATCTGGTTCCATGTAGCCGTATAAATGGGGTAGCCTTCTCCGTATATCCATTGGTTAAAGAAGGTATCCAGGTTCTGGCCAAGTACCTGCTGACAAACTGCATTCAGGTCCTGCGTAAGGGCGGTACCGTTTTGAAACTGGGCCTGGTAGTTCCTCAGGGCAAGGAAGAACAGGCTGTCGTTGTTGAAGGCAAAACGCAGAGAATGCACTATCGCTGCTCCTTTATTGTAGATCAGCCTGCCGTCAAATATATTGTTGGAGTTTGTAGTATCCGCCACATACACACTGCCGTCAGGGTCTTGCATCACGTCCATGTGTATATCCAGCATACTGTTTTTGGCTTGTGCAAGGCTCCAGAAGTGCTCCATGTACAGGTACTCCGCATAGGAGGCAAAGCCTTCATTCAGCCAGATGTCTTTCCAGCTCCCGCATGTTACGTTATTGCCAAACCACTGGTGGGCAAGTTCGTGGATGGATAGGGTAGGGTCAAAGTTTCCCTGGGTGGTCATTGTCTGGTGCTCCATACCGCCACTTAAGGGTGCCATCGTGTGTCCGTATTTCTCCTGCCAGAAGGGGTATCTGCCAAATAGCTCACTCAGAAAAACGATCATTTGGGGCACTGAGTCAATTTCCTGCTTCCAGAAGGGCAGGGTCTGCGGGTTGCTGTATATATAGTTCTGATACAGCATTGAGTCGTTGCTATTGGGAAAATGCATATAGTACGAGTACTCCACATAAGGCCCTACAGATAGAGATAACAGGTAGAAGTCAATAGGAATTCTCGTCTTCCATTCATATCTGGATTGGGTCGCACCCACTGGCGTCACATTTTGCAGCACACCATTGCTTCCCGCTTTCAGAGTAGAGGGAACGGTTATCCATATGTCAGCACTATCTATCTTATCAGTCAGCGACTGCTTGGTAGGCCACCAGTCCTTAGCGCCATAAGGCTCACTTAATGTGTACGTCACCCATGCTCCCCAGCTCGGGCTTTGTTGCCTGCGTATGCCATTCCCGAAGAAGCCGGGAGTACTACCCGAGTTGCCATGGTAGAATACCTGGGCGGTAAACATGCTGTTCTGAGGTAGGGGCGCCGGCAAGGTCACTGTTCTTACAATACCTGAAGATGTCACTGGTCTTAGCTGCCCGTTGATCTTTACGGAATCCACAATAAGGGCTGAATGCAACTCAAATACATAGGCCGGCATAGACGTGGCTACCACTTGTGCCGTGGTGGTCACATTTCCGCCTATGGCAGTAGATGTATTGCTCACATTTACGTCAAATTTCACATGCTTCATGTCGTACTCGTCCTCCGCCAGGCTGGCAACCGTTGTTTTGGCATGTACTTTCTTCTGTCCTTTCCACTCCGCACACCTCATCTGCGGCTGTTCCAGTTCCTGAGCGGTCATTTGGCCACCTAAGCCACATAGTACCAACCCAAAGCTTATAGCTTTTCTCATCTATTCTAATTATTTAGATCTTGTAAATCTAGTCATTTCACCTGCACCAAAATCAGTTCCTGCGGAATGTTGTAATTTTATGACATGAAGAATCTGGCCCTTGTTTTCACGTTGTTTCTCTTTTCTCTCGCAAGTTGTGTCAATGCCCAGTCGGTCAATGTAGAGACGTTTGAGGCGGGCCTAACGCCTGAGGTTCAGTTGCTGGACGTTCGCACTCAGGAGGAATTTGAGGAAGGACATCTAAAAGGAGCCCTCCGCGCTGATGTTAACAACGAGGCAGAGTTCGAGAAGGTAATTGGCCAGTTAGATAAAGAAAAGCCGGTATATGTCTATTGCCGCTCAGGCAAAAGAAGCAGCGAAGCCGCAGAAATACTCAAAGGCAAAGGCTTCATACAGGTTGTAGACCTTGACGGTGGCATCCTTGCATGGGAAGAAGAAGGGAAGCCTGTCGAGTAACTCCAGGGCACTCACCACTAAAAATTATAAAAAACATACAGGTACCTGGGATATCTATGGGATTGCACTGGAATTACATTGGAACAGCATTGGGATTTCATTGGAACTACACTGGATCTCCTCCTGATTGTGCGCGGTGGTTCTCTGGCGCTTTGAAGGCGCTTTAAAGGCGCATTAAGTGCGGTATAAAGGCGGGTGAATAGCCTGTCATCCTCCCACACTCCTCCAGACGGCCTTCAGAGAATCTATAACACTTCCTTTCTCCTAAATGGAATACCTTTGGAAACTTTTAGACAACTTAACTCATAAACTATAATAGGATGAAGCGTTTAGCCATACTTGGCTCAACAGGGTCGATAGGTACACAGGCGTTGGAAGTCGTTTCGGCTAACCCGCAGCTGTTTGAGGTAGAAGTCCTAAGTGCTCACAGCAATGCATCGCTCCTCATGGAGCAGGCAAAACAGTTTAAGCCCAATGCAGTCGTCATAACCGACGAATCTAAATACGAAACAGTAAAGGCTGGCCTCGCCTCCCTGCCGATAAAGGTGTTCAGTGGTGCGTCTGCCCTCAACGAGGTTGTTCAGTGGGATACAGTCGATACAGTCCTCGGCGCCATAGTAGGCTTCGCAGGCTTGGAGTCTACCCTCGCGGCTATAGACGCCGGCAAGCAGATTGCCCTGGCCAATAAGGAAACCCTTGTCGTAGCAGGAGAACTGGTGATGCAACGCGCCGCTGAAAAACGGGTGCAGATAATCCCGGTAGACAGCGAGCACTCTGCGCTATATCAGTGCCTCGTTGGTGAGAACTGGAATAGCATAGAAAAAGTAATACTTACCGCCTCGGGCGGACCGTTCCTCGGTCGTAAGCCTAACTATCTGGTGAATGTGAAAGCCTCTCATGCGCTTCAGCATCCCAATTGGTCTATGGGTGCCAAGATCACTATTGATAGCGCCACCCTCATGAACAAGGGACTGGAGATGATTGAAGCCAAGTGGCTCTTCGGTCTGGACAATGACCAGATCGAGGTAGTCATCCACCCGCAGTCGGTACTCCACTCATTTGTGCAGTTCATAGATGGCTCCCTAAAGGCACAGATGGGCCTCCCGGATATGAAGCTGCCTATCCAGTACGCACTTGCTTTCCCTCACCGGATCGCAAATGACTTTAAGCGCTTCAATTTCCGCGACTTCCCCAAGCTCCACTTCGATCAGCCTGATTATAAAACTTTCCGTAATCTTGCACTCGCACGGGAGGCCATGGAGAAAGGTGGTAACATGCCCTGTATCATGAACGCAGCCAACGAGATCGTTGTCAATGCTTTCCTGCAGAATAAGGTAGACTTCCTGGAGATGAGCGAGATGATCGAAAAGACAATGTCGAAGATCGGATTCGTGGAGCACCCAACCCTCGAAGATTATAAGTCCTCGGATCGGGAGGCTCGTATATTAGCTGCTGAGCTGGTTAAGAAAAGCCAGCTTTCAGTACATTAAAACTTTTAAGTAGAACATGCAATTAAACACAGTACTGCTAATATCCGGCGGATGGGTGCAGGCCCTGCAACTGCTCGCCGCTCTTTCTCTATTGATCCTGTTGCATGAGTTTGGCCACTTCTTCTTCGCCCGCCTGTTCAAAACGCGCGTTGAGAAGTTCTACCTCTTCTTCGACTTCCTTTTTCCTTTCCCGGGTCTGCTGAATTTCTCCCTTTTCAAAAAGAAAAAAGGCGATACCGAATATGGTCTGGGATGGTTCCCGCTCGGCGGCTATGTGAAGATCTCAGGCATGGTAGACGAGAGCATGGATAAGGACCAGATGGCTCAGCCACCGCAGCCATGGGAGTACCGGTCTAAAAAAGCTTATCAGCGCCTGCTTATCATGCTGGGCGGTATAATAATGAACATATTGGTAGCTATCCTCATCTACATTGCCATCTTCGGGATCTGGGGAGAGCAGTACCTTCCGCTCAACAATGCAAAATATGGCATAGCGGCAGATTCTATAGCAGAAAAGGTCGGCTTTCAGGATGGTGACAAGATAGTAAGTGTTGGCGGCGTTCAGCCCGAGCGTTTCAACGAGGTAATGAAACGCTTCATCTTCGAAGAAGCCAACACCTTTGTGGTAGATAGAAATGGAGAACATGTAACCATCACGGTACCTGAAGGGACTATTAAACAGATACTCGCCACACGTAAGCGCGGTAGTTTCTTCGAGATACGTACTCCTTTTCTCGTAGGAACCGTAGGCAATGGCACTGCGGCTGAAAAGATCGGGCTTAAGGCGGGCGACAGTGTTGTAGCGCTCAATGATCAGCCTGTCAGGTTCTTCGACGAATTTGAGAATGCCAAGCAAGCTAACAAAGGCCAGACAGTCGCACTCACTGTCGTGAGAGACAATCAACCAGTAGTGCTCCAGGGTAAGCTCCCGGAAGATGGTGTCTTCGGCTTTCGTCCTGATATTGACCCTGAGAGATACTTCGACCTCCAAACCATAAAATATGGCATCGGCGGCTCTATAGCCAAAGGGTTCACTGCCACCTGGGAGCAGTTCGTATCCTACTGGGATCAGTTCCGCTTCCTGTTTACCTCCAAGGAAGTAAAAGCTTCTGAAAGTCTGGGTGGCATCGTCAGCTTCGGCCAGATGTTCCCTACTGTCTTCAGCTGGGAAACCTTCCTGCACCTTACCGCTTTCGTGTCCATCATCCTGGCCTTCATGAACCTTCTTCCCATACCCGGGCTTGATGGCGGCTACGTTATCTTCCTTCTGTATGAGCTGGTGTCCGGCAGAAAGGTGAGCGACAAAGTAATGGAGAAAGCCACTACCGTAGGGCTGATACTCCTGCTGGGGCTGATGCTTTACGCTAACGGACTGGACATATTCAGGCTGTTTAAGAACTAAGGTTTAGCTCAGGCAGTCCTTTGCACCAGGTGAGAAGCATGGTTTAACAAGTTTTTCAATGTATTCTTGGTACATTTGCAGTAGTTCTTTGATAGCCATCAATAGCTATATAAAACCGGGGTCGACTGGTTTTGACAGCATAGGGCAGGGTAAGTAAGCATGTCGTGCGTTGGATAATTAGCACGCTAATCTGAATATTCAGAACAATAACTGGCAATACACAGTATGCCATGGCTGCCTAATTTATAATTAGACACCATTTTGGCCGCCGCCATCAGTTGCCCATAACTGGGGCCGCCGCCTAAATCAAACAAGAATGGGCCAAGAACTGCATCTCTGCGCTGCAGTTACTGAAACCTCAGCAGATAGGAAAGTAGTAAGTTCGTCCGGCTCTGGCTGCTTTCCGAAATCCAATTCCGGAATAAACATGTAGAAAGCTTATTGGGCATATGTTTGGACGCGGGTTCGAATCCCGCCGACTCCACCACCACTTGAAACCTCTGCAACAGCAGGGGTTTTTCTTTTTGTAGATGTCTAGAATAAGAGAATCACTACCGCAAACATAATGGTAACAAATACTAGTAGGTAGAGACCAAATGACATAACAGAAACAAGCGAGGCGTATAGCCATCTTGCCTTGTAAAACCTCACCTGGGCTATTGTCCAGTAGATCAGAAATATACCCAGGTTAATTTCACCCAGCAAGGGTATTGGTATTATATCTATAACAGATTCACATATCTGCGTGATAAACCAGAAAGTATGGATGTGTATAGCAAAGACGGTGTGCTCCACAAATGTGTAACCTTTCTTAAAGGCAAAGAATATACTCATTAGTAGAGCAAGTACCGGCACCATGAAGAAGAAGATCTTTGGAGCTACCGGCGCCATCTTCTGATCTATCACTTCCTCATCATTGTCAGCAAAATCCTGAATCTTCTTATAGTTTTCATATCCCTTTGCTCCAAGAAAGTCCTTCAGAGTAGTGGTCTTGCTAGTATCCCTGATTGCACGACGTTTTTCCCGCTCTGCCTGTTGTTGTTCATATACTGCTTCTTCTTTTGCTATTACTTCAGGTGAGTATGTTCCTACACCAGCCATGGTGTATACATCATGCAGTACATTACTCAGAATAAAGAAGCTTATTACCACAAAGATGTACAACGACATCGGCTCCACGTGCCGTGCCCTCTTCTTTTCTTTGAAGTCAATACTCGCCCTCCCCGGCCTGAAAACCACCGTCTTTAATGTCTGCAGAAACTTCGACTCATAATGCAGGTAGTGCGCAAAGAAGTGCACCATCATCGACCAGAACGAACCATCATGCAGGTGCGCCGGCTGCCCGCACTGCGGACAATAGTTTCGATGCACCATCGTCTGACAGTTGGGGCAGGGAAATCCTTTGTGTTGTGTTCCGGACACTTCTTTGCTTTCCTGGTGTTGCTTAGTAGAAGTCGTAGTCTCTCCGCGCTATGTTCAGCCGTAGTCCTCCATACACATAGTTCGTCACATGGTTTGGCATCACAGCGTTCTCGTATTTATACACCCGCCTTGTTGCTCCCAAGTCTATAAACAGGTTCTCCTTCAGCTCATATGCAAGGTTTAGGTTCAGCATGGTAGAGGTCACCCTCGGTCCATTTATCATTTCCACGCCAAATTCCTGGTCTGCCGGCCGTGATCTGTAGTTCTTAAAAATATCATTACCATAGTTCAGACTATCCGGGTCGCTGCCTTGCTGGTAGTACATGCCTTTCAACGCAATAAAAAGATTCTTAACTGGTTGATAACGTATCATACCCAGTACCTCACGGAAGCCCGAGCCTACAGGGTGCGCCAGTGGTTGGTTGTAGTGCGAGTAGTTAGACGTGCTGTCGTAGTGCGAGTAGGTATATGGGCGCACCATGTTCACCTCAGCCTGCAGGTCCAGGTTCCTAATGCCAGCCGCGTCAAAGTACTTGCCGCCTAGTTGAATGCCATATTTATTGCCCCACCAGCCGCGATTGCTGAATAGCTCTTTAGCCTTAAACTCATCCAGCATCAGTTGCCCGTAAAACTGCAGATGCTTAGCAGCTATAGCCTTGAAGTTGATGCCCAGATTCACATTGTCCGGGCTACCCAGACCCCGCTCTATAGCTCTGTAGAAGATAATAGGTATCATATAGCCAAACTCATACCTGTCTTGCCTGCTGAACATCACACTCTCATACACGCCAATATTCAGCCATTTGGTAGCATTAATGCTCAGCGTGTGCATTGTAGCATATTTGTGAGGCAGCTCTCTATCCGTTCCTCTGAAGTACTGAGGGGTAAGCTCCATGTACAGATTCTGATAATTAAGCTTCCATATCTTCGTGTTCAGTCGCAGAAAGGTTGCACCTGCCGCAAAGTCGCTCAGGTACAGGCTCCTGATCCCGTCTCCAAGAAAGTGTTTGTCGTAGCCAAAAGTCACGTTCACATGGTTTTTCACCGCTGCAAAATCTATATACCCGCGCGCCTGCAGGTAATCATAGTGGCTGCCGCCAGAGGGGGTCATGTAGTAGTCCGCCCCCGGCACCGCCTGGTGTTTGGTAACCCAGTCGTTCACAAACTCAGGCACCGTTTCCTGGTTGTCTGTCACGTACGAGTAAAAGCCGATCTTCTTGGCTATCCATCCCCTCAGTTCCACACCCCTGCTGCTCCAGAACTTATTGTCACTCCCGTTGCCCGTGCGCTCATACATTGCCTGGGCCGAGATCACCGGGTTTACTACAAGAAAGAAGTTCTTAGTCTTTACATGCACAAAATCGGGCTGTTTTCTATAGAACGTATTGAACCATGGCAGCCTTGAGTCTATCGCTCCGTTCTCGTCGGGCGTCCACTCTCCGCTGGTAGATATTGCTTTGTCTATGTTATGCCTGTCTATCAGCGATAGGTTCATCTCCCTTGCGTTCTTCCTCTTCTCCAGCAAAAACTCCACGGCACCGTTCCTCGGTATCGGCTTTATAGACGTGAAGAACGAGTTAGTAAGCTCCCCCGACCTCGTCTCCAGCCTGTCCAGCAGGTGGTAGTCTTCACTGTTCAGTTGCAGGTACGTGGTTTGTCCTGCTGCCGTATATACAGAAAACGAAAGCAAAAGAGAGGCAAGCGCTTTTTTAGCCATAGAAGGGATATCTAAAGGGTATGCTTTAAATTGCTGCAAAAATAGCGTCCGTAAGCGGTCTTTAGGCAACAGTTATGAGCTCAATTTTAATAAAAAATGCCACGGTTATCAATGAAGGAACTAAAAAAGTTCAGGATCTGCTTGTAAAGTCAGGCAAAATAGAGAAGATGGCTGATAGTATATCAGGCATCTCCGCCTCCCGTGAAATAGATGCTGAGGGCCTCTACCTGCTGCCCGGCGTAATAGACGATCAGGTACACTTCCGTGAGCCCGGCTTGACACATAAGGCTACCATTGGCAGTGAAGCAAGAGCTGCTGTAGCCGGTGGTGTTACCAGTTTTATGGAGATGCCCAATACCACCCCTCCTGCGCTCACACAGGGCATACTTGAGGAGAAGTACGAAATAGCCGCTAAGACCAGTGTGGCTAATTACTCCTTTTTTATGGGTGTAGCCAATGATAATGTAGAGCAAGTGCTGCGCACCAACGAGAAGAAGAGAGACGTAGCAGGTATCAAGATATTTATGGGCAGCAGCACGGGCAATATGCTTGTCGATAACTACGTAACCCTCAATACCCTCTTCTCTGAATCGGAGCTGCTGATAGCTACCCACTGCGAAGACGAGCGGATCATCAAGGCCAACAAAGAGAAATACCCTGATGCTGATCATGCTTCCTTCCACCCGCTCATCCGGGATGTGGAGGCATGTTTCGAGAGCTCCTTTTCTGCAGTCCAGCTTGCAAAAAAGTATGACACACGCCTGCATATCCTCCATATTTCCACCGCGCGAGAGCTACAGTTGTTTAGCAACATGCTTCCCCTAAAGGAAAAGCGAATAACCAGCGAGGTGTGCGTACATCATCTGCATTTCACGGCAGATGACTACGCACAATATGGCAACCTTATTAAGTGCAACCCTGCCATCAAAGCACCGGAGAATAAGGAGGCTCTGTGGGAGGCTCTGCTGGACGACAGATTGGATATCATAGCTACAGACCATGCCCCACATACCTGGGATGAAAAGCAACAGCCCTATAGCAGTGCTCCCAGTGGAGTGCCGCTGGTTCAGCATTCCTTGCTGTTGATGCTCGAATACGCCAAACAAGGCAAACTTTCAGTAGAAAAAGTGGTGGAGAAGATGTGTCACGCTCCTGCAGATTGTTTCCAGATTGCTGAAAGGGGATATGTAAGAGAAGGGTACTTTGCAGACCTGGTGCTTGTTGATATGAATAGCCAAACGAAAGTTA
>Ga0196970_1002149_pt1 | contig 10926 bp, 7 predicted proteins | sample S1v_513CmetaG_FD_148672 | JGI IMG/M metagenome (GOLD analysis project Ga0196970, IMG submission 148672) | Soil microbial communities from Anza Borrego desert, Southern California, United States - S1+v_5-13C | ecosystem: Environmental > Terrestrial > Soil > Desert | place: USA: California... | reverse complement strand
CTTCCCAAGACGCAGCAGCGCTTCGTCACGCAAATGCTCGATACCGTGCTGGCGCAGGCGAAGCAGTAACCCCCTCTTAGCAGCTAAGCAAGAACCGTTTCTTAACCCCGCGCAGCGGGGTTTGGGGACGGTTTTCTTTTTTATAAATACAAGCCGCTGTGGCACAACGGCACACAGTCCCCTATCCTGCATTACTCATTTTGAGTTGGGCGGTGAAACGCCTGTCATGCGGAATGCTATGCCGTGGTGAGTAGAGCTGACCGAGGAATTTGACGCCGGAATGCTATGCCGTGGCAGGGAATTCGATCTTCGCGTCGTCACTCCTGAGGCACATTAGCCGTACAGCCCTATCCTGCATTACTCATTTTGAGTTCCGCGAATCGCAGGTTGCCCTGGCTGCTTTGTAATACAACGTAAAACAGATTCGGCACTGGAATGCCATGCCGTGATGGGGAGAACGACCGCTGACGGGTCATTTATGGTGGAGTAAAGGGTTTTATCCCATTCTTCACGAACCTCAAATTAGTCAAATTGAGTTCCGCGATGAGTCATTTTGAGTTCCCTGATAGTCAAAGTGAGTTGGGCAGCGAAACGCCTGCCATGCGGAATGCTATGCCGCGATGAGCAGATCTGGCTGCGGAATTCGACGCCGGAATGCCATGCGGTGATGGGGAGAACGACCGCTCACGGGTCATTTATGGGGGAGCAAAGGGCTTTACCCCATTTTTCACGAACCTCAAATTAGTCAAATTGAGTTCCGCGATGAGTCATTTTGAGTTGGACAGCGAAACACCTGTCATGCGGAATGCTATGCCGTGGTGAACAGATCTAGCTGGGAATTCGACGCCGGAATGCCATGCCGTGATAGGCAAGAGAGCAACCGCTAGCGGGCAGGATCTTCGGAGCTACCGCTACCGAACTCACGGCCAACGGGCGGCATGAATTCCCAAGCGTATTCCTCTTCTGTCATCCAGTGCCGTGCCTGTTTGAAGGTCAGCACTTGAGCATACAGCCGTCGCTTTTTCAGTCTTTGCTTCATTCGCCCTGCTCCCAATGTCAGATCATCGTGGCACGGCTTTCCCTCGATCGCAAGTGCGTCAAGCCGGCCCCGCAGGGGTAACGTCGTCCGCCTGTCTTACAGCGAGGGTTTGTTGGCTCGGGTCGCAGGATTGCACCGGGTTGCCGCGACAAGGCGTCGCGCGGATGCGTTAGGCGGTCAGCGTGGCTATAGGGGCCAAGGCTGGCGACGGCTCCCGTACCCCGCCGATCCTTGAAGACCGGTTTTAGTCACGTTTTCCACGGCCGGCCAGGTAACTGTTTGGCGTCTCAACTTCCGCCTTGAACTGGCTTGCTGGCTTGTTTTTCTTGCCCAGGAATCCCTGATCCGCGGCGAGGAAGTTCTCGATCACTGTCACATCAAGGTATCTATCCACGAGCGCCTGCACTTCCGGCTCAACAGACCTATACAGCATCATGTAAAGACCTGCCATCAAACGCAGCTCCACATCGCCATCCTTCTGTCGTGCCTGCTGCCGCATAAGGTTTTGCAGGGCGTGGACCGTCTCCGTCAAATACCCGATTTGCTCATGCATGCGGCCAAGCTGCTCATCGTTTTGGGTCGGCTCACCTAAACAGATTTCACGCAAATGGCGGCTCAAGTTGGTTTCGCCGGCCACCATCATGCGGTAGCGGATCGCCGCTTCCTCTTCGAAACTCACCTTGAAGGACAAAGTCGGCATGTATACCTTTTCTTCCCAGAATAATGTTCTAAATTAAGGAGTTACCTGATGCGGTATTACCGCTGGTAAAAAAAGTATACCGCCGAAGCTAGAGTTCATGCGGGTTTTGGGCACATTTGTAATGTGCGTATGGTGTGTATGAAGACAGGACGGCTGGAAGCGCACCGAAACAACCGATTCCGGCTCCCGTCGATGCCCTGCAAACGGGCTTAAAGAGCGTATCCCGTCATCGGAACGGCGCATCAACCAAGCCAGTTCTCTCCGAGGCTAAATTCACGCTAAAAAAAGATTAAATTCGCGCTAAATAATGGCTAAACGGACCTGGAGAGCGATCCCCACATTAAAAACACGCTAAATAAAGGCTAAATTCACATTAACTTTACGCTAAATTCACGCTAAAAAATGCAAACGACTGAGCAAGCCAACGTGCATTCTCTAGACGCGGCCCGCGAGCGCCGCAAGTACATCGAGATCGCCAACAGTAGCGAGCACTGGATTCAGACCAAGGCATCTTTTGCGTTGTCGGGAATCGAACTGAACAACGACCATGCTGAACGGGCCGGCCGTTTGATCGAGCATATGAACTCAAAGACTTGAAGCTATTTAAAAAAAGGGCCAAGCGTAAGCTTGGCCCCTCAGCGTGCAATTCCACACCCCCGGAATTGCGCAATTGCTTACGCTCTTCCGGGCTATGCACCTAGTCTTAGATGATGAAGACGTCGCCAGCAGCTGCTGCAACGCTACCACCAGCCACAACCAGACCGGTCACACCGGTTACACCGACCAGCTGAACAACGGTGTCGCTGTTGCCGGCATTGTCGGTCTCGTGGAACACGTAGGAGTTGCCAGCCAGTTCGAACACTGCCATCTCGTTCGCGGCAAGCTTCGGCTGCAGCAGTGCAATAACTTCAGCCACGGTGTCAACGAGTGCTGCATCTGCACCAGTCAGGGTCAGGACACCCTTCGAGGACAGAGCTGCATTGATTGCCTTACCAGCATTGCCGGAATCCGACGCTGCATCCCAAGTGGAGTATGCAGTCAGAGTCAGAGTGCCGGTTGCCAGGTCCAGCAGGTCGGCTTCAGCACCGCCCTTACCCGTCGTCGTCGTGTCTTGGAACTTGGGGATGTCGTTCATCGCGGTCACTTCCGAAGCCGTAGCTGCAGCGGTAGCCTTGCCGAAGTCAGCGATCTTCTCGAAAGTAGTGTTGGTCTGGACAGCGATCTTGAACGCGTCGCGGCCACCACCACCGGTCAGGACGTTAGCACCTGCCTTACCATCGATAACGTCGTTACCCAGACCGCCATTGATAGTGTCGGTACCAGCACCACCCGTCAGGGTGTCTGCACCCTTACCACCCGTGATGCTGACGTTACCATCAGCAGCCGTCACAGTCAGGTTACCTTCAAATGCCGCAGCATTAATCGTAACGTTGGTACCCTTGACAGTGCCCAGATCCAGGTGGTTATGCTTAGCTGCCGTGCTGTTCAGCAGAGCGCTGGTGACGTTGATCGTAGCGTTGGTACCAACGATAACGTCTTCACCATCAACTTCGGTGCCAGCAGTAGCGCCGCCCTTGGTGCCGTTAGCAATCGTAACGGTGTCCGCAGTGCCAGTGCTTGCTTGCGTGCCGACAACGACGATGTTCAGAGTTTCGACATTGACTGCATCGATACCATCACCGCCGTTACCATCGTTTGCACCAGCGCCGTTCTTTGCGGAGCCGCTACCGCCGGTCACGTCTGCATTGCCGACAAACTGAATGGTTGCAGCATTACCACCTGCGTCCAGCATCGGGGCGATAGCGATGCCATCACCACCGTTGCGACCAACTGCGCCGACGCCAGCAGTACCACCAGATTGACCAGTGCGAGCAGCAGCAACAACCAGGACGTCAGAGCTTTCCATCGTTGCCGTGATCGAGTTCGTGCCAGCGGTATCAGCAGCAGCGTTACCAGCAGCCATCGCAGCGCTAACAACGACGGTGTCGTACGCGCTCAGTGCGTTGTAATCAACGGTAACGAGGGCCGCAGCAGTGGTTTCGAGCTTCTCAAAGCCGCTCACACCCTTTGCCAGGTTGGTCTTAACGGTTGCGTTAATGGTTGCATCCGAAACGACGATCGTATCAGCGCCATCACCACCCTTGATGCTGTCATCAGTCGTGACGTTGCTGGATGCACCAACGACAACGCGGTCAGCGCCTGCGCCAGCATCAACCGTCTGATTGCCAGTCACGTCAACGCTGATGGTATCGTCACCAGCGCCAGTCGTAACGGTGTTGTTCGCAGTACCAGTCAGGGTAACAGTGGTGTTACCAGAGCCGCCCTTGAAGGTCACTGCAGCATTGTTTTCACCAGCAAAGCTGATCTTGCCAGTGGAGGCCGAAGCGTCAACGGTAACCGTTGCAGCCAGGTCGGAAGCACCGATGGTCAGATCGCCAGCACCCTTGATGTTCAGGGTCTTCACTGCGGTTGCAGCGAGAGCTTCGATGGTGTTTGCACCAGTCGTGCCCGTGCCAGTAGCGGTGATTTCAACGGTTTCTGCAGTCGACAGGGTCAGCAGGCCAGTCGTACCCTTGTTCGAAATTGCAACTTTCTGCGTATCAGCAGCAACAGCGCCAGTCCAGGTAGCGGCGATCGCGCTTGCGGTGTTCGCAGCACGGGTACCAGAACCGCCTTCGATGCCCAGAGTGGTGGTCTTTGCCAGACCAGTGACGGAGATCAGCTCGTCCGGAGTCGTGTAGTCATCTTGCGAAACTGCAGCGGAATCCTTGATCGTGATCGTGTTCGCACCGGTTACGGAGCTTGCATCAAACGTGAAAGTTTGTGCGTTTGCTGCGGTAACAGTAACGGCAACTGCTTCAACGCTCTTGAGCGTCGGAGCGAGCGTCTGGCTGGCAGCAGTAGCAGCAGCAGTCAGAGTGTCGGTGCCGTCGCCGCCATCGATGAAGTCAGCGGTGCCGAGGTTGCCGTCAGCCGGAGCACGGAAAGTATCGTTGCCGGCGGTCGACTTGGTTGCAGCAGTTGCGCTGGTCGGGCTGATCGTGTCAGCGGATGCGGTCAGAGTGAAGGTACCGCCTTCAACACTAGCTGCAGCAGCTTTAGCGGCGTCAACCGAGGATGCAGCAGAAGTAACGCCAGAGAGGATGGAAGCTGCTTTTGCAACGTCGTTACCACCCAGGTCAACAGCGTAGTACAGACCAACGGTAACCTTGTTGGTGAACAGTGCCTTGGATGCAACTGCAACCGGATCCGTGCTCGGGTTGTTCACGGTAGCGGTGATCATTTCGCCGATAACTTGGCCCTTGGTCGCACCGGCGACCAGCTTAGCGGCCCAGTAATCGACGCCAGCTTGGTCAGCAGCGATTTCAGCGTCGGTACGGCCCAGAACGTTCTTGTAGAACTTCTTGATGACTTCTTCGTTCGTCAGGAAGGTCGGGTAGGTAGCACGAGCCGGCTCGGTGTTGTACATCTCTTGTGCAACTTGAGCAACGGTCTTGCCGGCGTCGAGTTGCTGAACCCAGTAGCCCAGGCCGTCACGCTCCGGAGCGCGGCCAAACAGGGCGACGTAGAGGTTTGCAACGTCGGTACGCATTTGAGTGGGCGCCACTTTTTCCACCCTACCGCCTTGTTTTCATTTCACTTTTTATAGGCAGGGCCGGTTTGCGACGGCTGGCGGACTCTATTGTTTATTAGTGTTAATGCGTACCAGGGCCGATCCATGCGGCTTTGCGGGGGGCTTGCGGGGGCTGCTGACTGTGGGCGGACTGTCAAGGCCTGCTACGGTGCAAGGGTCGGCATGCCCTGCCCGACCACCTGGCCGACCTTGCGGGCTGCTTCCTGCAGCTCGCGATCGGCCAAGTGGGCGTAGCGCATTGTCATTTGCGGGCTGTGGTGGCCCAAGGCCTTTTGCACAACGAACAGGCTGCAGCCGGCATTGATGAGCAAGGATGCAAAGGTGTGCCGCAGGTCGTGCATGCGCACATGCCCGAGCCCGACGCGTCGGCGGGCGGCATCCCAACGGTTGTAGATATTCTTGAACGGCAGGCCGGTCTTCGGGTTGGGGAACAGGTATTCATTCTTGCCACGGCTTTTCAGGGACTGCAGCAGCGCGAGCGCCTGTTCTGACAGGGGGATGGACTGTGACCGGCCCGACTTGGTGCGCGGGATCGTCCATTGTGCTGCCGCCTCGTCAATCTCCATCCAACGGGCATCGAGCACGTTGCGGCGGCGTGCGCCGGTCAGCAGCAGGAAGGCGACGATCGGCCACAGCATCGGGCAATTCTTCTGTTCCCGCGTCGCGTCCATCAACTGCAGGACCTGCGCTTCGGAGAGGAACGTCTGCCGCATGCTGTTTTCCTTCAGCAGCGGCACTTCAGCGGCGGGGTTGGTGATCACACCAGGAAGCCGCCAGATCTTCAGGCACAGGTTATATAGATGCTTGACCAGAACCACCGGGCGGTTGGCCGTGGCCGGCACGCAGCCGCTTGCCAGTACGCGCTTCTGCAGCTCGGCAATCTCGCCGGGGGTGATCGCATACAGCTTCTTCTTGCCGATGTACGGCAGCACATGCATGCGGAACATCGCCGCGTCGTTGCGGCAGGAAGTCATCTGCGCCTTGTGCGGCAGGTAGTAGTCCCTGACCACCTCTTCCAGTGTCGGGCAGTCCTTCATCTGCTGCTTTTCCTGGCCGGGGTCTTCTCCCAACGCAACCTGGCTCAGCATCTTTTTGGCCTTGCTGCGGGCCTCGGCCACTGGCAGCACCGAGCCGTCGCCAATCAGGAGGCTCCTGCGAGTATTGGTGCCGGGTTGGGTATAGCGGATGTAGAACGAGGCCACACCGCTTTCGCGGACCTGCAAATAGAAGTTGCTGACGTTGGTATCCCATATCTCGGTGCGCTTGCCGGCGCTGCGCGCCTTCTCCAGCAAGGGCTGTGTGATCAGGGCCTTCATGTCACTCGCCTGCGGCTGCGGCTAAAGGAACGGCATGCAGGTACGACGGCGAGCCGGCAGCGCGGTACAGGCGTGTGACGGTGTGCGCCTTGGGCGTATTGCCGCTATCGCTTGCGGCGTCAGGCTTGCCGCCCGATTGGCTGGCCGGCGATGAAGCCGTGTTGGTGTCGTGAGTGGGGCGCGATGCCCCCGCGAACCCCTGCGGCTTACCCCGCGAAGTGGCGGTCGTACCTGCATCCTTCAGGCGCTCGATATCGATCAGGCCGGGAACGAAGGGGGAACCGCTGGTTCCCTTGCCGTCATACAGCAGCTCGTATTCAAACGACTGGCCGCGTGCGCCGCGATGCACCAGCACGTATTCCATCGCGATCAGTCGTTCCAGGTGGATGCGGCATTGGGTGTCGGACAGGCCCGATACCCGACGCACGTCGGTTCGGCTGAACCGCACTTCCTGCCGGGCGATCGCCTGCGATTGAGCTTCGTATTTAACCATGCCGTGCAGCGCATCGAGCACGCGCCGCGTCTGCGGCGGCAGCTCGTCCAGGCTGCGGCCAAGCACATCGTTGGCAAGGCGGTTGGCGATGTCGATATCGGCCAGCGTCACTTCGATGTAGTCGATCGTCTTTCCGCCTGCCTGCACGGTCTTAACCGGGCGCTGGTACTGGTGCAGCAGTGCGATGGTGTCGATCAGCGTGAGGTATTTTTCATGATCGCGGCGGGTGCGCGTGCGATCGTCCAGGAAGGTCAGTTGATCGGCATACGGGTTGACCACGGCCAGCGGGCGCAGCAGGCGCTGTGCGTTGCGGTGCAGGGTCAGGATGCGCTGCTTTTGTTCCTTGCGCAGCAGGCCTTCCAGCGTGCGCTTTTCTCTCTGCAGGCGGTGGATGGCGCGAGTCTGCTCGCGGCTTTCATTGACGGTCAGGACGATGCAGCGGTTCATCAGCTCTTCATCAATGTCGATCGCCGTCGTTGTCAGGAACATCATCACCGGGCCTTCGACGCGGTATTCCTGCGTGACCAGGTGGCCTCCCTTGGGATCATTGCCGGTGGAAGCAATGGTCAGTTCGCCTTCGGACTGCAAGAGCTTCAGCGCGTAGCTGGCGCGACTTGCGCCCTCTTCCTCGACGATCGCGAGGATCTTGTGCTTGAGGTTGGTTTCACCCATGTAGAACAGGCTCTGCCCGGTCATCGCACTGTATTTGACGCGCTCTTCGTCGGGCATCATCGCCAGCACGGCATCCATCAGCGAACTCTTGCCGGCCGCGCTGGAGGATTGCACGACCACGGCCAGCGGCGCATCGAGTCGGCGGCTGGTCGCGGCCAGATAGCCCACCAGTTTATTGGTGGCCTCGCCCACGATGCCGCAGGCCTCGAAGTCGTCGGTAATGCGCTGCATCAGGTCGGGCGAGCGCAGCAGGTCCAGTGCCGCTTCGCGTTCCGCGGCGCCCATCGGGGCCGGGGTGGCGGGCTTGTCCGAAGTGGTGGCCTCGGGTGTTTTGCGCAGTTCTTCCAGCTTCACCAGCACGCGGCCAAGATCGGCCTTGATGATGCCTTCCTGCTCGCTCAGTTCGAGCGCGGCTTGCGTGATGTAGGCCTGCCGTGCGCGGGCGTTGTACAGATCCAGCGTATCGACGTGGAACGCATCATTGACCGCAACCTGCAGATTGATTTTCAGCACGTCATCGGTCTGGTTCTTCTGCAGGCCGCGCACGCGGTAGCGGCGTGTGCCGCTGGTAATCAGCACTTCGTTGTCGTGAACTTCAGCCTTGGGCGCAGCCGGCGCGGCAGGTTGCGCAGGCAGCGCAAGGCGCTGCGGCGCTTCATCCTTGCCCATCCAGGCGGCATTCTTGACCAGCAGACCGAGTGCGTGTGATGCCGGCGTGATCTTCAGTGCATATTCGTTGGCATCCATCCCATGCGGGAACTGGATGCGGTAGCAGGCAATGCCGATCGCGTTCAGGCGTTCCGCGAGTTTTTCAGCGGCGCGGTTGCCGGCCTCGTCGTTGTCGTAGGCGATCAGCACGCGCTCGGTGCCGTGCCGCTGGAAGGCGTCCAGGTGGTCTTGGGTAAAACCTTCGATGCCATAGGCGGCGGTCACGTTCTGGAATCCGGCGCACCAGAACGTCATCGCGTCGATCAGCGCTTCGCACAGGATGATTTCCTTGTGCGTGTGCAGGGCTTCGCCGTTCCACACACCGGCATGCGGTCCCGGCAGGTACAGGTGCAGCGGCGTGCCTTTGCGCAGGTCAGTGCGGACCTTGCGGCCGTAGATCTCCGTCACGTTGCCGGCGTCATCGAAGATCGGCACGATCAGGCTACCGTTGAAGTGTTCATGGCCGGTGGCACGGATCAAGCCGATGTTTTCCAGGCGGGAGCGGATCTGTGCGCCGGCCTGCCTGGTACGCTCGGGGAGCTGCACGCCGAGAGTGCGGTTGGCGTAACCAAGCTGGAAGCGGTCGATCAGATCCGGGTGGTCGAGGCCTCGTGACTTCAGATAGTCCATCGCCTCGGGCGTGGCCTTCAGTGTCTCGTGGTAGTAGGCGACGGTCTGCTGCAGCAGCGCGGCGTCGTCCGCGTCCAGAGCAACCGGCATGCGCTCGGGGCTTCCCTTCTTTAGCGGCTCGGCAGCGTGAGCGGCTAAAGAAGGGTCGGCATCCAGCATTTCGACGGCGCGGCGGAAGCTCACGTCATGGAATTTCATCACCCAATCAATCGGCCCGCCGCCGCACTGGCAACCGAAGCAGTGCCACAGGTTCTTGGACGATGTGACGACCAGGCTGGGTTCGCTGTCTTCATGGAAGGGGCAGACGCCGATCAGATCCTTGCCCGATTTTCGCAACTCAATGCCAGCAGAGGCCACCAGCCGTTCGACCGACACGCCATTCTTTAGCCGCTCCAAGGTTGCTTCCGGGATTCGGGGCATAAATCGGACTTTCGTAAAAACCTGTCAAGAGGGTTGGGGTAAAAATAACTGGCTTGATCATTACTCTAAAACAGAGTACTGTCAACTCTGTTTTTAAAAACAGGGGTTATCTTATGAGGCTACAGACGCAACTTTGGATAGATGCAATGGCCTCGAACGACAAGCCGTTCTTCGTGGAATTGGGTAAGCGAATCGCGCAACTAAGGCGCGAACAAGACATGACGCAACAGCAACTGGCTGAAGCGTTGGGTATTGCACAGCAAACGCTGGCTCATTACGAAGTGGCACGCCTGCGCGTGCCGGCATCGATGCTGCCAACCTTGGCCGAGATCTTCAACGTGCCGGTTGATGTGCTGGTCGGACGCAAGCCGCCTACAGTCCGTGGGGGGAAGCGCGGACCTACATCTCGCCTGGAACAGCAGATCGAAGAGATCAGCCAGCTTCCCAAGACGCAGCAGCGCTTCGTCACGCAAATGCTCGATACCGTGCTGGCGCAGGCGAAGCAGTAACCCCCTCTTAGCAGCTAAGCAAGAACCGTTTCTTAACCCCGCGCAGCGGGGTTTGGGGGCGGTTTTCTTTTTTGCAAATACAAGCCGCTGTATCACAATGTCATACAGCCCCTGCTCTGTGTGAGTCATTTTGAGTTGGGCGGCGAAACGCCTGTCATGCGGAATGCTATGCCGTGGTGAGTAGATCTGGCTGCGGAATTCGATACCGGAATGCCATGCCGTGGTGGGAGATCTGGCGTGGAATGCTATGCCGTGGTGGTGAGATCCGGCGCGGAATGCCATGCCGTGATGGGGAGAACGACCGCTGAGGGGTCATTTATGTGGAGTAAAGGGCTTTATCCCATATTTATGGGTGCCTTAACCTTTCCGATTACGCTCTAATGGCCCGCGTTTCTCAATCCACGTAATAAATCAAATGGACTTCAAGGAGTATCGGTTTCTCATGGCGGCAGGGGTTGTCGTCGCAGGCGGCGGATTTGTCGCAGGCAGATTTGACGCGAACTTCGCCGCCACTTTCGCATGGGGCACTGGCGTCTTGCTCTTCCTGGCAGGAGCGGTCGGGTCGCTGTGGCACCGTGACTAGCACCCTCTGCCGCACCAACACCACTCTATGGTCATGCGGAATGCTATGCCGTGGTGAGTAGCTCTGGCCCCGGAATTCGACGCCGGAATGCCATGCCGTGATAGGTAAGAGAGCAGCCGCTAGCGGGCAGGATCTTCGGAGCTACCGCTACCGAACTCACGGCCAACGGGCGGCATGAATTCCCAAGCGTATTCCTCTTCTGTCATCCAGTGCCGTGACTGC
>Ga0196970_1002148_pt1 | contig 10928 bp, 9 predicted proteins | sample S1v_513CmetaG_FD_148672 | JGI IMG/M metagenome (GOLD analysis project Ga0196970, IMG submission 148672) | Soil microbial communities from Anza Borrego desert, Southern California, United States - S1+v_5-13C | ecosystem: Environmental > Terrestrial > Soil > Desert | place: USA: California... | reverse complement strand
CAGGCCCGCGTGACGGTGAACGCCACCGGCCCCTGGGCGGCACGCACGCTCGACCTGAGCGGCCACAACGCGCCCAAAACCCTCCTGCCCAGCAAGGGCATCCACCTGGTCTTCGCCGCCGACCGTCTGCCCATTGCCGGAGCCGCGACCCTCATGGCCCCCTCCGGGCGGGCGGGCTTTGCCATTCGCCGCTGGGACTACGTCTATCTCGGTACCACTGACGACGCCTACGAGGGCCCGCTGGACCGCGCCGCGGCCGATGACCGGGCGGTAAATGACCTGCTTGCCCTCGCACGTGAATGCTTCCCGTCCCTGGAGCTGACCCGGGCAGACGTAATCGGCACCTGGGCTGGCCTGCGCCCGCTCATCGCCGAACCGGGCAAGTCGCCCCGGGACACGTCACGGCACGACGAAGTCTGGGAAGGGCCGGCGGGCCTCCTGACCGTCGCCGGCGGCAAGCTGACCACCTACCGCCCCATGGCCCGCCGGGTCATGGCGCACGTGGTTGCGGCGCTCGGCAAAAACCCGCCTAACGGCCCAACCGCCCAGCCTGGCTCACCGCTCCCCGGCGCTGCCGCCCCCGGCCCTACCCGTGCCGAGCTCGGTGCCGCAGGCATCGCCGGGGAAGCTGCCGAGCGCATTTCCTGGCTCTACGGGGCCTTTGCCACCCGACTGCTCGCCATGGGCCACGAAAACCCGGCATGGCTTGCGCCCGTGCTTCCCGGCTATCCGCTCATCCGGGCCCAAATCCGCCTGGCGGTCGAACAGGAGATGGCGCTCAGCCTGACCGACCTCCTCGACCGCCGCACCTCGCAGATGCTCTTCACACCCGACCACGGACTCTCCGTGGCCAGCGCCGCGGCGGACCTCATGGGCCAACTGCTGGGCTGGTCCGAGGCCGAGAAGGCCCGCCAGCTAGACCAGTACCGCAACGTCGCAAAGCTGCACGGCTCGGTGTAGCCAGTAATCAGTCCGTGCATGCTACACGGGACACGAAAAAGTAGCTATAATGATCCCAGGACTTTCTGCAGATGCCAGCGCAAAACCGTCTGCTGGGGGCCTCCGCCGTATCCGGCGGAGGCATTTTCCTGTCAAATGGATGTGCGCAGGCTATGCAGCACCAAACAGACAGAGTTCCTGCCAGAGGGAAAGGGGTCACAAGAGTTGGGCGAGCTGATTGTCGAGGCGTTAATCGAGATTCCGGCGGGTAGTCAGAACAAGTACGAATTTGACAAGGAGAAAGGTCTCCTTCGCCTTGACCGGGTGCTCTACTCACCAGTCCACTATCCACAGGACTACGGATACATCCCCGAAACGCTGGAGGATGACGGTGACGCCATCGACATTCTGGTAATGCTCTCCAACCCGACGGTGCCGGGCTGCATCATCGACTGTCGGGTTGTTGGGGTGCTTTCCATGCAGGATGACAAGGGCATCGACAACAAACTGCTTGGCGTAGCGGTGAAGGACCCGCGGTATCTCCACATTCGGGACCTGAGCGATGTGCCGCCCCACGTTCTGCGCGAAATCGAACACTTCTTCCAGACCTACAAGGACCTCGAAAACAAGGCAGTCATCATCCGGGGGTGGTACGGGCGCGAAGAAGCAGCCCGCATGCTCGACGAAGCACGTGCTGCCTATGTGGCGGTGAAATAGGCATGCGCAGGCTCATGACGGGCAGTCCCTGGGTGGCAGCGGGAATCTCCTGGCTTCTGGCCACAGTGCTGGTCAGCGCCGTATACACGCTCTGGCAAGTCAAAAGCGGAAAGCCGGCCGACTGGCTGATTCTGCGCGATGCCGCCGTCATGGCAGCGCCGCTGGCCCTGTTCCGGGCCTGGCGCGACGCCCGTGACCGCCGTTAGTGACGAAACGAACGGGTCCGTCCCGACCGTTTGCGGTGGGCGGACCCGTTTTCCACATGATATCCCCTCTTTGGCGCATCATATACCGCAAGGAACCTGCCTAACTTGCTTGACGGCGCTCAGGTGTGGTAGCTTTAAGACTTGAAAGCCCTCTTTCCATAAGGTGGTAGCTACGTGAAGGAACGCATTGCCAAGTTTATCCGTGAGAAGGCATATAAGCCCATGACGTTCGAGGAACTCTCGACCGCATTGGGCGTGGCTGAGAAGCAGCATGTGCAGCTGAGAAAAACACTGGAGCAAATGGAGGTCGCCGGCGAAGTCGTCAAGACCCGCCTGGAACGGTACGGCGCCCCCGAGCGCATGAACCTGGCCGTCGGCCGGCTGCAGGGGCACCCCAAGGGCTTCGGCTTCCTGGTTCAGGACGACCCGGAGGAAGACGACATTTTCATCGGCCGCGAATCGCTCAATGGCGCGTGGCACGGTGACCGTATCATGGTGCGCCTCAGCCCGCCGGCCCGCACCGGCGGCCGCGTCGAAGGCGAGGTCATTCGCATTCTTCAGCGCGCCACCACCCGGGTGGTTGGCACCTTTGAATCGGCCAAGCATGCCGGCTACGTCACGCCCGATGACCGGCGAATCGCCGACGACATCTTCATCCCCCGCGGCGCCACGAATGGGGCCAAGAGCGGTGAGAAGGTTGTCGTTCAGGTCGTGCACTATCCCGAAGCCCGCCGCAACGCCGAAGGCAAAATCGTCGAGCGCATCGGCATGAAGGGCGCCGTCGGCGTGGACATCGTCAGCGTCATTCGCAAGTTTGGCCTGCCCGAAGTCTTCCCGCCCCGGGTGCTGGCCGAAGCTGAACCGATTCCCGACACCGTTACCGAGCAGGCGATCCGCGAGGATGGCCGCCGTGACCTGCGGAACTGGACGATTGTCACCATCGACGGCGAAGATGCTAAGGACCTGGACGATGCGGTCAATGTCGAACGCATTCGGGATGGCTACTGGCGGCTAGGTGTACATATCGCCGATGTCTCCTACTACGTGCAGGAAGGCTCCGCGCTGGACCGCGAAGCCTACGCCCGTGCCACGTCCGTCTACCTGGCGGACCGGGTGGTGCCCATGCTGCCGCCCAAGCTCTCCAACGGCATCTGCAGCCTCAACCCGCAGGTCGATCGGCTCACGCTCTCCTGCGTCATGGAAATCGACTCGCACGGCAAAGTCCACAAGTACGAAATCTTCCCCTCCGTGATCAAAACCGCCGCCCGCATGACCTACACCAAGGTCAACGAGATCTTGGCCGGCGACGATGATGCGCTGTCCGCGTACCGGCCCCTGGTGCCCATGTTCCGCGAGATGCTCGCCCTCATGGAAGTGCTGCGGGGCCGGCGCATGCGGCGCGGTGCCCTTGACTTTGACCTGCCCGAGGCCAAGGTAAAGCTGAACCAGAACGGCTGGCCGGTGGAGATTCGCCGTGTCGACCGTGGCATCGCCGAGCGCATCATTGAAGAGTTCATGCTGGCCGCCAATGAAACCGTGGCGGAGCACTGCCACAAGCAGGGCGTGCCTTTCATGTACCGTGTGCACGGTGAGCCTGCAGCCGACCGCCTGGCCGGCCTGCGCGATTTCCTTGCCCTGTTTGGCTATACCCTGCGTATCCCCCTCGACGGCGGCGTGCCGGCCAAACTGCTGCAGACCATCACCGACTGGGTGAAGGGGCGCCCCGAGGAGAATCTGATCAGCCAGGTACTCCTGCGCACCATGCGCCAGGCGGTTTACAGCGCCGAGAACTTCGGCCACTTTGGCCTGGCCGCCGATTACTACTGCCACTTTACCTCGCCCATTCGCCGTTACCCGGACCTGGTCGTACACCGGGTGCTGCGGGCCATGGTTGCTGGCGGGCTCAACGCCAAAGTGCGCGGGAAGTGGGAACGCTGGATGCCCGAAGCTGCCCAGCACTCCTCTGACCGGGAGCGGGTGGCTGTGGAAGCCGAGCGCGAGACCATCGACCTCAAGAAGTCCGAGTACATGTCCGAGCGCATCGGCGAGACCTTCCAGGGCCTCATCTCCGGCGTGGGGCCGTTCGGTTTCTTCGTCCAGCTGCCCAACACCGTGGAAGGCCTGGTTCACATCTCCTCGCTGACCGACGACTACTACCATTTCCATGAGAACTACTACGCCCTGATCGGCGAGCGGACCCGGCGCCGCTTCCGCCTGGGCGACCCCGTTGTGGTGCGCGTCGGCCGAGTCGATGTCGATAACCGCCAGATCGATTTCATGCTGGAAGCCGACGAGACGCCCGTCGTCACCGTCACTTCCGTGCCGGGAGAAACCCGGAAACGGTCGGAGCACAAGCAGGCCCTCCGGGGCGTGGGCGCTCCCCAGGCGGCGCCCAAAGAGCAGCAGCCCGCCCGTGACGATGACCGCAAGGGCAAGCGCCGCCGCCGCGGCAAGCGCGGTCCGGGCGAGGCCGCCGAGCCCGGGTTGGCCGCTGCCGTAGCCCCGGCAACGCCTCCTGCACCCGTACCGCTCGAAGCACCAGCCCAACGCCGCCCGGCCAAGGCCAAGCTGCAGGTGGCTGAAGCTCCGGAGAAGCCCGTCGCCCGTGAGCGGGCGGCGCAGCCTCGCCACAGAACCCGCGATGTTGAGCGTGAAATCCGGGTCCGCCCCGGGAACAAGGTGGATATGTGGGGCGTGCCCGTGCCTGAAAGCCGGGGCCGTAAGGGGCTCGACGAAGATCCCTCGGTCACTAACCCCTACGCACTCACCCCGCCGCCCCGTGACGGAGGTGGCGGCCGTGGCGCCGGACGGGCCTTTACCGAGGCGCCCTTCTCACCGGCGCCCGGCACCGCCGACGAGTCTGCCGGACTGCCCGGCATTCCTGCCGGGGGCGGTGCGGCCCGGGGTGCCCGCCGCACCGGCCAGCGAGTGCGCCGCCGCCCCAGGACCCAGCGCCAGGACGGCGAAGCATAACGAACCTCATGCGTGCGAGGGAGGGCGGCAGCCCCCTCTCGCACTTTTTTTGCCACTTGACTTCCCCAGGCCGAGACCGCATAATCAGATATCCGAGCGAGGTGATCAGCAGTGGCGCAGAAATCCGCATCAGCAAAGACTGAGGAAAAGATCATCGCCGACAACCGCAAGGCCCGGCACGACTACTTCATCGAGGAATCCTACGAGGCGGGCATCGCACTCGTGGGTACTGAGGTGAAATCCTGCCGGCTTGGCCGAGTCAACTTACGCGATGGTTATGCCGCGATTCAGCAGGGCGATATGTTCCTGGAGAACGTGCACATCAGTCCGTATGAGCAGGGAAACCGGTTCAACCACGAACCGCTGCGCAAGCGCCAACTGCTCATGCACAAGGGCGAAATTCTCCGCCTGCTCGGCAAGGTCAAAGAAAAAGGTTACACGTTGGTTCCACTTCGCTTATACTTTAAAAAGGGACGAGTCAAGGTCGAAATCGGGCTGGCGAAGGGTAAGAAAACCTACGACAAGCGCGACGACATTGCCGCCCGCGATGTGGAACGCGAAATGGCCCGGGCCATGCGCAGCAAAGGCCGGGACATCGACTAGCTTCGGGTACAGGCCGGCACGACCGGCTTTGCCACATAACCCGGGGGTGAATTAGTTTCGACGGGGGAAGCAGCGTTCAGGATAGCGAGCCGAGGTGCGGTTGCCTCGTAAAACTGGCCGCAAGGCATTAACTGCCAACAACGATTACGCTGTAGCTGCGTAAGCAGCGGGCGGCTGAAATGCCGCCTTACGCTCCTCTGGCGGTAGGCACCGCGCACCAGGGTTGTAGCGTCAAATAGCGGGCTGTTCCTCCCGAGGCTGTCTCGGACTCGGGGGGCGAGGAACTTTTCGGGGCTGGCCTGCACTGAAGCCCGCCTACTGGCGGCGGTAAGGGCGAGAACTAAGTAAGTAGGATACGCTCGTAGAAGTCCTGTCTGGTGCTCTTTCGGACGCGGGAGGCAGAGCCCGCCACCTCCACCAACACCCAAAAGACCCCGTGGTCGTCAGGCGGCCACGGGGTCTTTTCCTATTTTATCAACCTCTGGATAGTAGCAGGAGAGAGCAGGTGTCCACTCGAAACCACGTACGTAAAGCCTGTTTGGTCCTGCGAATTTTCTTGTGATATTTTTATCCGTCCTATCGAACCTAATCGAGGAGGACTCCGTATACGATGATAGAGATACAAAACATCAAGTTCCCTAAGATGCTCTTGCTGCTGCTCTTCAGCGGCCTGATTGTATCTCTATGGGCGGCCTCCGGCCGGGCGGCAACCCAGCCCACAGTCAACGTTACGGTGGAGGGGCAGCCGCTGGAGATGCCCGTTCCCCCCATCATCGTCGCAGACCGCACGATGGTTGGGGTGCGGTCAGTCGGTGAAGCCGTAGGTGGCGAACTCATATGGGATCCGGTCAGTCGCCAGGTTACAGTCATTCGCCGGACCGACACCGTCATCCTCACAGTGGGCAGCACCAGGGCACTTGTGAACGGCCAGCCCGTCGAACTGGAAATCGCCCCGCAAATCGTGAACGACCGGACCATGGTGCCCCTCCGGTTCATCGCAGAAGCGCTGGGCGGTACGGTCGAGTGGGACGCTGTCACCCGCACCGTTAACATCCTCCGCAAACCTACGGCCATCTCCGGCATGACGTATGCCAACGGTGCTGACAAAGGCCGGATTGTCCTGACCCTCTCGGAGCCGCTCCTCTCCGTCATGCCCACAGTTTCTGGCAACGATCTGACGATTGACCTGTACCCGGCGACCATTACCGCCGCTCAGGCGGACAGGCAGGTCCTGGACGGGCTGGTCAAGGGGCTCCACATGACAGCCAACGGCCGGACCGTCCGCCTCACCGCCCAACTCTGGTCCGCACCGTCGTTCCGGTACGTGCTCTCACCCGACGGCACGCGCCTGACGATTGAACTTGACCATACGGTCACCGGCTATCAGGTACAGCAAGAGAACCGCATCACGACTGTTAATATCGGGGTTACCGGCAAGGTGGCGTACACACACTTCCCTGTGAACAGCCCGGCGCCGGCCCGCATTGTGCTGGATATCCCCGCTGTTCATCTGTCAGCGAATGTGCCGGACTCGTTTGATGTTACCGGCAACGCGTACGTCTCGCGAATCCGGGCCGCCGACAAGGGCGCCGACGGCGTGCGTGTCGTGCTTGACCTGAAGGTTGCCGCCTCCTACGAGGTCATCGCCACGGACGGTGGGCTGCAGGTGCAGATTCTCCCCCGCATCGTGGCCATCAACACAGAACAGCTCCAGGGCAAAACCCGGCTCTCCATTAACGCTTCGCTGCCCATGGACGCCAAAGTGACGGCCGTCCCCGAACTGAAACTGATTCAGGTGGAGATTCCCCAGGGTCGCAGTGCGTTGCCTCACAACGTACTCACCTACGCCGATGGTACGATCGATACGGTCACCGTGTCGCCCGGCACAGCGCCCAACTCGACGGTTATTACCATCGCACTGCCCTACTACTTGGGGCATACGCTGGTCTCCAAGGCGGGCGACGCCAGCGTCGTTATCGACCTGGTCTCATCGCCTCTGCTCGGCAAGCGCATATGGATTGACGCCGGACACGGCAAAATCCCGGGCGCCAAGGACGACCCCGGTTCCATCGGCAAGACGTATGGCACCTATGAAAAAGTGGTCAACCTGCACGTGGCGCTGGAACTCCAAAAACGGCTGCTGGCGGCAGGTGCGATTGTCTACATGACCCGCACCGGCGATGAAGGCCTCGATTTCACCCAGCGCCCTGCCCTGGTCAACGCCGTCAAGCCGGCCGTCGACCTGTTCATTTCAATTCACCACAACTCGTCCACCAACGCCACGGTCCGCGGCATCGAGACGTATTACTGGACCACCAACCCCAAGAGCCGTGTGGTCGCCCAGTACATGCATCCGGCTATCGTGAAGGGGCTTGGATTCCCTGACCGAAAGATCCGGCAGGATTCGTTCTATGTGATCAAGGAGACCAAGGCGCCATCGGTGCTGTTGGAGCTCGGGTACCTGTCCAACGCCGCGGAGGAAAACGCCATCGCCGAGCCTGGCAAGGTCGTCAAGACCTACCCGGCCAAAGCTGCAGAAGCGATTAAGAACGGGATTTTCGACTATTTTTGGCAGGAAATCAAGGCGGCGGTCGCCAATTAGCAACCATCCAATTTCCGCTACCCGAAACACTTGGTAGCCGAGAGATTGATGGGAAGATATTAGCCCCATAGAGGCTAATAAATCCTGTGGAGGTGACTGGGTGTGGTGACGAAGACGAATGTTGATCGGCATGTGGCGGAAATTGAGGAGTTGCTGCGGAATGTTGGCACCATCCTCAAAAAGCGCGGGCGGGACATCCTCAGCAACTTTGACATCACGCCCCCGCAGCTTGATGCGTTGCTCGTGCTGCGTGAGTATGGCGAGCTGACCATGGGTGAGCTCTGCCAGAAGATGTACCTCGCCTGCAGCACGGCGACCGACCTGATTGACCGGATGGAGCGCAACGGCTTGATTGAGCGGGCACGCGACACGGCCGACCGGCGTGTCATTCGCCTGAAGGTCCTGCCGAAGGGCTCTTCGGTCATCGACGAGGTGCTGGAGGCGCGGCGCACGTACCTGGCCGCCATCCTGGCGGAAATTGACGTCGCCGACAAGGAACGGCTGATTCAGTCGGTCGAGCAGCTGAACTACCTCATGACCCGCGAGGTGTAACAGACTTCCTCATCGAAAATATTGGACAAGCCCGGGGATGCCGCCCAGCGAGGTGGCGTCCCCGTACCTTTTGGCATGGGCGGGCCGTTATCGCCGTAGACTATACACCCAGGCTTGCCAGCAGCACAGGAGGCGAATGGTTTGAGCCCGCGCCCCATCGGTTTCTTTGACTCCGGTGAGGGCGGCTTGACGGTTATGCGTGAGGTCGCCCGTCTGCTCCCCAGTGAAGATTTGCTTTATGCTTGCGACACGGCTCATTTTCCCTACGGTCCCCGTCCCATGGCGGAGGTACGGCGCTACTTCCTCGGGTTCATGGGTTTTTTCGCCGCGCAGGGCTGTAAGCTGGTGGTGGTTGCCTGCAACACGGCAACGGCCGCCGCACTTGACCTGCTTGAGGGCAACAGCCTGCCGGTGCCGGCCATCGGCGTGGTCCACCCGGGCGCCCGGGCCGCCGCGGCTGTGTCCCGGTCCGGCCGCATTGGCGTAGCGGCCACCCAGGGCACGTGCAACTCGGGTATCTATCCCCGCACCCTCATGCGGTACCGGCCGGACGGCAACGTCGCGCAGCAGCCCTGCCCCATTCTGGTGATTCGGGCCGAGGAAGGCGTCATTTCCGGGCCAGAGGTGCGCGAAGAAGTCGAGCGCTGCCTGGCGCCGTTGATCGAGGCCGGCATGGATACCCTCGTGCTGGGCTGCACACACTTTCCGCACATGGAAGCGGTGATCGCCGATGTGGTGGGGCCCGGCGTCACGCTGATCGACCCCGGCCTGGCCACCGCTGCGGAGGTCGCATATCGGCTCCAGGCCGAAGGCACCGCCGAGCGAACTGGTGGCGTGGGCCGTCGTTCGTTCTTCACCACCGCCGACCCCGAACACTTCGCTGAAGTCGCAGGCCGGCTCTGGCCGGGCGCTGTGACCCATGCAGAACAGATTCACCTAGACTTTGACCAGGAGTGATCACGTTTTGACTCGCCAGGACGGACGTACCCCCAATGATCTTCGCCCTGTTACCATTGCGCGTCAGTACATAGAACACGCTGAAGGATCCGTTCTGATCGAGGTCGGCAAGACCCGTGTCATTTGCACGGCGACCATTGAAGAGCGCGTGCCCCCCTTCATGAAGGGGAAGAGCGAAGGCTGGATTTCCGCCGAATACGGCATGCTTCCTCGCGCCACGGGCCAGCGGAACCAGCGCGAAGTGACCCGCGGCAAGCAGGGCGGCCGCACCATGGAGATCCAACGGTTGATCGGCCGGGCCCTTCGCTCGGTGATTAACCTGAAGGCGCTGGGCGAACGCACGCTGCTCATCGACTGCGATGTCATCCAGGCGGACGGCGGAACCCGGACCGCATCGATTACGGGCGCCTTTGTCGCCATGGTAGATGCTTGCGACCTGCTGCGCCGAAACGGTATGATAAATAAGTTACCGATTACGGATTTCCTGGCTGCCACCAGTGTGGGCATCGTCGATGATGTGCCGTTGCTGGACCTGGCCTATAACGAAGACTCCCGGGCCATGGTCGACATGAACCTGGTCATGACCGGGGCCGGCGGCTTCGTCGAGGTGCAGGGAACCGGCGAGTCGGGGCCGTTTTCCCGCGATCAGCTGGATGAGCTTTTGGCGTTGGCCGAGAGCGGCGTCCAGCGGCTGGTCGCCATTCAAAGGGCCGCCTTGGGCGCCCTGGGAGCAGAGGTAGATGGCAATGTCAAACAAGCGGTTGGTGCTCGCTAGCAAGAATCCCGGCAAGCTCCGTGAACTTCAGGCCCTGCTGGCCGGCTCCGGCATCGAGGTGGTGGGGCTCGACCCGGCATCGCCGGATGTCGATGAGACGGGCACCACGTTCGAGGAGAACGCACTGATCAAGGCTCGGGCGGCCTGTGCTGCCACGGGCCTGCCCGCTCTGGGCGAAGACTCCGGAATCGCTGTGGACGCCCTCGGCGGGGAGCCGGGCGTGCATTCGGCCCGCTGGGTGCCAGGCTCGGACCTGGACCGCCTGAACGCCCTTCTGAAGCGCATGGAGCCGATTCCGGACGGGCAGCGGTCGGGGCGTTACGTCTCGACCATCGCCATCGTTACGCCGGACGGACGTGAGCAGGTTGTGCGGGGGGAGCTCGAGGGCACCATCGCCCGGGAACCGCACGGCACCGGCGGTTTCGGCTATGACCCCATCTTCGTCCTTGAGAACGGCAAGACCACCGCAGAAATCACCATGGAAGAGAAGAACGCCATCAGCCACCGCAGCCGGGCTCTGGCCAAGGTAATGAAGCTTCTGCCAGAACTTCTGGGGGGTTGAGCTGACATGGTGCGGGTGGCCGTTTTCAGCGACACGCACGGC
>Ga0196970_1002147_pt1 | contig 10928 bp, 7 predicted proteins | sample S1v_513CmetaG_FD_148672 | JGI IMG/M metagenome (GOLD analysis project Ga0196970, IMG submission 148672) | Soil microbial communities from Anza Borrego desert, Southern California, United States - S1+v_5-13C | ecosystem: Environmental > Terrestrial > Soil > Desert | place: USA: California... | reverse complement strand
AGTGCGGCGTGCGATCGATCGAGGTTGCGGCAGCCTTCAGGCGTTCGCGGGTCGGGTCGTCGAGTTTGACCCCAAGGGTGGTGGTAGCCATATTTTTATCCTCATGGTTGCCACAGTTGCGTGGCATCAGCTGGCGGCAAGATTAGCCGTGCGTCGAATGAGGTGCAACCGGGTGCAACCCTTTTTTGTCGGAAAAATCCGCAACTCGTCAGGAAATAAATTCCGCGATGAAATCCCTGCTCCTGCTTGGTGCTTTTGCTTCTAGCAAAGGGCCATGACTGCTACAAAAGGGAGCAAAAACAAGGCGATTGTCGGTAATTCCGACTGGGTGCAACTTATTCTCATGAAATTGGTTGCACCTCATTTGATTTGTTGCATAGCATTCGCGCCCAAGGTGCAACCGGATCGAATCCGGTGTACCGGCTGATGGCTTTCCTGGGGAAACATCAGTCATAAATGCGCGGGATCCCGGATCGTCTGCCAAACGTCGTCGTTTGCGTGCGGTTCATCACCGCCGCTACATAAAAACAAAGCCAGGGCGTAACTCAATGAGCGTAAGCAATCCAACCCTGATCACGTTCGTGATCTACATCGCAGCAATGGTGCTGATCGGCTTGATGGCCTATCGCTCCACCAACAACCTTTCTGACTATATTCTCGGTGGTCGCAGCCTCGGCAGCGTCGTCACCGCGCTGTCTGCCGGTGCCTCCGACATGAGCGGCTGGTTGCTCATGGGCCTGCCGGGCGCCATCTACATGTCCGGTCTGTCCGAAAGCTGGATCGCCATCGGTCTGGTCATCGGTGCCTACCTGAACTGGCTGTTCGTTGCCGGCCGTCTGCGTGTACAGACCGAGCACAACGGCGACGCCCTGACCCTGCCGGACTACTTCGCCAGCCGTTTTGAAGACAAGAGCGGCCTGTTGCGGATCATCTCGGCGATCGTGATTCTGGTGTTCTTCACCATTTACTGCGCTTCCGGCATCGTCGCCGGTGCCCGCCTGTTCGAAAGCACTTTCGGCATGTCCTACGAAACGGCGCTGTGGGCCGGTGCGGCGGCAACGATTGCCTACACCTTCATTGGCGGTTTCCTCGCGGTGAGTTGGACCGACACCGTGCAAGCCACGCTGATGATCTTCGCGCTGATCCTTACGCCGATCATCGTCCTGCTGGCCACCGGCGGCGTCGACACCACGTTCCTCGCCATCGAAGCCAAGGATCCAAGCAACTTCGACATGCTTAAAGGCACCACTTTCATCGGCATCATCTCGCTGATGGGCTGGGGTCTGGGTTACTTCGGTCAGCCGCACATCCTCGCGCGTTTCATGGCCGCGGACTCGGTGAAATCGATTGCCAAGGCGCGTCGCATTTCCATGACCTGGATGATCCTGTGCCTGGGCGGCACCGTGGCTGTGGGCTTCTTCGGTATCGCTTACTTCTCGGCGCACCCGGAAGTGGCGGGTGCGGTGACTGAAAACCCTGAGCGCGTGTTCATCGAACTGGCCAAGATCCTCTTCAATCCGTGGGTTGCCGGTGTCCTGCTGTCGGCGATTCTGGCTGCGGTGATGAGTACTTTGAGTTGCCAGTTGCTGGTGTGCTCGAGCGCCCTGACCGAAGACTTCTACAAAACCTTCCTGCGTAAATCCGCCTCCCAGGTGGAACTGGTCTGGGTCGGTCGCGCCATGGTGCTGCTGGTTGCACTCATCGCGATCGCGCTGGCCGCCAACCCGGAAAACCGCGTACTGGGCCTGGTGTCCTACGCCTGGGCTGGTTTCGGTGCCGCGTTCGGCCCGGTAGTGCTGATTTCCGTGATCTGGAAAGACATGACCCGCAACGGCGCGCTGGCCGGCATCATCGTCGGTGCTGTCACCGTGGTGGTGTGGAAGCATTTCGAACTGCTGGGTCTGTACGAAATCATCCCCGGCTTCATCTTCGCCAGCCTGGCGATCTACTTTGTCAGCAAGGCCGGCGAGCCGACTCGCGGCATGGTCGAGCGCTTCCAGGCAGCGGAAAAAGATTTCAATCTGAACAAGTAAGGCGCTGAGCTTCGGCTCACATCAAACGGCCCGTTTCCGAAAGGAGACGGGCCGTTTTTTTGTGCCCATGATTCTCTGATTCACCACCAACACTTGTGGGAGTGAGCCTGCTCGCGATAGCGGTGTGTCAGTGACGAAAATGTTGACTGAGACACCGCTATCGCGAGCAGGCTCACTCCTACAGGGTTCGGTGGTGTGTTTAAGGGAAATGTCTGTAGTCGAAGGCGTCTGTTATCGGTTTTTTTTCGTCAGAGGAAGTAGGGCAAATCTGATTTTCCCGTCACCCGCTCACCACCCCTTGCCCCTCATGCAGAATCGCCCGCCCTCAAACTGCAGAGAGACATCGGATGTTTGCGCCTGCCAATCAACCGCGTTTCACGTTGACCCTCGAAGGCGCCCGGGATGAGCTCAAAGTGCTTGAGTTCACGGGCAAGGAAGCCATCAGCCAACCCTATCGTTTCGAGCTGGAGCTGGTCTGTGAACGGCCGGATCTCGACCTGGAAAGCCTGCTGCACGGTCAGGCGTTTCTGAGTTTCGATGCACGCGGTGGCGGTATCCACGGTCAGATTGATCAGGTCGGGCAGGGTGATTCCGGGAAACGTCTGACGCGCTATCACGTCAGTCTGGTGCCGCGGCTGGCTTATCTCGGCCACCGCATCAATCAGCGGATTTTTCAGCATCAGACGGTGCCGCAGATTGTTGCGCGGGTGCTCAAGGGTCACTCGATCCTGCGCGATGCCTTTGAATTTCGCCTCGGCAGTGAATACCCGGTGCGTGAATATTGCGTGCAGTACGCCGAGAGCGATCTGGCATTCATCCAGCGCTTGTGCGCCGAGGTCGGCATTCATTATCACTTTCAGCACAGCCCGCAGGGCCATCTGTTGGTGTTCGGCGATGACCAGACGGTTTTCGCGCGTCTGCCCGAACCGACGGCGTACCGGCCGGGCAGCGGCATGTCGGCTGGGGCGCCGGCGGTGCAGCGCTTCAACGTGCGCGTGCAAACCCGCACCAGCGTCGTCACTCGGCGCGACTACAACTTCGAAAAGCCGCACCTGCAATTGCACAGCCGTGTCGACAGCGAACAGCGGCCGGTGCTGGAGGATTATCACTTTCCCGCCAATTTCACTGATCGGGAAACCGGCAAGCACCTTGCTCAACGGGCGCTGGAACGCCATATCGCCGATTATCGTCAGGCCGAAGGCATCAGCGATGAATCCGCGCTGATCAGTGGACATTTCCTGAAACTGACCGAGCATCCGCGTCAGGACTGGAATGATCTGTGGTTGCTGACTGCCGTCGAACACCATGGACGCCAGCCTCAGGTGCTGGAGGAATCGGTGACCAGCGATGGCGAGGGCTTCCAGGGTTACCGTAATACCTTTCTCGCGACGCCGTGGGGCGTGTTCTTCCGCCCGGCGCTGGGGCCGGACAAGCCGCGCATGCTCGGCTATCAACCCGCTGTGGTGACCGGGCCGAAAGACAGTGAAATTCATTGCGACGAGTACGGTCGGGTCAAGGTGCAACTGGCTTGGGATCGCGACGGCGAATTGAACGAGCATTCCAGTTGCTGGCTGCGCGTCGCCACTAACTGGGCCCATGATCGTTACGGCAGCGTACTGATTCCGCGCGTCGGCATGGAAGTGCTGGTCGGTTTCATCGATGCCGACGCCGACAAACCTTTGGTCGTGGGCTGCCTGCCCAACGCGGCGACGCCGGTGCCGCTGGACCTGCCGGCCGACAAGACCCGCAGCATCTTTCGCAGCCAGAGCAGCCCCGGCGGTGCTGGCTATAACGAACTGCGCATCGAGGACCGGAAGGGCGCCGAGGAAATCTACCTGCGCGCCCAGCGCAACTGGACCCAACATGTGTTGCACGACCAGCAAGTGCAGGTCGACAACCAGCGCAGCATTGTCGTCACCGGCACCGCCCGGCACGAGCTGAAGGCCGATGAACAGCGCATTACCCACGGCCATCGGCAGACCGAAGTCAGGCAGGACGATCATCTGAGCGTCAGCGGCGAACGGCATATTCGGGTCGGCAGCCAAACCCTCAGCGCCAGCGCTCAATTTCACGTCAGCGCTGGCCAGCAAGTGGTCATCGACGGTGGTGCGAGCGCCACGATTCAGGCAGGCGGGCAGTGGATCAACATCGGTCCCGGGGGGATTTTCAGCAGCGTGCCGATCGTCGTCGGTGGCGCGCCGATGGCGGCGCTGAGCGCCGCGCCGGTCGTGCCGGGGTTGCCGGAAAAACTCGCCGCCGCGCCGGCTGCCGTGCTGACCGCCGCACAGATCATGAGCTTCAAGGGCGATGCGCCATTCTGCGAAGAGTGCGAGCGCTGCAAGGACGGTGTCTGTGCAGCCTGATTTGCTGTCACCGGCCGATTGGCTGGCGCACGCGCCGTTGCAGGCCGGCGAGCAATTGTTCGCGGTGTTCAGCCATGCCAGCGCCGCCAAACCGCCCGGGGCCTGGCTCGATGCGGCTAGCCCGCTGTGGGCTGAGACGGTTTATGCCGAGTGGGATGCGGTGATGCCTTGCGTGGGAATTGTCAGCGTCGACAGTGAGTTTTTGCATTGGGTCACCGATACCGAGTCGCGCGATTGGGGTTGGCTGATGGTGTCTTCGGCAAGTCTGGAGGTGCTGATCGAGCATCTTCGAAGCCTGACTCAAGTGCTGATGCCGAACGGCAAAACGGTGTTTTTTCGTTTCTGGGACGGGCGTTTTTTATTGCCGCTTTTGCAGTCTGATGAGGTGGATGCACGGCAACTGTTCCCTGTGGTCAGCCGCTCCCTGATCAACGGCCAGGCGCTGCACATCGGTGGCGCGGTGCAGTCCTCGGGCAAGGTCTTTCCTTGGTGGCGGGTGCCGGAATCGGTGCTGGTGCAGGAGGGCAACGCCGTTCGCACGACCAACGCGATGCAGTGGCTGAGCGAAGAAAACCCGGTGATATTTGAAGCCTTTCCCGAGGCCGTTCTGTGCTGCAAGGTCGGGCAGTTTTTTCAGCTTTCAATGTCGGAAGATTCTTCGCAATCGGCGTTGCTGGCGTATTTGCTGGCAGAGCTGGAGTGACATTTCGGGGCAATGGCCTCGGAGATTTCCTTCGAGCTGCGGCGGATTGCATGAACTGGTGGGCGGTGGGTTGCAGGGATAGTCTTTTCGTTGTCACTGCGGGAGTGGTGACAGGGTGTAGGAACCCTTGCTTTCATGGCGTTACAGTTCGTTGGTTTCTTATGGAGCTTGGTTCAAGTCCCTAAGATCGTTCGCGGCGGCTGTGCGTGGGACACGCTTCGGCGTGACCGAGGTCCATGATTGCTCGGTTCCTACTCTTGCGCACAGCTGCCACCCAAACCTGTAGGAAGGTGAATTGGCGGCTCACCTTTATCAATCATGGAGCTGACAAATGACCAATATGCATCCCGATCCACCCTACAAAAAAATCATCCCTCACCCGGACAACCGCTTCATGGCGCTGACCGACAATTGCAGCGACATGCCAACGCTGTTCATCGACACCCACGTCCCCCTCGACATCCTCATGGAAGCCGCCAATCACCGCTTGCGCGCCGTGATTCAGGTACTGGAAAACATGTGCATGCGCGGCTCGGTCGAATGCGACTCCGTCATCCTCAGCGACTTCGCCCGGCTTTGCGTGATTCCCTTGCGTGACGGCTGTGATGTGCTCGATGTCATCGGCAGGCGGTTGCGCGAGATGCCTTCCTGATGCTTAAAAGCAACATCAAAAGATGTCAATCATCAACGATGTAAGCATCCTGAGTCCGGATAAAACGGTCGAACGCTTCTGAGTTGTACACCTGTAGGCAACCATGGAATATCATTTTTTTGTCCGAGTAATCTCTGTTGGCAGATATCTGGTCAGAAGCCGCAAACATATAGTTTCTGGTTTCTTTATAGGGATCGTGTAAAACCTTATGCGTATCTTCATTTTCCATGACGGTGTGCATGCCTTTGCCAAAGTGCGAGTAGGCGCCGGCGGACATTTCGATGTCATGCTCCAGCGCAGACTTTTGATTGAATGGCTTGAGTATGCACTCGCTCAATCCGTAGTTCTTAAGCGTTTGTCTGGCTTGATCGGTGCGGTTTTCGTCGGCAAGTGCGAGATATGGGCTTAGCACGCCGAGTAGGAAAATGAACGGGTATCGCATGAGTTTTTGACTTCCTGTCTCTGATTTTTCGCAAGTGTAACTGCGTTAAAAGCAAAAACCCTCACCCTAACCCTCTCCCAGAGGGAGAGGGGACTGATCGAGTTGTCTGGGTGAGGTGCGCCGACCTGCGACTTCAGCGGCGCACTTTGCTTCGCCAGGCTTAAGTTCGCGCTGATCTTTCAGATCGACATAAGCCGCAAGATCACCTCAATCAGTCCCCTCACCCTGGCCCTCTCCCTCCGGGAGAGGGCCAGGCTTTCGTCCGCTCGGCCGCCAACCCCTGACTTGCCACGCGGTAAAAGGTAAACTTTGCGCCCTTCGCAGGAGCAGCCATGAATTATCGTCACGCCTTCCATGCCGGCAATCACGCCGATGTGTTCAAACACCTGACCTTGACCCGCCTCATCGCCCTGATGTCGCGCAAGGAGCAGCCGCTTGCCTATCTCGACAGCCACGCCGGCATCGGTCTGTACGACTTGCAGGGCGATCAGGCCAACCGTACCGGCGAGTACCTGGAAGGCATCGCGCGCTTGTGGGATCAACCGGATCTGCCGGCGCTGACCGCTGACTACATGAACGTGCTGCATGAGATGAACCCCGATGGCCAGTTGCGCTATTACCCTGGTTCGCCGGAGCTGGCGCGGCGTCTGACCCGCCCACAGGACCGGGTGATGCTCAATGAGAAGCACCCTGAAGATGGTGTGCTGCTCAAAGACAACATGGCGGGTGATCGCCGGGTGAAAGTGCATCTGGGCGAAGGCTGGCATGTCGCGCGGGCGATGTTGCCGGTGCAGGAAAAGCGTGCGGTGATGTTGATCGATCCGCCGTTTGAACAACTCGATGAAATGCAGCGCTGCGCAGCGTCGATGAAAGAGGCGATCGGGCGCATGCGCCAGACCGTGGCGGCGATCTGGTACCCGGTCAAGGATCAGCGCGCGTTGCGGCGTTTCTATCAGGACCTGGCCGGCACCGGTGCGCCGAAGTTGTTGCGCGTGGAACTGCTGGTGCATCCGCTGGATACGCCGAACAGCCTGAACGGCTCCGGTCTGGCGATTGCCAATCCGCCGTGGGGGCTGGAGGAAGAATTGCGCGAGTTGCTGCCGTGGTTGTCGAAGAAGCTCGGCCAGACTCAGGGTGGCTGGCAGATGGACTGGCTCATAGCTGAATGAAGCTGCGAGCTACAAGCTACAAGCTACAAGCTACAAGCTACAAGCTACAAGCTGAAGCGAACACAGCACTTGCAGCTTGAAGCTTGCCGCTCGCAGCTTTAGTTGGGCATACACACGCCGGTGCCGCCGATCCCGCAATATCCTTCCGGATTCTTCGCCAGATACTGCTGGTGATACGCCTCGGCAAAATACACGGTCGGCGCCTGGTCGATTTCGGTGCTGATTTCGCCCAGCCCGGCCTTCGCCAGTTCCGCCTGGTACAGCGCTTTGCTTTTCAGTGCGGCGTCCAGTTGCTCGGGAGAGGTTGCGTAGATCACCGAGCGGTACTGCGTGCCGATGTCGTTGCCCTGGCGCATGCCTTGGGTCGGGTTGTGCAGTTCCCAGAACATCGCCAGCAGTTCTTCGTAGCTGACTTTGGCCTTGTCATACACCACCAGCACCACCTCGGCGTGGCCGGTCAGGCCTGAGCAGACTTCTTCGTAAGTCGGGTTCGGCGTGAAGCCGCCAGCGTAGCCGACCACCGTGCTGACCACGCCTTCGCGCTGCCAGAAGCGCCGTTCCGCACCCCAGAAGCAGCCGAGGCCGAAGATGGCGAAGTCGACGTCCTGAAAGAACGGGCCGAGCAGTGGGGTGTCTTCGAAGACGAAATGCTTTTCAGGCAGGGTCATCGCGGTTTCGCGGCCGGGCAGGGCTTGTTCTTTGGTTGGAAGCACGTTTTTGTTCACCAGAATTTCCGAGCGCAGAACCATGATCGTTCCTCTCAGTCAGGTTGGATGTGAAAAGTCAGACCGCCAGTGTGCCCAATGATGCCCGGTTAATCACTACCCAAAATGTACGGGTACTCAACCGCTCTTGTAGGAGTGAGCCTGCTCGCGATAGCGGTGGGTCAGTCAGCAGAGAAGTTACAGACAGACCGCTAACGCGAGCAGGCCCACTCCTGCAAGGGGGCCGCGGTGGATCAGAGGCAGAGCGGCCCGCGCGGATAGCGCTTGAGCGCCGGGATCAGTTCGGCGCCGGGAATCGGCCGGTCGAACAGGTAGCCCTGGCCGACATCGCAGCGGTGACGACGCAGGAATGCCAGTTGCTCGGCGGTCTCGATGCCCTCGGCGACCACCTTGAGTTTCAGGTTGTGGGCCATGGCGATCACCGCTGAGGTGATTTCCATGTCGTCCTGATTGTCGGGGATTTCGTGGATGAAGCTGCGATCGATCTTGATGATGTCGATCGGAAATTTTTTCAGATAGCTGAGCGATGAATAGCCGGTACCGAAGTCGTCCATGGCCAGGGTCAGGCCCAGACGCTTGAGCTGATCGAGCTGCAAGTGCGTGTCTTCAGTGGCCTCCAGCAGCAGGCCTTCGGTCAGTTCCAGCTCGAGCAGATTGGCCGGCAGCGCTTCTTCCTTGAGGATGTTGGCGATGGAGGCGACCAGGTCTGGATCGGAAAACTGCTTGGGTGACAGGTTGATCGCCACTTGCAGATTGCCCAGGCCGGCAGCGGTCAGGGCTTTGCTCATACGGCAGGCCTGACGGGCGATCCATTTGCCGATCGGAATGATCAGGCCAGTCTCTTCGGCGACGCTGATGAATTGATCCGGGCGAATCATCCCGCGTTCCGGGTGATTCCAGCGCAGCAGCGCTTCCATGCCCAGCAGGCGACCGCTGCGCAGGCACAGCTTGGGCTGATAGAACACGTCGAGTTCGTTCTGGGTCAGGGCGCGGCGCAGGTTGTTCTCGACAAACAGTTTGTAACTGGCCTCGGCATTCAGCGCTTCGGTGAACACCTGCAACTGGTGTTTGCCGTTGGCCTTGGCCTTGTGCAGAGCCAGACCGGCGTTACGCATCAGCGTCTGCGGGTCGCGCCCGTGCAGTGGTGCGCAGGCCAGGCCGACCGAGCCGGTGACGCTGATCAACTGGTTATCGACGAACATCGGTTTGTCGAGGGTCAGCAGCAACTGGCTGGCAATCCGCTGCCCCGCTTCGAGGTCGGTATTGTCGAGCAATACGGCAAATTCGTTACTGGCGAAGCGCGCCAGACTGCCGCTTGGGCTGAGACTGTTGCGCAGACGCCGGGCCAGGCTGATCAGCAGTTTGTCGCCGGTCTGATGGCCGAGGCTGTCGTTGATGCGCTTGAAGTTGTCGATGTCCACCAGCAGCAGGCTGATCGGCGTATCGCTGTCACGGGCGAAGCGCTCGTCGAGGTTGCGGATGAAGGCCGGACGGTTGCCGAGGTTGGTCAGGTTGTCGGTATAAGCCAGGCGCTCGATGCGCTGCTGCGCCAGTTTGGTCTGGGTGATGTCTTCGTAGATGCCGATGTAATGCGTCAGCTCACGGTTGTCGCCGTACACCTTGGAAATCGACAACTGGCCCCAGTACGGTTCGAGATTTTTCCGGCGGCTTTTGAATTCGCCCTGCCAGCTGTTGCTCTGGGCCAGCGCCGAGGGCGCGTCGAACAGCAGTTCGCTGAGGTTTTCCAGCGCCGGCAGTTCCGACAGGCGCTGGCCGTGGACTTCTTCAGTGGAGTACTGAGTGATCGCTGTGAAGCTCGGGTTGACGTACTCGACCACACCGTCGCAGTTGACCAGCAAAAAGGCGTTGGCACTTTGTTCGACCGCACGCTGGAACAGGTGCAGGGCGCTGGTGGCGGTGCGGCGGTTGTGATTGTTGATGACTTGCGCGAACTGATCGGCCAGCTCACCGGCAAACGCGATCTCGTCGGACTGCCAGGCGCGGGTGACGCCGGTCTGCTCCAGGCAGAGCACGCCGACCACCTGGCCGTCGACGCGGATGCTTGCGTCGAGCATGGCATTGACGTCACGCGGGCGCAGGGCTTCGGCCATCTCGCGGGTACGCGGATCGCGCATCGCGTTGTGGGCGTCGATGGCGCGGCTGCCATGCAGCGCTTCCAGGTAGTCGGGGAAGTTGCCGATATCGATCACGTCCGGAAGGATGTATTCCTGGGTCGCGCGATGGTAAGCCGAGATCGGCACCAGCAGATTGCCCTCGAGATTCCACAGGCTGGCGCAGTCGATTTCATAGATATCACATGCGCAGCGGGTGATCAGCTCGGCGGCTTCCTGCAAGGAATTGTGCGTGCTGTAGCGCTGACGGGCGAGCAGCAGAATCAGCTCCTGCTGGGCGCGCACGCGCTCCAGATGCTGCAGTTGTTCCTGCTGCGCACGTTGATTGAGTTCAAGGGCGATCTGCAGCCGCGAGTTCTGCGTCTCGAGGTCGACAGAGGGCAGTAGCGGCGGCTCGCTGAATACGTCGTCGACCGCCAGCAGGTAACCGCGCAGCAGATGCCGATTGTGCTGTTTATAGGCTTCACCCAGCTCCAGAATGCTCAGCACCCCGGAGGCGGTGTGCAGGGTGTAGCGCACCAGATAATGCGGGCTGACGGTGAGCTGTTGCTGGATCGCATCATGCAATTGATAGCGCGCTTCCGGTTCCATCAGGCTGGCATACGGCGAGCCGACCAGCGCACACAGCTCGACCGCCGGCTGGCCGAACTGGCGTTCGCAGTTGGGATCGAGAAACAACATGGCCCAACTGGCTTCATTCAAGCGCTCG
>Ga0196970_1002146_pt1 | contig 10933 bp, 9 predicted proteins | sample S1v_513CmetaG_FD_148672 | JGI IMG/M metagenome (GOLD analysis project Ga0196970, IMG submission 148672) | Soil microbial communities from Anza Borrego desert, Southern California, United States - S1+v_5-13C | ecosystem: Environmental > Terrestrial > Soil > Desert | place: USA: California... | reverse complement strand
ATTGAGAAGGGCGCGATCCGCTGGGACGGCGCGATGGCGGCCTTGCTGGAGGATGATGAGGCGCGGCGGGCGTATCTGGCGGTGTGAGGGATCACCGCCGCTCCACCATCCCCGCCAGCCTCTCCAAAAACATCCGCACATCGACCGGATCGCCCAGGCTCCACGCCGCCGCCGTGTCGGCCGGCCGGTCCATCACCCGGATGCCGATCCCCCGCCCGGCGAGCGCGCGGAAGGCGTCCTCGTCGGTCTCGTCGTCGCCGATGTAGACCGGCACGGCGTCGCCCAACCCCAGCGAATCGATCAGCGCCAGCACCGCGCGCCCCTTATCCCACGGCAGGTTCGGGCGCAGTTCGTGGATCTCCTTGCCGCCGGTGACGCGCAGATCCGCCTCCCCCGCCGCCACCGCGCGCACCGCCTCCGCCACCGCCGGCTTGGCGCCGGGCTCCACCAGGCGCGTGTGCACGGCGATGGCGAAGCGCTTGCGCTCGACCAGCGCGCCCGGCACCGCCGCCAACCGTTCCCGCAGCGTCGTGTCGGCGCGCTCCAGCGCCGGGGCGTACTCCAGGCCGATCTGCGTGCGCATCCCGGGGCCGCGGATGTCGAAGCCGTGGCTGCCGGCGTAGACCAGCTCGCCCAGCCCGACCATTGCCGCCACGTCGTCAAGATCGCGCCCGCTGACCACCGCCACCGGGCAAAGCCTCGCCAGGCGCGCCACCGCGGCGCGCGTCGCGTCGTCCAGCACCGCGCGCTCCGGCCGGTCGACGATGGGCGTCAGCGTGCCGTCGTAGTCGAGGAACAGCGCTGGGCGCCGGCCGGCCAGCGCCTCCAGGAACGCGGCGAAGTCCCGCCCGGCGGACGGCGGCGTGTGGTGACGGGTCGGCCTTGCCTCGGCCATGTGGAAACCTCCGTGTCCTGGTCCACGGCAACTCCAACACCGGGCGCTGTAATTTTGTTTCCAATCGGATCGCAGGAACGCGCACAAATTGTGGCGCGACGGCAACAGCACCATCCGAAAAGCGACGGCCCCGCCAAGGGGGCCGTGCTTCGGTGTTGTCACACCGGGGTTTCCTGATATTTTTTGCAGCGCAGCAAGAGATTGCTGCATCGCCCTTCTTGGGCGTTTCCTCCCTAAAACTCAGGCCGCTGAGCTTCAGCGGCCTTTTTTCTGCCATAAGCTTGGGCAGTCGGCAAGCCCTGACAAAGGGAATAATCCCACCGTACCAAGGGTCTGGCCGTTACGGCCTTGCCGAACGCACAGGCAGCGGGTTAGCTGGACGGACAATCCATTCCGAACGGACGGTGAGGCCCCGTGGACGCCCTGCTCGACGCCCAGATCCACACCGGCAGCGCGGTGCTCGCCGACTCCGCGGTGCTGATCGAGGGCGGCTCGATCCTCGGCGTGGTGCCGCGTGCGGAGGTGCCGGCCGGCGCCACCCGCCATGCGCTGGGCGGCGGCATCCTGGCGCCCGGCTTCATCGACCTGCAGGTGAACGGCGGCGGCGGCGCTCTGTTCAACGACCGGCCGGACGTCGCGGGCATCCGCGCCATCGTCGCCGCGCACCGCCGCTTCGGCACCACCGCGCTGCTGCCCACCTTCATCACCGATTCGCGCGAAAAACGCACCCGCGCCGTGGAGGCGGTGGCCGCCGCGCTGGCGGCCGGCGAGCCCGGCGTGCTCGGCATCCATCTGGAAGGCCCGCACATCGATGCCGGGCGACGCGGCGTGCACGACGCCCGCTTCATCGCGCCGCCGGACGAGGAGGACCTCGCGCTGATGACGCGGCTCGGCCCCGGCCGCACGCTGGTCACCCTGGCGCCGGAGACGGTGCCCGCCATGGTGATTCGTGGCCTCGCCGCCCGCGGCGTCCGCGTCTGCGCCGGCCACACCGCGGCGACCTGGGAGCAGATGGAGGCCGGCATCGAGGCCGGCGTGGCCGGCGTCACCCACCTCTACAACGCCATGAGCCCGCTCGGCCACCGCGAGCCCGGGGCGGTCGGCGCGGCGCTGGCCGACGACCGCGTGTGGTGCGGACTCATCGTGGACGGCCATCACGTGCACGACGCCGCGGTGCGCCTCGCCTGGAGGGCCAAGCCCGCGGGCACGCTGTTCCTGGTCACCGACGCCATGCCGCCGGTCGGCGCGCCCCCCGGCGATTTCCGGCTGTACGGCGAAACGGTGACGGTGCGCGACGGCCGCTGCGTCAGCACCGACGGGCGGCTGGCCGGCTCGGCGCTCGACATGGCGGCGGCCGTGCGCAACTGCGTGCGGCGAATCGGCATCCCGCTGGACGAGGCGCTGCGCATGGCCGCCGCCTACCCCGCCGATTTCATGGGTATCGCCGACCGCCGGGGCCGCATCGCGCCAGGGCTGGCGGCCGACCTCGTGCACCTGGACGATGAACTGCGGCCGCTGGCCACCTGGGTCGCCGGAAAAATGGAGCGCTGCTGAATCGGGGGCTCCCCCCGCCGCGCGATCCGGCGTATAGAAGCGTCCGAACCCGGTTCCACCCTTACAATCCTGGGAGTCCCGTCATGGACATCGCCCTGCTGGCCATCGCCGCGCTGTTCTTCTTCTGGCAGACCATCAGCGACTGATTCTGCCAGCGACTGATCCGGCCGGAAAGAGCCCCCTCCCCCGCCGTGCGGGAGAGGGGCAGGCTCCGCTCTAGTCCACGCTGCGCACGACCCGCAGCGTGTCGCGCGTCTCCAGGCTGCCGTAGGCAGTGTTCAGCAGACGCAACGTCTCCATGATGGCGCCGATGGCCTCGTGCACCTCGTCCGCGCCCTGGGCATGCGGCGAAGGCAGGGCGTCCAGCACCCCTTCCAGCTCCTCCACGGCGTCCTGAAGCGACACGCAGGCCTGCTCCAGCCGGCGGCGTGGCGGCTTGGCGTTTTCCATACCGCGATATGCAATTCGGTTTGCAATCTGCGACGCGTTCAGTTTCGCCACGCGCTCGAATCCGCCATTTCCGTGGATCATAGGGCACCGTTCTCCGTGTGGTGCCCTCATTCCCGCAAACATCGTGCCAATCAGCGGTTGTCTTTCGGCCACAGCCAGGCGGCGCCGCGCATGCCGCTCTCGGCGCCGTGCCGCGCCCGGACGATCCGCGTGCGCGCCGCTGCCGCCAGCGTGTGGCGGCCCAGGCGCGCCGACACCGCCTCGGCCAGCCCGGGCAGGTGCGACAGCCCGCCGCCGATCACCACCGCATCGGGGTCGAGGATGTGCACGACCACCGCCAGCGCCCGCGCCAGCGCGTCGGCGTGGCGCTCCAGCGTGGCGCGCGCCGCGAGGTCCCCGGCTTCGGCGCGCCGGGCGATTTCCGGTGGGTCCAGCGCCTCGCCGGTGTGACGGAGGTGCAGCCGCGCCAGCCCGGCGCCGCACAGCAGGGTCTCGACGCAGCCCGGCCGGCCGCAGCCGCAGGGCTCCGCCGGGCCGTCCTCCGCCTCGTTGCGCCAGGGCAGCGGCGTGTGCCCCCACTCCCCGGCCAGCGCGTTGGCGCCCGCCAGGATGCGTCCGCCGGCCACCAGCCCGCCGCCGACCCCGGTGCCGAGGATGGCGCCGAACACCACGTCGCAGCCGGCGGCGGCGCCATCCACCGCCTCGGACAGCGCGAAGCAGTTGCCGTCGTTGGCGATGCGCACGCCGCGGCCGCAGCGCGCCGCGAGGTCGGCGGCTAGCAGTCGCCCGTCGAGCCATGGCAGGTTCACCGCCCGTACCGTCCCGGCCGCCGGATCCACCACGCCCGGCAGGCTGATGCCGACGCCGCGCGCCGGCCCGGCCGCGCGCTCCAACGCCATCACCGCGTCGGTCAGGGCCGCCAGCGTGGCGTCGTAGGCGCGCGGCGTGTCGGCGCGGGTGCGGGCGCGTTCCACCCCCTGGTCGTCGAGGGCGACGGCGGCGATCTTGGTGCCGCCGAGGTCGATGCCGATGCGCATGAAACGGGCTCGGGAAAAGGCGTACGGGGGCGGCAGCCTATACCGCGCGCCCGGCGTCCTGCCAGCCCTCCCGTGGTGTCCCGCTCCCCCGGAAGAGGGTGACCCCAGCCCGTTTGCACCGTCGCACAGGGCGAGCCCGTCACTAGACTCAAGGTCCGGGTCTCGATTAGCACAGGCCAACGCCGCTCCATGGACCGTCACGCTCAACAGCCCTCGCCGCGCCGCGGCGCCGTTCCCCTTCGCCCCGACCAGCAGGAGGCGTACGACGGGCTTCTCCTTGCCCTGCTTGCCCGCAAGCGCCTGATGGTGCTGGCCGGAGGCACGGGGGGAGAGCGCGCCGACGTCTTCGCCCGCGTCACCGGGCAGGTGGCGGCCGACGGCTCGCTGGTGCTGCCGGTGGTGGCGCAGCACGGCATGCAGGTGGAGGACCTGGTCGTCGCCGCCGCGGACGCCGCCGGCATCCGGCCCCCCGAGGAAGAGGCCGACTTCGACGCGCTGATCGGCGAACTGGAAAGCCAGCTCGACCTCGCCGGCAGCGGCCTGCTGGCGGTGGACGACGCCCACCTGCTGACCCCGGCGACGCTGACCGACCTTGCCGACCTCTCCCGGTCGGAGACGGCGAGCGGCCGCTTCGTGCAGATCCTGCTGTCCGGCGCGCCGGAGCTGGAACGGCTGCTGTCCCGCCCGGCGCTGCAGCAGGCGGTGCGCGACCTCGGCGTCATCTACCGCCTGATCGGCGACGCCCCGCCCTCGGCCGCGCCGCAGGACTATGACGACGCGGCCGTCACCCCCATCAGCTTCAACCGCACCTACCGCCCTCCCGCCGCCCCCGAGCCGGTTTCGGAACCCGAACCCGAGGCGCGTCCCGCGTCGGAGTGGACGGTGCCGCCCTCGCTGGGCGTCGCCCCGCCGCCGCGCCGCAGCCGCGCCGGAGCGTGGGCGGTGGCGGCGCTGGTGCTCGCCATCGTCGGCACCGGCGGCGTGGTCGCCGTCCAGCAGTTCGGCGAGGATATGGACTTCGACCGCACGGCCGGCGATCTGCGCGGAAAGGCGGACTCGCTGTGGGCCGACGCCAGCGCGGCGGTCGGCGCGTGGTCGCGCGACACCTTCGGCTGGCCACCCGGCGGCGAGAGCGACGCACTGGCACTCGAACGCAGCCGCTATCCGGCCCTGCCCGACCTGCCGCCGCTCAACGTCCCGCCCTCCTCCCTTCCGCCGACCGAGCCGCGCACCGGCGACCGTGTCGCCGCGCTGCCCCCGCCCGTCGAGCGCCCGCAAACCCGTCCGCTCGCCGCCGAACCGCCGGCCCCCGCGCCGACGGCTCCGGCGCCGCTGGTCCCGCCGCTGCCGCGCGCCGAGCAGGCTCCCGACGCCGGGCCGCTGCCGCCGACGATTCCCATGCCGTCGGCCACGACGCCGCAGGCGGCCCCCTGGATCGCGCCCGTGCCGCTGCCCGACGTCCCGCCGCCGCCCGCCACGCCATCCGCGGTCGCCGTGGCGCCGGCCCCGACGCCAAGCGCGCCGACGCCAAACGCCGCCCCGGCCGAGCCCGCCGCCGAGCGCGTCCAGGCGCTGGTCGAGCAGGCACGCCGGCAGATCGCCGGCAAGCGCCTGACCACCCCGCCCGGCGACAACGCCAACGAGACGGTGCAGCGCATCCGCGAGCTGGCGCCCGATTCGCCGGAGATCCCGGCGCTGGTGGCGGCCATGGTGGACACCTACCGGCGCTGGGCCGCCTACGCCGAGAAGGACGGCAACAGCTCCGAGGCCCGCCGCTACCTGGAGCGCGCGCTGGTGGTCAGCCCCGACGACCCGGCGCTGCGCGCCCAGCTCAAGGGCGAGAGCGCGGCCAAGCCGGAACCGGCCAAGCTGCCGCCATCGGAAACCGCCGACGGCTTCGCCGACCAGGAGACGACGCTGGCGATCCTCGGCCAGCCGGCCACGCTGCGCACCATGCTGGCGGCCGGGCACGACCCGAACAAGCGGCTGGAGAACGGCAAGACGCCGCTGATGCTGGCCGCCGAGGCCGGGCTGCGCGACGCCGCGCGCCAGTTGCTGGAGCGCGGCGCCAACGCCAACCTGCGCACCCGCGACGGCGCCACGGCGATCATGTACGCGGCCTGGAACGGGCGGGACGAGGTGGTGGCGCTGCTGGCCGACTCCGGGGCGAACGTCAACGCCGGCAACGACGACGGCAAGACCGCGCTGATGGCGGCGGCGGCGCGGGGCCACGCCGGGGTGGTGCGCGCCCTGCTGGCACGCGGCGCGGTGGTCGACCGCGCGGCCAACCACGGCTGGACCGCGCTGATGTACGCCGCGCACGCCGGGAACGATGCGGTGGCCCGCCTGCTGATGGACGCCGGCGCCAATCCGAACCGCACCGACCAGATGGGCAATTCCGCGATCACGCTCGGCCGCCAGCAGGGGCATACGCAGGTCGTGGGCACGCTGATGGGGCGGTAGGCCTATTTCCCCGCGCTGGTTTCCAGCAGCGCCAGCAAGCCCGCCAGAAGTTCCACCGGGCGCGGCGGGCAGCCGGGGATGTGCAGGTCGACGGGCACCACCTCGGACACGCCGCCGGTCACCGCGTAGCCGTCCTTGAACAGGCCGCCGTCGATGGCGCAGGCACCGCAGGCCACGACCCACTTGGGATCCGGCGTGGCGTCCCAGGTGCGGTACAGAGCCTCGCGCATGTTCTTGCTCACCGGGCCGGTCACCAGCAGCACGTCGGCGTGGCGCGGCGACGCCACGAAGCGGATGCCGAAGCGCTCCAGGTCGTAGACCGGGTTGTTGAGCGCGTGGATCTCCAACTCGCAGGCGTTGCACGAGCCGGCATCGACCTCGCGGATCGACAGGCTGCGGCCCAGCCGCGCCTGCGTCGCCTTGTGCAGCCGGGCGCCCAGCTCCTCCAGCGCGTCGCGCGACGCCGGGGGTGCGTCTTCGGTGACCGGACCGCCGCGCAGGGCCTTGAGGAAGTGCGTCAGCATCAGAGGTCGTGCCCCCTAGAGATCATGACCTGAATACGAACAGTTGAACGACTTGTTGCAAAGCGGGAAGTCGGCCACGATGTTGCCCTCGATCGCCGCCTCCAGCAGCGGCCACTGGAACCAGGACGGGTCGCGCGGGTGGCAGCGGTCGATGGTGCCATCCGGGTTCACCCGCACCCACACCAGCACTTCCCCACGGAAGCTCTCCACCAGGGCCATGCCTTCCCCGCCGGCGCCTTCGACCTGCACGCGCGGCAGCGGGCGCTCGCCCTTCTCGTTGCGCGGTGCGCCGGGCATGCGCTTGACGATCTGCTCGACGAGGCCGAGGCTCTGCTCCACCTCGCAGATGCGGATCCAGACACGGGCGTTGACGTCGCCCTCGGTGCGCACCGGCACCTCGAACTCCAGATCCTCATACGGCGCATAGGAGGGGCTGCGCCGCGCGTCAAGCCCGCGCCCGGAGGCGCGCCCGACGTGCCCGCCGGCGCCGAAGCGGTTGACCAGCGAGCCGGACACCACGCCGGTGCTGACCGTGCGGTCCTGCAGGCTGGCCTTGTTCTCGTAGATCGCCACCAGCGGCGGGAAGCGGCGGCGCAGTTCCGCCACCAGTTCCAGCACCCGCACGGGGCCGTCCTCGGCGATGTCCACGGCGACGCCGCCGGGCACCACGCGGTCCATCATCAGCCGATGCCCGAAGCAGGCGTCCGCCGAGCGCGCCACCAGTTCGCGCAGCCGGCTGAGCTCCGCCAGCATGAAGGCGAAGGCGGCGTCGTTGCAGACGGCGCCGATGTCGCCCAGGTGGTTGGCGATGCGTTCCAGTTCCGCCATCAGCGCGCGCAACCAGACGGCGCGCGGCGGGATCGTGATGTCCAGCGCCGCCTCCACCGCCCGCGCGAAGGCCAGCGAGTAGGCCACCGTGCTGTCGCCGGACACCCGGGCGGCGAGCTTAGCGGCGTCCTCGACGGACTTGCCGTGCATCAGCCCCTCGACGCCCTTGTGCACCCAGCCCAGCTGCTCCTCCAGCCGCACCACCGTCTCGCCGTTGCAGGTGAAGCGGAAGTGGCCGGGCTCGATGATGCCGGCGTGCACCGGGCCGACCGGCACCTGGTGCAGTCCCTCGCCCTCGATGGGCAGGAAGGTGTAGGGCGGCGGGTTCGGCATCGGCGCCGCCGGCTTGTCCGACAGCGGCCGGCGCACGCCCCAGCGGTCGTGGTCGAGCCACGGGCGGGCGTCGGTCAGCCGCTCCGCCGTCAGGCCGAACAGGTCCTGGATGGCGCGCTCCAGCCGAATGGCGCCGGGGCGCACCGCGCTCAGGCTGGGGAAGACGCCGTCGGGGCAGTCCAGCGAGACGACGGCGAGGTCGCCGGCCATGTCCTCGCGGATCGCCGCGTGCACGGTGCCCGGCTCGGCCCACAGGCCCAGCAACGACCAGCCGTTGCCGCCCAGCGCCTCGATCATGGTGCGCCAGCCGCCCGCCGTGGTGACGTAGCGCGGCCAGGGGCGGTGCCCCTCGACCGGCTTTCCGATGCGCCGCAGAAGCCCGAACAGGGGATCCTCGCCGAAGTACATGGCCCGTTACCCCAACAGATGCGCGACGGTCTGGAACCACGCCACCAGCGGCCCCGGCAACCAGACGCCCGCCACCAGCACGAGGCCAAGGTGGGCGTACAGCGGCACCAGCGAGCCGTGGATCGGCTGCGAGTCGCCCTCCGCCTCGCCGAAGCACAGCTGCTGCACGCGCAGCACCAGCGCGCCGAAGGCCAGCAGCACGCCCGCCGTCAGCGGCAACGCCAGCAGCGGCTCGCGGGCGAAGGTGGAGGTGATCAGCAGGAACTCGCTCATGAAGATGCCGAAGGGCGGCAGGCCGGCGATGGCGACCACGCCGATCAGCAGGCCCCAGCCCAAGGCCGGGTGGCTGAGGGTCAGCCCGCGGATCCTGTCGATGGCCTGCGTCCCCTTGGCCTGGGTGACGTGGCCGACGGCGTAGAAGATCGCCGACTTGGTCAGGCTGTGCATCGCCATGTGCAGCAGGCCGGCGAAGTTGGCCAGCGGCCCGCCCATGCCGAAGGCGAACGTGATGATGCCCATGTGCTCGATCGAGCTGTAGGCGAAGAAGCGCTTGATGTCGCGCCGCCGGTACAGCATGAAGCCGGCCAGCGTCACCGACGCCAGCCCCATGGTCACCATCAGCGGCCCTGGGCTGAGCGCCGCGCCGTTGGCCGCCAGCAGCATCTTGAAGCGCAGCACCGCGTACAGCGCCACGTTCAGCAGCAGCCCCGACAGCACGGCGGAGATCGGCGTCGGGCCCTCGGCGTGCGCGTCGGGCAGCCACGCGTGCAGCGGCGCCAACCCCACCTTGGTGCCGTAGCCAACCAGCAGGAACACGAAGGCGAGGTTGAGGATCGCCGGATCAACCCTGGCGACGAACTTCATCAGCTCGGTCCAGGTCATCGCCGCCATGCCCGGCCCCATCACCGGCTGGGCGGCGAGGTACATCAGGATGGTGCCGAACAGCGCCAGCGCGATGCCGACGCCGCACAGGATGAAGTACTTCCAGGCCGCCTCGATGCTCTCGGCCGTGCGGTACAGGCTGACCATCAGCACGGTGGTCAGCGTCGCGCCCTCCACCGCCACCCACATGACGCCCAGGTTGTTGGCGCTGAGCGCCAGCAGCATGGTGAACATGAACGCCTGGTACATGGCGTGGTAGAAGCGCAGGTTCAGCGGCTTGAGCTTGCCCGCCGCGATCTCATGTCCGATGTAGGTGGCCGAGAAGATCGAGGTGGTGAAGCCGACGAAGCAGGTCAGCACCACCAGGTAGATGTTGAAGGCGTCCACCACGAACAGCGCGTCGGCGCCGGGCTCGCCGCCGAACAGCAGCAGCGACAGCAGCAGCGTCGCCCCCGACGCCGCCACGTTCAGCCACGCGCCCAGCCGGTAGCCGGACACCAGCGCCAGGACGCCCGCGGACAGCAGCGGCAGCGCCACGATGCCGTAGATCGGGCTCACTGGCTTTCCCCCCGGAAGGACTCGATCTTCTGCATGTCCAGCGTGTCGAAGCGCTCGCGGATGTGGAACAGGAAGATGCCGAAGACGATGAAGGCCACCATCACCGAAAAGGCGATGGACATCTCGATCACCAGCGGCATGCCGGCGACGCCGATGGCGGCGAGGATCAGCCCGTTCTCGATGGACATGAAGCCGACCACCTGGCTGACCGCGTTGCGCCGGGTGATCATCACCAGCAGGCCGAGCAGCACGACGGACAGCGACAGCGCCAGATCCTCGCGCGTCAGCGCCGAGGCGCTCTCGGTCACCGGCATCACCAGCAGGATCGACAGCGTCACCAGCGACACGCCGGCCAGCATGGTAAGGCCGACGGACAGTGCCGGCTCTATGGTCCGCTGGATGTTGAGCTTCACGACGATCCTGTGCAGCGCCACCGGCATGACGATGGCCTTGAGCCCCAGCGTCAGCAGCGCGGTGACGTAGAGGTGCGGCGCGTGCTGGATGTAGCCCTGCCACGCGGCGGCGGCGGCCAGCGCCAGCGCCTGCGCGGTGAAGACGTGCAGCAGGGCGAACAGCCGGCGCTGGTAGAGCAGCGCGAAGCTCATCAGCAGCACGACGGCCCCCAGGAGGTGCGCGGCATCGTACCCGAGATTGTGCATCACACCCCCCGCGACACGTAGAGGAAGATCGCCCCCAGCAGGCTGAGCAGCAGCGCGCCGCCGAGGAACTCGCCGACGCGGAAGACGCGCATCTTGGCGATGGAGGTTTCGAACACAGCCAGCAGCACACCGGCTACGCCCAGCTTCAGCACGAAGGTCGCCAGCCCACGGATCACCGCCGCGCTGTCGGCGCCCGGCCCGGCCATGCCCCACGGCGCAAAGACGCAGCCGATCAGCGCGGCGTAGAGCAGCAGCTTCAGCATGCTGGCGCCCTCGATGAGCGCCAGGTGGCGGCCGGAATACTCCAGCACCATAGCCTCGTGCACCATGGTCAGTTCCAGG
>Ga0196970_1002145_pt1 | contig 10939 bp, 11 predicted proteins | sample S1v_513CmetaG_FD_148672 | JGI IMG/M metagenome (GOLD analysis project Ga0196970, IMG submission 148672) | Soil microbial communities from Anza Borrego desert, Southern California, United States - S1+v_5-13C | ecosystem: Environmental > Terrestrial > Soil > Desert | place: USA: California... | reverse complement strand
TGATCAGCGTAGCCCGCAATCGTCCCCGAGCTGCGGCCCTTCCGTTCGAGGTGCGAAACGCGATAGCGCGCCCAGGCTTGGCCCAGCGTGACGTCAGCGGTCGGCGGGGCATCGGGGGCTTTCTTGGCCTCCTCCGCATATTCACCCTTGGCGATCTTCGCCAGGACATCCTTGGCCTTCGCCCGGGCGTCGCGGGTCGTTAGATCGTCGGTCGTGCCGAGCGTGACCTTCTTGGCGTGACGCTTGCCATCCTTCCAGTGCTCGCCGAGGACGGCGAACGCCTTCGTCTTTGTCCCGACCCGCACGAAGAAGCCGCGCAGCTCCGTGTCCCGCACCTCGTATTGGCCCTTGTCGCTGAGCGGCAGGCGGCTGATGACCTTGTCGCTGAGGGTGGCTTTCAGATCGCTCATGGACAGGATTAGGTTGGGGTCTAGGTTGGGGTTTGTCCCAACCTAGTTTCAAGGTCGGGCCACTCAGAAACCCTACCCCATTCGAAAAACATGAGCAACAACAATGGGTTTAGCGTGCATTAGCGCATGCCCGGCGGAGCGTGTCGAGGGTGCTAAGTAAAACTACGAATCTGAGGGTCGGACGTTCGAATCGTTCCGGGCGCGCCATTTCTTCTCCCGTCCCATCGACAGAGACGGCGTGCAGCCGCCCCGCGGCGCGTGCGTGAAAAGGCGCGCCGCAGGGAACGCACGCGCCGTTCGTGCGCCCGTCTCCCCTCAGTGCACCATGAACCGGACCACGCCCGAGGCCTTGTGGCCGTCGCCGCCGGCGGCGGTCCATTCGGCGACGTAGGAGCCGGGGGCGAGGGCGGGGAGCTTCACCGAGACGGTCTCCGCCGCGCCCGCGGGCAGGGCGGGCAGGGTCACGGCCGCGCCGGCGGCGGTCTTCAGGGTCAGCGACTGGAGCGTCATCGGGTGGTGGAAGGTGACCGAGAAGCTCTCCGGCGAGCCGTGGGTCATGGCCCCGTCGGCGGGCGAGGTGACATGGCCGCCCTGGCGCCGGGAATGGTCCATGGCGCCGTGCCCGGCGTGGGGGTCGGCCTGGGCGGCGGCGAGGCCGGCGGAGGCGAGCAGCAGGGCGGCGGCGGCGATCAGGGTTTTCATGGGGTCGATCCTCACGGGGAAGGCAGGGCTCAGAACCAGCTGCGCAGGCCGATGCGCAGGCTGGTCTCCTCGTCGTCGTGGCCCGCGGCGGCGGCGAGGTCGGCCGTGTCGCCGAGCAGGCGTTCGTAGCCCACCTCGACGTAGGGGGCGACCTTGCGGGTGATCTCGTAGCGCAGCTGGGCCGAGACGCCGACGCTGGTCAGGCCGGAGCCGAGACCGCGCTCGGGAACGTCCTGGAACTGGAACCCGGCCTCGACCTCGGGCTCCAGGATCAGCCGCTGGGTCAGGTGCAGGTCCAGCGCCTGTTCGAAGCGCAGACCCAGGTCGCCGTCCTCGCTGAGATAGGCGAAGGCCTCGGTCTCGAACTGGTAGGGGGCAAGGCCCTGGACGCCCGCGACCAGGTGGCTCACGCCGTCTGGCTCGAACTCGTGGCGCACGCCGGCCTGCACGTCCCAGAAGGTCGCCACGTTGCGGCTGTAGAGCACCTCGAGCGACGCCTGCTCGACGTCGCCGTCCATGATCTCGCCGTCGCTGCGCAGCCACAGCTTGTTCGTGTCGCCGCCGATCCAGGCGTCGCTCTCCCAGGTCCACAGGTCGACGTCGTCCGGATTGGACCAGTCCACCTGGTTGCGCACCATCCAGAAGGTGCGGTCCGGGTGGGACGCGTGCATGTCCTGGGCGGACGCCGCGGCGGGGAGCAGGACCAGCGCGGCCAGCAGGAGCGGGCGGAACCCGGGACGGGTCACTGCAGACCTCCGTGGCCGGCGTGGGGGTCGACGGCGGCCGGCGGGGCGGCCTCCTCGTCCAGTCGCGCCACCACCACCGACGACATCATGCCGGACTCCATGTGGTAGAGCAGGTGGCAGTGGAAGGCCCACTCGCCCGGCTGGTCGGCGGTGATCAGGACGGAGTAGCTGGCCCCGGGCGCCACGCTGACCACGTGCTTGTCGGGCAGGCGCTCGGCCGGCTGGCCGTTCTCCAGCTGCACGAACATGCCGTGCAGGTGCATGGGGTGGGCCATCATCGACTCGTTGACGAAGCGCATGCGCACCCGCTCGCCGTACTTCAGGCGGATCGGCTCGGCGTCGCGGAAGGTGACGCCGTTGATGGTCCAGATGTAGCGCTCCATGTTTCCGCCCAGGCGCACCACGATCTCGCGTTCGGGCGCCCGCGTGTCCGCCTGCGGTTCGGCCGAGCGCAGGTCGGCGTAGCTGAGCACCCGCGATCCCGCCGGCGCCCCGTTGGCCCAACCGTAGACGCGGCCCGAGCCGTCGATCATGCCCGGCCGGGCGATCTCGCCGCCGTGGTCCATCGCCATGGCCTGGCCCATGCCGTAGTCGACCACCGGCAGGGATCCCGCAGGCGCGGACGGCAGGGCCTTCGCCTCGCGGACAGGGCCGTGGCCCATGGCCGCGTGATCCATGGCCGAGTGGTCCATGCCCGCGTGGGGATCGGCCGCCGCGGGTCCCCCATGGGCCGAATGATCGACGGGCGCCGCCGGGGCGGCGTGGGCGCTGTGGTCCATCCCGGCGTGGGGATCGGGGGCCGGTGCGGCTCCGCCATGGGCCGAGTGGTCGTCGGCCCTGGCCGGCTGGGGCGCCGGTGCGCCATGGCCGGAGTGATCCATGCCGGCGTGCGGGTCGGCGGCCGGTGGGGCAGGGGCCGCATGGGCCGAGTGGTCCGTCGCCCCGTGGTCCACGCCGTCCATGGCGTGGCCCATCTCGTTCATGGTCAGCAGGGCGCGCGGGCGCATCGCCGGGACGGGAGCTTCCAGTCCCTCGCGCACGGCCAGGGTGGCGCGTGCGTAGCCCGAGCGGTCGATGGCCTCGGCAAAGACCGTGAAGGCATCGCCGCCCTTCGGCTCCACCACCACGTCGTAGGTCTCGGCGGCGGAGAGGCGGAACTCGTCGGCGACGACGGGGTCCAGGTCGCGTCCGTCGGCGGCCACCACGGTCATCGGCAGGCCGGGGATGCGCACGTCGAAATAGCTCATCGCCGAGGCGTTGATGAAGCGCAGCCGCACCTTCTCGCCGGGTCGGAACAGGAAGGTCTCGTTGGTCTTCGGCGCCTTGCCGTTGACCAGGAAGGTGTAGCCCGTCACGTCGGCGATGTCGGTCGGGTCCATGCGCATCCGGCCCCAGGCCATGCGGTCCTTCAGCGCCTTGCCGAAGCCGAACTTCCCCGCGTCGCGGAAGAAGTCCCCGACGGTGCGGTGGCCGTAGTTGTAGTAGCCGGGATCGACCTTCAGGTTGCGCAGGATGGTCTCGGTGTCCGCCTCGGTGAAATCCGACAGCACCACGAGATAGTCGCGGTCGGCCTGAACCTTCTCCGGCCCGCGGGGCGAGATCAGGATCGGCCCGTACAGCCCGGCCTGCTCCTGGGTGGCGTTGTGGGAGTGGTACCAGTAGGTGCCCGCCTGCTGAATGGGAAAGCGGTAGGTGTAGGTCTGGCCGGGCTGGATCGCCTCGAAGCCGTTGAAGCCGGGGACGCCGTCTTCCTTCCCCGGCAGGATCAGGCCGTGCCAGTGCAGCGAGGTGGGGGTGTCCATCCGGTTGGTGACGTGGATCACCACCTCCTCGCCCTCGCGGAACCGCAGGGCGGGGCCGGGGATCTGGCCATTGATGGTCATGCGCTCGACCGGCCGGCCGGTGATGTCGACGACCTTCTTCTCGACCACCAGGCGGTACTCGTCGGCCCGGGCGGCGGCCGCGGCGAGGAGGGTGAGCAGGGCGGTCGTCAGGGCGAGGAGGAGTTTCATCGGCGGCTCGACGGCGAAGAGGGGCATTGGCGGCCACGCGGGGCGCAGGTCAAGACAGGGATCGTACGGATGGCCGTGCGGGGGCCGCAAATGTAGGTACGATGGCGACGAGGCAGGGAGTCCCGGGGCCGATGGTCGCGCCCGGGCGGCGCCCGGGCTATCCTGTGCGCGTCAGACCGATCCGGAGCGTCCCATGGTCCAGACCGCCACCGCCTCCCGCCGCGCCGCCCTGGCCCTGCTGCTGGGCGGCGTTTCGACCGCCGCCTGGGCCGCGCCCGCGGCGTCCGGGCTCACCGTGTTCAAGACGCCGTGGTGCGGGTGCTGCGGCGTCTGGCTCGACCGGATGAAGACGGCGGGGTTCACCAAGGTGACCGTGGTGCAGCTGGAGGACCTCGGCCCGACCCGGCGCAAGCTCGGCATCCCCGACGCCTACGCCTCCTGCCACACCGCCGTGATCGGCGGCTACGCCCTGGAGGGGCACGTCCCGCCGCAGGACGTCAGCCGCCTGCTGAAGGAGCGCCCGGCCGCCGCCGGCCTCGCGGTTCCAGGCATGCCCGCGGGATCACCCGGGATGGAGACGCCGGACGGGCGGCGCCAGCCGTTCAGCACCATGCTGGTGCTCAAGGACGGCAAGGCGCAGGTCTTCGCCCGCCACGGGTAGGCGCCGGAGCCGCCGATCCGCGTCAGTGCGCCAGCAGCACGCTGGGTCCTCCGGCGGCGAGCACCTTGCGCGTGACGCCGCCGAGCACGAGCTCCGCCAGCCGCGAGTGGCCGAAGGCGCCGCACACGAGCAGACCGGCGTCACAGCCCCGGGCGGCCTTCAGGATCGCCTCGCCCGTGTCGTCGCCACCGTCGATCCGCTGGAACTCCACGGCGCAGCCGTGCAGCCGCATGTAGTCGGTGAACCGCGCGGGATCGGCGCAGCGCCGCCGCGCGGTCGACAGGCTGTCGGGCTGCTGCAGCGCGACGATGCGCCGGGCCTCGGCCAGCAGCGGCAGGGCGGCGCGGACGGCCCGGCTCGCGTTCAGTCCTCCATCCCAGCCGATCGCGATCGTCAGGGCGTCCAGGGCAAGGGGCGCGCGGGCCACCAGCACCGGAGGCCCGGCGTGCAGCAGGGCGTGGGCGACGAAATCGCTGGTCCCGGCCTCCGCGCCGACCACCATCAGGTCCGTGAGCGGCAGCCACGGCGCCAGGGCCTCGGGCAGGGCGAGGTCGTCCTCGATGACCCGCACGCGCCGCTCCATCGCCAGTCCCGCCCTGGCGGCCGAGGCCGCCGCGCGAGACCGGATCAGCGCCCGCGCCTCGTCGTTGCTGGCCTGGACGTCCCGCACCAGCACCGGATCGATGTAGAACCCTGGCGGGGAGACGTAGGACAGCTGCACGGCGGGCGTGGGGAAGGCGCTCAGGATCCTGAGTTCGGCCTGGTGTCGCGCCGCCACCTCGGCGGCGAGATCGAACACGGCGGCGTCCTCGTCGCCGGCGGAGGCAGGGGCCAGGATGGCGCGGTAGGTCATCGGATCGCCTCCGCCCGGCCGCCACGGGACGCCGGGATGTCGATCATGTGGGCGAGCCTGTGCTCCGGGGCGAGATTGCGCAAGACCTCAAACCGCCCGCGTTTCGCCCCATGGGCGAACCGGGGCCCGAGCGGTCCCGCTGCTGCAACGCTTGTAAAACTCGGCCCTGCGACGTCAAAGCGACCAGGGTCGCCATTTTTTCGTCCGCATTTGGCGGCTCTCCAGACAGGCGAGTCACGTCCGGAGGCGGGTCCGGGCGCAGAGTGCGGGAGAAGGCATGAACCAGGAGAAACTGAAGGACGACTTCCTCGGGGCGCTGGACGCCCGCAAGGCCGAACGCAACGTGCCGGCGGCGTCGGAAGTCGAGACCTACACGCGCGCCCGCGAAGTCTTTGCCGTGCTGTGGGCCGCGCTGAAGGCCTGGGACGAGGCGATCGGCAGCCGCACAGAGGGAGCGTCCGTCCGGTACAAGTTCGAGAAGGTGTCCAAGGACGGCGTCGTGTTCGGACGCATCTCGGCGAGCCGCCCCGGCATGCCGGCCCTCAACCTGGCCTTCCAGATCAAGCATTCGACCATCTGGGTCACCCTCGGCCTGGAGCGCCGCGTGGACGGCGCGGACGATCTTGATGACCTGCTGGCGGCGCTCAAGGCCCAGATCGTCAGCTACTTCCTCTGACGGGCGGGCGAGGCCTGGGCCTCGATACGCCTCCCGACGACCCTGAGGACGCTCAAGGCCGTGGCGAGGTCTTCTGACGAGATGCCGTCGAGCATCTCGTCGCGGATCTCCTCGGCCAGCGCATTGCCCGCGTTGAGCACCGGCTCCGCCTCCTGCGTCATGTGGATCAGGTTCACGCGGCGATCCGTCGGGTGTGGTCTGCGCTCGATCATCTTCTGGGCCTGCAGCGCGTCCAGCAGGCGCACGAGGGTTGGTTCCTCCACCCCAAGCATGTCGGCCAGGCGCCGCTGGCTCACCCCGTCGCCCGCCTGGGATATCCAGAAAAGGGTGCGCCAACGGGCATAGGTCTGGCCCGCCCCCTCCATCTGCTCGCTGAATCGTCGCGGCCATTTGCGCCCGACCAGCATGAGCGCGCGGGCGAAGGCGAGTTGCAGGCCGGCGCGGTCCTCATAGCTCTGCTCGATCAGGGCCAGCGGCATGGGGGTCTCCGACAGCAGCGTCGATCCTCTGGATCGCTACGCCCATACAATGAACAGCGCCCAAAGATGGCGACCTGACGGACCGACGCGACAATCTGTCATACGTCCGCTCAAAGCAGCCGCGCGACAGTCAACCGTAGGTACCTACTGTGGTTTGCGGTGTAACGGCCGTGGCCGCTATCCTATAGTCCACGCCAATATCCTCGCCTGATCATGGTTAGTCGGCTAATCTTTATGGTGCGTTCTAATATATTTAAAGCATAGCGATCAGTATTCAATGTTCGTTAGGTGTGGGGGCGCATTTCTCCAGCACGCAATTTCAACAGGGGCGCCCAATGATCAACTGGTTCGTGAAAGACGCGCCGATACGTCGGAAGCTGACGGTGTCGTCTGGACTGATGACCGCTGCGGTGGCGGTTGTCGCCGCCGTCGCCTTCCATGAGAGCCGCCTTGCAGCCGCCGCCGCCGCGTCGGGCGACGCCACGAGAATGGCCGAGGTGCTGCGCAGCAGCGGCGAAGTCACCCTGCTCGTCGCGGGAGGCATGCTGCTGTTGTCGCTGTTCCTGGGCTATGCCTTCAATCGCCTCATCTCAACGCCCTACGTGAGCACGGTAGTGCGCATGGAGGCGTTGGCGGCCGGCGATCTGGACAGCCCGATCCACTACACCGAGTTCAAGGACTGCGTCGGCCGGATGACGCGGGCCATGTTCACCTTCAAGGAGGCCGTGGCCGATCGCGCCCGAGCCGAGGCCGCCGCCGCCGAGCAGCGCGCCGAGGCGGAGCGGCATCGCCAGGAGGGCGAGAGCGCCCGCCTCGAGAATGCGCGACTGCAGAAATTCGTCGTCGACTCCGTGGCTACCGGCCTCGCCCGCCTGTCGGGCGGCGACCTGACCTTCCGCCTGAACGAGGCCTTCCCCGGCGAGTACCGCAAGCTGCAGGACGACTTCAACGCCGCCATGGGCCAGCTGCAGGAGGTCATGGGCGTCATCGCCGGCAACGCGGAGAGCATCCGGGGCGGCTCCGACGAGATCAGCCGGGCCGCCGACGATCTGTCCAAGCGGACCGAGCAGCAGGCCGCGAGTCTCGAAGAGACCGCCGCCGCCCTCGACCAGATCACCGCCACGGTGAAGCGTGCGTCCCAGGGGGCGCGCCAGGCGAACAATGCCGTCACCACTGCCCGCTCCGACGCCGAACAGTCGGGGGCGGTGGTTCGCGAAGCCGTCGCCGCCATGGGTCAGATCGCGGACTCCTCGACCCGCATCAGCCAGATCATCGGCGTGATCGACGAGATCGCCTTCCAGACCAACCTGCTGGCCCTGAACGCGGGGGTGGAGGCGGCGCGCGCCGGAGACGCCGGTCGCGGCTTCGCCGTGGTGGCCTCTGAAGTCCGCGCGCTGGCCCAGCGCTCGGCCGAGGCGGCGAAGGAGATCAAGGCCCTGATCACCGCCTCGTCAGGCCATGTGGGCGCCGGTGTCGACCTGGTCGGACAGACCGGCGCGGCGCTGGAACGGATCGTGGTCCAGGTGGCGGAGATCTCGAACCTCGTGGGCGAGATCGCGGCTTCGGCGGAGGAGCAGGCCACGGGCATCAACGAGGTCAACCTGGCCGTCAACCAGATGGACCAGATGACCCAGCAGAACGCCGCCATGGTGGAGGAATCGACCGCCGCCAGCCACAGCCTGGCCGGCGAGGCGCAGGAACTGAACCGGCTGGTGTCGCGGTTCCAGCTCGGCGCGGCGTCGGCCGCCGCACGCCGTCCCGAGCGCCCGGCCCAGCGTCCACCCGCGCGCCACGCCGCCGCGCAGATGCGCACGGTCGGCCGCGGCGGAGCGGCCCTGAAGCACGACCCCGCCGCCGACGTCGACGGCTGGGAAGAGTTCTGAGGCTCCCATGGTCATCGAACCGATCCGCAGCGATGCGCAACGCGAGCTCGTCTCCTTCAAGACCGGCCAGCTGGCCTGCGGCGTCGACATCATGGCCGTGCGCGAGATTCGCGGCTGGACCCCGGCGACACCCCTGCCCCATGCGCCCGAGCACGTGCACGGCGTCATCAACCTGCGCGGCGAGGTGCTGCCGATCCTCGATCTCGGTGGGCGGCTGGGCATGGGGGCGGCGGAGCCGACCGATCGCCACGCCATCATCGTGGCCTCTATCCGGGGGCGGATGGTGGGCCTCCTTGTGGACGCGGTATCCGATATCCTGACCGTCGACAGGGCCGCCATCCAGCCCGCCCCGGCGGATGCCCGCGGGCCGGCGGCTTTCGTCGAAGGCCTGCTGCCCTCCGAGGCCGGGATGCTGAGCATCATCGCGCTCGACAGCCTTGTGTCCGACGCGCCGGTCGCCGCGGCCTGACGCGGCTGCGGCGCCGGCCTCGACCCGCCTGTCCGAGTTCCGGGACTCGACTCCGCCGCCCTCGCGGGTGTTCTATGGTCCAGCTTTGCCCGGGGGGGTCTGTCGTGAAGTTGCGTGAGTATTATGTGCAGCCCGAGCGTCGGGGCGGCTGGGTGGTGAAGAACAACGGCTTCGCCATCAGCCAGTCCGGCAGCGAAGCCGAGGCGGCCGAGACCGCGCGGCGCATCGCTTTCAGTGAATGGCGCAACGTGAAGGTGGACAGTCAGGTCCACGTCTACCGGCCCGACGGCCGGTTCCGCACCGACTGGTTCTTCGGCGCGTCCGAGCCCCGCTACCCCTGAACCCCGCTCACTCCGGGCTGAACAGCATCCGCACCAGGTCCCGGTAGGCAAGGATCTGCCGGCCCAGCGCCTCGGCGTCGCCGGTCGCCTTGGCGATGGCCAGGCCGCCGATGCCGTTGGCGATGAACAGGTCCGCCAGGGCGTCGAGGTCCACGGCGCCCCGAGGCGGGTACCGCTCGGCGATCTGGCGCAGCCAGGCGACGGCGTCCCGGCGCCAACCCGCCACGCCCTCGGCGTTCATGCGCGCGATCTCCCGGGCGAAGGCCTTCTCCTGGAACGCCACCATGGCGACGATGCAGCCCGGCAGGGTTCCGGCGATGGACGTCATTTCCTCGGCGTAGAGCCTCAGGAAGACGAGGTAGCTGTGCAGGGGGTCGTCGGTCAGGTCCCGCGCCCGGGCCGCCAGTCCGTCCATCATCGCGGCGTTGTTGGACAGGTAGCGCTCCAGCATCTGCCGGGCGAGGTCGTTCTTGTCGCGGAAGTGGTAGAAGAAGCCGCTCTTGGTGATCCCCGCCGCCTCGACCAGTTCCTCGATGCAGGTGGCGGCGAAGCCCTTCTCGATCACCGCCTCATAGGCGAGGTCGAGCAGCCGCTCCCGCGTCCGCGCGCCCTTCGTCGGGGCGGACACCTCGGCCGGTTGCTGTACCGGCGGTGCAGTTTTCTCGAGGATGCGCGTCGTCATGGCTCCCTCCCATAACACGGGTCGGCAGCCACTCCCTTACAACCATGGCGGTTTTTCGTCGACGCCGGAACCGACCGCGCGACCGCTGGATGCAGCGCCTGCATGTCTGTTTGTTCCCGGTCCCCGCATCGATGGAGGTTATCGTGCAGATCAAGGACCATTCCGGTCTCGAATACTCCGGCGCCGGCCATACGGCGCTCGACCACTACCTTGCCGGCCTGACCGAGTTTCAACGCTACACGGGCGACCCGGTCGCGGCCATGGATCGGGCCCTGGCCGACAGCCCCGACTTCGCCATGGCGTACATGGCCAAGGCCTACATGCTGGCCATCGGCACCAACCCGTCCGTGCAGCAGATGGCCGGCGTCGCCTACGAGGCCGCGTCGGGCCTGCCCATGAATGAGCGCGAGCGCGCCCACCTGAAAGTCCTGGGCCTGTTCTTCTCCGGCGAGATCCGGGCCGCCGGGCGGGTGCTCGAGGACATTGCGATCGCGTGGCCCCGCGACGTGCTGGCGCTGCAGGTCGGCCAGCTGGCCGATTTCCTGGTCGGCGACTCCCGCATGCTGCGCGACCGCATCGCCCGCGCGTTGCCGGCGTGGTCGCCGGCCATGCCCGACTGGCACGCCGTGCAGTCGCTCCTGGCCTTCGGCCTGGAAGAGTGCGGCGACTATGCCCGCGCCGAGGCGGCGGGCCTGGAATCCCTGGCCCACGACCGGCGGAACACCTGGGCCCACCATGCGGTCGCCCACTGCTTCGAGATGCAGGGCCGCCGCCGCGAAGGGGCCGCGTGGATGCGCTCGCTGATGCCCGACTGGTCCGTCGACAGCAGCTTCGCCGTCCACAACAGCTGGCACCTGGCGCTCTTCCACCTCGGCCTCGGCGAGATCGACGAGACCCTGCGGCTCTACGACGGCCCGATCTACGGGACGCCGTCGGACATGGACTTCGACATGGTGGACGCTTCGGCCATGCTGTGGCGGCTGCACCTGCGCGGGATTGACGTGGGCGACCGGTGGCAGGCCATC
>Ga0196970_1002144_pt1 | contig 10941 bp, 5 predicted proteins | sample S1v_513CmetaG_FD_148672 | JGI IMG/M metagenome (GOLD analysis project Ga0196970, IMG submission 148672) | Soil microbial communities from Anza Borrego desert, Southern California, United States - S1+v_5-13C | ecosystem: Environmental > Terrestrial > Soil > Desert | place: USA: California... | reverse complement strand
CCGGTGCCGGTGGCCGTTGGGGAAGCACATCCCCAACGGCCACCGGCACCGGCCGCAAGGTCTCCCGCCCCGCCGCTTCCGCTGCGGCCGGCACAGTCCGGTGCGAGCGGAACCGCTCACGCCAGGACCGCACCTCCCGGAAGAACCCGGGCGCCCCGTCCTCCCGCCCCCAGCGGAGCCAGGCAAAACGGTACCGGGCCAGCACCGCCACGAACAGCGTGACCAAAAGCGCCTGGGCCAGCCAGCCCAGCGGCTCGCCGAGGCTGAGCAACGGCCCGGTCAGCCCCAGCGCCAGCGCCAGCACTGCAAGCAGCACCACCTGGGAAATCAACGCGCCCGCCGCCTTGATCAGGGCGCCCCGGGCGACCCGCAGCCCTGACGGATGCCACAGCCCCAGCACCGCCCACAGCGGCGCCAGCCCCAGCATCGCCAGCAGCACGAACTGATAGTACAGCACCCCGCCAGCCAGCAGCAGCATGGCCACCGTCCAGACCACACCGAGCAGCAGGCTGACCAACGTCAGCATGAACCGCCGGGGCAGGTAATCCTGCACCAGACGCTCCTCGTACTGGTGAAAGTCCGAGAGCCGGGTGGCAAAGTCCATGCGGGACAGATACCAGTTCTCCCGGGCGGTGGGCGTCATGGCCAGCCACTTGCCGCCCTGGACATCATCATCCAGATAGGCGGCCTTTTCCGCCGCCCCCGCCGAAAACTCGCCCTCGACCCAGGGGTCGAAGACCAGCGCCCGCCAGGCGCCTTCGCCGGCAGCGCGCACCAGCCGTTCCGAAGGGGTGCCCTGTCCGCTGGAAGGCGCGGCCACGGCCGCCACACCGCCAACCAGTTCAACACCCAGGCCCCGGGCAGCCCCGGCGCCCGCCACCAGGAACGATGGCGCCGCCGCCACAATCACATACATGCCAACCAGCAGCACCGCACCGCCGGCCAGCACCCGGAACGCCTTGTCGCGCCGCCCCCGGACCGCCCAGTACCAGAGCGCAACCGCCCCGGTAATGGCCAGCCCCGCCCGCACCAGCCATCCAGCACGGTCCATCACGGCCGACATCGCACGCCCGGCAGCCGACACCACAGGCGTCACCGCTTCATAGTAAAGCGCATACTCCACCGAGCGAATGCCCAGTTTGACGGTCCAGGCCTTGCCCACCTGCATCAGGTTCATCAAATAATACAGACGCCCAATGGTCTCGGGGAACGTCTTGACACCGCCGTAGGTGTAGTTCCAGACGGAGTAGCGGTCATAGAGCGGCTTTTTGGTCCAGTCGACCATCGCCTCAGGCGGATCGGGCAGAAAGTCGTCGCTGGCCAGGGCCGGCCGGGCCGGGACCACCAGCAGAAAGAGCAGCGCGCAAAGAACGACCCACCGAAGCGCCCTCATGACCGGCCCTCCGACGTGCTCCGGGGACGGGTGTCGAAGGCGGCCGCCAGGTGCGGGAAGACCGCGTCAATGCTGACGACGCCCACCCGTCCATCCAGGTCCTGCATCAGGGCCTGGCCGGTCTCCAGGCCGCGCACGGCCAGGATATTCTCTTCCTCGGGCTGCAAGTTAAGCAGCTCCAGCACCCGGGCAATCTCCTCCTGGTCGTGAGACCGGAAGATGAACTTGACGCCGATGTTGTTCTTGATGCGCTCATCGAGCAGGTCGGCCACGTTCTGGCTGATCAAATAGACGGCGTTGTTCATGGCGCGCCCCGTCCGCAGCAGATGGCTGACCAACGCCCGCCCCTGGTTGCTGGAGAGCAGCGCCCACGCCTCGTCCATCAGGACAATCTTAAAGACGTCCCGCTCCTGGCGGGTAAACCTGGTGGCGAAGGCCGTAATGGCATGCATCAGGGCAACGGAGAGCAGCTCCTCCAGGGAGAACTCCTCCCGGGGCTTGCCCGGCGGCGGCATGGTAATGGACTGCAGCTGCAGCACGTTCAGCCGCCGGTCGACCCGTAGCCCGGCCTCGGTGCCGTGGCCGAAAATCAGGTTGGCGTAGGCCAGCCCGCTCACCGCCCGCAGATAATGCCCCAGCGCCGCGGCGCCCGGCATGGCAACCGCAGCCGCGGCCTCAGCCGCCCTGCCATCGGCAACGCCCTGCACACCCACCCCGCCCAGCTCCTCCAGCCGCTCAACCACCTTCATCAGGCCCGGCTGGGGCTCACGGGAAACCTCGTCGACCGCCCGCATCAGGGCCAGGAAACGGTCGTCGCCTGTGGGCACGTTGGCCAGGAAGCTGAGCAGCGAAACCGCCAGGTTGACCGTCTCTTTCCGTTCATCTTCACCGAAATCGGCGCCCAGCATGACGAACGGGTCCAGCTTGCCGCTGTCCTCCGCCCGGGGGCTGAGCGTAATGACCTCCACCTGGCCTTCCAGCTCAGGCAGCTCCGTCAGCCAGCCGGACCGCTCGCCCTTCGGGTCCAGCACCAGGGCCTTCGCCCCGCGCCAGACCACGGCCAGGTAGGTCAGCAGGTTGGCTGCAAAGGACTTGCCGCCGCCCAGCGAGCCCAGAAAGGCCACGCTGGCCGACCGGTTGATCTGCGGCGGCAGGGCCGGGTCCAGATAGACCGGCCGCTGCTGCATACCCGTGCGCCCGATGTAAGGGCCGCTCTGGTCGCCAATGGCGCGGGTGGCAAGGAACATCGACGCGGCGGCCGCCTCGGGTGGCACCCGGTGGACGTAGTCCGTCATCTGCCGTGCCGAGCCCGGAATCGCTTCCAAGAAGGCGGAGAGCTGGTCCCCGGCGGGCACGTCCAACGAGATCTGATACGCGCCCAGATGGTCGCGCAGATACTTCACCCGCTCGGTGACCTCGCGCTCCGTCGCACCCGAAACAGCACAGCAGACCGACCAGAGCACGGTCGGGAACTTCCGCTGCTTGAGGTCGTGCTCGAGCATCGCCACCTGCTCCTGCGCGTCGAGCAGGGCAATGGGCGCCTCCTCGCCGGCGCTGCGGGTATGCTTATCCTGGTCGGCAATCTCCAGCTTCTTGCGCCGGACGATGCCCAGGGCTTCTTCGTGCCCCAGGGAACCCCAGCGCAGCGAAACCTCCACCGGGAAGTGGAGTTCCTGCAGCGAGAAAAGCCACTCGCAGCCGGGGAAGACCATTTCATCGGGCAGGTCGCTCACATAGCAGAACGCCGTCATGCCTGTGCGCGCCCCGTCGCCGGTCTCCTGCGTAATGCTGACACGGCGCGGATTTCGCAGGTCAAGCTCGCCGTCGGCCAGGCGGGCCATTTCGGCCTTGTCAAAGCGGAAGTCGAGCGCGCCGTCCGGCCCTTCCATTACGACACAGTCAGGCCGGCTGGCCGGGCGCAGGGCAGGTTCCTGGCCGATGCCGCGCCAAAAGCCATGCCGAATCACCCAGGCAATGTCGGCCTCGCGAAGCCGCGTCGCCTTGACGACTCGGTTCAGCCGCTGAAAGAGGCCTTCTTCGCGCTCAAAGTAGCCGGCCAGCTCAAAGTCGAGCACGTGCGGCGGACGGAGGCCGAAGTACTCCTCCACCGCCCGCTTCGGCTCTTTCCAGAGCGATTTCAAAAAGTTGGTACCGCTGCGGGCAAACTCGTCGGGCCGGGTGGGCAGCCGCAGGGCCAGCACGTAGTCAAACTCAATGCCGGTGCGGTCGCCGCCCATTTCGCGGGCAGCGTCGAGCGCGTAGCGTTCGGCCACATGTGCGAGCGGGCCGGTCACCTCGCGGCGCAGGTGCGCCAGGTGCTCGGCCAGGGAGCGGGTATGCGGAATAATGAGCAGCTGCCCGTGGCAGTCCTCCAGGTTCCAAAAAAGCCGCGAAAAGCGCCAGAGCAGGCCCAGACGCGCGTCCTGGCTCAGGTGCTCATAGTGCTGAGGCTGAAGGCGGTACAGAAACCAGACCTCCCGGGCCCGGCTGACCACCATGTTCCGTTCGAAGTACGTGACCGGGAAGTCCACTGACATTCATTCCTTTACCACACGATATCCCACGTCGGCTGCGAGGCGGACCCGCTGGGTCTCATCCATGGGCTGCAGGCGGCTCAGCCGCTTGGGCGCGCTCCAGTACCGGACCATGGAAATGATCCAGCGATGCGGCGGTTTGCCATCGAGGCGCTGGCTGGTCAGATACCAGGCCACTGCACCCGGAATGAGGGCATAGCGCAGCACGGGCGACAGGGCGCCCACCACTCCCACCCGGCTGACCACCACCATGACCAGCAGCGCGGCGCCGAAGACGCCGACCTGGCGAAAGGTGACGGGAAAGGGCAGGCGCACCCGCTCAATCTGGTAAATCACCTGTTCAAGGTGCCAGACCTGGCGATAGGTGCGAATGCGGAGTCTGTTCTCCTGCACGGAGATCAACCTCCAATGATCCAGCGGGACAGGTTCACGGCCATATCCTTAAACGAGTCGCCGGCGAAGACAAACAGGCTGACGAGCACCGCAAAGACGGCAAAGGAGATGAACTGCGTGAACTGCCGCTTGGCCAAGTAGTAAATGGAGACCATGCCCAAGATGGGAATAAAGAGGGCGCCCACGTTGCTGGTAATCCACTGACCGATGCGCTCGCCAGGGTTAATGGGGGCGGCTTCGGCGGCCATGGCAGTCGCGGCGGGCATCAACATAGCCGCCACCAGGGCGGTGAGACGGGCAATACGCTGCTTCATAATGAAATCAAGCTCCCTTCTGGAGAATCTGCTTTACGTACCAGCGGCCATCGCGTTCGATAACCTCAATCGTATAACGCTGACGAGTGCTGACCTTGGTGACGGGATCTTCCAGCGAAACGAGCGCTTCGGCCCAGACCGCATCTCCAACCTTGCGGACGGTCAGCTCCGTAATCGCTCCAAAGACCTGGGCGCCGGCCAGCCCCTGGACCTTGGCTCCCGGCTCCAGGAAGTAGGTGACATCCGCCGCACCGCCGGCCGTGTAGGCCTTGAGGAAGCCGGTGAGCAGGGTGCGAATCTGGCCGCCCGGGTCTGCCATGACGGTGCCGGTTTCGGCCGGCTTGGGCACCGAAGATGCAGCCGGCGCCGGAACCACGGTCGGATAGTCATGCACGGCGTAGCCGTCCGGCCCGCCCATGACCGGCACGGACAAATAGATGAAGCGCTGCGTGGCGGTCGTGCCGTCAACCGTATGGATGCGGGCGGCAACCGTTACCTGCCACCTGTCCTCGGCGACGGTGGTGACCCGGTAGGGCCAGGTGCCGAGCACGGTCTGAACGGCGCTGGCAGACGAGGCCGACCAGCCGGCCTGCCGGTCGACGCTGCCGGCGAGCAGCAGGGGTTCGAGCCGTGCGGCCCGCTCTGCCTCCTGCCCGGGGGTGAAGGTGAGGTACTCATGCGCAAAGAGTGCGGCGAAGGCGGCGGGCGCCCCGGTGTCGGCAGGCGGCGGCGCGGGGGCCGCTGCATCAGCCACGGGGTCGGGCGCCATGCGCGGGGAGACGAAGAACGATGAGACGCCGCGCACCAGAATCCAGGCGATCATCAACCATAGAAACCAGCGGGCTCCCTTGAGCACGCCCACTCGGAACCCCATTCTGCGTCCTCCTAATAGTGCAACCCGTCGAAATAGAACGTACATAGAAATACTACACGAAGGTCTATACTCCCTGCCACTTTGTCTATCAGGCACCATGTGTAGAGAACGTTCGGTTACAGAATTTCTGCGGGTGAACTTGCGACGTTGGGCAATAAAGTGGTCTTGTTTGAGGCATGGTAATGGGGGTAGGGTCGCCCCTGTGATGGGTGCTGTGTACGAAGCGGTGTTGTGTCGGAATCAGATCAGCGGATGAACCTGAATGCTGCTTTGAGTATTGCGAGTACTAGAAGCAGTTCCTGGATCGAAAGATCGACAGAGAGTTTCAGTGTCTTGCACCCCCTTTCCGGGGCGCCCTCCCTATCCAGATTATCCCAAACGCTCGTTCGCTCCGAAAGAGAGAACCGTTCGACTACATTCGACGGCGAAGTTCGGCAAAAACAAAAGCGCCAGAGACCCTGCTCTTGGGCTCTCTGGCGCTTCATCTATTTACTCGGCGCTCGGCCCGCCGTCACTGGCCCCGCCGCCGCTATTCTTCCCCTTCCCCCGGCCCTCCCTGGCAGCGGCGATCCGCTTCTTCGCAGCCGCCTTCGCCTCGGCCTTGGCGGCCTCCTCCTCGGCCCGGGCGGCCAACTTTTCCGGGTCGGCGGCGCCGCGCCGCTTGGGCCCTGCCGCCTTGATCTGCACGGCCAGACAAGGCCGACCTTCCTGATCCAGGCTCGGCTCATACCGAGCCGACACCGTCGTAACGGGCCGCAGATCGGGGGACTGCTCGAGCGCCGCCCCGAAGTGGGTGGTAAAGGTGCCGTCGGCATTCACCTTCACCTCGATGGCGCCCTCCTCTGTCGCGCTGGCCGCATAGACCAAGATCAGGCCCAACGCATCGTTGGTGCTGGTCGTAATCCAGGGCTGGTTCGCGTCGAAGCCCTGCTCAGCGACATAGGCCCGAAATTCCTCGCAGGCCTCCACGTTGGACTTCACATGCCCGTGCCGGTTGACGGTCAGCGCGGGCCGCTGCCGCCGGGAGCCGGAGACCGTGTTGAAAACCGTCTTCACCTTAGTAACCTTGCCGTTCAGGGGCAGCTGGCGGTAAAACAGCTTCTTCGACATCCGTCATACCCTCCATACATGCAGTTTTTCAACCAAATATAGAATCAACCTTGTAGATTGAACATTAGCATGATGCACCCTATATTGTCAACATATCCCAGGGCTATTTTCCCAAAAAAGTTTTGACCTGCCAGCGGTCGTGCACGGCGGGGCCACCAAGCCAGGTGCATGCATATACATGCAGTCGTCAGATGGCAGGACATGCGTTCGAACGGGGCCGGAAATGGCACGCGGGCACGGCCTGGCACGCGATTGCAGGGGGTGTCACCACCCCCTGCGACCCCCTCCCATATGGGGCCATTTTCCACCCCAATGCATCACCGGCCGTCATCTTCAGCGAACTTTTTCCAGCTTTTTTAATCTTTATCAACCGTTTTTTATCTTTATCAATCCGCAACGACCGGCGGCCAGATGCCAGGGGAGAACGAAAGGTCCCCGCGCGCAAGCGACGCCAGACCAACGGCGGCAAGGGACGCCGACCGCTTGCACTCGATTTCCTCCGGCGCACAAAGAAATCGAGCGCCGGCCATCGTTTTCAGACAGATGCATACTTTTTCAAGCAAAATCAATCTTTATCAATCCGCACCAAACTTTTTCATACTTTTTCATGCTTTTTCAAACCGCACGGAGCAATCGTCAAAACAGGCAACAGGCGTGGAGCAATCCACAACCTGTTGCCTGTATTCGCTACCCCAGCACGAGCAGCGTCAGCGCATCACGCCGCACCGCAGGCAGGCGGGCCGGCGGCAGAGGCCGCAAACGGATATGATCAGGCCTCCCCCTGCAAGAAGTGTCACTGGCGGTTCTGACCCATCCTGGCAGATTAGCTGACCCACGGAGGTGGGGGTAAGGTCAGGGGCAGATGGCTTCGGTAACCATGGCGTCATCGGAATGGGACATTATTACCGCGGATTATGGGATTATCGGATTGTGGGATTGTGGGATTGGACCGGAAAACGTTTGAACTGGTTGCAGCTCATGCACTTCAGGGGTTTCACCGACCGACAGGACATTCATTGTTTCAATCTGCGTAATCCCATAATCCGCGTAATCTGCGGTAAAGTGTCCGGTTTCCATAACCCCGACCCGCAGGCCACAACTGCACACGTTCGGCACCGTCCGGGAGTGCCAAGGGCCAGATACCCTCTGGTGGTATGATCCACCAAACCGCGATAAGCGGGTCAAATTCCGGGCTCTTCGCCAGGTTTCTTGCTAGTACAAACGAAGAGCACACGATTCATCTAGGACGTGTGCTCTCAGATTCCCTACCCAAAGAAGATACCGGTCGGATCAGCGTTCACTTCGGTTAACAGCCTGGCCAGGTCGGGAGATGGATCAACATCATCGTATGAGTGCCAGTGGCAGTTACGGTCGGCACCCACTGGAGATATGACCGCAACGTATCTCCTGGCTCCGGACCCCAGACAGGGATCCACAGGGTTTCAGATCGATTTTGAGCACGGTGATAGGCGTCGCGTGCTCAAAATGCGTCTGGAACCTGCTCCAGTAGCCTGGTTTTCCCGAAACTGGGCTACTTCAGCGGGGTTCGGATCGATTTTGAGGGCCCTGTTCGACGTCGCTTGCTCAAAATGTGTCCCACGCGACCTGCACGGAAGTGCGTGCACGAAATCTGGCGGTGAGGCAATTCCGACCGCCAGTGACAGCAGACCAGAAAAGCCCATCTCAGGGCTCGTTCGATCCATCTTGGTACGGGTCAGCGGCCGGGCCTCCGACCAAGATGGACCGAAGCCCCGAAGGCCCTCCAAGCGACGGTCCATCAATCAGGGAACGCCTCGCTCAATTATGCACTCACACAAATATCCGCCTATACGGAACTATTAGATGACCCAAAAGGACTGCAATCACTCGTTCCAGAATACGTGACCCGTTCCCGCACCGGCCCAGGCCCGTCCTACCCCGCCCAGACCTGAAAGGAGACCTGCCCGCATGCGAACCCGGCTCTTCCATCGTCTCGCGGCAACGCTCGCCCTGACAGCTATCATCGCGAGCTTCACCGCCAGTTCGGCGGCAGCCGCCCCGGCCCGACCTGCAAAAGGCGCCCCTCCCTCTACCATTGTCGGCACCAAAAAGGGCTCCAAGCTGGACGCCCTGACCGCCCCCAGCGTCGCCTCCTTCGCGGCCCCGGCCAGACCCAACCTGCGGGCCCAGCACCGGGCCCAGGCCGAGCTGAACCAGATCAAAAACCAGCCCTACGTCCCGGGCCAGCTCATCATCAAGTATAAGAAAAACGTCACCGCGGCCCAGGCCGCGGCCGTCCGCAATGAAATCAAAGGCACCACCCTCCGCAAACTTGACGGCGGAGCCGAACTCATCCAACTCGCCCCCGGCGTCAGCGCCCTCTCCGTCTCCAAAAGCGTGGCCCGCAAAACGGAAATCGAATACGCCGAACCCAACTACATCATCACCAAATTCGACGTCACGCCCACCGATGCGCTCTTTGGCCAGCTCTGGGGCCTGAAGAACACCGGCCAAACCGCCGGCACCGACGGCCCGGGCACCGCCGGCATCGACATCAAGGCGCCCCTGGCCTGGGAGACCACCCAGGGCGACAGCGACCTCGTCGTCGCCGTTATAGATGAAGGCATCGACTTCTCCCACCCTGACCTGGCCGGCCGCGCCTGGGTCAACGAAAACGAAGTCCCCGGCGACGGCATCGACAACGACGACAACGGCTACATCGATGACATCAACGGCTGGGACTTCGCCCATGACGACAACACCGTCTTCGACGTCATCGACGGCGACCAGCACGGCACCCACGTGGCCGGCACCATCGCGGCCAGCATGGACAGCCTGGGCGTGGTGGGCGTGGCGCCGAACGTCAAGATCGCCAGCCTGAAGTTCCTGACCGACACCGCCCCCAACGATACCGCCAACGCCATCGAAGCGATCGCATACGCCCGCAAAATGGGCTTCAAAATCATCAACAACTCCTGGGGCCAGTACGCCTACAGCCAGGCGCTCAAGGAGGCGATCGAATCCTCCTACGATACGCTCTTTGTCGCCGCCGCCGGCAACGCCTCCTACGACATGGACAACCCCATGAATATCAAGGCCTACCCGGCCGCGCTCGACCTGCCCAACGTCATTTCGGTGGCGGGTATCGACAACCGGGGCGACCTGGGCTGGTACTCCAACTGGGGCGCCACCACCGTCGACGTGGCCGCGCCCGGCAGCCAGATCTTCAGCACCTTCCCCATGAACCACATCCTCCGGGGCGCCGCCATCACCAACCAGACGGCTGCCTACAAGACCGTCACCCTCGGCTTCGGCCTGGAGGATCTGACCACCAACGTCCAGCGCACGACGCTGGTGGACAGCGTCCTCTTCTACTTCGGCGCCGACGAAACGACGCCCATTACCGTCATTTTGGATGATGAATCGACCAGCGACCCCACTGGCACCGCCTACCCCAGCATGCGGGATGAGTTCGAGGCGGCCCTGAGCGGTCGGGCGAACGTCACCTATCACCAGCTCGCTCACGACGCGGCGATCACCAGCGACCTGCTCAACCCCAGCCATATCGTCTTCTGGACGACCGGGCAGGCCCTGGGCGCCAACCATGCGGAGTACCGGACCCTGACCGGCGCTGACCTGACCAACATCGCCGCCTACCTCAACGCCGGCGGCCGACTCTTCCTGAGCGGTCAGGATGCGCTCTACGGCAGCGAGCTGGAGAGTGTCGTCACCGACATGCTCGGTGTGGACTGGCAGGACGAAGGAGCGACCGACACCCAACTGCAGGGCGTCTCCGCCTCCCTCTTTGACAACCAGACCTTCACCCTGCACGACTGGCCCGAGACCTACCGCGACTACCTGGAGCCCAACCCGGCTGTGGCTACGGCCCGGCGGGTCCTCACCTGGCCGCAGGGCGGCGCGGCGAAGTTCGAGTACATGAGCGGCACCTCCATGGCCTCGCCGCACGTGGCCGGCGTGGCTGCGCTGATCAAGAGCGTCAACCAGAACATGACCCCCGCGCAGATTCGGGAGCGGATCATCAACACCGTCACGCCGCTGCCCGACCTGGCCTACAAGACCGTCTCGGGCGGTATGGTCGACGCCGCCAAGGCGCTGGCCTACAGCCCCGACAACGACGTGCCCGGCGTGCCCTTCCCCCACTGGGGGGCAGAAGTGATGGACGAACTGGACGGCGCCACCAATACGGATATGGATGACGTCTATGCCGTTCCCCTCGAAGCGGGCCAGCCGATTCGGGCCACGCTGACCGGCGCCGATGCCACCGACTACGACCTGTACATCTACATGCCCGGCACCCCCACCGTCAACGACGTGGCCTACATT
>Ga0196970_1002143_pt1 | contig 10944 bp, 9 predicted proteins | sample S1v_513CmetaG_FD_148672 | JGI IMG/M metagenome (GOLD analysis project Ga0196970, IMG submission 148672) | Soil microbial communities from Anza Borrego desert, Southern California, United States - S1+v_5-13C | ecosystem: Environmental > Terrestrial > Soil > Desert | place: USA: California... | reverse complement strand
GTCGCCGGGTACGACCTCGACGAGGGGCGCCGGGCCGCCTTCACGGCGGCGGTGCCGGGCGGCCTCGCCTGTGCCGGGCCGGAGGAGATGCTGGCCGCGCTGAAGGCGCCGCGCGTCGTGCTGCTGATGGTGCCGGCCGGGCCGGCGGTGGACGCGCTGCTCGGCTCGCTGCTGCCGGCGCTCGAAGCCGGCGACGTGCTGATCGACGGCGGCAACTCGCATTACGCCGACACCCGCCGCCGCGCCGCGCAGGCGGCCGAGGCCGGGGTGCACTTCGTCGGCCTCGGCGTGTCGGGCGGCGAGGAGGGGGCGCGGCACGGCCCGGCGCTGATGGCCGGCGGCACGCCGGAGGGGATCGGGCGCGTGGCGCCGCTGCTCCAGGCCATCGCCGCGCGCGCGGGCGACGGCGCGCCGTGCTTCGCCCGCGTCGGGCCGGACGGCGCCGGCCACTTCGTGAAGATGATCCACAACGGCATCGAATACGCCGACATGCAGCTGATCGCCGAGGGCTATCACCTGCTGCACGCCCTCGGCGGCCTGTCGTACGAGCGGCTGGCGGAGACCTTCGCGGAGTGGAACCGCGGCGAGCTGGCCTCCTACCTGATGGAGATCACCACCGACATCCTGCGCACCTCCGACCCGGAGACCGGCGGCCCGATCCTGGAGGTCATCCAGGACGCCGCCGGGCAGAAGGGCACCGGCCACTGGGCGACCACCACCGCCATGGAGCTGGGCATGCCCGCCCCGACCATCGCCGAGGCGGTACACGCCCGCTGCCTGTCGGCGCTGAAGGCCGAGCGGCTGCGCGCCGCCGACGCCTTCCCGCCGCCCCCGGCCGCCGCGGTGCCGGGCGACCTCGTAGAGGCGGTCGGCGACGCGCTGCTGTGCGGGCGGATCGCCGTCTACGCCCAGGGCTTCGCGGTGATCGCGGCGGGCAGCGCGCGGTTCGGCTGGGACGTCGATCTGGCGGCGGTCGCCTCGGTGTGGCGGGGCGGGTGCATCATCCGCGCGCGGCTGGTCGACCGCATCCTCGCCGCGCTGACCCGCGCGCCGAACCTGCCCAACCTGATGTTCGACCCGGACATCGCCGACCTGCTGGCGCGCGGCGAGGCCGGCTGGCGCCGCACGGTCGGCGCCGCGGTGGCCGCCGGGCAGCCGGTGCCGGCGATGGCGTCGGCGCTGGCCTACTGGGACGGCTACCGCAGCGGCCGGCTGTGGGCGAACATGATCCAGGCGCAGCGCGACTATTTCGGCGCGCACGGCTACGAGCGCACCGACCGGCCCGGCATGGTGCACACGCAGTGGACGCCGTAGGTTGGGTTGAGCCGCAGGCGAAGCCCAACACCTCGGCGACGCCGTCACGTTGGGCTTCGCTGCGCTCAACCCAACCTACGGGCTCGCGTTCCGGTCAGGGCGGCGCCTTCACCTCCACCGGGATGGCGGCGTAGTAGGCCGACAGGTCGTCGATGTCCTGCTCGCTGAGCGACGGCACCACGAGCGACATCATCTCGTTGCGCCGCGCCCCGGTCTTGTAGTCGGTCAGCGCCTTCTTCAGGTACAGCTCCTGCTGACCGGCGAGGTTCGGCGCCTGCGGGATCTTCGCCATGCCGTCCATGCCGTGACAGGTCTGGCACTGCATGGCCTTGCGCTTGCCCGCCTGCGGGTCGCCGGCCTGCGCCAGCCCCGGCCACAGCGCCAGCAGCAGGCCGGCCGCCGCGAGGCGGACGGCCGGCCGCGAGGGGAGACGCACCCTCATCGCTGGTAGGAGATCCGGTAGATGGCGCCCGCCAGGTCGTCGGACACCAGCATCGAGCCGTCGGGCAGCACGGCGACGTCCGTCGGCCGCCCCAGGTACTCGCCGTCCTTGGTCTTCCACCCGTCGGCGAAGACCTCGGTCTTGTCGGCGGTGCCGTCCGGCTTCAGGCTGGTGAACATGATGCGCGCACCCACCGGCGTGGTGCGGTTCCACGACCCGTGCTGGGCGGAGAAGATGCCGCCCCGGTACTTCGTCGGGAACTGGTTGCCGTTGTAGAAGGTCATGCCGAGGTCGGCGGCGTGCGCGTCCATCTCGACCTGCGGGAAGACGACGTTGGCCGGCGCCTGCTGGTCCTTGTACTCGGCCGTGCGGACCTTGCTGCCGCCGTAGTAGGGGAAGCCGAAGTGCAGCCCCGGCTTGTCGGCCCGGTTCAGCTCGCCCGGCGGGATGTCGTCGCCCATGCCGTCCACCTGGTTGTCGGTGAACCACAGCGACTTGTCCTTCGGGTTGAAGTCCATGCCGACCGAGTTGCGGATGCCCCAGGCGAAGACCTCGCGGTTCTTGCCCTCGCGGTCCATGCGGACGATGCCGCCGATGCCGACCTCCTTGTAGAGGTCCATCTTCTCCGGCGCGAAGACGTTGAAGGGCTGCCCCAGGGTTATGTAGAGCTTGTCGTCCGGGCCGACGCGGCAGACGCGGGCGGTGTGGTTGTAGCTCTCCTCCTCCTTGGGGATCAGTTCGCCGCCCTTGACCACCTGGAAGGCGGCGACGTCGGCACCTTCGTAGAAGAACTCGGCCGCCGGGAAGATCAGCACGCGGTTCTGCTCGGCGATGAACAGGAAGCCGTCCTTCGAGAAGCAGACGCCGTTCGGCACCGAGAAGTTGATCGACGGCGCGAACGGCTTCACCTCGTCGGCGACGCGGTCCTTGTCGCGGTCGGTGACGGCGTAGACCTTGGTTTTGCGGGTGCCGACGAACAGCGCGACACCCTGCGGCCCGACCGCCATGTGGCGGGCGTCGGGGACGATGGCGTACAGCGAGATCTTGAAGCCCTGCGGCAGCTTGATCTGCGACAGCGTCTTCTTGATGGCCTCGGCCTTCGGGCCGGTCTGCGGGATGGTCGGGATGTCCGTCATCTCGCCCGTGGTGCGGAAGTTGCCGAGCTTCTCCAGGTTGCCCGGCGGGCTCTGCGTGTCCTGCGCCCAGGCGGGCAATGCGAAACACAGGGCCGCCACGGAAACGGCGGCCTTCAACACGGCTTTCATGGTCTTCCTCCCCCTTTTTGGTCCGTCCTGACGGTGTTCGTTCAAACGTTCGCTGGGACAGCCGGAGGCGTCCTCGGTCCCTTGCGGGACAGGGGCGGGCACGCTCGATTGTTTGCCGTGTCAGGTGGAGAAAGACTGTCGTTCGCGCTGTCCGAACGGCAAGGGAAACGATGGTCCTATGAAGCTCCAGCGGGGCAATCCACAGGGATGCCTCGGAGGAGCTTCAGCGGGTCAGCGAGGCCAGCGGGAACGCCGGGTCCGCCGCCTGTTCGGGCGTCAGCGGCACCTTCCGGTCGAGGAGCTTGCGGCCCAGCATGTGGTCCTGCGGCCGGTTCAGGGAGTCGATGGCCAGCAACGCGCCGTCGCGGAAGTAGAAGGCGGAGGAGCGCCGTTCCGCCGGCTCGCCGCGCAGGACGACCTGATCGTACCCGGCCGACAGCCCGGCGATCTGCAGCTTCACGTCGTACTGGTCCGACCAGAACCACGGTGCGGCCGTGAAGGGCCGCTCGCGCCCCAGCAGCGCCGCCGCCGCGGACTTCCCCATCTCGACGGCGTTCTGCACGGACTCCAGGCGCAGCACGCCCTGCGCCCCGCGCCGCACCGTGCAGTCGCCGACCGCGACGATGGCGGGATCGTCGGTGCGCCCGCAGTCGTCCACCACCACGCCGCCGTCGCAGGCGAGGCCACTGGCGGCGGCCAGTTCCGCGTTCGGGATGATGCCGATGCCGACCACCACCACGTCGGCCGGGTGCCGGCCGCCGTCGGCGGTGCGCACCGCGGCGACGCGGCCGTCCCGGCCCTCCAGTTCCACCACCTTGGCGCCGAGATGCACGGTGACGCCGTGGGCGCGGTGCAGCCCGGCGAAGACCTCCGCCAGGAACGGCGTGGCTGAGCGCGCCAGCAGGCGGTCCGCCGCTTCCAGCACGGTGACCTCGCGGCCGAGCTTGCGCGCCACCGCCGCGACCTCCAGCCCGATGAAGCCGCCGCCGATCACCACGACGCGCTCGGCGCCCTCCAGCGCCGCGCGCAGCCGCCGCGCGTCGCCCAGCGTGCGCAGGCCCAGCACGCTTTCCAGGTCGGCGCCCGGCACCGGCAGCGGCCGTCCGTGCGCCCCGGTGGCGAGCGCCAGCCCGCGGTAGGGCAGGGTGCGCCCGTCGCTCAGCGTCACGCGCCGCGCCGCCCGGTCGATGCCGGTCACCCGCTCGCCGGTGAACAGGTCGATGCCGTGCTTCTCGAAGAACTCAGGACCGCGGATGGCGATCTGCGCCTCGTCCATGGCGCCGGTCAGCATCGCCTTGGACAGCGGCGGCCGGTGGTAGGGGGCCTGCGGCTCTTCGCCGATCAGGGTCAGCGGGCCGTCCCAGCCCTCGGCGCGCAGGGACTCGGCGACCTGCAGGCCGCCCTGTCCCGCCCCGACGACGATCATTCCCGGCGCGGCCGTCATCAGCTCTGCACCTCCGGCAGGCGCAGCACGAGGCCGTCGAGCGCCTCGCTCACCTTGAGCTGGCAGGACAGCCGGCTGTTGGGCAGCCGTTCGGCGGCGGTGCAGTCCAGCATCGCCTCTTCGGTCTCGCCGGGCGGGGGCAGCGAATCGACGAACGCCTCGTCCACGTAGCAGTGGCAGGTGGCGCAGGCGCAGGAGCCGCCGCACTCCGCCTCGATGCCCTCGACGCCGTTCTGCACGGCGCCCTGCATGACGGTCCAGCCGACCGGGATGTCGACGACCAGACGCTCGCCGGAGTGTTCGATGAAGGTGATCTTCGCCATGGTGCTGCTCTCTTGTGAAAGGGCTTGGGTCCTCACGCCGTCAACCCGGACTTTGCAAGGTCGGCGCGCGGTGGCCCGGGTCAAGGGCGTTTCCGCTCCGTGGAAAAGCGCTCACGCCCAGGTGACGGCCAGATCCAGGCGGGTCGGGCTGCGGAAGGTGGTGGAGGGCATCCAGGGCAGCTGGTCCTGCACCCGCTCGAAATCCGGCACGCGCCGCAGCAGCTCCTCGAAGGCGACGCGCGAGGCGAGGCGCGCGAAGGCGGTGCCCAGGCAGGCGTGCACGCCGCCGCCGAAGCCCAGATGGCCCTTCGGCTTGCGGTCGATGTCGTAGATGTGGGCGTCGGGAAAACGCCGCTCGTCGCGGTTGCCGGACCCGTAAGCGAGGCAGACGAAGTCGCCCGCCCGCATGGTCTGGCCGTGCAGCGTCACGTCCCGTTGCAGGCAGCGGCGGAAGCGCTGGGCCGAGGTGTTGTAGCGCAGCGACTCCTCCACCGCGTCGGGGATCAGCGCCGGGTTGGCGGCCAGCCGGCGGCGCGCGTCGGCGTGGCCGGCGAGGTTGTAGGCGAACATGGTCAGGAAGCCCGACAGGGACTCGATGCCGGCCATGATGAGCGTGGTGACGGTCATCTGCACCTCACGCTCGGCCAGCTTCTCGCCGTTCACCTCGGCCTGGATCAGCGCGGTGATCAGGTCGTCGCCCGGCTCGCGCGTGCGCAGCTCGACGAGGCTCTTGGCGTACTCGCCCATCCACTGGAAGGCGGCGAGGTGCTCCGGCCCTTTCTGCCGGGTGCGCGGGTCGGACTGCACCATCAGCACGGCCTTGTCGCGCACCATCCGCTCGTTGTCGCGCGGCAGGTTGAACAGGCCGAACAGCACGTCCACCGTGACCTTGGCAGAGAAGTCGTTGACGAAGTCGAAGGTCCTCTCGCCCTGCACCGCGTCCAGCGCCCGGTTGGCCGAGGCGCGCACCGGCTCCACCAGCCCCTCCACCGCCTTCCTGGTGAAGGCGAACTGGACGATGCCGCGCAGGCGGTCGTGGCGCGGCGGGTCGGTGGTGCCCAGCGTGTTGCCGGCGCGGTTGGGCATCTCGTCCATCAGGTTGCCCTTGGCCGAGGAATAGGTTTCCCAGTCGTTCAGCGCGGTGACGATGTCGTCGTAGCGCGACAGCACCCACATGTTCGCTTCCTCGCTCCAGAAGCACGGGTATTCGTCGCGCAGGGTCTTGTAGAACGGGAAGGGGTCGGCGTCGATGGCCGGCGAATACGGGTCGAAACGGAACATCCGCGTTTCCTCCATCATCCCCTGGGGATGTGTCTTGTTCCGCCCAGGATGACTCCTCCCGCCCCGCGGCGGAATGGACGATGGGGCGGAAGACTTGTACTATTCGGACATAATCAGTGGAGCGGAGGATGTGGGGTGGAGGCCAGGGGTGCGGCGGAGATTCCCCGGTTCGCGCTGTACGGCGAGGAGACGCCGGGCGCCGCCGACGCCGGCTTCGTCCACGTCGAGGACATCCGCAGCCGCAGCCGCCTGTACAATTGGGAGATCCGCCCGCACACCCATCGCGGCCTGTTCCAGACCGTGGTGCTGCTGGACGGCGGGGCGCGCGTGCAGTTGGACGACCGCGCCGCGGAGGTGACGGGGCCGCACGCCGTCGTCATTCCGCCGGCCTCCGTGCACGCCTTCCAGTTCCAGCCCGACAGCCACGGCTATGTCCTGACGGTGGCGGAGGCGATGCTGTTCCAGGGCTCCGGCGTGCAGAGCCGGCCGCTGTTCGAGGCGCTGTTCCTGGAGCCGGTCATCGTCGATCTCTCCCACGATCCGGAGGCCCCCGGCCGCATCGACGCGCTGTTCGGGCACCTGATGGCGGAGGCGCGCTGGCGCCAGCCCGGGCAGGGGCTGATGTCGGAGTGGCTGGTCGGCGCCGTGCTGCTGATGATCGAGCGGCAACGCACGCCGCGCACCGCTTCCACGTCCGAGCGTGCCCGCGCGGCGCTGTTCGCCCGCTTCCGCGGGCTGGTCGAGGAGCACTACGCCGAGCACTGGCCGATCCCCCGCTACGCCAACGCGCTGGGCGTGACGGAGCGGCAGCTCAACCGGCTGTGCCGGCTGCACGGCGACCGCTCGGCCTTCGAGGTGGTGCAGGACCGTTTGCTGCTGGAGGCGCGGCGGCGGCTGATCTACATCGCCGCCCCCGTGTCGCTGCTGGCCTATGAACTGGGGTTCGAGGACCCCGCCTATTTCAGCCGCTTCTTCAAGAAGCTCACCGGCCTGACCCCGGCCGCCTTCCGACGCCGGCACGGCGGGGTGTAGGCCTCTCCCCCTTTCACAGTCGCAGTACACGCAAGCCCTTCTCCCCTTGCGGGAGAAGGGCTTGCGTGTATGCCGCGGGCGCCCGGCGCGTATTTTCGGATTGAGTTCACTTTTTTCGTATTGTGCGCGAAACTGCGCGCGCTTATGGTCATGACGTACACGAACAATGCGCCATCCGAACGGCTGGCGGAAACAAACGATCAAAGGGGAGGGGATGGTGAAGGTCCACGACCTTGCCATCGTCGGCGGCGGCATCAACGGCTGCGGCATCGCGCGCGACGCGGCGGGGCGGGGCGCCTCGGTCTTCCTGTGCGAGCAGGGGGACCTCGGCTCGGCCACCTCGTCGGCGTCCACCAAGCTGATCCACGGCGGCCTGCGCTACCTGGAATACTACGAGTTCCGCCTGGTGCGCGAAGCGCTCAAGGAGCGCGAGGTGCTCTGGCGCATGGCGCCGCACATCATCCGCCCGCTGCGCTTCGTGCTGCCGCACCTGCCCGGCCTGCGCCCGGCGTGGTTCCTGCGCTTAGGGCTGTTCCTCTACGACCACCTCGGCGGGCGCGAGTTGCTGCCCGGCACCCGCACGCTCGACCTGCGCATGGACGAAGCCGGCCAGCCGCTGAAGCCGGGCCTCAAACGCGCGTTCGAATATTCGGATTGCTGGGTCGAGGACGCGCGTCTGGTGGTGCTGAACGCGCAGGACGCGGCGCGCCTGGGCGCCACCGTCCGCACCCGCACGCGCTGCGTCGAGGCAACCCGGCGCGATGGGCTGTGGCAGGTGACGGTGGAGGATGTGCGCAGCGGCGTCCGCTCGACCGTCCGCGCCAAGGCCCTGGTCAACGCCGCCGGGCCCTGGGTGGCCGAGGTGCTGGATCGCCGGGTGCGCGCCGACGCCGGGAAGCGCATCCGCCTCGTGCAGGGCTCGCACATCGTGGTGCCGCGGCTGTTCGATCACGAGCGCTGCTACATCTTCCAGAACGCCGACGGGCGCATCGTCTTCGCCATTCCCTACGAGCGCGACTTCACGCTGATCGGCACCACCGACCAGGATTACCAGGGTGATCCGGCGGCGGTGCACGCCACGGCCAAGGAGATCGCCTACCTGTGCGCGGCGGCCGGCGAGTACTTCGCCACGCCGATCCGCCCGGAAGACGTGGTGTGGAGCTACTCCGGCGTGCGTCCTCTGGTCGATGACGGCGCGTCTGCGGCGCAGGCGGCGACGCGCGACTACGTGCTGGCACTGGACGCGCCGGACGGCGGGGCGCCGCTGCTGAGCGTGTTCGGCGGCAAGATCACCACCTACCGCAAGCTCGCCGAGGCGGCCCTGGCGAAGCTGGCGCCGCACCTGCCGATGGCGGACGGGTCGTGGTCAAGCCGGGCGCCGCTGCCGGGCGGCGACTTCCCGGTGGAGGGGACCGGGGCGCTGGGCGCCGAACTGCGCGCCCGGTATCCGTTCGTGGCGCCGGAGCACATGGCGCGGCTGGTGCGAACCTACGGCACGCGGGCCTGGGACCTGCTGGGCAGCGCCGCCGGCCCGGCGGACCTCGGGCGGCGCTTCGGGGCCGATCTGACGGAGGCGGAGGTCCGCTACCTGATGGCCGAGGAATGGGCGCAGACCGCCGAGGATGTGCTGTGGCGCCGGACCAAGCTGGGGTTGTGGCTGGGCACGGCGGAGGCGGCCGCGCTGGACGCGTGGATGGCCGAGGTGCATGAGGGCGCGCGGGCGCGGGTGGTGAACGGGTAGGGGCGGATTTGCTCCAACCCCGGCCCTCCCCTGCGAAGCGGGGGAGGGGTCAGGGGTGGGGGCAAGTCACCTCAGAACGTCACCACGCTGCGGATCGACTTGCCCTCGTGCATCAGGTCGAAGGCGTCGTTGATCTTCTCCAGCGGCATGACGTGGGTGATCAGGTCGTCGATGTTGATCAGCCCGTCCATGTACCAGTCGACGATGCGCGGCACGTCGGTGCGCCCGCGCGCGCCGCCGAAGGCCGAGCCCTTCCACACCCGCCCGGTGACCAGCTGGAACGGCCGGGTGGAGATCTCCGCGCCCGACGGCGCCACGCCGATGATCACCGACACGCCCCAGCCCTTGTGGCAGCACTCCAGCGCCTGGCGCATCAGCGTGGTGTTGCCGACGCACTCGAAGGTGAAGTCGGCGCCGCCCTTGGTCAGCGACACCAGGTAGGGCACCAGGTCGCCCTCGACCTCCTTGGGGTTCACGAAGTGCGTCATGCCGAACTTCTCGGCCATGGCGCGGCGCTCCGGGTTGATGTCGACGCCGACGATCATCTCCGCGCCCACCATGCGCGCACCCTGGATGACGTTGAGGCCGATGCCGCCCAGCCCGAACACCACCACCCGCGCGCCGGCGTGCACCTTGGCCGTCCAGATCACCGCGCCGAGGCCCGTGGTGACGCCGCAGCCGATGTAGCAGACCTTGTCGAACGGCGCATCCTCGCGGATCTTCGCCAGCGCGATCTCCGGCGCCACGGTGTAGTTGGCGAAGGTCGACGTGCCCATGTAGTGCCACAGCGGCTGCCCGCCCAGGCTGAAGCGGCTGGTGCCGTCGGGCATGACGCCGCGGCCCTGCGTCTCGCGGATCGCCTGGCAGAGGTTGGTCTTCTGGCTGAGGCAGTACTCGCACTGCCGGCATTCCGGCGTGTAGAGCGGGATGACGTGGTCGCCCTTCTTCAGGCTGGTGACGCCGGGGCCGACGTCCACCACCACGCCGGCGCCCTCGTGGCCGAGGATGCAGGGGAACTTGCCCTCGCTGTCGAGGCCGGAGAGCGTGTAGGCGTCGGTGTGGCAGACGCCGGTGGCCTTGATCTCCACCAGAACCTCGCCGGCGCGCGGTCCTTCCAGCTGCACGGTCTCGATGCTCAGCGGCTTCGTCGCCTCGAAGGCGACGGCGGCGCGGACGTCCATGATGCTCCCTCTCCCTGATCGTATGGTGCTTGCCTGTAAGCTTCGTTCGCACGCGCCGAAAAGAAAAGCCCCTCCGCGCCGGGAGGGGCCTCGTACTTTCTGGCACCTGGGCTTTCTGGCACCTGGGCTTTCCGGCACAGGGTGCCCGCGTCAGCCGGTGCCGCCGTCGCTGGAGGCGTTCGGGTCCTCGGCGCGGCGGCGCAGCTCGTCGGAGGTCAGGCCGGCCGGGACGGCGCCGTCCAGCGTGCCGTCGCCGGGGGTGCGGGTGCGATCCTGGCGCTGATCGCCGGGGGCGGAATCGGGGGCCTTGCCGGGGGTCTTGGGGTCGTCGGCCATCTGGAATCTCCCTGTCGGTCTTCAGGCAAGCAACACCGTCCCGCGCGGGAGGTTTCGGATGCGCCTTGAAACATTTGTACCCAGGTGTTACCTATGGTCATGTCGCGGTGCGAAAAGCCGCCGACGACCTCCTCAGACACCATTCGGATCGGCAACGCCCCTTTGGTTTCCCATAGGGCGGTGAGCCCTTCCCATCCTCTCCGGCCCGGTGCGGCCCGGCCGCCTCGTTCCTGGCGCCGGCCCCGGACCGGAGAGGTCCTCCTTCCGCATCGCCGAGCGATGCACGCCCGTCCGGCAGCGTCGAATGCCGACATCGTGTTGGTAACGTTGAGACTGCATGACCTTTGATCCCAAGCGGCGCCGTCGGGCGCCGATCGGCCCCCTGCACCCGCACGCCGCGGTGCACGGAGGCGGCACCTTCCTCCCCACCGTTCCCCCCACCCCTGGTCGACGCCCGCGCGGTCCCGTGCCGGGTGCGGACGAGGTGATCTTCCTGCCGTTGGGCGGTTGCTCGCGCATCGGCATGAACATGGCGCTGTACGGCCACGCCGGGAAATGGCTGATCGTCGACGCCAGCGTCGCCTT